>Ga0214921_10002570_pt1 | contig 29301 bp, 22 predicted proteins | sample LL1505_MetaG_FD_177992 | JGI IMG/M metagenome (GOLD analysis project Ga0214921, IMG submission 177992) | Freshwater microbial communities from Lake Lanier, Atlanta, Georgia, United States - LL-1505 | ecosystem: Environmental > Aquatic > Freshwater > Lake | place: USA: Georgia | collected...
ACTCTGATAGTATATTAAATTATTTATTATTTCAGATGTTTTACATCTGAAATAATAAATAATTTAATATACTATCAAGAGATAAACAACCAAGATCAATTTTTTAATATGGCGGCCTATCCTAAGTAATTATATGTGATGTTTAACATCACATATAATTACTTAAGGTGGGTCGCCATATTAAATAATATGATAATCAGAGATAACTGTCCAAGATCAATTTTTTATAAAGTACATAATCTTATCCATTCCTTGTATTTTTCTTTAGCATCAAACATTGGAGCTGGATGTAGTGTTCCACCATTTAGTGGGTGAGTATTCAACCCGGAAGAGTTAGTGTTATTATATTTATTTGCGATATTTTCAGACCAATTATATAGGTCTTTATTTGGGACATTAGCAAGATGTGGGAGCCATTTTTTGATAAATATGCATTCTTTATCAAATTTTTTTATCTGGATGTTTGCTATATTCATAGGTCGGCCTGATAGAGGGGCGTTGGGAGCACTGTATCTGTGTCCTGGTGCGTCAAACTCTGTTATCCATTGATGGTTCATTTTATTTTGTGATGGACCAATCGCATCTACAAGAAGACGTGAATATCCAACTTGACTTCCATACTTTGGATCAAATATATCTATTAATAGATATTTGGTCCAAAAAGTTCCGACAATCATTCTCAAACGACCATGTAAAAAACCGGTTTCTTTTAATTGCATCATACCAGCATCAACCAAAAGAAATCCAGTTTTTGAATCCATCATTTTGTTCCAATATTCTTCCATTAATTTGTATTTATTAGAAGTTTTGGGTTGATAACAAGACCATTTTAAATTATCATATCTTGCATCCATATGATGGTATTCATTACCATTAGGTAGATATCGAAGAGCACATAAATAGAAGTCACGCCAGAATAATTGTTTGATTAATTCTGTTGCTTTACCTAATGCTTTTAAAAATAATTTATATATCTCTCTAACAGATACAGCGCCTATATTTAAATATGCACTTATGTTAGATGTGTTATATGATAAAGTATCTCTATCAATATTATAGGTTTTTAAATGGTTCATATTAGTGATATTCAATCTCTTTAAACAATTAGATCGTCCAGCAGTATTCCATTGTTCAGTAGAATCACTATTAATTAAAGATGGTTCCATTAATGAACTTATATCTGTAAATTCTGTCTTTTTAAACAATTTATTATATAATCTTTTATTTATTAATTTATTATAATGTTGTTTATAATTCAATGGTTCGTGGACGTTCGTTTTTATTGCATTTTTATAATATGCTCCATATTGTTTATAAGCAATTAAATTACTTGGATCTCTTAACATTGAAGTCCAAGGCATTAAACAATAATCAGACATTTCATCATCATTAATAACATCCATATTATTGTCCGATGCTATTTTATTTAAAGATGCATCACGTTTAACACTATATTTACTATAATCCATATTATATGATAAAATTAATTTATCATTATATTTCTTTTGTAATATTTTAACGATTGTTTCTAAACATTTTTTGGGTTCATCATATAATATTAATAAATCTGAACCTATCTTTCTATACTCTTCTTTTAGATCCATTACTGATTGTATTACAAAATATGCACTTTTTTCACTAAAATAATTTTTATTACCATTGTGACGAACTATCTGATGAGGATCAAAAAAAAAAGTTGGTATTACTATGACATCTTTCCCAAATGTTAGAGATTTATATAGTGCTATGTTATCTGAAATACGTAAATCTCGTCTATGATTAAATATTATAATTGCCATTATAATATTTATATATTAAAAATTTATATGACATACGATTTTTTATTTATAATAAAATTATAATTTGAATTGTTTTAAATATATATTTTGAAAAAAACATCGTTTAATTAGTTCGAGATAGTAATATCCTTTTTCATTAGACGGTTCTATTGCCATATTTTCTCCCCATTCATTCCAAGCATTCATATGGATAACATTACTGAATTCCAAATCAAATTGATTATATAAATAATTATTTATAAATTTATTTAATATTTTTGTATGATTAGATTCATTAACATTAATATATTTCCATCTATGTTTGCTTCTATCTGGTTTATACATTCTGGCTTGATTATCAAAATCAAACATGATTGTATTAATAGAATTATTAAACTTATAATCATTAACAAAACAAGTGTAATTATATGTAGTAATACCATTTATAATTGAGTGTTCATTATAATTCGGAAATGAATGATAATTATTAATATTATATTTTTTATCAATATTGGATAATTGTAAAACAGCATCATTTGTATTAAAATTGTTGATATAAAAAATAATACCATCAAACGAATGCAAAATACATTTTTCATTTAACATAATTTTAAATAAAATAATTTGTGATGTTGGAATATATAATGGATGATGAATAAAAAACACTGGTTTATTATTAATTTTTAAGTAATTATCATGTTTAAAATAAGGAATTAAATCTTCAATAATATTATTGAATGTTTCTTCATCATATTTATTTTGGATATGAACCTGATTATTTTCAGTTGAAAATGCGACATTTTTGGACCAATCTTCATTGGCCCACATAAAATATACTTTACGATTGTTCATATTAATTGATCTACTAAAAAATTTATTAATAACATTTTCCATAATATGATGTTTATTAGTAATAGTATTAATACTAAACCAATAATAATAAATAACAAGCCCTTCTAAATTATATTTAGTCAGTATATCGATTTGTTTTTGAACAATAGAGTCATTAAGTAAATTATAATCTGTGATTTTAGTGAGTTCAAGTTCTTTCAAATTAGGTGTTAAATAATCATTATCTAATTTATTATTTTTTATAAGTAAATCAATATTATTAATGTCAGTAAACCCTTTATAAAAGTTATAATCATTTTCCTTAAAAGTATGAAATTGTGGAAAATATACACAGAATGTTCGTATTGGATTATTTAATGGTATGTTTACTACTATATCATTATTATATATTTGTCTATTTTCCCATAAGATTGAATAATGTTTATTTAATTCATTTTTTTTTTGTTCAATTCTATATTCATCATAATGATTCAGTATTATTTTATTTTTATAAATTATTCTTTCATTATCAACTGGTCCATAATGAAATAATTCAAATTGATATTTTTTTTCATATTCATTATATATATATCTAAACATTGATGGTCCTGATACATCATAACAACTTACTCCATAATAATTAATACTAACATTATATAAAAGTCTGATCATGCTTTTTAGAATAAATTCATTATTTTGTTTTACAATTATAATACCATTATAAATACTATATGTTGAATCCTCAGCATGGAAACCATCTGAAACAATATATTCTTTGTCTGTTAATTGAATAAATTTAAAATTATTTATACATTGATATTTAATATCAACATATATACCTCCATATTTATATAAAATACATAGTCTCCATAAATCTGCTCTATATGCTCCTGGTATTAATTTATCATATGCATTTAAAAATTCAATGGGATAATGATCTTTAATGAAATTTCTACAATCATTATCATCGTATAAAAAGAATTCAAATTCTGGATTATGTATTTTCAGATTATTAACACATTGTTTCATTTTTTCTGGTAGTTCTTTGGTGTGCCATGTTTGATATATTTTTAATGGAATAACAGATACGATTTTTTTTATAGGATAATTTTTATATAAATAATTATCATAAAACGGTGTTGATATAATATTATAACCATCATTGTTATGCTTATATATATTATCAATATCATTGTATTGACTGTTGTTATCTATATATTCAATAAAATTTGCCAATTTCTTTGTTATTTCTAAATTACTGTCTGTTAGACTATTAAATGATGCTACATTATTTCTATTTAATTTATTTATACGTTCTCTATATGCTCCTTCAATATCATTATAAAACAGGGGTATTCCAGTTTTTAAACTGATAGATAATGAATAGCTCCATGTTTCGGCAACTATAGAAGATGCAAATATTAAACATGGATTGATATTTTTTATTGTATCAATAACATCATAATTGTTATATTTTCCCATATTTATTATTTTAAAATTATGTTTTGATAGTGGTTTATCTGATTTACCCAAAACATATAGTTCTATTTTAGATTTTTGTAATGATTCGGGTAGATTTATTTTTAATTCATCTAATATATTTGTTACTAAATTAAATCCTTTGTGTTCTAATACTTCGCCCAAATATAATAATTTTATACTAAAATCTATTTGTGGAAAATATGTTATTGATGCTTTATAATTAACATCTGGATGATCTTCTACTACATATGTAGTATTATCAAAATTTATTCCTTTTGATTTATATTTATTAACCAAAAAATTAGTTGGAAATATAACAAGATCTGCTCTATCAAATAATACTTGTACTATATTATTTATTTGTGATTCATTATTTTCGAATTCTTTTTCTATTATAGATGGTGTTTTTGGAAATAACCAAAAATAATCATGAATTGTTATTATTATTTTTATATTACTTGTAATTAAATATTTCACAAAATTTTCAATATCATCGTAACTAATTTCGAGGAATAATGGTAATATATTTATATGTACTGTATTATTATCATATGGTGATAAATCATATATTGATTTTATTATTTCGTCACATAATTCAATTCTTATTTTTGAAACCTCTGTATTTCGTATTTCGGGGAACTTCGTTCCCCGAAATAGGTGGTCTCTTCCCGTTGGGGAGAGACCTCGTCCTCTAACTGGTAAATCCAATATTGTTTCATTTGTATATATTTCATAGTCATCAAATGTTTGATCATTATTTATTATTTTAATTAAATCACATACATATTGTGATAAACCACCGCCTCCATTATGTGACAATATATATAATTTATTTTTTGGTATATTTATATCATTATAAATATATTTATATTCAGATGATAACTCTTTCCCTAACAAAACATCAGATGGTATATTATTTTTTTTTAAATATGGGAGTGTTTTAACACAATTCATTATTGGTAAAACAATATTTGAAAATGGATTATTTATTATATTATTTTTTGTCAGGTGTTCTTTTAGTTTGTTGTCTATAATTTTGATTGATTTAAATAATATGTTATTGATTCCAAACACATATAGTTTTAATTTGTTATTATCAAATGAATAGTTGTTATATGAATTTATTATTGTGTCTAAATTTGTTAAACAATCTATTTTTTCATTTATATACAAATATTTATTTATGTCTTCTGTTACATTAATTTTATTATCTAATGATGTTCCTATATATACATTATATGCATCTGATATATTGTTCATTTTATATATAATATATTTTTAATTTATATTGTTATATTTAACTCACAACATATAAATTAAAACAATCAAATTTTAATTTATATATATTATATTATGAAATATAGTAGGATTATTATATATATTGTTTTATTATTTTTATTATATGTTGCAATTAAAAAATACATTCATATTTTTGAACCATTAATTGATTCTAATCATCCACAAACTACTTATACTACTGATGGCGAGTTGTCTTCTGATTTTAAAAAAATACTTACTGAATATAATTTTAAAGAAACTAATAATGGTGAATATTTTTTCCCATCTGACTACAATCCTTGTGAAAAAGATGCTAAAAAATTAATTAATTCTTCTCACAAATATTTATATGTTATGGACGGTTGTGATATTATTGGATCTAAAATTGATCTTTGGAAAGTTATTCGTGACGAATATACAACTAATATTGCAACCAGATATATGCCCAGAACATATTTATATGCTAATCCAAAAGATATGGAAGAATTGAAACATAGAATGGAATCTGATGATAAAAAAGATATTAAACAAATGTATGTTCTTAAAAATTATGAACAACGACAAGAGGGTTTAAAAATAGCAACAAAATGGAGTGAAATTATGGATCACGATACTATGAAAAAATTCTATTTAATACAAGAATATAAATATAATCCTTTTATTGTTAATAAACGTAAAATTAATATGAGGGTCTATTATTTAATCGTTTGTCGCGACCATCTTGTTAAATGTTATATTTATTTTAATGGATTTATGTATTATACTCCAGATTTTTATGATCCTAATGATCCAGATTTTAAAAAACATATCACAACTGGATACATCGATCGACAAGTATATATTGATAATCCATTAACACACGAAGATTTTAGAAAATATTTAGGACCTGAAAAATCCAAGAAGTTAGACCATAATATTAAACAATTAATGCACTTTATATCACAGTGTTTGGTTAAAAGAACTTGTACTGATAATATTGATGGCAAAATTCGATTCCAATTATATGGGGCTGATTTACAACCTGATCATAATTTAGACGTTGTTATGTTAGAAATAAATAAAGGTCCTGATGTATCATCTAAAGATGCTCGTGATGGAGAAGTAAAATATAAAATGCAACAAGACATTTTTAAAGTTGTTGATCCCGATCGATTTGGAATCACCAGTAATTTTATTCAAGTTTATTAAAAAAATTGTTAAACCATCCCGATATATATAATATAAAATGTATTATTACTTATGATGGACCATTATATTAAAAAAATTGATCTTTTTTTGTTTTACATCATTTACATATTATATATGGTATTATATATAGATGTTGACTAAATCGAACTATTTAAAAAAAAATAATAAAAAACAATTAAATCTGATGATCCAATATTTTATGAATAAACAAGGTATCCATATTATGAAAAATATAGATAATATTGATCACAAATATTTTACAATGCAAGGAAATAAGTATTTAAAAAATGAAAATTATGATAAAGCTCTTGATTTTTATTCTTATGCGTGTAATAGAGGTTCAAGTACAGCTATGAAAAAAATGGTAAATATATTTGATCATATTGGAGATTTTGATAATTCAGACGAATATCATTTGAAATATATTGATAATCAACTGGAAAAATATTCCAAAACATCAGAGTATTATAATACTATCGTTCCAGAATTTTATCAAGGACTGTTTTATAATTATCTTAAAAGAAAAAGTATTAAAGCATATGAGTTTTATACATCTAAACAAAAAATATTTACTAAATTTGATGAAGATATCCAATACAGTTTTATGAAACTATTACCTAAATTTAAAGAACTCGCATCTTTTATGAATAAAAAAGATGACTGTTCAATCTGTTATTCTAATAAAAAACTTTATGTATATTATTGTGGAGAACATTATTTTTGTAATGAATGTTATATGAAAATTGAAAGTTGTGCTCTTTGTAGGTTCAAAATAAATTATAATGATGATAATGATAATGATGATCATTATGAGCATAATTATGATAATGATGACGATGATAATAATGATTTTCACGAAAATTCTCTGATATATCTTCTGGCTTATATAATTAGAGAAAGAGATAATCAGATTCCATCTGGGTCTATTAGAATCACTGAGCTTACCTAAATTATATGTTAATTTCAATCATATACCCAAAAAAATATTTTTTTATAATATTATATAATAGTGCATAACATTTTTAATAACAGTGATGGAATGTGGTATAATAATATCCACCACCTTCAAATAAAGATGATATTGCAATAGGTGGTTCGTCTGGTTGTGCGGTTAGTGCATTATCCATTTTTTCTCCATAATCTGGACTAGGTATAGTTTTTTTTAAGAAAAACATATCTTCATAACTTTCGGCATCGCATATATCTCTATTTATGACTATTTTATGACCATTATAACAATCATAATCATTTAAAAATACTGAAAGATAACATTTACACGCTTTAATTCCTCCACTATTTGTTAAATAATAAATAGATACATCTTTCATCACATCCATATTTATTAAATATGTTAATATTTTTTTGCACAATTTTTTATATAGAGTATTATTGTCCTTTTTGATCCATGCTATCCTTATAATTTTTTCATCATATTTAATTTTATGTTGTAATAAAACATATATCAATATGATACCATCATTTATTAAATATAGCATTGATTCATTTGATTTTCTTGGTAAATGAATATGTAAATTTGGTATATTTGATTTTTTTATTAATGTGTCTATCTCTTGTTCTGATTGTAGATATTGTTTATGAGTCTTATATATAAAATGTGATTGATCTATTTTATCCATATATATATTATAATTAGTTTTTTTTATATTAATTTAAAAAATTTTAACCATTTACTAGATCAAGACCACTAAATAATATATGGTCTTTATCTATTAATCCATTTTCATATGTTTTATTTATAACATCATCAATAAAATAAACTAAATTTTCATAATTTTTATTACTTCCTTCAATTATATTTGATTGCATATCAGCTTGCCGTTACTCTTTTCTTACTAGTTTTAGTATAAAATTAAGGTCTTACGTATATGAGGTGTAACCTCATATACGTAAGACCTTAATTTTATACTAAAACTAGTAAGAAAAGAGTTCCGGTAATCAGTTCTTATTATCTTAGTATAAATTCGCTTAAGCGAATTTATACTAAGATGTATAAGAACTAAAAAACCACATCACTAACTTACCACTCTTTGCTTCTTCAATATAATATTCTCTCATTTTAAATTCGTTATCTGACCAATGTTTGATAAAAAAATATGAAATTGATACTCCATATTCTACAACATTGTAAGTAGACCTTAATAATTTATCGAGATTGTGTTCCACACAATAGTCATTAACATTGACAAATTTGAATCTATATTTGTCCAAATTAATTTGTTTATTTTTATATTCTTCAATATATAATGTGTTATATTTATCTGTAAGATAATCATAAAAAGACGATGTTATTATACACATTTGTTTTTATATATCATATCGAAATAAAAAAAAATTGAACGGTCACAATAATATAATATAATATAATTTAATATATATGCATATATATATGTTGATGAATAATTTAATTGATTTTTCATTATTAAGCGCAAAAGAAGGTGAATTTGGTAGCTCTGTTTTTCAGCCTTTGTATTTTCAATATGGAGGTGATAAAAATTATTATTATATAAACGAGGATGGTTCGATAGGTAAACAACTAAGAGGAAAGATATATACTGAGTTGGCTAGCGATAGAAAAAAAAGTGCGCGGATAAAAGAGACCAATTATACACTTACAAAAATAACGAAAAAACCCCCGCATTATAAAAGCTATGAGTGCGAATTATTTAAATTGGAGTATGGAAACAAAACAGACACATTGATTTATATTGAGGAGGGTTTAATTATTGAATTTAACAAAAAAATAAAGGAATTAAAAGCACAAGAACAGTTAGAAGCACGAGTTGTATTAGGCTCTGCACAACCAGCACACGCACCAAAATCAGTAGTTGCATCAAAACCTAATTTTGTAATTGAAGACGAAATAGAAGCAGGTGCAAAACATAAAATAGAATTAAGAGAAATTATTGGCTCGATTATTGAAAAGGAGAGAGAGTTTGATGATGATGGGGTACAAGAAATACTAAAACGTTACTCAGAACGTTTCGATATGCTTGATAAATCGCATGATACCGTGGCAAAAAAAGAAATAGAAGAGTTACGTTTGATTTATTCTAAGGATCATCTTATATTTAATCGTTCAGTAAAAATGACAATAAATGTTGTTAGATCTAAGGAAATGATACGTGAATTGATAAATATTAGAGATAAAACCCCGAAAACGACACGGCCCCAAAAAAAAAATGAAGAAATAAAAGCTTTATTAAATCCCCATATAATAGTTCCTGAAAATCCATTATCACTGAAGGAAATTAAATATACTGATGAACAACAAAATGAAATGTTGGATCGTTTCGGAATTAAAGATGATTTTAATAAATTAAGAATAAAATATTATTTTTTAAATGAGAATTATAATTATAATTTTATTGACGTATATCTATCATTGTACTTATTTATTGAAGATGAAAATATAACTATTGATAGTGTCAAGCAAAAAATAAAAAGTTTTAAACCCCGGTTAGTAGGCACCAAGTTGCCGGAACCAACTGATATGGAATCATATAAAATTGAAGACAAACGAAATATTATAAATTATATGACGGTCCACATAATAAAAAAGGAGCATCGTGAAAAAATATTTTCAATTATTGATTTAATTTTTGGTCATGAACCTCTAGAAAATCATATTGAAAATGCAATCAAAATTATTATTTATATATATGGTATCCGTATATTTTTTGAATGGTTCTTTGGATTACCGAATGTGAATATAATTGGGTATTTAACTAATTTTTGTGTGTCTCGAGATAAAGAAGTGTTAGACGTATTACAACCACCATTCGGAACCAATATACATTTTAGGTTGGAGTTTGCGATGTATACAAAGAATGAACGAGAATATTATTTAGAAAAATATACACATGGACTTGTTCCGTCTCTTGCTTTACAACACATTGACTCATTTTTATCGACCATACATACGCCTCTAGAACATAGGTATGCAGTTAACTATTTGATAAATTTGAAATTTACGAATGATATGATTGATATTAATGCATATGCGGACATGATAAAAGATTTAAATATACAAGTCAAAAAAAGAGAGTTATTTGTTGCCTCTCTATACAAAAACGAAAATTACAAATCATTATTTAAAGTTTTTCATGAAATTTCTAATACTAAAAAAAGTGGGTTGGATGAGGAAAACATATCACAATTAATTGAAATAATTAAATTAATTCATTCTGAAGTCAATGATATTGTGCAAATGAAAAAAATATTTGTGATTTTTTTGTATTATGCCCATGGTAATAAAACAGATAACTTAATTAGTTTTTTTTTCACTGTATTGGCTTATTGTGATGAAAATATGAGAAGAATAATATTCTCTGAAAATGAAGAAAATATTCTGAATCAATCGATGTTTTATGGTTTAACACATAGAGATACCGTGGAAATAAGATATATTAAAGGGGCAAACTTAGTGGGAAACAAAGGGGCAAACTTAGTGGGAAACGAATTACTTTTGATGTGTGAAACAGAAATTAAACAACAAATGCCTTTTATAACTGCTTTACGAAAACAAGTAGATCAAATAATAGATGAATATTTTCAAAAAAAAAAAGAAGAAGAAAGAGAAAAGGCTAGTAGAAGAGAGAAAAAAAAAAGAGAAAAAGAAGAAGAAAGAAAAAAATATGAAGACCACGCAACTTTATTGGAGAAAGCTGAAATAGATAAATATATGAAAACACTAACCTCTCAATTATCTGGTTTAGAATTAGATCAACAATTAAGATTAATAGCAAGATCGATTCAAGCTGTTGGTGAACAATATTTAAAAAATCATTTATTTGAAATATATTTAAATTTAGCTTTCGACTATTTTACTCAAAAATCAGGAGAGATTAATAAATTGATGGATATTTTTGGTAGTGCAAATAGATCTATATTAGTAGACAGAGAGATTGATCAATCTAAATTAAGTAAATTACTTAAATCATGTAATACAAATTTTATGTCTATGAAACCAATAATTTCTAATATGAAAGAAATTTACGAAACAGTTCAAGATTTTGATGAAAAAAACCCAGAATATGAAGAACAAAATGAGGGGCGGATCAACGGTGTTTTTGAAAAGTATAAGGAGGTTACGAAATATAAAGAAAAGGCCGCTCATATAAAAAATAGATTAATAGATCATATAAAGGATTTAGAACAACAAGAATCACAAAAAGGAACACTAGAAGCTAAACAAAAAAGAAAAATAGATGCAGAAGAATTGGAAAAAAAATTAAAAGGTGATAACTTAAAATATCAATATATAAATGGAGAAATATTCATTTCTGAATTATCTAGTGATGGTGCTTATAAATTATTAACAACAAAAAATATTGATATAATGATTGATCATGATATGGATGATGAAATATTTCCTAATATAAAACTATATAGTGCTACAATTGAATCATTGAACTCTATGGATACAACATATTATAAATTTAATAGTGTTATCAATGTATTTTTCAGGCACAAAATAGAAATTTTATATAAATTATTAATGAACCTTAATGAACATTTTAAACAATATAAATTTGGAATAAATGTCGTCTTAGGACAACCGATTCGTGATTTTGTATATAAAAAAGCATTTATATTTTTAACCTGTCGATATACAGACAAAATTATTAATCTTGGACATATATCAATATTTAAAACAGAAGTAGCACAACCTGCTACCGCTGCTACTGCTGCCACTGCCGCTGCTGCCACTGCCGCTGCTGTTCCGGCTGTTGTACAACAACACGAACCAAATATACATTACTCAATTGCACCTTTTGGTGAGATACGTGAAAATAGACAGGACAATCTCCCACCATACAGATTATGTTTAAACAGGTCGAGTGATCCACCAATCATCGTAAATTGTGAACCACGTGGATTTCGACAAATTCCATTTCAAGAAGTTATAATTGATATACAATCAATAATTGGTAGAGACAAAACTATGCAAATACAAACGAATGACTATTTATCACGTATTGTTATTGAATTTTTCATAACTGAATTTTTTAGATTAATCAGAGAAAAAATATTGCAATATACCGGACCAACAGCACAGTCATCCGCATCACAACTTGATGCATTCGCATCACCCGCATCACAACTTGAAGCATTCGCATCACCCGCATTAACAAGAGAATCGCCATCAACAGCACAGTCATCCGCATCACAACTTGATGCATTCGCATCACCCTCATCACAACTTGAAGCATTCGCATCACCCGCATTAACAACAAGAGAATCGCCATTAACAGCAGCACAGCAACGACAAGCATGGCCACGTCAAGCATGGCCACGTCAAGCATCACCCGCATTAACAACAACAAGACCGTCGCCACCACCAGCAGCATGGTCACGTCAAGCATCACCCGCATTAACAACAGCAACAGCAACAGCATCATCATTTGAAGCATCGCCAGCAAGAGCATCAAGAGCATCACCAGCACCAGCACCAGCACCAGGTGGTTATTATTTTGATACATTTATTCATCATTGTTATTAAAATACAGTTTCTTAAATTATAGACATTCATAGACAATAATATATATTTAGAGTCTTTAGACGCTAAATGTCTATATTTGTCTATGAAATTTTTAACATAAACGAGATATGTCAGAAAAAAAAGAAATAATAAAAATATATTTAATAGTCCATATAATGGTATATTAAATATAATATTTTTTATTTAATAACAATGATGTAAAGGGACCAACTGTTGGTGATGATATGCATGGCCGGCCATGATGATGATACTATTAAAAAGATTTTACAACAGTTTCTTAAATTATAGACATTCAAAGGCAATATTATATATTATTTCGCCATTTTTTGGACTATTACTTCATCATGATAATTTTTATTATTATATTATAAAAAAAATTAAACAATATTATTTGGTTCTACAAATGGATTTTTTCCTTCTTGAATCATATTATATCCAGCATATTTATCTATAAGATTATTAATATCTGGGTCAATTTCTACCTTAATTTTATTTAATAGTGCTTCTTTGTTTTCATTATTTGATTCATTATTAAATTTTAGTTTTGAATAAGTGTTCATAATATTATTCATACAAGCAATTGATAATAAACAAGATGTTAATAGAAGTCCGAAATTAATGGATGTTGGTATGAAATCATTTTTTTCAAATATAATTATTAATAAGTTTAATAATGTTGCACAATGAATTGACATTATTGAAAATATACTTAGATTGACACTAAACGATGATTCAATTGTTTTTAATTGAAGAAATGATAATGTTAAAAATATTGTATTCATTAAAAGAGCATAATACATTACAAATAAACTCGTTTGTGGTATAGTTCCGACAAAAAATATATTATAAATTATCAATGAATTAAATATAATATATACTTTTTTAAGACGATTAATACTATCAGTCATTTTTTTATCAATCACTAATTCATTTTGTTCTTTGGTATAACATTTATATAATGGAAACATTAGATGAATCAGAAGTTGAGATATTAATGTTATTTCTAAAATTATACCAAATAAATCATAAGAATAATCAGAATTATTCAAACAATTGTTTGTTATACATCTACTAATTTGATGACTCATATTACAAATTATAAACAATGACAAAAAAGAATTATATATACAAAATATAATTTTGTATCCTAATGATGTATTTATATTATTACGTCTTATCATCTTCATAAAATTATTCAGATAACCAAATAATGATAAATAATTTATTATTGATATTAATGATACAATATTATCATTCCATTCAATTGGTTGTGTTTTAAGTAAATCAATATTAACTAAAATTAATGAGGTCAAGTAGATGAGTCCATAGTAAATAGTAAAATACATTTTTATCTATATATATATATGATAAATATATACAGATGATAAATATATCAATTTTTTAATATGGGCTCTCTACTGGTTTATTCTTTTTGATGTGCAACATCAAAAAGAATAAACCAGTAGAGAGCCCATATTAAGTAATTATATGTGATGTTTAACATATAATTACTTAAGGTGGGTCGCCATATTAAATATAAAATATAAATTGATCAATGGATCAATGGATTAATAAATTAATAGATTGATTGAAGTTAAACAATTGGTAAATGTTATAATTATTAGAATGATTAATATCATTCTAATAATATTAATCATTATGTGTCAATTGTATGATTATTATTGTTATTTGGTGTTCTTTTTTATATTTTTTTGATGGTTCATTTTTTTTTGTAAGACAAATTCATCTATATACTTATGTTAGATCTTATATTTTTAAATAAGATTTTTACAATAAATGAATAATCTTGTTTAATTTTCTTGCTTTTCTAATAGTGCTCCATGTTCCTGATCTTAGCACCTCTTTATTTTTATCAATGGGACATGCTATCAGAACATCACATTTTTTAATAATATCTTCATTTCTTTTTAGATATGGTTTGACAGGCATTATAACATCTCCATTATTAAAACCTCGTAATTTATCATCATCTGGTGGATATATATGAATATTAAGTTGTTTATTTGGATTATTATTTCTATACTCGATACAAAGATTATGAAATTCAGTATCAGCGCCAACACAATCTCCGTGAATCACAGTTATGTTTTGGTATGCATCTAAAATAGTGTTGATTCCATATTTATGGTCGTCCGTTAAACCGAATCTGTTACCTGTGAAGCCGATCATATATTATTATATATTAATTTTTATTTATATATCATATATAAACATTAATATAATTATTAATGGATATAGATGTCATCCAATAATAATTTAACAAAAAATGAATATTTAGAAGTTCAAAAATGTAATAAAATGATAGATATTTTGATGTGGTCTTACGGATATTCAAAACCTCTGTTCGAATCAGTTGTCCAAAAAAAATACGATCATGTTGTGGAAGAATATGAAAAATGTTTAAAAAATATAAAAGATAAAGATTACAAACAATAATTTTATAAATATTATATATATAATATTTATAAATGATAACACAACAAAAATATTATCTATTTGACAATCCAAAAAAAACCATCAGATGGTGAATATTATATGAATGCATGGTTCCATCATTGTTACTAAATAGTTTCATGATATGTGACATATCTACTAGTCTCTAAAAAATGTATCATAATATCTGTGTTTTTTTTTAGATTTGAAAATTTTAATTCAAATGTATAATCATCATATCCAATAAATATTTTTGTTAATTTGTTTAAATTTTTTGGTAAAACAATTTCATATGTTTTATAATCAGGCACTTCTCCTAACATATCACTTAGTTCAAAACCATGATATTCTTTATATTTTCGTTCAAATATTTTTGAGTGTTCCTCCAATATTGCGCTCTCTTTTTTTTTGTGAGTTACATAGTCATAATAATACATTTTTTTGTCTATGAATTTGATATCATCTGGAACAACATCATAAAAATATTTTTCAGTATTGATCAATATTTCATCAACAATATCAGTCCAATTTTCTAAATATTTAATTGTTTTGTGATTGACAATAAAACGATTAATCATTTTATAATCATTATCGTTATCATTATATTGTTTTGTGAGAGAACCATCCAGTTCAATAAAAATATTATTAATATTTTTAGTATCTATTTGTTGAATATCTTTTGTTAGTGGAAAATTAGAGATTGACATATTATATTTATAGTAATATTGTTTGTTCAATTATTGTATATAATTATAATATCAATTTTTTAATATGGCGGCCTATATATACCTATTAATTCATTAAATATTTCAGTTTAATAGACGTTAATGCTCTAATAACAAAACATTGATTATTATATATTATATTGTTTATTATATAAATAATATAGTATATAATAATATGGCTTCAAATAAGTATATATGTAGACATTGTAATGCAAATTTAGATGATGGAGATATTTATGAATATTTTTTGTCTGAATATAACGATCATGACAAAGCATTATTATCTGCTTCAAGTTATGGATGGACTGAAACGGATAAAAAACATTTTACTCTCGACATTATAGTTCAACCTTTATTTCAAGGTAAACAATATACAGTTTGTCCATATTGTGAGGAAAAGCATCCTTTAACAGATGATTAATTCTAAATTAATAATAATTAAGAGTATATTGCTCTAAACATTATATAGTTTCGAACAATTGTTTTATAATTGACATGCGGGCCTAATTAAACAATATTATTATATATTTATAAAATATAATGGATAAAGATAAATATATAATAATACTGTTTAATGGTTTCGGCGCTTCTAAAATTTATTGGAATTATACATTTGAAGATAGTCCTGTTCTAAGAAAATTAGATTTTTTAAATAAACTCAAAAAAATTGGAAAAGTATATACATTTAATCAACCTTTCTTTAATATTGATTATTATGGAGGTTCTTCTAATAAAAAAAAAAGATTAATGTGGAATAAAATTTATGCTAAATATAAACCACATTCATCTGACATTAATTTTCTGTTAGAAGATTTAGACTATAAAAATATTTGTAAAAAAATATATGATAATGTTAAAGAAAAATATGGGTTCTCCTCAAGCGTAGGAAAAAATAAAAAATACATCGTTATAGGACATAGTTATGGCGGTAATATCGCATTATTGTTCTCTAAACTATATAAAAATGATTGTGTGCTATGTTGCTGTATAGATAATCCACCATCAATTCTAAGTTTTTTTAACAAATATAATGATAAAAAAAATAAAAATATTTTAAATAAATATTCAGACAATGATGAACTTAAAAAATATCTGAACATTATTAAAAATAGTGATGATCTTAAAGAGAGAAACAAAGAAATTAGTGATATATATACACTTGTTGGATATAGATCGAGTCAAGATAGAATTAAATATTATGATAATAAATTACATGTTCCAACAATTATTTTTAGAGCATATTCTACTGATCCGAAAGATTATCAGGATGATTGGAATAAATATAGTATGAAAGAAAAGAAATTATTTGAGAAAGACAAAAACATGAAAGAATATGTTATTATGGAAGATGCAAATCATTTTATATGGAAAGATCAAGAATTTTCTGATGTAATAATAGACGCAATTAAACAATCATTACAATAATTAGTAGTGTTGGTTCAAATAGCATTGATAAAACTGTTTATTTATTTTTTTGTAACCAAATCTTGAATATTTTCATTGCTTCCTTCATATTTTTCGTTTGATTTGGATGATATTTTGCTCGATTATACATTGTATTTACGACTTGTTTCTGATATGTTAAATCTCTGCTTTTAATTATTTTTAGAGTATCAATAGCTTTTTGTTTATCTTTAAAACCAGTACCTTTTGTTGAAGATTGTGGATGTTTGTCTTCATATAACGATTTATTAATTTTTTTTGACATTAATTAGTGATAGAAAATTTTTATAATATATTTTTATCAGGTTTATAAGGATTAGATGTTTTCCAATTAAATGATTTTATCCAATCTAAATATATTTGATTATTATTGATCTTTGTTAGTTTTTTAACAAATAAATTATTTTTTATTGTTCCAATTTGAATAAATTTACGTGTCATATCAGCACCTATTAAATCATTATCATCTATATATTTTATAAATAATTCATATAATTTTTTTGGATCTTCTTGGAATTCTATAATTTCACTTTTATATGGCTCTATTTCCATCATACCTTTCTCACTCGTAGTATAAATATAATATTCTGGATTTGTTCTATAATTTATTTTTTTGTTTGGAAATTTTAATTTTTTCCGATATTTTAACGATTGAATGTTTAACAATGCTAATGTTTTTTTATTTTCAATCAATTTTGTTATTTTATAAACATAATATAATTGTGGAAAAGTTAATTGTTCAATCAATGGTCTGTTTTTATTAAATTTATTCATCATTATTGCTTTTACATCCCATTTGCCTTGAAAAAGATTATCATATGAAACTCTCAAAAAACTATGAAATCTATAAACAGTGTCTCCTTTAGCAACCATTTTCGGTAATACCTCTCTAACTTGATTATTTATTTTCTCAATTAAAATTTCTTTCTTTGATACAATTGATTTTTTAATTTTTTTAAACCATGTTGGGGGTCCGTCTTTATTCCATTTATCATTTATACATTTCATCTCTGCATAATTATAACGAGCACATATAATAGGATCATTAGAGATATATTGAAACATATCATATTTATTAGTTCCTTTAAATTTTGTTTTTCCAATATTTGGTAAATCTGGTTGGTTATCAAATAAAAACTGTAATATACGTTCTGTTTTATGTTCTGTTTTATTATATCTAAGTTTATATTCATTAATTAGTTCTAAACCTAAAGTACATGCCCAAATATAATTATGTAAAGATTCTTTTATCCAACAATAAGGACCAATTGTATTTTTTACGACGGATGCATTTTTATAAATCTTACTATAATCAATATTAGAATTAAGTTCATAATGTATTTTTGATAAAATTTGAGCGATTTCGATTGGAATTTTTAGAATATGTCTGTTACAGTAGTATTCAGCACATTTTTTTGGATCTTCATCTAAATAGAAGAAATTTACCATTGGATTATAATATAAAAATATTTTATTTTATAATCAATAATCTTTATTATATTATTATAACACATTAAGGATTGCTCTTATCTAACCCTAATAAATTACGCCCAATTTTACTTGTAACAAACATACCACATCCCGAGAGAATCTGTGCATAAAATATATTACTTTTTTTGGTACAACATAGTAGATACATTGACAAAACAATAAAAACAATAAAAAACATTAAAAACAATTGAGAATTTTTATCCATTATAATATATATTTAGACAAAAATATTAATTTAAAAATATTTTTTATAATTTGTAGGATTAATTTGGTTTAACCATTATATGGATCCAAATATGGTTTGAATAATAACCACATTTAATTTATAGTAGTATAATGCATCTATTAATTATTTAAGTTGTATTTAACACAAATTTTACAAATAATATTATAGATATAATAATAATTATAAATTAATTATATTTATTATTATTATATCTATACATATGTCACCAAATATGTTGTTACATTTATCTTTAGTTGTTGTTTTTTTATTGATTAATATTGGAATATTCGTTAGTATCTATATTTTTTATGGTAAAAATAAACGTAACTTTCCTGATGTTAATGATGTTAATGTGTCTAACTTTTATATAGTATGTACGATATTAAGATTTTTGACTTGTGTTTATTTTTTTTATGTTTTTTTTACGTTTGGTAATATAGACAATATACCTTCATTGTTAAAAATAGTGCCACTTTCGTCTGTTTTTTTTGGTGTTCTTTTGAACATGATTACGTTAGCTGCAAATTCCACTGATAGTAAAACAGCATTTATTATGAATAATATAACAACTGTTATTAATATTATCTCTATACTTACAATTGCATATATTAGATTTTTGAGACGGAATTAAAAATAAAACAAAAGTTGTTAATTATCAATTGGTAGAGGCGAGTCGAAACTATTAGTATAGAGAGCAACCAAATCACCTCTACCAATTGAATTCTGACGAGCTGTATTTCGACTATTTGAATAATCTAAAGAATTAAATCTATCTATTAATGTTTGTTTATCTATATTACATTTTATCCAATGCCAACTTTTGGGTCTTAAATCAGATAAACCTTCCAAACATATCTCTCCACATTTCCCTCCATACGCTTTAATCGCAAAGTCTGCACCATTTGGTGGTGTCGGTTGACCATTCTCATCTAATGGACCAAATTGTAAAAAAGTCCAATCGTCGTGTGATGTTTCTAATATAATGTGTTCACGTAAAGCATCACGTTTTTCCCAAATTTGGAAACAACATTTGACAGACATTGGTGGGTCAAAACTACACGGTTTCATTGGTATATCTTCATCAAAAACTAAATGAAATCTACTATCTAATTTATTTTGAACTGATATACGTCTAAATGTTTTAGGAATAATGAAAGCGATTACTTGGGACCATTTAGCGGCATGGTTAAAAAACTTTATTGCGATAGAACTAATTTTGCCAAAAGGTGGATTACCAATGGTTAAAATATTCGGAGATGGTTGTGGATTGAATGTGAAAAAATCTTGTTGTATAATATTTGGACCTTCTGGCATTATATCAAGACCTATTTTAGAAGTACTATTAGGTATCTTATTATAGAAACTACCAGAGCCAGCGGATGGTTCAACAACTAAAGACCATGTGTTCCACTGATATTTTGTTAACAATGAAACTATACATTTATCAACAATAGACGGTATAGTGTAAAATTTATCAAAACCTTGTTCACGAACTTGTGCTGCCATATATATATGTATATATTTATATATTTATAACATAAATATATAAAAGATTAATTTTTTAATAACAATGATGGAACCATGTATGAGGTCTATATCCACCTTGTTTTGTTAGTTTACTTTGTAGTGTCTGTATGTTGCTTATAATTCTTTGTTTTTTAGATGCAGAATATTTGCTTCCATTTTGATCCAAATCTTGTTGTTTTTTTGTAATCATACTTTTTATATCATCGAATGTTAAAGTTACTTTAAAAGATTGTTGTTCTGTTGGCCTTGAACCAACAATATATTCCTCATTACTCAATTCAAAAGTATATTCTTGTTGTATTTGTGAAGGTTCTTGTAAAGCTACAGCAGCTAAAGCTACAGCAGCTGTTGAACTAGCAGGCTCTTTTATTATATCTATTCCTTTTTGGACGTGTATATAATTTTCACCATCATATTGAACATGAAAAAGAAAATCATCCTTCTTAGTTTCATATATCTTTACAATAGTTCCATGTTTTTTGGTATCTTTATCTATAACTCTATCCTTTTCTTTAAAATTATCTGATGGTGATGGTTGTGCAGCTGGAACAGATGGATTTTCGCGCGCAGGTAATGAAGCAGCGGCAAGTGAGACAGATGAAAAATCTACCAGACCTTTTGGTTTATTTTCGCGTGCAGCAGACGCAACACCAATACTACTATTATGTAAATTTGATGCAGCAGCTGAAGCAAGACGAACGCCTTTTCCAGGAAATAAAGTATGTTGCCTATTACTGATTTTTTTAATTTTTTCTAGTTTTTCTGCTTCTAGTTCTTGAAGGTTTATAACAAAATCAACACGGTAACCATTCCGAGATTTTTCTACAATAATTCCAACTTCATTAGTTACTGTATTTCTAACTATATCACCAGGCTTTAAATTAGCAGCAGATGTAACAAATCCCATACTAATACCAATTTTTTCCAGTTGGTCTGTTCTCAGTTTTGTTTGGGGTTTTCTTGTATCATAAGTAACATGAACATCATTATTTTCCACAGAAACAATCGTTCCTAATTGTCCGGTGTTTTTATTTCTAACTATATCACCTGGGTTTAAATCAGATTGTGAATCCTCTTTCTGTTGTAATTGTCTCGAGTCTAAAGCAAATGGTCTAGCAACTGGTAATGAAAACATTGGTCTTGCTCTTAATGCATTAAATTCATTAAATTCATTTAATTCAGAAAATAATTCCATTGCAATAGGTATTGATATTTTCTTTCGTCCAGAATTACTGATATCGAGACCATATAATTCAAATAATATTTTTTGTAAGTTTGACTCAACAAACAAACCATCTGTCTCTTCTTTAAATTCCATGGCACCAATCTTTTCAATTATTTTTTTAACATTTTCTGATACACCAATCAAAATCGTTTTGCGATTTAATTCAGGATTTGCACCTAACATTAAAATTAATTTTACAATCGTTTCATCGCCGGCAATTGCAGCGTAATCAAGCGCTGTTAATCCATATCTATCTTTTGCATTAATATCCGAATCTGCTAATGCATGTATTAAAATGTATTCTAGCTTATTTTTGACAGCCAAATGAAGAGCAGTCATACCATTAATATCTACAAGATTTAAATTTATTCCGGGTATGTCTAATAATAAATGAATATTAGAAGGATCAATATTTCTAATATTTTTAATGACATACATAAGAGGTGTATTTCCTTGCGAACCTATCGCATTTACAAGGGATGAGTCCGAATATAATAATATTTGTATCAGGCGTTGACTACCAGATGCTAATGCTTGAAAAATATTTTGATATATCATTGCATTTCTGGCATATCTTGCTCTATCAAGATCTACATTTTGTTCGCGAGTAAATGATGGTTCATATAATTTATTTAATTCAAATTGTTGTTTCATAAAATTAATTTTTGTAGGCTCGTTTTTAATTTGTAATGAAATCCATTTTGCACTTTTTATGCTCCAATATGACATTAATATAAATGGCGAATCCGGAAAAGGATCACTTTTTTTTTTTACACAGTCCATAAATATTATTTTATTTCTATCAGTGGCCTGACTTTTGTGATATCTATCTATAGTGACTTCATATGATTCATAGTTACTATCTGTCAACTGATTTATTAATATTTTATATTCTCCTGATGAATCTCTCATACCTTGACCCAACATTTTTTCATATACATTATTTTCAAACAAGTCGTATTCTGAGATGGATGATAAGCTGAAATCCACTGCTCGCAGCAAATTAAAATATTCAGCTTCTGTTGGAATTTTTTGGTCCTCTAATACACTCATTGATTCCGCTGTTTTCAGAATAAATGATTTTGCAGATTCACTAAATTCAATACTCGGATCAAAATTTAAACCTATATAATTCCAAGAGTTTTGACTTGCATTCCAAAATATCATAACCCATCCAACTAGTCCATTACTGAAACCAGTACGTTGTTGTTGTTCTTCTTTACGTATATAAATAAACATAACTCTTTCTATAGGAGTTCCCCTAGTTTTATAGTAATTATCAATTGTGACATCCGGATTTAATTGAAGAACTGATGATAACACATATTTTATAAATAAATCCTCTCTTGTATTATCTATAAAATGCGGTGATTGATTCATAATTCTTTTAAATACCTTTTCATCTTTAATTTTTTTTCTATGTTGTTCTGGTATAGATTTTAAAAAACTATCTTCTGAATTTGCAATACCTACAGGTAATTGTTGATGTAATTCACTTGGTGATTTTTTCTTTTCCAAAGCTTTTAGTTCTTCAGATAATGTAGCAATACCACCCATTACTTCTGCTGTTATAATTTGTTTTCCATCTGGATTTTCCATTACATAGTCTACATACCCTGCAAAATGTCCTGAATATAATGATATCGTTTCATAATCCATTTTGCGCATTTTATCTCCTATTTCTCTCAACATACCTTGTATTTCTTGCGATTTTTTTTTCATATCAATTTCTGTATTGTATAATAAAAAGTCAAATCTCACTAAATCTTCAGGTATTTCTTTTGCTGTTTCTGGCTTCAATGATGATTGTTTATTTCCCATTTTTATAATATTATAATATTGAACCAGATATTTATTTTATTATTTACATCTATATTATCGTAGTTTATAATATAGATGTAAATTCATTGACCATATTATATTGTTCAAACTGGTTTTTTATAATATATAGAGAGGCGTAGAGCCATTATATGGAAATAATTGATATTTTTTTATTATGGTTTATATAAATATTAAATATATTATATATATATTATGGCTGCTGAAATATCTGAACAAAATACTGGATTGAGACGCAATATTATTGATAAATATTATACTAAAAATTCCGTTGTATTACAATGTATTAATTTTATTCGACAACATTTACAAATTTCTATTAATGATCTCATCATTGAACCATCTGCTGGTAATGGCGCTTTTATAAACCCTATCAAAACATTAACTAATAATTATATGTTTTATGATCTTGAACCAGAACACAATGAAATCATTCAACAGAATTTTTTAGAGTTTGATTATGTATTAGTTCAAAATCAATATGCGAATCAAAAAATTCATATTATTGGTAATCCACCTTTTGGCAGACAGTCTTCTATTGCTATCAAATTTATTCGTTATGCTTGTTCCTTCTGTGATACTTTATCTTTTATTTTGCCAAAGAGTTTCAAGAAAGAAAGTATGAAAAACAAAATACCTTTAAACTTCCATCTATTATTTGAGATTGATATTGAACCTAACGGATTTTTAGTTGATAATGTTGAACATGACGTTCCTTGTGTTTTTCAGATATGGAAAAAACAAAATGATGTTCGTGTAATTCCAGACAGATTAATTCCTGTTAATTTTGAATTTGTTAATAAAACAGATAATCCAGATATATCATTTAGACGTGTTGGTGTTAATGCCGGAACTATATCAACTCAAATAGACAATAAAAGTATTCAGTCGCACTATTTTATTAAATTTATTAATGGACTGTCAATAAATGAAAATTTGGAAAGATTAAATAATATTCAGTTTCAAGAAAATAACACAGTTGGACCTAAGAGCATTGGTAAGCAAGAACTTACATCTATTATCGATCATTTACTTTAATTTTGTTCGAGATTAAAAAAATCAAATAAAATATTTTTTAGATTTTTTAAGTAACACAATGTGTCATTCTCAAATCCAGTTTTGAATAATTTATATTCTTTATTATTTTCATTTATAAAAATCGCGTCATTACATATTACACATAATAATTTGCACATCTCATTATTATATATATTGTTACCTAAATATTTGTCACCTCGATTTGATTGATGTCCCCCACCTATAATTGCCAGTTGATTCATTCCAATAATACATCTTTTTGTTTCTTTGTCCATTATATACCAATCAGGTTTTTCACCTGTTGGATATATTTCACATATTTTCTCAAAACATATTTCAAATTCATCTGGATCAATATTTAGATCTTCGATATATTTTTTTACATAATAATTAAATTTATTACCTCTGATACAACCTTTAACGCTTGGTGGAATAAGTTTAGGAGTATATTCTTGTATAATATCATCACAAATAGATGTTGGTATTTTATGTTTGATTAATAGATTTTTTAAATAAACAATATGTTTTATTACAGATGGAGATTTCATATAATCATCCATTAGATTTATGTCTTTTAATTTATTTATAACATCTCGATCTATCTCATTTTGTATTCTATCGTTAATATTATTTAAGTCCATATATATATATATATAGCATAATTAATATTTTTATATACCATATGATAAGAATATCAATTATTTCCATATAATAGCTCTACACTTATTGTGTTACATTATATTGTAATCAGCACTATATGGTTCAAACTAGTATTTTATGATTAAGCCATTATATTGAGTAGCATTTGATTGATTAAGATTGTATCGCTCTGAATGATCCATTATATGGTATTAAACAAATGTTTTATAATTAAGCAATCATATTGAGAATCATTATATTGATGTTAATTATTATTAAATTGCTCTGAATGATCCATTATATGGTTCTAAACTAATGTTTTATAATTGAGCCATTATATTTAATAGCATTAAATAGATGTTAATTATTATGGTTATGTAATAATTAAGATTATATTGCTCTAATCATTATATGGATCCAAACCTAGTGTTTAATAATTTAACCATTATATGGTTATATTATATATAATCTATATAATATTATATTATACTTGTTGACTAAATATTTTTTCTTTAATTATATATATAATTAAATGGGATCTGCTGTTTCGAAAGTGTCATATGATGTAAGAGTACCAGTTCGTAAACATCTTATTAAAAATATTGTTATGGATACAACACCTCTTGTTTCAGATGTTTCAGGAATTGTTGCCGATTATGCTCAAAATTTATTTATTAAATATCTTTGTGACAAATGGAACAAAATATTTTCTGATAAAAAAGATACTTTGCCAGACCTCAATCTTGCCAATTACAAAGTTGATACGCAAGAAGCTTGCTATATTCTTCACGCATTGTATGTAAAACACCATAGTTCTCATGATGGATCTTTATTAATTACTATTTTTGAAAATAAAGAACATACATTAATTGAGGTTATTACATTTCATGATAAATCTGGAAATTTTAAATACAAAATCATGAATTCACCTGATGGTAGATTTAATTATCATAAAATAAATTTTAACTTAGAACAAACAAGTGAAACTAAAACAGTTGATAATTTTATTATATTTTTTGATAAGATGATAAATTTTTATATTAGTAAGCAAACAATTGGTCGTGATCATTACTTATTTAAAAGTTGTAAGCCTCCAATAGAAATTCCTCCATTTTCTCCACAACATAAACAACATGCTAAACAATACGTAGACGGAGTAGAAGTACCATTAATGGATCAAGTAGATGGTGGATTTTTTAATAGATCAAAAAATCTATTTCCTTATTTTCACCATTGCTATTAGTATTTCGATAATAAATTATTATGGTAACATAATAATTAAGATTGTAACGCTCTGAATGGTCCATTATACGGTCCAAACTTGTGTTTCATAATGGAGCCATTATATTATATATTAGAACATTTGATTGATGTTAATTATTATGATTATATAATAATTAAGATTGAAACGCTCTAACAATTATATGGTTCCAAACAAGTGTTTTATAATTAAACCATTATATTAATAACAATGATGGAACCAGACGTGAGGATTATATCCACCTTGTTTTGTTAGTTCTTCTAGTTTCCTTTGTAGTGTTTGTATATTTGACTCAATTCTATGTTGTTTTGAGTCAGAATAGCTACTTCTATTTTGTTCTAAATCTTGTTGTTTATTTAAAATCATCCTCTGTATATCATCTAATGTTAAAGATACTATAATATTTGGTTGTCCTATTAAACCAGCAATATATTCCTCATTATTCAGTTCAATAGTATATTCATTTTTTGGTATTTTTTCTCGACCTTGTGAAGCTCTAGTATCAGTGTCAGAATCTATCGAGGGTAATGATAGTGTTTCTAATAGTGAGCGTGATGCTGATTCGTATAGTAAGCGTGATTCTTCTTCTGCCTTTCTTCTGGCTACTTCTGCTGCTACTACTGCTGCTGGTGATGGTGATGGTGATCGTGATGCTGATGGCGAGGATGATTCAGATTCTGATGGTGTTTCTGATGGTGATGGTGATGGTGATCGTGATGCTGCTGGTAATGGTGATGGTAATCGTAATGGTGATGGTAATCGTGATGCTGATGGCGAGGATGATTCAGATTCTGATGGCGAGGATGATTCAGATTCTGATGGTGTTTCTGATGATGATGGTGATTGTGACAGTAATGTTCCTTCACTTACAAAGAATGATAATAATAATTGTGCTGATGGGTCATTCAGTACTAATAAATTTTCTATTTGATGTAAATCAATATTTTCTAAACTATTTGTTACTGAACCATCTATTTTTACTATTTTATCGGAACAAAACATTAAATTTTTAATCATTCCAAATGGTTGAGATTGTCTATCCATAATCTTATTTATTTTACCTCTAATAGTATTAAGTGCGTACATTCCTTTGTTTGTACTCAAAATTAAATGTATTTTATCTAAATATAATTCCATGTGACTAATAGATATATTAGGAAATACAAATTGTTTAATTTTTTTTTTTGCATTGACATTACACAAGTGAATACAACTAATATTGCTAGTGTTATCTTTAGTATATAATGCTATACATAATATTAGTGAATCTGGACGAATCGTTGTATAAAAATTATTAACTATAAATAATTCACATGTCCTATCACCATAGTTAATTGTACGATTACTATTATCAAAATTTGGATCATCCCTATCGACCAAATACCTACTGTGTAGTCTAAGTCTTTCATTAAAAACATACATTCCGTATGAACCTTCTATTACTATTAAGTTTCCAGATGGACTTAATTTAATTTTATCACACCTATCACTATCTATGGTATTTTGATAGACAGGAGGATCAATAAGACTACCATTATTACGAAGTCTATAAATATCTACTTCTGTTTCATCGTCTGGATTATAGTTACAAAAAATTATTGATTGCCCGTCTTGACTATACGCAATAGCACAAGTATACAAATCCTCATCACTTTCAATTATTGTTACTATTGAATCTGAAAAATTAAGCAAAGACCAACAATAAGATTCATTTTTTATCCCTATTACAGCAAATTTAATATTATTTTCAGAATAAATAGGATTAAATACAACATCTGTTATTTCATAATCAACTCTAATTATTTCTCGTAATGTACCATTCGATATATCTACAAAATATAATATATGATCATTATTTGTTATATCATTATTTATTTTACAAACGACCGCAATAAATCTATCTATATGAAAATAACTAAATAAATTATATGTAGTTCCATCTTCCTGTTTATTTATTTCATCTTCTCTTTCTTTTTTTACTCCAAGAGACAATTGATCTCTTGTAATTTCAAATGTCGGTTTTTTTTCTGATAACAAACTAGTATTTACTATCATTCCTTTCTCATTAAATATCGACTTAAATTCTTCTGCAAATTTTTTTGCATAATCCTCTTTTATTGCGGAGAACGGTGGTATCACTATCAAAGTTACAGACATTTCTTCTAAATTTTTTCTCCATATTACTCGTCTAGGGTCTGATAATTGTGCTGGTATTGATGGTAATGTGGCTGCTGATTCATCTCTAGGTGCGGCTGATGATGATGTTGCTCTAAGTTGTGTATCAGGTCTATCTAATTTTGATTTAAATTCTTCTCCTGCGGCTGCGGCTGATGATGATGATGCTCTAAGTTGT
>Ga0214921_10002571_pt1 | contig 29300 bp, 27 predicted proteins | sample LL1505_MetaG_FD_177992 | JGI IMG/M metagenome (GOLD analysis project Ga0214921, IMG submission 177992) | Freshwater microbial communities from Lake Lanier, Atlanta, Georgia, United States - LL-1505 | ecosystem: Environmental > Aquatic > Freshwater > Lake | place: USA: Georgia | collected...
CGAGAGTGAGCTAGTCGGCGCCAATACGAGCGCAAAGTTAATTGGTGTGCGCATTTGGCCCTCCGACGATTACACCCGTATCACCCTCGAATCTGATCATGCCTTGCCGATTAGCCATCAGCTATTAAGTGGGCCCGATCGCTTGGTGGTGGATATTGAGGGTCTGCAGCTTAACCCCACCCTGAAAGATCTGGTAGCCAAGGTCAAACCCAATGATCCCTATGTGTCCCAAATTCGGGTGGGGCAGTTTCAACCGTCAGTGGTACGTTTAGTCTTTGATCTCAAAGAGGCTGTAAAGCCCCAACTCTTTAGCTTGGACCCCATCGCGGAGTACCAATACCGCTTGGTCTTTGATCTCTATCCCGCCAATCCCCCCGACCCTCTCATGCAGCTTGTTAAGGAGAGTACTAAGAAAGAGAAATTGCTGCTTGAGGCCCAAAGTAAGAAAGACGATGATCCTATTGCCGCTTTTGCTAAGTCCGGAAACATGCCAGGCTCCAAGCCATCAGCGCCACCGGCCATCGCGGGCAAAGCAAACGATCCAGCAAGTACCCAACAGCGCATTCCCTTTAAACGCCTTGTCACCATTGCGGTGGACCCTGGTCATGGCGGTGAAGATCCTGGAGCGATTGGGGCGCGAGGGTCGTATGAGAAAAATATTGTTCTGTCGATTGCTAAGCGCCTAAAGAATAAGATCGATCAAGAAGCGTCAATGCGCCCTTTTTTAACCCGCGAGGGCGATTACTTTGTGCCACTTCACCGTCGGGTCTCCAAAGCCCGCCAAGTGGAGGCTGATCTCTTTATCTCGATTCATGCCGATGCCTTCATTCAACCCCATGCGCGGGGAGCGTCCGTCTTTGCACTTTCCCAACAAGGGGCTACGAGTTCAGCGGCGCGGTGGATGGCTAATAAAGAGAACTCATCAGACCTCATTGGCGGCATCAATATCAAGGTCAAGGACAAACAGGTGGCCCATTTACTCTTAGATATGTCGACCACTGCCCAGATTAATGACTCCTTGAAAGTGGGTAACTCAGTACTACGTAATATTGGCGACTTTGCGCCCTTACACAAGAATAAGGTGGAGCAAGCTGGTTTTGCCGTTCTCAAAGCCCCCGACACCCCCTCCATCCTTATCGAAACAGCCTTTATTAGTAACCCCCTAGAGGAAAAGCGCCTGAATGACGAGGGCTATCAAGAACGAATTGCCGAAGCGATTCTAGCGGGCATTAAAGACTATTTTTCTAAGAATCCGCCCGTGGCAAGGCGTGGCTAAGGGGCTCACTACGGCCCCTAAAGCGGGGTTAGCGGGGGTGGTTCAACATCTTGCTATAATTTGTGGTTTGCTGGTTAACGTTACTAAAAGTCTCTTTTTTGACAGCAAACAATCCAACAAAACCTTGGATCATTTTTTTGCAACACCACGAAAATGGGACGGTAGCTCAGTCGGTAGAGCAGCGGACTTTTAATCCGTTGGTCGCGAGTTCGAATCTCGCCCGTCCTACCATTAAAGAGCGGTGTATACCGGTTACATGGTTTACAAGCCCACAGTCTTGTAATATCTTTGACTTTATTCAAGGCCTCACTCCCGTGATCAATACGGATCATATCGAGAATAAGGTTGTTAATATTGCTAATCCTCATGAATTTACGATGCCCGAATTAGCTGAAACCATTTTGTGTTTATCCAATAGCAAATCCAAACTCGTATTTGTGCCCCTACCATCTAATGATCCAAAGCAGCGTCAACCGGATATTACCTTAGCTAAAGCGAAACTTGGCTGGGAGCCAAAGGTTAATCTGGAGGATGGTCTAAAAGAGACAATTTCTTATTTTGCAAGGGCATTGAATGTTTAAATCTTCCAGAAAAAAGCTTCGAAAGATTACTTTTTATTTGGAATCAATTTTTCAAAGGCAAAAATTACTAAGAAATTCTAGGCCAATTGATATGGTGCGGGCATGGAAAATAGGCAATAAAGATCTAGCCACCGAGATCATTAATACAGTATCAGCACCTTTAAAAGTTAATCTATCTAATAATCAATATGACGGAAATAAAGAATTTGTCATTTGGAAATTAATAAATAGCTCTGAATTAGAATTCAAAATAAATTTTGATCAAGATGAGGAGCTTGTAAAAAATATTATCGGAAGAATTTTTCATCTATTTCCACTCATACAAGAATTTCACCAATCTACTCTTTTTAAAGTTGGGTCAATACAAATTAATCCAGGCGACATTGCAGAAGTTGATGGCCTTGCATATTGCTCAAATCGAGACGGGCAGATACTAATTCCGGATAGTGGGTTTGTGATAAGCAAAGCTTATGAAGAAACGAGAGATTTTTATAAGAAAAATAATGTACCTTGGGAAGCAAAAAAACCGATTGTTTTTTGGCGCGGCACAACAACCGGAACATCTCCAACCGGTCTATGGATAGATCTTCAAAGGATAAAACTTTGTGCAATTGCTCATAACTCAATCAATCAAAATCTTTTTGATATTGGACTCAGCGGTATTGTTCAATTAAGCAAGCAAGATTCAATCCAAATAAAGAAGCTAGGATACTTAAAGCAATTTGTTCCAGTTAGATTAACTAATTCTTACAAATATCTTGTTGATATTGATGGAAATAGTAATGCTTGGTCCGCTCTTTTTGAAAAGTTACTCTCCGGCTCAGTTGTACTGAAAGTAGCTTCACCAAATAACTTCAGGCAGTGGTACTACGATGAGTTGATTCCTTGGGTAAATTTTGTCCCAATTGATTCTGATATGTCTGATCTAGTCGAGAAAATTCATTGGTTGCATAAGAATGACGATAAGGCCAAAAAAATTGGTGAAAATGGAGCTAAATTGGCAAATAAATTAACCTATGAACGAGAGCTAAATAGAGCGTTTATTAATATCAATAAGGCCTTGACTGAAATTGACAGCAGTTCAGATGCCCGAATTAGCTAAATCCGTTTTTCCGTACAACGGAATCGCCAAGTCAATTAGTCTTTAATGGTTTGCCACCAGATGATACTAAGCAAAGAAAGCTAAATATTGAATTTACGTAAAAAGAACTGGGATGGCAGTCTACTATTCAATTAGAACAAGATTTAAAAGAGGCCATCTCGTTTTTAAAAAGTATATTAAAACTTTAAAAAAGTAATCCTGATGATTATTCAAAAAGCCTATATTTTTAACCGACATCTATACGATGGCATAAAGGCGTCGACCATTGGCGGGCTTAGAGCAAATCAGGTAAAAGTGTATTCGTCAACTTTTGCCAATAATGTGCAATCAGAGTATGTATTTATGCCAACACATTGGGATCAATTACATTCTTATGATTTGGTGATTTGGGGGGAGGAAGAAATTACCCAGGTAGATCAGCTTCCGGGTATGCCAAGATCGGGTCAAATACTTGTGATGATTGATGGAGGAGATATTACTAAAATTCGATATAACCACAACATCAAGCCACATCTACTTTTTAAAAGAGAATTGTTTCAAAAAACTCAGCAAAAGATTAAAGGAGCCATCTACCCATTCAATTTTGCGGTTGAGGACATGTATTGGCATGAATTCATACCACATCAAGCCCGACAATATGACTATTCGTGTATGTTGCGTCTTGCTTCTAATCCTTTTCGCATAAAATTAAAAGAGGCATTAGAAGTGGTTGGGCTCAAGATGAACAAAGGACTTGCTCATTTTGTTGGCGAAACGGGAGAAATTTCTTATGGAGGCAATCAAGCCTTTCGAAGGCCTACACCAAAATATTTTAAAATATTGAATCAAAGTCGGGTATCGATTAACTGTTATGGGGCTGGTCAGGATTGCTTTCGTTTTTGGGAAATTTTAGGCTCGGGAGCAATGTTATTGTCGCAACGGCTTGAGCTGGCGATGGCTCACCCATTTCAAGATGGAGTACATGGACTTTTCTTTGACAATCTCAAAGAATTTGAAGAAAAATTCAAATTTAGTATGCATTATCCCGATCAAGTTCAAGAGATTGCATTTAATGGTTATACTCATGCAAAAGAATTTCATAGTGTTTATCAGCGTGGTAAATATTTATTGGACAAAATCCAAGAAAACAAACCAATAATAGAAAATCCTTCCCAATTAAAACAACAATATATTCATTGGCAAGCCATTAAGAAGTCAAATAATTTTATTTATTATCAACGTAAGTATTGGTTACGAATAAAAAATTTTTTCATCAAATAAGCTGTATAAAGTAATACACAAATATTTTTTTAATTTCTCACGGATGGCCGCATCTCTAAATCGTGAAGAATTAAATTAATTATGCGATACGTATGATTCAGCCCTCGGCTATATTCTTAGATCCAAGTAATAGGATAAGTATCTTGGACCTTGGTCGATTTCTCGAGGGTACAGAATTGCCCCCCCTAGCATCCTTTCCTTATAAGATATATAATTACTTGATGTCCCTCATGCTTGCCCCCTTTCTAAGCGCTTTGCTAATCTGCTGGCTCTTGGTACGTTTTCAGGGTTGGCACTTGACCTTCAGTGCCGATCACGATTTTGCTGGGCCACAAAAGTTTCACACCACGATCACACCCCGCATTGGCGGTCTTGCCATTTTTATAGGCTTACAAATTGGCTTGGGAGTTTTGGTGTGGACTGAAAGTCCAGTTGCCACACCGTTCTTTTATGTGATGGTCGCAAGCTTGCCAGTTTTTGTTGCGGGTCTCAGTGAAGACCTCACCAAAGTCGTGAAAGCGAAGTGGCGCCTCTTAGCAGCATTTCTTTCGGGATGGGTGTTTACCGCACTCTTTGAGATTAGCACGATTCGCTTAGACATCCCCTATCTGGATCTACTCCTGCAAAACCCCTGGCTGGCGTTGCTATTTCTAAGTATTGCAATTGCAGGCCTCTCCAATGCATACAATATCATCGATGGCTTTAATGGCTTAGCGAGCATGGTGGGAATCATTAGTTTTCTAGCGATTGGCTATGTGGCCCATCAAGTGGATGATCCACTCGTCATCGCTCTGGCGTGGATCGGAATTGGAGCGATTGCGGGGTTTTTTCTGTGGAACTTCCCACGCGGGCGCATTTTTTTAGGTGACTCTGGAGCCTATTTGATTGGTTTTTTAATTGCCTGCACATCGGTTTTACTCGTGGTTCGCCACTCGCCTATCTCCCCCTGGTTTGCGCTGTTGGTCAACGCCTATCCTATTTTTGAAACGCTCTTTACCATGTGGCGCCGCTCTGTACATCAGGGCAAAAGCATGGGGCTACCTGATGGTGCGCATTTTCATAGTTTGATTTATCGGCGAGTGATGCGCTGGGCACACCACAGCGATCAACAGGGCCACTATCGCAGTAACGCCAAAACCTCACCTTACCTATGGATCCTCTCAAGTATTGGGGTGGTGCCTGCAGTGCTGTGGTGGAACTCAAGCCTCCTGCTCATTCTCTCGGCCGTTCTTTTTGTCCTCATGTATGTGCACTTGTACCTCAAGATGGTACGCTTTGATACACCCCAGTGGATACGTAATTCCACCCCCCCCCGAAATAGATAGATAAATCAGTCTAACCAACTAAATCTTAGACCAAATTACGAAGACGCCCCCCCTTTTTTTTTGGCAAGATTACCAAAGGGGGTTTATTTTCTAGTTGTTAAAAAGCGCTTTTGCAAAAGAATCCATTACACAATTTTTATTAAGTCACTGATTTTGAATCAGAATTTGGTATTTCGTTTCGTTGATGATTCTTTAACTCAGGCGCTTGAGTAAACGTGCTCTCCGAGAGAGTTTTACGGTATTTCAGTAACTGATTGAAAGTAGCCTTATACCGGTTATACTTTTTAATAATCAGTTCATCTTGAAAATCCGATTCGCTCTGATCGCGCCTTATTGATGGTGGCTTATGGTACCTTATGTAGACCCAGTGAATTGGTCTCGCTACGAGTAAAAGAGATCAATATTAATATTAGGGATGGCAGTGAGACTTCATCGATTCTACTTAGAAAAAGTAAAACCAACCAACACTCCACAGAAAAGTGGCTGTACCTGAGTCAAAAAGCTCAAATAGCATTAATGCAGTGGATAGAAGAAATTCCCCAAGGACAGGAATACTTGATTATTGGCATTGACCGTGGGTGAGAGATTTCATACACTAGACTAGGATTTGGGCAGGTCAATCGTATTTATAAAAATCTTGCTAGAAATGCTGGACTTGATGAATTGGCTATTGAAGGGATCAGCGGCCACTCTATGAGAGTTCTTGCCGCTCAGGATTTATTAAGTTCTGGAGTAAGCATGCCAATCATCATGCAGCGAGGAACATGGTCAAAGACAGATACTGTGATGAGGTTTCCAGAACACGGCAGTTGCCAAGTTTGATGCCCCTTCATAAAGATTTTAAAGGGGTGAATTTGTGAAATTACTATTCAGAATAGAAAACTTGCTCGTTTTTATGGTTCTCAATAAACTCAAAGCGAACTGTCTTTTCAATCGCATCCATTAAAGGCACAGGCGGTATAAAGCCGGTCGACTCAATAGCCGATTCATATACTGAATTAGCACAAAACTTTTTTACTCTTATTGCGCTAATGGAAAACTTTTTACCGGTAATTTTTGCAACCAAATCAAAGCTGGAGCCAATCAATAGACCAAGGAAGCGCGGCAGGCGAAATTCAATGTCAGAAGACCTACCTAATAATGTATTAACATGAGCCACCAAGGCATTCATTGTGAAATCGGGCTTATCAATATAGTTGTAAACATACAAACCCGGCTTGAAATCTAATGAATACTCCAAGAATGCTGCAACATTCTCAACATAAGCGATTGACTTTCGGTTCAAACCATTACCAACCATTACAAACTTACCAGAGGCAATTTGCCTCAATAAGTTAAAAACATTACCACGATTTCTCTCGCCAAACACTACAGTTGGGCGGACAATTACTAGACATCGCCTATTGGGATCTTCGGCTTGCCATTCCCTATAGACTTGCTCAGCCTCCCATTTAGTACGGCCATAATCATTGAAAGGCGCAATTTCTCCAGACTCATTAGTTTGAAGTGGTGCAAACCCATATACTGCAACGGAGCTGGTAAAAATAATTTTATTTATACCTTTTAAACGAGCTAGATCACAAACATTTCTGGCTCCATCTATATTTACTTCGTCATACAAACTAAGTGGCCAAACGTTATCGCGGTGTTCTGCAGCAAGATTAATTATCGCAGTTAGATTAGGTGAAAATTGTAGTCGCATTGAATGACGGACATCTCCAACTACGCCCCTATCAAGGAATAATCCACTCGGTACTTTATCAAAAATTTGAAATGATTTTTTAGATTGACTAAGCCGCAAACAAAGTCTTGTACCAATAAAACCGCTTCCACCAACTACTAGTACACTCATGGTAATTTAGGCAATTAAAGCTTAAAACCGGCCGCAACTGCATCTGCATAAAACATCTTTACGGTATCTAATGAATACTCATTTAGATCATAACCAACTAAAGATAGTTTCTTAAGAATGTCGTTGGTAACAGTAATAACATGACAACCAATTGCATCTGCCTGGAATATATTTAACAGCTCACGCGGGCTCGCCCAAATTAACTCTGCTGCAGGTGCCGCTTTCAATATCTCAACTGCAGCAGTCATCAATGGCACTGGGTCATAGCCAGTATCGGCAATACGTCCAGCAAAGACAGAAACATAACTAGGAATGTTTGGGTCCAGCGACGCCACCACGTTACGAACCTGATCAAGGGTCATAAGCGCCGTTACATTCAATTTAACCTTTTGATCGGCTAACTTCTTAACTAGGCCATAGCAAACTTCTTGCTTAGTATTGGTTATAGGGATTTTTACGTAGACATTATCACCCCAACTTGCTATTTCTATTGCCTGCCTCTCCATTTCTGCAAAATCATCAGAAAACACCTCAAACGAAAGTGGCTTGTTTTTTATAGATGTAAGAATATCTTTGCAAAAAGCACGGTAATCTGTAATGCCCGCTTTCTTCATTAATGTGGGGTTGGTAGTTAAGCCTTTGATAAAAGACTTTTCATACATTTCCAGCATGCCCGCTTTATCGGCACCATCCGCAAAAATTTTTACTTTTAACTCTTCTACTTTTTTCATTTAAACTTCTCCAAGGATAATATTTTTTGCTTCCAATAAAGATGACACTATAAAATCAGGTGTATCTGGTTTTTGTTCTGCATAACAGTAATTGATAAAAAAAGTTTTACATCCCGCAGAAGCTCCAGCTTCAACATCGCTCCAACGATCGCCAACCATAAAGCTTTTAGACAAATCGATATTGTGATCTTGGGCTGCCTCAATCAAAGCACCTGGCAACGGTTTTCTGCAGCTACATTTGTCACCGCTATCGTGATAGCAGGTCTTAAAGTCATCTATTGGTAATTGAGATGCTAAAAAAGCATTGATTAATTCAACATCTTCCCTCCTAGAGACGCCTCTCGCTACATCGGGTTGATTAGTCACCACTACCAATAAGTAATTTGCATCATGTAGTTTTTGGAGGGCCTCGTGAACTCCTGGCAATATTTCTAGCTCTACTAAAGAGGCTGGGGGGTAGGGCTTACCAGCGCGCACAATCGCCCGATTAATTACCCCATCCCGATCTAAAAAAACTGCTCGTCTCAATGATTATTTATCCCCAGCTTATTTAGTCGTAGACTCCCATTTAGTTTGATTTGCTTTTAACTTAGGATGTGAAACCAATAGATGCCAAACCACTGCCTGAAAGGCTTCTGAATGTGGGGTGATGTTATCGGCATTCACTGTTGGAACAATCACACAAGCATCAGCGACTTTGGCAGTATACCCTCCGTCACGACCCACTACACCGATTACTTTAGAACCTACAGATTTAGCATACTTCAAAGCTTCAACTAAATTAGGGCTAATATTCTTTTCCAGATTTCCGCCACCAACAGAAAAAATGAACAGCATATCTTTAGGGGTGAGTTTGCTAACTTTGAGCCATCCAACAAAAATAGAAGCCCATCCCTCATCATTTGTACGTGCTGTCAACTCTGATATGTTATCTGTGGGAGCGTAAGACTCAATGCCAACAATTTTTCGAAAATCATTTACGGCATGCGAACAATTCCCCGCGCTACCACCAATGCCTAAAAAAAAGATTCGGCCACCATCTGTTTTAACTTGAGCTACACGATCTGCCATTTTTTCAATTGCGACCACATCCATCTTTTTAATGATCTCAACTACTTCGTTCAGATGTTGTTTTGCGTAACTCATAAAATTCCCTTTGCTGTTTTTTTCAATAGATAGGCCTGGGTATCGGCAATGCCTTGATGTGATCCAATTTCGTAGAATCTCTCAAAAACTTCATAGCCAGCCAAATCACCGGCTAGTGATAAATGATTATAAACTTTTGAAAGATCAAATGACTTTCCAGCAGGGTAAGCTTGCAGTACAGAACTTTGTAGCACGCTCAAGCCATAATCAATATAATGCATCTGAGGTCGAATTACAGTCTTATTATATTCAGCAACTTGGCCGGCATCAAACTCCACATTACTCATATCCCACTGATTCTGATTCTTCAGTACGGTCATTAATCCCTTTTTTCCGCTAGCTAAGTAGTTTTTTTCCACATTAGAAAAATCAATGGGCAGATAAGAATCTCCGTATAGAATAAAAAAATGCTCCCCCAGTAATGGTAAAGCCTGTCTAAGCGCACCTCCAGTTCCTAGAGGGATTGGACCATCTGGCGAATATTTGACATCAATGTCCCAACGTAATCCATTGTCCACAAATTGTTCAATCATGTCACCTAAATACCCAATACATAAAACAACAGATTTAATGCCTTGCTCATGAAGGTATTTAAGTTGATGATGAATAAAAGGTTTTCCAGCAACCTCAACTAAGGATTTAGGAATAGTTTGAGTTATGGGATGGAGGCGTGTAGCTAAACCTCCGGCTAAAATGGCAATAGGAAGCATCAGGATGACATTATTATTTTGGTACCTTCAAAATCAAATTTAAAACGAACTTCTTCGAGACCGGCTTCACCCATCTTCTGACGTAACCGACTTCTATCTTTTGCCATAAACATTAAAAAACCACCCCCACCAGCACCAACCAACTTACCCCCAATGGCCCCATTATCCATAGCCAATTGATACCAATTATCTATTTGAGCATTACTCATACCTCCTGTGCGACGCTTTTTATGCTCCCAATGCTCATTCATTAACTCTCCAAACAAGTCTGTATCACCATTTTCTAGTGCGGATTTACTGAGTAAGCCAAGATTTTTAACATAATGTAAGTTTGTAACCATATCAGTATCATTTTGTTGGGACTTTAACTTTTGATCCTTCAAAATACTGCCAGCTCTTCTAGAGAACCCAGTAAAAAAGAGTAATAAATTATCTTCCAAATCAAACATAGTCTGCATACTTATTTTTAAAGGCTCAGCGGTAACATTGCTGTCCTTATGGAAAGTAAAGCAAGTTAATCCGCCTATGGACGCAATATATTGATCTTGCTTACCAATAGGCTCGCCTAATCGATCAATTTCAATATGGCAAGCTAGCTTTGCTAATTCATCTTGGCGAATGTGGCGTTTACGATGTGTATAAAGAGCCTTAAGCAAGGCAGTTGTAAAACTTCCAGAAGACCCTAAACCAGTTCCAGCGGGAATATCAGCCAAAGTTGTTATTTCAACTTGGGGCGTACGAAAACCCGTTAAATCTAATGCTTCACGTATAATAGGGTGCTGAACCTCACTAACTTTTTCAACATGCTCTAACTGTGAGTATTTGAGATAGATTCCTTCCGTAAAAGGACGCATCACTGTGACATAGACATATTTATCAATTGCCGCTGCTATCAAAAACCCTTCGTGATCCTCATAATAGGAGGCCAGATCGGTTCCGCCGCCTCCTAAAGTAATTCGAAGCGGGCTACGCGAAATAATCATAACCTGATTCCTTATAAATTTGCTCGATAATCTTGAGTGATTGATATGCGTCATTTAGTCCGGGATTAGGCTCGCGATCCAAACGAATATCTTCATAAAATTCATTTAGTTCCACAGACCATGAATTATCAGCCATAGGATATTCCCAAGAAATGGTTTCGGGAGGCCCCATTTGGGGTAGCATCTTATAGTAAGTCAACCTTTCTAACCCGTAACTGCCGCCCAATCCGGACAAATCCAACTTACCCTCCTTGCCATAAATCTCCATGGAAAATAGATTTTTCCACTCCGTACAAGAAGCATGCAAGAAAGCGACTTGCTGCTTAGACGTCTTTAGTAACATAAATCCATTATCGTCAACAGGCATATTCCAGTAATAGGTATGAGCATACCCCCGTACCTCAGGAAAATCGCCTAAAAACCAGCGCGAAAGATCGATTAAATGAGAGCCCTGATCAATAAGTTCGCCTCCACCAGATAATTTGGGATTAGCCCGCCATTCTTTATCGTAGTCCAATCGAGCACCATGCCCATATCTCGCACGAATAAACATAAGTTCACCTAAAGCATCAGAATTCACGATAATTTTTGCTTTCTGCAAACTTCGGTGATAACGGTGATTAAAGCCAACATGAACTTTGATTTTATTTTTTTTAGCCGCAAAAATTACCGGCTCTAATTCTTGAGCTGAACGGGCGGCTGGCTTTTCAACTAGTACATGCTTTCCCGCAGCAATAGCAGCTAGCGTAATTTCGGCAAGCGAATCATGCAGGGTTGCGATAATTACAATTTCTATTTGTGGAATTGTTAAGAGTTCCCTCCAACTTGAAAGCGCTCGAACTCCATAGGGCTTCGCCAAACGTTCTGCTCGAAATATATCGATATCGGCGCATGCTACTAATTTACCGCTAGAACCTAAACTAGCCGCTCTCTTTTGACCAATCAAACCACAACCAATGATTCCCACCCCAAAAACTTTCAGTGCTCCGTATTTATTTCCAGTTTGAAAAGTGGTCATACATCACCCCATTCCATACCACGATCGCGACAAGAAATTCTTCTGAGAGTATAGATATCGCTTGCTTGTAGCTCCTCAATATGTTTTGGCCACTCTTCCCACTTATCCCATACTGCACTAACTAATTTTCCTGTTATATCCCGACTAATATCGCTTGCTAAAAATAGAGCTAAATCTGCAACCCTATCCATTGGTGCACCACCTTGAACGAAAACTCTCTCTGCAGTCTCAAACTCGTCCATACCTGCAATAATTTTTCCAGAAACAACCACTTCTTCCAATAAACGAGTTTTCATTGCGCCCGGAGCGATGCAATTAACTCGAACATGTGGCCAAACCTCTTTCGCAAGTGTTTCCGAAAAACGTACCAAAGCCGCTTTGGAGCTGGAATAGGCTGAAAAGTGAGCCCTTGGGGAGGTAGCACCGCCTCCAGATATATTAATAACAGAACCCCCACCAGAGTTAGCAATAAAACCAATAAGACCATGGCACAAAGTCACAGGGGACATCAAATTTACTTGTAATGCCTTATGCCAAAGCGTAAGGTTGTTTTGCAAAAACGGTCCAATGGGCCCATGAATAGCCGCATTATTTATTAAAGCATCGAGTCGAGGTAATTGGCCTTTGATTTTTTTTACTAATAAATTAACTTCATCCGCAGAGGAGAGGTCGCACTGAAAAAAAATAGCTCTTTGATCTGGTCGCTTAGGCATGCTACTGTAAAGATGCAATAAGTCATTTCGATTGCGTGCGATTAATGCAACGTTCCAACCTCTTAACCAAAATGAATTTGATAAAAATGCACCAAGACCGCGTGAAGCTCCCGTAATGACGACCCAAGAATTACTCATTACGAGCCCTAAAAACCCATTCATTTTCACGTAAATACTGTACAGTTCTTATTATACCTTCATTGATACTGATTTTAGGCTTCCAACCCAAAGACTCAATTTTTTTTGTATCGAGAAAAATAAAAGGGTTATCACCAACCCAACCACGATCACCACCACTATATTCTAGTCTAGGATATACATTTAATTCCTTACAAATCAATCTAATCGAATCATTAACTTCACAAAAATTATTTACGCCCAAATTGAAAATATTAACCTTTTCATTGGACTCACAAATTGCTAATAAAATTGCATCAATGCAATCTTGAACGTAAAGATAAGATTTACGTTGCCTACCATTGCCTAAAACTTGCAGAACATTTGGATCAGCTTTAAGCATTTGATAGAAATCAAAAACATGACCATGCGTATACCGCTCACCAAGAATAGAAACAAAACGAAAAATCCAAGATTGAAAACCAAATCCTTCGGAATATGAAGAAATCAGTGATTCACAAGCAATTTTAGATGCTCCGTACAATGAAGTTTGTATAGGAAAAGGACAGTCTTCTGGCGTTGGAATCACAACAGCCTCTCCGTACACAGAACCAGTCGAAGCAAATACTATCTTTGTAATACTATTTATACGCATTGCCTCTAAGACATTGTATGTAACTATAGTGTTTTGTTCAAGATCTTTACGTGGATGGCTTGTGCCATAACGAACATCAGCATTAGCAGAAAGATGAAAAACAAAATCTCCTAAAGAAAAAATATCTACGATAGATGATGAATTAAGAAGATCGATTTCATATAAAGTAAAATTAGGTGATTTAAGAGCGTTGTCTAAAAATTTACGCTGACCTGTTATAAAATTATCAATTCCAATAACTTTATATCCAGACTTCAATAGTCGATCGACAAGATTACTGCCTATAAAACCAGCGCAACCAGTAACAATAATATTATTCAATTTCCAGCTTTCAGTTATATCTAGCAAATTTTTCTATTGTAGACTTGCAATGATTTAATTTTGAATTTTTTACAAATCTTCTAGTGAAATGAGAAATTAGAGCTTTGGGTCGCAATACTATAACAATAAATGAATAAAAGAAATAAGGCATAGGATTAGATCGCTTAAATAATGAAGATGTTCTTTGAAGGACTGAAAAATATACAATAAACTTCATATAAATATTTAAATGTTTTAAACTACCATATAAAAGTAATTCCTTAAAAATTTGCAAGGTTTTTTCTATACTTAAATTATTTTGATTATTACTTAATTGAAAATCAGAACTTTGGTATAAAAAATAAGTAATATTAGTTTTATAAAAATAGCCAATATCAGACGCTAATAATTCCAAATAAAATAAGAAGTCTTCACAGGAATCGATGCTTGTATTAAAAAAACACGATTTAGATTTAAAAGTATATCTATAACTAAAACCGCTTGGGCATCCAATAGCATTCCATGCAACATCAAATGGAGAAATATAGCCATCAGATAAAAATGGAACAACTAACTTATTAATAAATTGATTACCTCTAAAAAAATAACCGGAAGAACTAATGCACGCAATTTCTGGAGATGACGTGTAGATATTTATAATATTTTTAATATAATCAATGGGCCAAATATCATCAGAATCTAGAAAAAAAATAAAATCAGAATTTGAAATTAAAAGAGCTGTATTTCTAGCAGCTGATATACCTAAACCATTATTTTTTCTTATTATAAGATTAGGATTTACAATCTTAAAATTGTCAAAAGTATTAATTTCATCCACAATTACATAATGATAAATATCTCCGGAATAATTTTGCGAAAAAACTGAATTAATGCAATGATTAATATGCTTTTGAAATTTCTTAATGGGTGTAACTACACTTACAGAAGGAATCATATTTTTATAGAATTAATTAAATTGATTTTCAATAACTTAAAATATGAGTAGAGGAGCCCAGTGAGTCCGATAATCATAAATGGGAATCTAAATATAACAGAATGTTTGGAATATTTAGAAACATGTACAAGCCTCTCCTTCCAAGCTAACAAATGTGATTTATAGTTATCAGCCAAACCACCTTCTTTATAATTAATTAAATATAAATCAATATATACATATTTTATAGAGTATAAATTATCATAAAGATGTGCCCAATCAGAAGCTAACTTAAATGAAGTATTATAATAATAACTATCAAAACATTTACGATTAAAAAAAACAGATTGATGATTTGGGCATCTACGAAATAAACTAAAATACGAAACACGCTCAGGTCTAATTATATTTTTTGTACGTGCTAAAACTTTTATAATAAATTTTTTATCAGGGTTCAGTGATAAATTTATTATATTTATTAGATCTAATACGTGTTTACCAATATAAACATCATCGGCATTAAGAAAATTAATAATTTGACCTTTACTTAATTTTATACCTTTATTCATTGCATCATATATTCCATTATCTTTTTCTTGAATCAAAATTACTCTATTATCATTTAAATCATTTACAAACTTATGTATATCAGTACATAATCCACCATCAATAATAATTATTTCAAAATTTTTGAAATTTTGAAATAAAACACTATTTACGGTGTTAATCAAACCTTGATAATTATTTTTTACAACGGTAATAACAGAAATGTTAATCATTATTTATTTATTTTATTTAAGAAATAGATCATTTAATATTTCATGAAAATTTTTATAAAATGCCTCTGAGGTAAAATTTTGTAAATGTGAAAACCTTTCGTGTGGTAAATATGTTCGATTTAAATACTGCTTAGATGAAATAACATTACTCAGAGTAGATGATAATTTTTTTGCTGATATTTCCTTAATTAAAATTCCAAATTTTCCTTCTGACAAAATTTCTGAAGGTCCATGAGGAGAATCAAAAGCCACACAAAAACAATCTGCCGAAAGAGCTTCTACTAATACATTTCCAAATCCCTCATATCTAGATGACAATATAAAAATATCAGAAGATCTTAATTTAAGATGAAGATTTGAAACAGGTCCATGATATTTAAATTTATCTATCCTATCTTTTTTTAATAATAAAAATAATTTAGGCCATAAATTATCAGGATCAGGCCCATACAAATTTATATTAATATTATGTATTATGTTATTAGGCATATTATTAAATGCCTCTATTAAAATATCAAATCCTTTTTGATATCCTAATCTTCCAGCACATGATATTTTGATTAATTCCGATTCATAAGTATTTTTTAAAAAAATATCTTCAAGATTAAAACAGGGATTGTATATTTTGATTAATTTTTTATTGTCTTTACAAATATTCAAATAGTCAAAAAAGATTCCATTTGAAACACAAATTATTTTATCAGAAAATTTATATATTAATTTATGAATAAATTTTCTTATTGTAAATTTTAATAAACTCTCAAATTCTTTTCTATGTAATGATAGATGTATAGAAGTAATAAGATATTTATTTGAGAAAAAACAAAAAAAAGATAATAATAAATTTAGCTTTGTTAAACCAGTAATAATACAATTATATTTAGAAAAATAAATAATATTAAATAAATCAATTAAATTAATTCTTCTTAAATTTAAATCAATACCATAATCACTCGGATGAGCTTTAATATTTCCTAAGATATAAACATCAGTTATTATCTTATGAGAAGATAGGGCTTTGTAAACAAAAGATGCCCATCTTTCAAAACCACCTAGATAAAATGCTGGTAATATTATTGCAATTTTCACTCTATAATTTCTTTAATAAGGTAATATCGCGATTTTAAATTTATTTTTTGTGTTAGTTTATACAATAATTTAATTTTAATATAAATAAATGCATGTAAAAAATTTGTAAATCTTGAGTAATTTAAGAAAACGTTTAAATTCATTTTAATAATTGAAATAAAAGAATAATTTGATGTTCCACCAGATGACATTAAAGTAGAAACACAAGCTAATGGTTTTATATGATAATATTTTTCAATTAAATAAAAAAATTTTTGATCAGCGAAATTACCCCAAGCTAGATCAAATTTAATTTTTTTAGCTATATTTGTCCTTACATATGTTGAAAAATGAGGAACATGAGCTCCGTTCATTCTTAAAAACTTGTTGTTAATTGGTTTATATATTCTCGTAATTGATCGTCGATTTTCTGAAAAAAATACAGTGGTATAGGAAATTGCTGCATATTTAATACTTAATGAAAAAATTTCCTTTGGATTAAATTCTTTTGCTATCAAATCATCAGCGCCAATCCAGCCAACCCATTCAGAATTAGAAATATCAAGACCCTTATTCAATGCATCAAATATACCATTATCCCTTTCTATGATATGAATATCATCTTGTCTGATAGTATTTGAAATTAAATTTGACAAAGATTTATTAAAACCTGTATCTAAAACGATTATTCGAAAATTATTACTATAAGGATTGTTGTGAATTGAATAAATAGCTCTAATTATTCTTTCATCATTGTGGTGAGGAATTAAAAAATCAATTTTCATATTTATGATTTATTAGAATTAATAAAGCACAAATCAATTTGTATTACGATGTTTTGACTATTTCTATGCATGTGGCCAACAGAATATAAATAAAAATCTCTTTGTTTTAAGTATTTCATGATATCAAATAAAACAGGCTGACTATTCCATAAAACCAAAGTTGTAGCTTCTATTACAAATGCGGTTATAATTTTAAAATTTACATCAGATATACTTTTTAATACATCTAATTCTGCACCTTGAACATCGATTTTTATAATTGAATCTTGATAATCTGAGATACTAAGCAAGCTATCAAGTCGTTTTGAAGTTAATCTTATTATTCTATCATTATCATTAACATCATAATATGATGATGCATTACCCTTTATTGCAAAGTATTTTTCTTCTTCATATTCAGAAATTAATTCAAAAAGTATTCTTGCGTTATTGAATATTTTGTCTCTACGAAGGATATTAATTTTTTCCTCCCTTGGCTCAATCAGTATAATCGTTTTCGATTTAAACATGGAAATGAATATTTTACTAAAATCTCCATCAGCAGCTCCAACGTCAATGCATGATTTTATTGGAATATTCATATTCTTTAAATCATGAAGAAATATTTCTATATTACAAGAATGTCCGAATCTAGAAATAAATCTTTTAATAGATAATGGTATTAATTTTCTTATTAATGGTCTTAAGTCAATCATAATGATTTTGAAGTTATGTAATTTTTGAGGATTTATTTATTGCAGAATTAAGGCAAATGCTACAAAAAAATAATATTATAATCAACCTTACGTTTCCCTCAAGAACAACACCTTGTTGAATTATTAATAATATTACAATTGCTAAAATATTTATTACGCTATTAAACCAAAAAGTTTTTACGATTTGATAAATGACAACTATTGATAATATTATTAATGGTATTGAACTTAACCACCCCCCGAGTTTTGCAAAATCAAGATATACATTATGAAACCATTTTATATTTTCGATATTAGGATTAGTTTCAAATCCACCAAAAGGGTAATTTAATATTTTATCTAATCCATCTTGATAATGCTCAAATCTTTTACTTTGTATACCATCTTCAAATCTATTAATAAAAAAATTTAAATAATCATATAAAAATTCCTGATTAATTAACACTAAAAAAAATACAATTACGCCAAGTATAAATAAGAACGATACTGTATATTTTTTTGATATTATTGTGTTTTTAATGGTTAATAAAATGATTGCTAATATTAATACTATTAAAAATGTTCTTGAGGCTAAAAAAATACCCATATAAATACACAATAATAATAATGCTGATTTAATAATTGTACTTAATATAGATTTACTTCTTAATATTTCGTATATTAATAAAGTAGAAAGTATAGAAATATTTTCGCTTATATTTGGTGAGTTTAATTTTTCATTTGTAAATGGATGCGTAAGATTACCATATCCACTTTCATTTATAAAAATAAATGAAAACATTACAATTAAAATTGACTCAAATCCCATTCCATAAATATATAATTTTAATAAACTTTCCTGTGTTGTGTAATCCTTTTTTTCATAAATATATCCTATTATGACTAAACTTATTATTAACAGTAAGATTGTGTTTAAATATCGATACCAATCTTGACTAAATAAGATTATACCTAAGATCGAAATAAATATTAATATTATCCACAACAAATATAAGTAATTAAAAGATAAATTTTTATATTCTTTTTTAAACAATAAATATATTAATAAAAAAAAACAATATAAATAAAATTTATTTAATCCTAAGGAAAAAAATAAAGCATAAAGTGAAATTTTCAAATTATTTATCTTTACATATTATGGATTTTTAATTTTAATTTGGCTTTCAATCCAAAAATACGTTTTTCTTATTCCTTCCTCTAAATCGCAATTTGGCTTCCAATTTAATTTATTATAAATTAATTCATTATGAGAGTTTCTTCCTCGAACACCTAATGGGCCAGGAATATTTTTTATATTGATTGATTTTCCAGATATTTTTGCTATTAATTTTAATAATGAATTTATTGAAAGAAAATAATCTGAACCTATATTTACTGGTCCAGTAAAATTAGATCTCATTAATTTTATTGTCCCCTCTATACATTCGTCTATATATAAAAATGAACGTGTTTGGTTTCCATCACCCCATATTTCTACCGTTCCATTTGGTTCTGCGAATGCAACTTTACGACAAAGTGCAGCTGGTGCTTTTTCCTTACCACCCTGCCAAGTACCTTCTGGTCCAAAAATGTTGTGATATCTCGCTATTCTAGATTTAAAGTTATGGTTCTTTGCATATGCGAGATATAGTCTTTCGCTAAATAATTTCTCCCAACCATACTCACTATCAGGATTTGCTGGATAAGCACTACTTTCTTCGCAATTTGGATTGTTTGGATCCATTTGATTATGCTCAGGATAAATGCACGCCGATGAAGAATAAAAAATATTTTTGTTATTTCTGCGAAGACAGGCATCAAGAATATTTAGATTTATTATTGCTGAATTGTGCATAATATCAGCATCATTTTCACCAGTAAATATATATCCCGCGCCCCCCATATCTGCGGCAAATTGATATATTTCGTCAAATTTTTGATCAATAGCAAATTTACATAATGCCTGATCTCTTAAATCACCAATTATATAATCATCAGCCACCGTAGATGAGTATTCTGGATATTTAAGATCTACTGCCCTTACCCAAAAACCTTCTGATTTTAGTTTTTTAACCATGTGTGATCCAATGAATCCACCCCCACCAAAAACCAATGCCTTTTTCATTATTCCTCCTATATCAATAATATTATTTATTTAAAAAATAAAGTATTTGTCGAGATGCAATTAATACATCATTATCTAAACGTAAGTGATTTTTTATTCCCTTAAACTCAGCTTCGAATCCAAATTTTGATATTACTGTTGCAACATTATCGTTATGTTCTGCTGATTTTATTAATGCCCCTTCTATCGGAGCAGACCATAAGCTTGGATTTACTACTAATTTTGCATTTACGACAAATTCTTTCAGTCCAGTTTCCCATGTCATTTTAAAACAATATATATTTTTTGGTAAATTATTATTAAAAATTGCTTTTAATTTATCGAATTCTTCTGGTACTAGAAAAGATAATTCTGGTAAATATTTAGCTAGATTAATAAAATAATAAATCCCTTTTGCAGGATGTAATGAACCGTGATAAACAATATCAAATTTTTTATAAGAAAAAATTCTATTCTCTAAATTTATATTTTTATGCAAAGTTATATTGCTTTGACTCATTCCTATTATTTTTATATTAATTTTATTACCAAAATGCATTTCTAAAAGATCTTTTTGTATTTTATTTTGTGAATAAAATGTAATTTTTTCTGAATATTTTTTTAACATTAATAAATATTCTATTGCTTCCTTTTTGTTTCCAAATTGTGGATAAGAATTGCACTCTTTATCTGGATCAATTTTACTAATACACTTTAGGCATTCCATTTTAGTATTAGAATTATAATTGTATGATTGGATACAAAAGAATGAATTATCCATTACATATAAAGTTACTAAATTTTTTTTTATTAATCTTATTGAAGCCTTGTATCCAACCGTTTGGGGATGTATCAATATAATTTCGCATCCATTTATTTGATGTAATCTGACCAAGAAAATCCAATTAAAAATCTTTCTTAAAAAGATTTCTTTCAAAAAAGAAAAATATTTATTTTGATTTAAAAATTCTTTTAAAGAATTTTGATTTCTTTTATGAATTACTTTGTAACCTAATAATTTATAACGAGGTTTAAAAGAGTTCATAAGACGCCCAACACCACAGGAACCTGGCCCAATTCCAGATATTACATATTTTTTTGTATTATTCTTCAATTGTTTTTTTTATGCCATCTTCTAGGGAATTTTGAATAATCCAACCTAAGCCAATTAATTCAGAGTTTTTTGAATTGATAATTCCTATACTTTCATCTAAATCAGCAATTTCACTAAAACCTAATATTGTTCTATTAGTAAAATCAATTTCTTTATAAAGTTTTCTTACTAATTTTATAAAGTCCTTTACAGTTGTCACTTTTCCTGTTTTAACTTCAAATTCAGAATTATTACTAATTTGATCTTTTTTATCTATAACTGTTAGATAAGCGTTAATAACATCATCAATATATATAAAGTCTCTATATTGATTGCCACTTGATAATAAGATTTTATCTTTATTCATCTTTAATTGACTTATTAACCATGGTATAAATTTTTCTGGATTATCTTTTGGTCCATAAACATGATGTAGTTTTAAATTTATCACCTTTGTACTTTTTGTTAACTCTAACCATTCTGAAAAATGTTTTTTTGATAATGTATATGACACCATGTAATTAGATTTTGAGATTTTATTATTAAAAAACGTATCAGTATTAATAAATGTTTCAACGTTATACTTTATTGCTAGATTTAAAATTTTTAAACTAAATATAAGATTTGTTTCAATTAACTCCATAAAATTATGATTATTCTTCCCATATTTGCAAGCTAAATGTACTATGGCATTTATTTTATTATCAAGAAATAATTGTTCTACATTATTATTATCAATATCAAATATTTTTATTTTTTTTATATGATTTTTTATTCTCCATAAATTTGAATTTTTTTGTACAGTTATTATTATATTATTGTTGGTATTGTTAATTAAAGCATTTATTAAATGACTACCAATAAATCCTGTACCGCCAGTAATTAATATAGTATTCATACTTTATTTATAAAATAATTTATATTTTATTTTATTTATAATTTTATTAATAATATTTCTTTCCTTTTTATAATATGCCTTTATCCTTGAATTAGCTATTCGAGATTCTTTTGCTATGCTATCAAATATAATGTTTTCCTTATTATTTAGCGTTATATTTACTTCTTTAATTTTTAAATGGCAATTTGTTCCTGTGCCATCGTGTCCAATATTATTAACATAAGAAACTACCGGGTATAAACATAAACCACTTTTTTCAAAAATAGTTGCGTACCAAAAGATAGCCCATGTATCTATTTTAGATTTGAAATTTGCATCTATTTGTGACCAAAAAACACCTGTATGATCTAAATCAAATTCTCTAATTTTTTCTTTTGTCCAATTTTTTACTATTATCTCCGGATCTTTCCTAAATGATCTCCATCTATCTTCCCATGTTGCCCAACCCCAACAATTCATTACCTTACTAAAGTATGTATCACCTAAAAATTCTTTTGAAATTGGATAACTCCAACCGCAAATATGCCAAACATCTTTATTTTTTTCATAAAAATTTAAAGCACTATTCATAAAGTTTAGATATTGATTGCTTACGATGATATCATCCTCCATCACTATTACTTTTCCATACTTATTAATTGTTTCATTTATTCCCATAACTATATTTTTAGCTAATCCGTAATTTTCTTCTCTATTAATTATTTGTATTAAATTAAATCCATTAATAGTTTTCAAATAATTTCTTATCTCTTTAATCTGAAATTTGTCATTATTATTTTTAAAGCCGTCTGAGTAGATTATTAAGTCACTATACTTTGCTTCGTAATTTTTTTGTAAAGATTCAATGACTTTTTTTGTATGTGCCACTCTATTGTAAGTAAATAAAACAATAGGAGCGTATTTATTATGCATATATTTTTAATATTTTTGATTTATCAATAAATTTTATTTTTTAAAAAGGCCTTCTCCCATAAATACGGCATTAACAATGTCCAGGCTTTTTCTCCATCATTAAAACTTGGATTATTAGTATTTATAATATATTTAATAGCTTCTGCTACTTTGTGAGTATCGATAATGTTTGATTCCTTAAATTCTTTGTCTGAGATTAAGTCCATGAAATATGATTTTAAAGGTCCCTTCATCCAATCAACTATTGGTGTATTAAAGCCAACCTTATTTTTTCGCCAAGTTATTTCTGACGGCAAATATTTTGAAATACCACTTCTAACTATTGCCTTTGAGTAACCATTTCTTACTTTTGACTGCCATGGCAATGAAAATGCAAATGTTACTAACCTATAATCCATAAATGGCATCCGTATTTCAACTCCGTTTGCCATGCTATACCGATCATAGTTTCTCAGTAACGTTGGCAATATGCTTTCATGAGTCGAAACATAAAGCTGTTGATTCATTCTACCCAGCCCTTTCCATTCTGGATGATTTGAATCTCTTGATTTTATTTTTAATGATTTTCCTAAGGTTTTCTTTGCCAACATTCTTCCTTGATAGGCTAGATAAAATTTTGCCTTTGAGGGTAATTGCTTGAATTGGTTTGATTCTTGCGGAAAGCCATCATAATACGTGTTAATTATATTCTGAATTTCACTGATCTTTGATGTTTCTGATAATGCCGCTAAATAATCGAATGGATAGCCAGCAAAAATCTCATCAGCTCCATGTCCATCCAGCGTAACAGACACGCCTGACTCTTTTACTGCTCTATAAGTTTGCATAAATGGAATTGGGCTAGTTATATAAAGATCTTCAAACAAATATAAATATCGATCAAGATTTTCCATTTCTTTTAATGGATCAATCTCAATTTTTGTAATTTCTATTCCAAGATGATCTGTAACCAAGTTTGCATATTTTGATTCATCTAGTGGTGTTCCTGGAAATGAAGCAAAGAATGCATTTTGCCAACTGCTTCCCATTCGTTGTGTTTCACTATTTTTTGCAATATGTCCCATCATTGAAATTGTTGAGCTAGAATCTAAACCTCCACTCAATGCAGTTCCAATTGGTACATCACTTCTCATTCTTAAGCGACAAGCATCCGTAAAGAGATCATGAAATTGATCTACTTGATCATCGTAACTTAGTTGAGCGTCAACCAAATGATCCAGCGTACACCACCATCTCTTTATATAAAGTTTTTTACACTGAAGCCATCCACAATGACCTGCGGGAAATCGTTTAATCCCTTTTATTACACACTCATCTGTAGATTCATAATGAAAGATTTTGGTAGGATCCATTACGATTAATCTATTTGCCTCAACATTGTTGATATATGGCAGTATTGCTTTCATTTCAGATGCAAAAACAAATCCCCCATTTGCTAATTCAGTGTAGAAAAGAGGCTTCACTCCAAATCTGTCTCGTGACAGAAACAGTTTTTTTTCTACGGCATCCCATATTGCAAATGCCCACATACCGTTGAATTTGTTTTGACACTCCTCACCCCAGTGACGAAATGCAGCAAGAATAACTTCGGTATCTGTATTTGTTATAAAAGTTACGCCTTTTTTTTCAAGCTCAATTTTTATTTCAATAAAATTATATATTTCTCCATTAAAGACAATGATATAACGTGCAGAATTATCAAACATAGGCTGTTTTCCAGATGCTGATAAGTCTAAAATTGACAAACGTGTGTGGCCAAGTGTGATGTTTTTAGAGTCCGTCCATATCCCTATACCATCTGGACCTCTATGTGAAATTTTATTTAACGCCTTTAAAAATAAATCGTCAGATAAGGGTGGAATAGTACCAAGCAAACCACACATGAGTTTTCCTTAAAATAAATTAATATATTTCCATTAAAAAAATAATTCGTAATATAACTTATTTCATCGATAAAATTTTTCTATTTGGAAAAAGATTTTTATAAATAATTGTGTCGCATTGATTTTTAATTACATATTAATTGTTAATTATTTTTCTAATAGAAATTTATTAAATTAATATTTTTAATAGTAATAATTTTAATGTTATTAACCATGAAATTTAAAATATTATTACATTATTTTTTATTTGTTTATTAAATTTCATAATTAGTATATTAGGTTTAAAAAAATATTTTTAAAAAGTCATTATTATTTATTTTTTTATTACTGTTTTTTAATTAAAAATTCTTCTAAGAGATAGAATAAAATTAAAAGCTTTTAACTTCATAAAAAAAAGTTCTCTTGTATTCTTATGTATTAAATCAGCACCCCAAGTTGCAAAAAATTGAGAAATTAAGGTTGAAAATGCGGCACCCTCAACTCCATATTTTGGAATTAAAACTAAATTTAGAACTATATTTAACAATGCACCCAAGGCGGTTCTTTCTAAAACTAGCATTGGTTTATTTTCCACTATAAACCAAATATTTCCTGCAAAACCTATAAATACAAAAATAGCTGTCCAAATATGAATTGTTAATACAGATGCTGCTCCAATATAACTATCTCCATATAAAAAACTGATAAAAAATGTTGATAGGAACGTCATTGGTAATGCGACTATTAAACTCAATATGACCATCATATCAATTAATTTTTGTAATAAAGAATAATATTGTTTATGACTATTTTTTTTTGCATTGATTATTGTCGGCAAAACTGAGCTAGCAATTGCTGTTGGTATAAAGTACCAAGCCTCACTAATACGAACTGCTGAGCTGTATATTCCAACCGCCTCGTCATTTAAAATTTGTCCCAACATGATTTGATCTGTTTTCATATAAACCATAATCCCCAGTCCATTAAGCATTAATGGCCAACTAGCCACAAGCAATCCTCTCATTTTCTCTAAATCAAAGCTAAAAGTCTCGGACTTACCTGATCGCATTTTGAATACAGATAATAGTAATATTGCAACCAGCAATGCCTCAAATACATTAACCCATGCAAAATAAAAGACTGACGCGCCAGTAATTATTAGAGCAGCCCTTAATGCAGAGCAAAGAAAAAAAGCAATATTTTGTGAATAAACCACATATTTAGATTCTACTTGCGACTCAAACCAATAGACTGCCACTTCAGATATTTTTAATAGGGTAATAATTGCGAGTATTAATACAAGATTTATTGCAGAAGAGTCTCCTGGACGTATCCAGAAAATTCCAAATACTGTTAATACGTATGCTATACAACCTCCCAAGAGAATTATAATTGCCGCTGACCCAAGTATCTTTCCTTTATCTTCTGGACAGTTAATAATTTCTCTCACCACTGTACTTTGTAATCCTGCTCCTGCAATAATTCCAAAAATACTTACAAATGCAATTGAAAAATTTAACAAGCCATATTGGCTTGGCCCAAGATAGCGCGCTAGCCAAACTCCTATGAGTAGGCTCATCACTAGGCGAAGTGCGCGATCGACCAACAGCCAGCTGATATTATTAAAAATCTTAATTAGATTTTTTCTATGTCTTATGAGATTTAGAAGTTTCGTAGGAATTAAATTCAATTATATTAAAAGTTATGATTATATGTTTATTGTATAAATTTTTTATTGACACTTTCTACTATGATATATTATAAGTTTATATTTCTTTATTACACTTATTGTTAAAATTTCTGACTTAAGAACTATTCAAAATATAATTTGTGTTATATTCTAAATTTGTATTTAAACAATTTTTTATTATTTTAATGAAATGTAGTAACATTGGTTATATAAATTCATAATAAAAAATAAATTATTAACTTTGTTATCCTTTAACTTGTCCTTTTATTTTGGATCAGAGAGATTTGGGTGCAATTGACCCTTGGCCAAATTATAGTTTATGACCCTAGAGAAGTATACGGAATATCAGGTTATTCGGAAATTTCAGGAGGGATACACTGCGCCTGTGGCTTAAGTGGCCTATACCACCGTGTAAGTGGGCCAATAATATATTCCTAGCTAAGGAGGTTTAATGACATTAGCATGGAAAACTTTTGCAGACTCAAAGGCTTGGAGCAGAGAAAACCAATTCTATTGACAACATAAGATTTATAACAATCCTCATATTGTTAAAATATTATTTTTGCAAGATGATTAATTTCATTAATTAATTTTTTATTAAATCAAAAATAAGAAATTTAGAGTTTATATACGAAATTTTTTTTGGCCTGACTATTAAATACTTTAATCATTTTATTACTCGCATTTATCCTTAAACAACGAGAGGGCTGATGCTTCGAAAGGCAATGATAAATACTTAGCGCGGTGGAAATTAATTTAAAAATCATACTACTCTTCTAAATATCTCAACGCCTTCTTATGGTACCGGCAATGTGTTATTTTTTCTATAAAGATTTTTTCCCAATAGTAGTATAAAAATAAGAAATCCTGAAATCACCATTCCGCCAAAAATGCTTATTGATATACCCGTTTTTTTTGTATTTTGTGAAGGAATAGATTCCAATCCCTTGGTAAAGCGTGACTCAATAATTAACAACTGTGAGCGGAGTTGATCTAGGGCTAAGTTACTTATTAAATCATCTTTCGTAAGAGGCTTACGCAGATTTTGCTCCTCCGCCAAAAGTACTTTTAAAAGTAAAATCCCATCCATCTCTGACTCAATTTGCAGAGATACCGATTCTATAAATTTAGCTACTAGTTTTATTTGAATAAGTCGGTCATTTAAGCGTTTAATAGTTTCATTAGATTGATTAAGATCATTATTGGCGGCAATCAACTGATTTTCAACAGGCAAATACTTAGAACTGCTTTCCTTTGGATCCAAAAACTGCGAATTGACAGTCCCTCGGTTTGGAAAACGATTAAGAAGTTGCTCTAAATTTTTTATACGTTCTTTATAGTAGATCTGATCAACTTGGGTCTGAGTTAACTGGTTTTGGATGGTTGAAGCAATTCTATATAAATCATCCTGATAAGAATTTATTAAGATTTTAATTTCTATATAAGCTCCCCCACTTTTTAAAAACTGCGAGGCAAGTAGAGCCTTATTAAGCGAAATTTCCTTACTGTGTCCGTTTGTAATGATAGCAAAGCTTTGAATTTTTAGCGAAGCACTATCAAGATCTTTACTAATCATAGCGAGATCTTTAGTATCAACCTTTGAAATAGTAAAGCTTGGAACTACATTTTTTGACCACCACCTAGGATCGCTCATCTCCTCATAGATTTTTTTTTGATTTTGTGTCAGCTTGTCATTTTTAATAACCTGCCTTGCCAAGTATGGTAAGTTGTTTTGCAGAATCCGCCACGAGAGCAAGTCTAGTCCAAAGGTGTTGGTGTTGGTGTTGGTGTTGGTGTTGGTGTTGGTGTTGGTGTTGGTGTTGGCATAATTCAAAAGAACTAATTCAGTTTCATAGCTACCCAGGAAAAACCATCCTCCATAACCTAAAGTGGCTCCAACTATGCAGGCGGAAACGAGCTGTCTCCAGTTCATCTTAATAAACTGCATAATATCGGCTAGTGAAATTTCTTTCGCACCAAAACTATGACTATTATTTTCAACTGAGTCTATATTTTTTATCATGATTATAATTTAACGCCAGAGTAGTTTTTGTTGAGTATTTTTAAACTATAGTAACTATACTTACGAGACGTAATGACTTTGGTTATGGTAGCACTTAGGTTCTATTTTGTAATCCACATTGACTAGCAATTAGCTAGCGGACGGCGGGATCCTCCGTCCAATTTTTGAGTTCAAAAAAATACTGTAAGGCCTGTGCGATCTGACCGCTTGCGCCAAAGAGAAGTAATTTTGTCATGGTGAATACTCTTAAAAGTTTATCCCCAAAAAGGTTTCAATTTGACTCGCGACATAATCGAGCATCTCGGGTGTGAGTGCGGGTTGCACGCCAATCCAAAAAGTATCGTTCATCACTTTGTCAGTATGGCGCAAATCGCCGCTTACACGATACGTCACTCCTTGCATCGAGGGTTGGCGAGTTAAATTGCCTGCAAATAAAAGGCGTGTTCCAATCTTATACTGATCCAAATAGGTGGTGAGATCAACCCGCGAAACCGGGCATTCATTCTTCAATGTAATTGGAAAACCAAACCAGGATGGATCAGAATGCTCGGTCGCTTGGGGAAGTTGCAAAAACTCGGCACAGCTTGCCAGCCGCTCTTTTAAATACGCAAAGTTGGCTTTGCGCTTGGTAATAAAATCAGGTGCCTTTTGCAATTGCGCAAGCGCGCACGCTGCTTGCATGTCGGTAATTTTCAGATTATAGCCTAAA
>Ga0214921_10002572_pt1 | contig 29274 bp, 25 predicted proteins | sample LL1505_MetaG_FD_177992 | JGI IMG/M metagenome (GOLD analysis project Ga0214921, IMG submission 177992) | Freshwater microbial communities from Lake Lanier, Atlanta, Georgia, United States - LL-1505 | ecosystem: Environmental > Aquatic > Freshwater > Lake | place: USA: Georgia | collected...
AAAAAAAGGATGGGCCTACACAGAACAAGGATTCAAATTAATTTATATAGACGCCAATGTGAAGCCAGAACAAAAAGACATTCTTAACCCAATTGATACATTGCCTACACTGAATACATTTAGTGGCGACTATGCTAGAGACAAAAAGAACTTCATTGCATTAAGAGACTTTGGGAATCCCAATAAATACCAATTTTTCTTGCATTTTGAAAAGAAAGATGGCACATGTGTGGGTGAACTTAAAGGTTTGTTGAATTTTAATAAAAACCAAGCCACTTTTTCTGAGAAAGGCGACCCTTGTACCATTCAATTTACGATCACTGGAAATGTAATTAAAATCAAGGAAGATGGAAATTGCGGAAATCACAGAAATATGACCTGTTATTTTAATGATAGTTACGATAAGAAAAGAAAGCCAAAGATTAAGAAATAATCCACATTCTGCCATTGCAAACGATTGTTATTCACACTAGGCTTGCCTCGGTATAATTTTAAAGACAAATAGGATATATTGCGGGTCAAATTAACCAAAGAACAAAAACATGTCTTTTAGAAACTTCCAAGTTCCTTACCCTATTAATGAAAAGTATTCCAAAAAAGCGGCTTATTTCTCTATGGAGTTCGCCATCCACCAACCTTTAAAAATATACAGTGGTGGATTGGGATTTTTAGCCGGCTCACATTTAAGAAGCGCTTTTGAATTAAATCAAAATATGATCGGGATTGGTATGCTATGGAAATACGGCTACTATGATCAAGCAAGAAACCAAGACCAAACTTTGCAGGTTTCTTTTATGGAGAAGATGTATAGCTTTTTAGAAGATACTGGTATCAAATACCAAATTTTAATCCATGACCATCCGGTTTGGGTGAAAGCATATTATCTAGCACCTAATATTTTTTGTAGTGCTCCTTTGTTTTTATTAAGTACCGATTTGCCAGAGAACGATTATGTTTCTCAAACAATCACACATCGATTATATGATGCCAACGTGGCAACTAAAGTGGCACAATTTATTTTATTAGGTGTTGGTGGTGCAAAACTAATTGATGAATTAAATTTCAATCCAGAAGTTTACCACTTAAATGAAGCACATGGATTTTCAGCAGCATTCTATTTATTAAATAAATATAAGTCATTAGACGAAGTTAAAAAGCGTCTAGTTTTCACTACACATACCCCAGAAGAAGCAGGAAACGAAAAACACGATATTTACTTATGTCATAATATGGGTTATTTCTGCGGCTTAGGCTTGGACGAGGTAAGAAGATTGACTGGCATTCATGATGATCAATTTAACCACTCCTTAGCTGCGCTAAGGTTTGCAAGAAAGGCCAATGGTGTATCAGAATTACATGGACATGTAAGCCGTGAAATGTGGGGTAAATATGAAGGCATTTGTCCGATTGACCATATTACCAATGCACAAAACTGGCGTTATTGGGCAGACAAACAATTGTACAAATTTGCAGAAGCTGGAAATGATACTGGATTCGATGACAGAAAATGGTATTTGAAAAAGCGTGCATTTGAAATTGTTGCCGATCAGACCGGTAAAATATTTGATCCAAATGTATTGACCATTGTATGGGCGAGAAGATTTGCAGGATATAAGCGTGCCGACTTCTTGTCTTGGGATTTAGAAAGATTCGAAAAATTATTGTCTAACTTAAAATATCCTGTTCAAATTATATTTGCAGGAAAGCCCTACCCAGTAGACCATCCAGCAATTTCTCAATTCAATCACTTAGTAAACCTTAGCAAGAATTATAAAAATGTGGCTGTTTTAGTTGGATACGAATTGGCTTTAAGTAAGCGTTTGAAGCAAGCATCTGATGTTTGGTTAAACAATCCAAGAGTCCCTAGAGAAGCATCAGGTACAAGTGGGATGACTGCTGCAATGAATGGTTCTGTGAACTTCTCAACCGATGATGGATGGATACCAGAATTTATCAACCATGGTAACAATGGTTTTGTGGTGCCTAAAGCAGACTATGCAAATATGAGCACAGAAGCACAAGATGAATACGATTTGAATGAATTGTACAAAATATTAGAACAACAAATTGTACCAATGTATTATGAGCAAAAAGATACTTGGAGACAAATTACTCAAAATGGCATGAAGGATGTTCGTTTCCAATTTGATAGCAACCGTATGGCAGACGAATACTACGAGAAGATGTACAAAATCTAATTGAACCCTTCCCCTATTAATTGCTCCCCTCCGATACGATATTGGAGGGTTTTTTTTATCTATTTGCTAGTCAACCTTTAAACCCTAATTTTGTTATACAATTATGTCAAATAAAATCGTCGTTGCCATTACAGGCGCTAGTGGTGCGCTCTATGCAAAAGCATTACTAGATAGCTTAAAGCAAATCCCTGCTCAATACGAAGCGGTTGGTATTATCATGAGTGATAATGCCAAGACAGTTTGGGAGACAGAATTGGGCAATCAGGATTATTTAAATTACCCATTTGACTTTTACCATAAAATGGATTTTAACGCCCCATTTGCTTCAGGTTCTGCGCAATACAATATTATGTTTGTTGTACCATGTAGTATGGGTACCTTAGGCAGGATTGCTGCTGGAATCAGTGATGATTTAACCACCCGTGCTGCTGATGTGATTTTAAAAGAACGTAGAAAATTAATTCTAGTTGCAAGAGAAACGCCATACAATTTAATTCATATTCGCAATATGGAAACAGTGACGCTTGCAGGTGGAATCATCTGTCCAGCAACACCAAGCTTCTACAGTATACCAAAAACCTTAGAGGAAGTAGCTATGACTGTAGTAGCAAGAATGATGGACCTTGCAGGTCTTGATATTAAAACTTATCGTTGGAGTACGCCTTCTTAAACACTTATTAATTCAATCTGATAATTTATTTTTTATTTAATTATAAAATAAGAAAAATTATAAGCCTATAAAAAGCCCCGAATCTTTCAACTCGGGGCTTTTCTATTTTAATATTGCAATGTTTAATCTTGCTTTGGTTCTTTAGGTGCTTTAGGTGTTTTTTCTTTTTCCTTTTTTTGTAAAGTAAAAGTCAATCCTGTTTTTTCCTTATCAATATCCCCAACTAAAGTATCCCCTTCTTTCACTGAATGATTTAAAATCTCCTCGGCCAATGGATCTTCAATATATTTTTGAATGGCTCTGTGTAAAGGTCTTGCTCCAAATTGAACATCATATCCTTTATCCGCGATAAAATCTTTGGCTTCGCTTGTTAATACTAAGTTTAATCCAAGATTCACTAATCGTGAAAGTACATGCTTCATGATAATATCAATGATCAAATAGATATTTTCTTTGGTCAATGAATTGAATACAACCACATCATCAATTCTATTTAAGAACTCAGGAGAAAAAGTACGCTTTAATGCTTTTTCAATCACAGAGCGATTGTTCTCTTCCGTTTGCTCCATTCTTGTTGCTGTTGCAAAACCAACCCCATCACCAAATTCTTTTAATTGACGTGCACCAATATTAGAAGTCATGATGATTAAAGTATTTTTGAAATCAACTTTTCGACCTAATCCATCGGTTAGAATACCATCATCTAATACTTGTAATAAAATATTATAAATATCTGGATGTGCTTTTTCTATTTCATCCAATAAGATTACACAGTATGGTTTACGACGTACTTTTTCTGTTAATTGTCCACCTTCTTCATAACCCACATAGCCTGGAGGTGCACCAATTAAACGAGAGACTGCAAATTTTTCCATGTACTCACTCATATCAATCCGAATCAAAGATTCTTCTGAATCAAACATGTTTCTTGCTAAAGCACGCGCTAATTCAGTCTTACCAACACCTGTTGGACCTAAGAAAATAAAAGTACCAATTGGTTTTTTAGGATCTTTTAATCCCACTCTATTCCTTTGAATCGCTTTCACTACTTTACCAATCGCATCTTCTTGTCCAATGACTTGACCACGCATGTCTTCGGCCATCTTACGTAATTTAGTCGTCTCTGCTTCTACCATGCGCTTCACGGGTATGCCAGTCATCATACTAATGACTTCTGCAATATGCTCTTCATTGATTGGGAATCTTTTGTTCTTGCTATCTTCTTCCCAATTTAATTTTGCTTTGTCTAAGGCTTCGCCTAATTTTTTCTCCGTATCTCTTAAGCTTGCAGCTTCTTCGAAACGTTGACTTTTTACAACCCTATTCTTTTCGTTCTTAACTTCTTCTATTTGCTTTTCTAATTCCACAATATCTTCTGGAACAGAAATATTTTTTAAATGCACCCTTGCACCCACTTCATCTAATACGTCAATGGCCTTGTCTGGAAGTAAACGATCCGTCATGTAACGATCACTCAATTTTACACAAGCCTCAATCGCTTCTTGATCATAGATTACACTATGATAGTCCTCGTATTTAGATTTGATATTATTCAAAATAGTAATCGTATCAGCAACACTTGGTGGTTCAATGATCACTTTTTGGAATCGACGATCCAATGCACCATCTTTTTCGATATGCATTCTGTACTCATCCAATGTGGATGCACCAATACATTGTAATTCACCTCTGGCCAATGCAGGCTTAAAGATATTAGAAGCGTCTAATGAACCGCTTGCGCCACCAGCACCAACGATCGTATGAATCTCGTCAATAAACAAAATAACGTCTCTGTTTTTCTCTAATTCGTTCATGATCGCTTTCATACGCTCTTCAAATTGACCGCGGTATTTTGTACCGGCCACTAAAGCAGCTAAATCCAAAGAGATCACTCTTTTATCAAATAAAACACGACTTACTTTTCTTTGAACAATTCTTAAGGCTAGTCCTTCTACAATCGCAGTCTTACCCACCCCAGGTTCACCAATTAAAATTGGATTGTTCTTTTTACGACGACTTAGAATTTGACTGACTCTTTCTATCTCTGCATCCCTTCCTACAATTGGATCAAGGGCATCTTGCTCTGCTAACTTTGTAATGTCTCTACCAAAATTATCTAGTACAGGGGTTTTAGATTTACTTGTTGCACTTGGTTTAGATTTTGTGCTTCCTCCAAATCCACCTCTGCCTTTTTCATCTTCAAAATCATCATCACCTTCTTCTTGGTATTCTGAACTTGGACTTGATGGAGAAGATGGCGAAGATCCTACCATCCCTAATTCATTTCGGAATAAATCATAGTCTACGTCAAATTGATTTAAAATTTGCGTAGCGATGTTTTCCTTATTTTTTAAGATGCTTAATAACAAATGCTCCGTTTCCACCATTGGACTTTTCAAAGCCTTGGCTTCTAAAACCGTCACGCGAATCACTTTTTCAGCCTGCTTTGTTAAAGGAAGACTATTGATATTAGCGATATTTTTACCAGACTTGTCCTTTACGGCTAGTTCGATCTCTTTTCTTAATTCACCCAAATTCACATTCAGCTGCCTTAAGACTTTGATGGCAGTATTTTCTTGGTCACGGATCAAGCCTAACATAAGGTGTTCCGCTCCAATAAAATCATTACCTAATCTTAATGCCTCTTCTCTGCTATAAGAGATGATTTCCTTAACTTGTGTTGAAAAATTGTTATCCATATAATTTATTCGAGCTGTTATTAGATAAACGAATAATTTTACCCTAAAGTATGTGATTATGCACTATAAAATTGATACCAAAGAGAAATTCACCGTTTTAAGCTTGCTCGACCCTTATCTTAGTTCAAATCTCGTGCCAGAATTGAATGATTTGATCAAAAAATTAGGCTCAAATAGCCCTAAAAACCTAGTTTTAAACCTTGAGGGGGTAAAAGACTGGGATTTAAGCATTATGGAGCTATTGGCACAGCATCAAGAAGTATTTTATGACAATAATACCAGTTTTGTACTTTGTTGCTTGTCAGATGACTTACAAAACACCTTAGATTCAACAGAATTTGGCGAAGTCATGAACTTAACCCCTACGGAAACAGAAGCCTGGGATATCGTTCAGATGGAAGAAATCGAGCGTGAACTACTGGATAGTGACGATATGGAGTTTTCTACCCAAGAATAGCCTAAGATTTGTTAAATTCGCGCTCCTATGATTACGCCTCAAACCATTCAACAAATTACCAGCCGAATTGACATCATTGATGTGGTGGGTGAATTTGTGAAATTAAAGAAAAGAGGTACCAATTACATAGGCAACTGCCCTTTTCACAACGAAAAATCGCCTTCTTTTACCGTCTCTCCTGCCAAAGAAATTTATAAATGTTTTGGCTGTGGCAAGAGCGGCAACACCATCACGTTTTTAATGGAGCACGAGAAGTATAGTTATGTAGAGGCTTTAAGATGGTTGGCTGCGAGATACAATATTGAAATAGAGGAAACAGAGACCAGTCCTGCTCAAAAGATGGCACAACAAACTGCTGACAGTTTGTATGCAATCAATCATTTTGCAATGGACTTTTTTTCCAAACAATATTGGGATACAGAAGCTGGTGCCACCATTGCACAAAGCTATATGCAGCATCGTGGCTTTTTACGCCCGATTGTAGAAAAATTTAAAATTGGATACAACCCTTCTGAACGTGATAGTTTGGCAAAAGCCTTGATTCAAAATCAATTCAATCCTGAATTATTTGCAAGAACCGGTTTGGTTGTAGAACGCGATGGCGGATGGCAGGATAATTATAGGGACCGTATCATCTTCCCAATTCATAATACCACGGGAAAAATTATTGGTTTTGGTGCAAGACAAATAGCCAAGAACGATCGTTCACCAAAATACATCAATACACCAGAGAACGAAATTTATATTAAGAGCAGAATTCTTTATGGTTCTTATTTTGCAAGAACTGCTATTGATAAATCGAATGAATGCTTATTGGTAGAAGGTTATACGGATGTGGTAAGCTTACACCAAGCTGGAATTGAAAACGTCGTGGCAAGTGGTGGTACATCTTTAACCATCGATCAATTGAGATTGGTGAAGAAATATACACAGAACCTGACGATTATTTATGACGGTGATGCCGCTGGTGTGAAAGCAGCATTAAGGGGATTGGATATGGCTTTAGAGGAAGGATTGAATGTTCAATTGGTGTTGATTCCAGACAATGAGGATCCGGATAGTTATGTCAATAAAGTAGGGCCAGATGCATTCCGTGCATTTGTCCAATCTGCAAAAAAGGATTTTATTTTATTCCAATTAGAAGTCCAATTAAAAGAAGTTGGGAATGATTTAAATAAAAAAAATAGTCTAGTCAATCAAATGGCGGAGACTTTAAGTAAAATTAATAAGGCAGAAGATTTTACAAAATTACAAGAGTACGTAAGAAAATGTGCTGATATATTACGTATTGACGAAACTGGTTTAACCCAATTGGTCAACAAGTTCAAACGTGACAAGATTGTAAAAGATGAAAAGAAGATGGCCTATGATGAAGCGGCTATTTTAATGCCTAGTTTCCAACAAGAAACACAGGATATAGACAATATCGATCTAGTTCTTGATAAGGATCTTTTACATGAAAAAAACTTAATCCGTTTATTGATTGAATTTGGTAACGAAATTTTAGAAGACGGAAAACTTGCTTCTACTTGGATTGCAGAAGAACTAGAACCGTTTCCTTTAGAAAATCAAGACATGATTCAATTGGTTAAAGTTTATTTTGATTGGCAGGCAGCAGGTAAAATACCCAATCATAAAACCTTGCAATACCATGAAGACCCTAAAATCCAACAAATGGTGATGGGTCTTTTTGAACCAGAGCATGAATTGAGTCTTAGATGGAATGAAAAACTAGGCATCAAGAAAATCGTAGCTGAAAGTAGTTTTCTACATGAAATTGAAGTGAGTTTATTGTATTATAAACTTAGAAAGATAAAAAAAATGATTCGCCAGAATCAAGAAGATATGGAGAAAGTTAGTGGAGAAGATCAAATACAATTATTACACATACATAAACATCTTAAAGATGCAGAGCGCGAATTAACCAAGATTATTGGGACCGTTATTTTTAAATAGAACGCTTTTGTATTATTTCTCTGAAGGATTCTGTTTACCAGCAATCAACTTTTCTAAAGTAGCTTCTAAACGCTTTTGCTTGGTTTCTTCCTTTTTTGCTCCATTGATCCAACTTAAATACTCCTTTTGATTGATGATAGATAGAGAAGTAAAGAATTCTCTTGCTTCTTCGTGTGATTGAAATAGTTTCTCAACTTCAATTGGTAAAGCAATCAATCTTTTTTCAAAATCGTCAATCTCAATATTTGGAGATTTATAACCAACAAAAGCCCTATTTCTATTTGGGATTTGGTCGTATTTTGTAAAACGCAATGCTGTCCAAACATGATCTAAGGTCACTTGACGAATTGCCTCATATTCATTGTTGGCTAAAATTTCCCAGCTTGCATCTCTATTCAAATCTGAAACAATTTTTGAACTTGTTTTAGGATAGGCAATCCATAATTTACTCTCATGCGTTAAAGCTGAGAATACTTCCTTCAGAATATTATTTAATTGCAATTGATTAATTGCGAAAATAAGCGCGAAATCAATTTTCCTTGTTTTTAATAAAGGAGTCAGGTTTTTACAGTAATTCAACTTTGCAAATTGCTTCTCTACACTTGATGGTAAACCTTGAATCAGTACGTTTTTCTCATCCTTTAACTGTAATTTCTCCAAAATATTCTGACTGATCGACATAAATGTTAGGATTTTTAAGGATTGTAAAGTTAAGTAATTCCTTGTAGTTGCAAATAGAAAATTGAATAAATCTTTCTAATTAATTGATAATCAATAAAAAATAAAGTCGTTTAGAACAATTAATCTTGCGGTTTTCTATTTTTTTTGAACAATGGTGCCTTGTTTTCTTTCCCATTTAGAAGTCTACCTATATTCTTTTGATGTGTTACCACCACCATTAAGGCCACAATAATCGCAAATACTCTATAGGATGTTTCTTTTTCTTTGAAAATAAACAGGATTAATACCATAAAGACTACACTTGCCAACATAGAACTTAATGAAACAAATCTGGTTGTAAACAAAGTAATTAAAAACACAATAATACAGATTAGCGCAACGATAGGCTGAATGGCCAATGCCATCCCTAAGATGGTAGCTACCCCTTTCCCCCCTTTAAAATCAGCCCATATAGGGAAAATATGACCTACGACTGCAGCCAATCCCAATACAATCATAAAATTGGTTCTTTCCAATTCATTTTGTAAATAAAAGGGTATGAGAATATATAAAGATGTGGCAATTACACCTTTTGAAATATCCGCTATCATGACAAAGGCACCCCATTTAGAACCTAAGACCCTAAAAGTGTTCGTTGCACCCGGATTTCCACTTCCATATTGGCGAATATCAATTCCAAAAACAGCTTTACTTACCCATATAGATGTAGGGATTGAACCTAAAAGGTAAGCAAGCGCTACAAGCATCATTTCATTCATTGAATCAGGTTTGGGGTACACAAATATACAATCAATAAAAATAATGCCTGTTAGTCCTTCAAATTAAGGGATGCAACTACCTATAAAACATTAAACTAACCCATCCATTTAAGGGTTGCGATGCTTGGAATTTCCAGCCTTTAGATTGACTTAATTTAATTATATCTGATTGATCTTCAGTTAATAAACCACTTAGAACTAAAGTTCCACCAGGTTTACCAATTTGAGTTAATTCGTCCATATTGGCTTCTAAAATATGCCTATTTACGTTGGCTAGAACAATATCGAATTGTTCTTTTTGCAAAGCAGATTCCACTTTTTCAATGGTGATCACTTTGGATGCATTGTTATGGATGTTCTCTTCCGCGTTTTCGATACACCAGTCATCATTGTCTACTGCATGAACTTTACATGCCCCTAATTTTTCGGCTAAAATGGCTAATATCCCAGTTCCGGTGCCAAAATCATAGACGGTTTTTGCTTTAAAATCGATCCTTTGCATTAACTCAATCATAGAATAGGTGGTTGGATGGTGTCCAGTACCAAAACTCATTTTGGGTGTTATTTTAATATCATGCGTTACAGTTGGTTCAAAGTCAGGATGAAAATGGGCCCTGATTCCAACAAAGTCACCCACCCTAATTGGATCAAAATTAGACTCCCATACTGCATTCCAATTTTGTTCTTTAATAACTGATTTAGAATAAGTTAAATGATATTTATTAAATATAATATCTAATTCATTTTGTATTGATTCAGCTTCAAATTGAGTTGACAACATATAAGTCTTACAATGCCCAGCACCTAGGCCTAGACCATTGGATAAGCCAACGCCATCATTCTGCCCTTCCTCTAATTCTTCTTCATTAAAGCCTTCGAAGCCAAGTTCAGATAGTTCAGCCACTAGCATCTCAAATTGATCCTGATTGCTAAAGTCAAAGGCTATTTGAATGTATTCTTTGGACATATGTTTGATGATTTAATGAAGATCGGATTTACGATAAGCAATTTTTACAACTAAGTATAAAAGATAGCTACCCCTCATCCTCATGCGGAAGGAACCGAAATCGGCTTCGGGGTACTATCTTTTAAACTTATTACAATTCATTTAATGGTTATAATCTAAATTAGAATAAATACTATTCCGTAGCGAACGTTCGAGCTTGCGAGCGAGAGCCAAGGAATAGGTGTTTATTCTAATATTTTTTACTAGAATCCTTGATTACAAAGTTAGCTACAAAAAATGCCCCGCAGTATTAGCAGGGCATTAAATATTAAAAGCTGTAAAATTTGTAAACTATTGTTGAGGACCACGATCTTCACGAGGGGCTTGCTCAGGGCGAGGTAATAAAGCTTTATGACTTAATTTGAACTTACCTGTTTTAGGGTCTAATCCAATTAATTTCACTTTCACTGTATCGCCTTCATTAAAGATACCTTCCATTGTTTCCAGACGCTTCCAGCTGATTTCACTAATGTGTAATAAACCTTGTTTGCCTGGCATAAATTCAACGAAAGCACCAAATTCTTTAACACCTTTCACAACACCTTCATATTCGTCTCCAATTTCAGGAACCGCAACGATACTATTGATCCATCTTACTGCAGCATCTAAGCTTTCTTTGTTTGCAGAGAAGATACTTACCTCACCATGGTTGCCCACTTCCTCGATATTAATTGTTGCACCAGTTGTTCTTTGCATTTCTTGAATAATCTTTCCACCTGGTCCGATTACAGCACCAATGAATTCTTTGTCAATGATGATCTTAACCATTCTTGGTGCATGTGGCTTCACGTCTGCACGTGCAGCTGGAACACACTCATACATAGCATCCAAAATATGTAAACGACCTTTTCTTGCTTGAGATAAGGCTTCTCTCATAATGTCCATGCTTAAGCCATCTACTTTGATGTCCATTTGAACACCGCAAATACCATCGCGTGTACCAGTTACTTTGAAATCCATATCTCCTAAATGATCTTCATCACCTAAGATATCTGTTAAGATTGCATACTTACCATCTTCTCTAGAAATCAATCCCATTGCCACACCACTCACGTGTTTAGGAATAGGTACACCTGCATCCATTAATGCTAATGAACCGGCACAAACAGTCGCCATTGAAGAAGAACCATTTGATTCTAAGATATCAGAAACAACACGTAATGTGTAAGGGAATACAGTGCTATCTGGTAACATTTGCTTTAAAGAACGCATCGCTAAGTTACCATGTCCAACTTCACGACGACCAACACCACGCATCATTTTTACTTCACCTGTTGAGAATGGAGGGAAATTATAGTGTAAAAAGAATTTTGCGTATTCTGCACTTGCTGCAGTTTCTTGCATCAACTCATCTAATTTTGTTCCTAATGTAACAGTAGTTAAAGATTGTGTTTCACCTCTTGTAAACAAAGATGAACCGTGTGGTGTAGGTAATGGACCAATTTCCATTGCTAGAGGACGAACTTCATCTAATTTACGACCGTCTAAACGAATACGGCTATCCACCATCATATCTCTAACCACTTCCCATTTCAAATCCTCATAATACTTACCAGCTAATTTCTTTTGCAAGTCTGTAATATCGGGACCTAAATGTTCCATGATTTCTTTTTTCACTGCTGTGAATGCGTCACTACGCTCATGTTTTGCAGAACCTAATCTTGCAATTGCGTCTACTTTTGATTTTGCAAATGCATATACTTTTTCACGGATCGCTTCGTCTTGTTCTGGTTTTTTATAATCACGCACTTCTGTAATACCAACTAATTTTCTTAATTCAGCTTGTGCTTTGATTTGCTTGCGGATAGCTTCGTGTGCAATTTCTAAACACTCTACTAATTCTTCCTCAGAACATTCTTTTGCCTCACCTTCCACCATCATCAAATTCTTTTCTGTAGCAGCAATGATAAATTCTAATGCACATTTAGCTAATTCAGCTTTAGAAGGATTAATTACAAATTTGCCATCAATCTTTGCAATTCTTACTTCAGAAATAATTTCTTTAATAGGAATATCAGATACTGCTAATGCTGCAGATGCTGCTAAACAAGCTAATGAATCTGGCATCACATTCTCGTCGCTAGAAATCAATGATATTAAAACTTGCACATCGCACAAGTAGTCTTCTGGGAATAAAGGCCTCAATGCTCGATCAATTAAACGGCTCGTTAAAATTTCGTAATCATTTAAGCGTGCTTCTCTTTTAAAGAAAGAACCAGGGATACGGCCTGCAGATGCAAACTTCTCTTGGTAATCTACACTCAATGGAAAGAAATCTTGTCCGTCTTTAGGATCTTTATTGGCAACAACTGTTGCTAATAAAATACAATTGCCTTGTCTGATGGTAACTGCTCCGTCTGATTGACGCGCTAATTTACCTGTTTCTATAAAAATTTCTTGACCTGGATTGATCTCGAATTTTACTGATTTTGGTTGTGATAACATTTTTAAAATTTTGGTGTGTTAAAAGGACCCCCTATTGAATCTATTACAAAAAAGATGTGCAAAAAATAATCGCTTATAAACAACTAATCCCAACCGTAGTAGTACAGTTGGGACAGCTATTATAAGTAGTTCATGATTATTTTCTTAAGCCTAATTTCTCAATTAGTGCACGGTAACCAGTGAGGTTATGTTTTTGCAAATAAACCAATAAACGCTTACGCTGACCCACTAATTGCATTAAACCTCTTTGAGTAGAATGGTCTTTGTGGTTGGCCTTTAAATGATCGGAAATGTGCGCGATACGTTGTGTTAATAAAGCAATTTGACCTTCAATTGAACCAGTGTTAGTTGCTTTACCACCAAATTCAGCAAAAATACTTGCTTTTTTCTCTGTTGTTAAGTTAGACATTGTGGAACTTCTTTTATTGTAGTTAACAATTAACTACGGTTTTGTTTTGTTTATTTCGGCTGCAAAGATAGGGATAAAAGCGTAACTTAATCATTAGTTTAGTCAAATATTTCTACGTTTTTAGGGTATTTGGCCCTATTGAATACGAATAATTTGTCTTCAAAACTAGCTGCATAATTGATTGATAGCACTTTAACATCTGTGATATTGTTGCTTTTATCCAAAATGATGGCATTTGAAAGGGCAGATTTTACCTTATCAATGATTAAAGTAACTTTCTGGAAACCTTTTTTACGATCAATAGGGAAAAGCTCAATGGTTGCAGAATTGGTATTTTGTGCTAATAAATTGAAATTGAAGTCTTTATCATAATTACCTGATAATAATTTCTGTGGACTTAGGGTTTGTTCTGTTTCTGCCAAACTAGACTTTGATATTGTATTAAGCCCATCAAAATTATAGATGGAGACACCGTCACAAAGGATTTCTAATTTACCCTCATTTAAAATGTATTTCTCTCCTTTCATCTTTAATTGGATCATCTTGGTCCCCAATGCCTTTCCTTTATTGTTTTTAGACACCAATTGGATTTTAACCAGTATCCCTTTAGATAATTTCACTTTGACCCCTACTTTGTCTAAAATAGCCTTTGCATTAGGGTCCTTTTGGGCTTGTACTTGAAAAGTCAAAATACTCAATAAAAAGATAATAGCTATTCTCATAATAGGTTGATTAGGGGGCAAAACAATCTTATTTTTCGATTTACAAAAGTAGACAATCCATGTGGATTATGATAGATTTTGTAAGAAATCATACAATTCAGCCTCAGATTTATATAAAACCTCTCTTGGCTTACTTCCTTGACTTGGTCCAACAATACCTGCAGATTCTAGTTGATCCATTAACCTACCTGCTCTATTATAGCCCAATTTCATCCTTCTTTGAATAAAGGAAGTGGAACCTACCTGTGCACTTACAATCAACTTAGCTGCATCTTCAAATAAACTATCTCTTTCTCCAGCATCAAAACCTGATGCCTCTAATTCTTTATCATCAATGTATTCAGGTAAAATGAACGCTTCGGGATAGCCTTTTTGTTCTGCAATAAAGTTACAAACACGATCCACTTCTGGTGTATCCACAAAAGCACACTGTAAACGCGTGATCTCACCATTATAGCTCACTAACATATCTCCCTTGCCAATCAACTGCTCTGCACCACCAGCATCTAAAATGGTACGACTATCTATTTTACTTGATACTTTAAATGCAATACGTGCAGGGAAATTTGCTTTGATGGTACCTGTAATGATATTCACTGAAGGTCTTTGTGTGGCAATGATTAAATGAATGCCTACTGCTCTTGCTAACTGCGCTAATCGTGCAATAGGCATTTCCACTTCTTTGCCAGCAGTCATAATTAAATCTGCAAACTCATCCACAACCAATACAATAAAAGGTAAATATTGATGTCCTTTTTCTGGATTTAATTTTCTCGAAGTAAACTTTTCATTGTACTCTTTTATGTTTCTACATCCTGCTTCTTTTAATAAATCATAACGATTATCCATCTCAATACAAAGTGCATTCAATGTATTGATCACTTTTTTTGTATCTGTGATAATCGCATCTTCTTCCCCTGGTAGTTTAGCTAAGAAATGCTTTTCAATGACACGATATAAACTTAATTCCACTTTCTTTGGATCTACTAAAACAAATTTTAATTGTGAAGGATGCTTCTTATATAATAAGGAAACCAAGATCGCATTCAATCCAACCGATTTACCTTGACCCGTAGCACCGGCCATTAATAAATGCGGCATACTTGCTAAATCCACAATGAAATTTTCATTGTCAATTTTTTTCCCAATCGCAATTGGTAAAGAATGTTGGCTATTTTGAAACTTCTCACTGGCAAGTAAAGTTTTCATACTCACAATTGACTTGCGAATATTTGGCACTTCAATACCAATGGTACCTTTTCCTGGAATAGGTGCAATAATACGGATACCCAATGCAGCCAAACTCAATGCAATATCGTCTTCTAAGTTTTTAATTCTACTAATACGCACACCTGGCGCAGGTACAATTTCATATAATGTAACTGTAGGACCCACTGTAGCAGAGATGCGCTGTATGGCGATATCATAATTTTTTAGAGTAGCAATGATCTGATTTTTGTAGGTCTCCAATTCTTCTGGATCTTGTACAATTTTTTCAGAGCCGTGCGTCTCTAGTAAATTTATATGTGGGTACTTGTAATTTTTTAAATCTAAGGTTGCATCATACTTAGTGGTTAAGCTACCCACTGATGCTAAGATTTTTTCTTTAGGTACTTCGTTGATCTCTAAATCAAGGTCTTCTAATAATTCGTCATCAATATCCAACTCCTCATCATCAGATGCTTCCTCCTCATCACTCGCTGTGCGCGAGTGCTCATAGCTATCTAATGGAGTTTTTTTTTCCTCACCAGACTCTTCATTTAAAGATAATTCATCTATAAATAATTTTGGACCTAGTTCCCCCAATGCTTCAGCCTCATCTGCTTCATCCATTTCTGGCATGATCACTGAGACGCCAGAAGTATTTTCTTTTAATGAATTGCCAGTTGGAATAGTTGACTCTGCAGTGGCTGGATTATTTAAGTCCCATTCTTGCTTCACTGCTTCTTCTGTGTCCTCACTCACAAAATCAGGAGCTTTCTTTTTTGGAATCAAAAAATCAAAATTAGGTACATTGAAACTTGGATTAAACCTCCATATGATATAACTAAAACCAGCAATAAATAAGATGGCACCCGTACCAAAAACACCTACCCATTTAATTAACCAACTACTACTATATTCTCCTAAAGCACCTCCCCAAGAAAAAGTGGTATTAGGTGTAAGAAAGGCAAAGCAAGTACTTAAAACTAAAAGTCCGAGTAACACATATCTTAAATTACGCCACAAACTAAAAATTGGTTTTGTGAAAAATAAATTCACCCCTAACACAAAAAAGAAAGTGCAAAATAGATAGGCTGCAATACCAAATCCATTGAACATCATTTGATAAGCTACAAAGGCACCTACATACCCTAATAAATTATTTGCTTTTACATCTTGCAAAGAAAATAATTGAGTTCTCCATAACTGGACCATGTCTTGGTCTTCCTGCCAAGTAAATAAATAGGATGTAAATGCAACAAAAAGAAACAAGCTAACCAATAATGAGACTGCTCCCAAGATCTTCATTGTGCGTTCGTCTTTCACCACTTCAGACACCACCACATCTGCTTCTTTGTCCGGATTTAAAATCGGGGAATTGACCTTTGGGTTTGATTTGCTTTTAAGCGTATTTGCCATGATGACAAATATAAAAAGAATTGGCTACATATCCATTTTATTCAGCCAAACAACCCTGGCCCAAATAGCCCAGCCTGACATAAAACAAAGTCCACCAATCGGGGTAACTGGCCCAAGTATAAAAGCCCAACTTGGATGGATAACAGATAAAAGGGCTAGCCCATAAATAGACCCACTAAATAAGAAAGCACCTACTATGAAAAAATGAGCTGACCATCCTATCCCCTTGTTCACAATATCATTGGTCTTATTTATTTGGCCATAAATTGATAAGGCAATAAGTGCCAATGCATGGATTAATTGATAACGTACCCCCGTTTCGTAACTCTGTAATTTCTCTGGGGTCAAAACGGATTTTAAAGCGTGTGCTCCAAATGCGCCAAGCAATACTGCGATGATTGCAAAACCAATTCCCCAAAGTAAAATTTTACGATGCATGTTTTTGAATTAGTTTTTTTAATCCAGATTCAGTGATTTGATCAGATGTTAAACGATAGTCTGCTTGTTGATAAAATGGATGACGTTCTACTAATTTTTGTTCTAAAAAAGCGGCAAGTTCTTTTTCTGAAAGATGCGCTATCAAAGGACGATGTGCTTTTTCGATGCTTAACCTTTTTACCAAAACATCTACGGATTCATCTAACCAAATCACAACACCTTCTTTTCTCATCCAATCTATATGCTCTTGTGCACAAGCTGTTCCTCCACCAGTAGCCAGTACATACTTCTTTTTTTCTTTAAACCATTTTAAGATTTTAGACTCCACTTTTCTAAAATAAGCTTCTCCGTCTTCATTGAAAATTTCAGCAATGGTCTTTTCTTCGTTCATTTCGATCAAAGCATCTAAATCATAGCCAACGGATTTATTCCATTTTGCCATCGGCTTCAACCAATGAGACTTTCCAGAACCCATCATCCCTATCAAAAAAATCCGCTCTGCTGCCATAGATTATGTAAATGCGTTGAATCCTGTTATATCCATTCCCGTGATCAACAAATGTATATCATGTGTTCCTTCATAAGTGATTACACTTTCTAAGTTCATCATATGACGCATTACAGAGTACTCTCCAGTAATACCCATACCACCTAACATTTGTCTAGCATCTCTGGCAATATTGGTTGCAATTTCACAACTGTTTCTTTTAGCCATACTAATTTGTGCAGCAGTGGCACGACCTTCGTTCATCAATACACCCAAACGCCAAACAAGTAATTGTGCTTTGGTAATTTCAGTCAACATTTCAGCCAATTTCTTTTGTTGTAATTGGAATCCACCAATTGGTCTTCCAAATTGAACGCGTTCCTTACTATATCTTAATGCAGTATCATAACAATCCATTGCTGCACCAATTGTACCCCAAGCAATACCAAATCTTGCTTTATTTAAACAACTCAATGGTCCTTTCAACCCTTTGATATTTGGTAAAAGATTTTCCTTAGGTACTTTCACATTGTCGAAAACCAATTCTCCAGTTGCACTTGCACGCAAACTCCACTTACTATGTGTCGTTGGCGTCGAAAATCCTTCCATACCGCGCTCTACTATAATACCTACAATTTCTCCTGCTTCATTTTTTGCCCAAACCACTGCAACTTGAGCAAATGGTGCATTACTAATCCACATCTTTGCACCATTTAAAACATAATGGTCACCAGCATCTTTAATATTCGTTAGCATACCAGAGGGGTTAGAACCATGATCTGGCTCAGTTAATCCAAAACAACCCAACCATTCACCTGATGCTAATTTTGGTAAAAACTTTTGTTTTTGTGCTTCACTACCATACGCATATATTGGAAACATCACCAAAGAGCCTTGAACACTCGCTGTGCTTCTTACACCACTATCACCCCTTTCCAATTCCTGCATCATCAATCCATAACTGATATAATCTAAGCCACCTCCACCATATTCAGTAGGCACTGTTGGACCAAAACAACCAAGATCACCTAATTGCTTCACTATTTGATTTGGAAATTCTGATTTCTGCGCATACTCCTCGATGATGGGTGAAATCTCAGTTTTTACATAAGTTCTAACAGCATCTCTAACCATTAAATTTTCTTCAGACATCAATTCATCCAATTGATAATAATCTGGGGACTCAAACAAATCTGCTCTTAATGCCATGGTTTGTAATTTTATAATAATGATTGGGGCATAAAGGTACTAGAAAGCGCTTAAAAAACTTTATTTCAAGGGTACTAATTAGTTGATTTATTGGCTTAATAAAGCTTTCATTTCGGCTGCATAGCCTTTTGCTGCAATCGCAGCATCTTCAGCAAAATTAGCACCATTGCTTGCAAAAATAATGGCCCTACTTGCATTAATCAGTAATCCAACAACATCGTTCTTGCCATATTTAGTGACTTCAGATAAACTTCCACCCTGCGCACCCACTCCTGGCACCAACAAAAAATGTGCAGGAATAATTTTACGGATAGATTCCAGGTCATTGGCCTTGGTTGCACCCACAACAAACATCAATTGATCTGGACTGCCCCAACTTGCCACCTGTTCTAAAACAGATTCGTATAAGCATTGTCCGTTCGCTAATTTTTGTTGTTCAAAATTTTGACTTCCCGGATTAGAGGTCAATCCCAACACAATCGTCCACTTATTTTGATATGCTAAAAAGGGGTCGATACTATCCTTACCCATATATGGCGCAACAGTAATGGCATCAAAAGGAAGGGTTTCAAAAAATGTTTTTGCATATTGCGCGGAAGTATTTCCTATATCTCCTCTTTTTGCATCCGCAATTGTAAAATGCGTGGTAGGAATATGAGCTAATGTCGCTTCCATTGCTTCCCATCCTGTAATACCCTGTGATTCGTAAAAAGCAGTATTGATTTTATAACTTACACAATAAGGCGCCGTAGCATCGATGATGGCTTTATTGAATGCAATGACACCCTCTTTATTTTTTGGCAAACCAGCAGGTAGTTTTTCAATAGCTGTATCTAACCCAACACATAAGTAGGATTGTTTTGTATGGATTTGATCTACCAGAAATTGTTTTGTCATTAGTTTTAATTTTTCTTTACAAAAACTTGGTATCCCCAAGCTGTCATTGGCAAGGATTGAATGCCTGATACTTTTTGCTTGGTAAATATTTCTTCAAATGAAGCAGGAGCAACTCCTTCAAGGATGGCTTGCTGAGGTTGATTAGATAAATTCAATACCACTACTACTTTATCTTGTCCATTGGTTCTTTCATATGCCATGATCTTTTCTGGAAGATTCACTTTTAACCTTTTAAAATTTGCATTATCTGCAAAAGCAGCATTTGATTTTCTTAACTTTAAAAGCGTTGTGTAAAAAATAGCACGCTGGTATTTTTTAAACTCAATACTGTCCTTTTCAAAAAATGCCAATGGTCTTAGCACAGGCTCTTCTTGACCACTATAAATTAAAGGCATTGTTCTGTTGTATGTTTGTGTAAACACAGCGAATGGTGTATGAATAGCCCCTGGCATAGTTGCATAATCTGCTTTATTCCAAGAGTTCTCATCATGATTGCTGGTGAAATACAATCTTTGTGCACCTTGCATGAATTCCTTTTCTATGTTTTGCAAAACAGTATCCAATGATAAAATGTTTTTCTTTCCTGCTGCGATATCATTTAAAACATGAAACTCTTTCCAGGTGTAAGTAGCATCAAAACCTGTTTCATGTAATTTTGCATCATCCGCTTCTGCTAATAAATAAATATTTCTAATATCTTTTAAAGCTGGAATGCATTTATTCCAAAAACTATAAGGCACACCCCATGCAACATCAACTCTGAATCCATCAATCTTAGTTGCATTTAACCAATATTTCATGGTATTGATCATACTATCCTGCATCACTAAATTATTATAATTTAATTCTCTTGTATCTGACCAGTCTGCAGTATAGGTAGGTTTACCTGTAGAATCTGTTTCGTAGAAATCTGGATGTGTTGTCAACCAAGGATGATCTGCACCTGAATGATTGGGCACATAATCTATCAATACTTTCATACCAAGTGCATGTGCTTGATCTACTGTAGCATTAAAATCTGCAAGGGTACCAAATTCAGGATTGATATCGGTATAACTTGCCACAGCATAATAAGATCCTAGACTTCCTTTTCTGCCAAATTTTGAAATGGGCTGTATAGGCATAAACCAAATTGTTTGCACACCCATTTTTTGTAATCTTGGTAAGTGCTTGGCAAAAGCCTTAAACGTTCCTTCCTTGGTATACTGACGAATATTCACTTCATAGATATTGCCTTGATTCATGAATTCTGGATGTTTTTGTTGTCCAAAACTCGATGCCACAATCAATAACCCAACAAATAATAGTATTTTTTTCATGATGTCGCTTTATGCTTCAAAATTACTACCTAATGATGTAACTTTGGCTATGCATCTACAAAAATTAAAATACCTCTTTTTGGCGCTTTTTCTCTGGCAATGCAGCCCTTCTGACCAATACGAATTGGCAGACAATCCTTTAGATGGTGGACGTTTTTTTATAGAAAACTGTATGCAAGGTAATTTCAAAAAAGCCAAATTCTATATTGTAGAAGATGCCGAAAACCTTGCCATATTTGAAAAAATGGCTAGTAACTACTATGGATTGGATAAAGAAGGCCGTCAGCAAATCAGGCTTGCCTCTATTCAAATCAATGAAATTAGTGCTGTGGATAGTACGGTTACGATCATGAATTACCAAAATTCCTTTGATAAGCAGGTACATAAATTAAAAATTATATCTACCCCAAAAGGCTGGAAAGTAGATCTTAAATATACCTATAGCCCAAATTTATAGGTCCAAATAAGAATTATTGTATATTTGCAACTGCAATTAATTCATAAAAACAAAGCATACAAATGGAAGCACAAACTAACACCAAAAAATACTGGTCATTATTCTTTTTATGGTTCGCCATTTTAATCGTTTTATTATTCGTTTATAGAGAATTTTTCTGGTTAGCACTTCCTGGCACATTGACTTATTTTGCAAAAGCAATGAAACTTTTTTAAGCATTGATACCTTATAAAAAAAAGCCGCTCGAATCATCGAGCGGCTTTTTTTATTTCAACACCGAAAGTGCAGCATCTAAATAGGAATAAATTTCTGGTTGATGATGGTGAATTGGTTTAATGGGCTTAGACTCTCCTAGTCTAACTACGACCGCATTTTTTTCTTTAATAGCAAAAACATATTGTCCAAATAAGCCATTTTGAAAAGGAATAGTCATCCCCTTGTGTTGAATGATCCAATATTGATAACCGTAGAAATCGACAGGACGATCTGATTCAGTTCGGTCTTTTAAATATGTTGCCGGCGAAGTCGCTTTAAAAATATAATTAGAATCTACAATTTGCTTCCCACCCCATGCACCTTTATTTAATATTAACTGACCGAATCTAGCGTAGTCTCTTGCTATACCATTAAAGCAGCAAAATGCTTTTTCATGTTTTTGATCTCCATCTAATAACCATAATGCATCAACTTCTGCACCCATGGGTTGTAAAAATCTTTCGGATACTAAATTTGAAATATTATCTCCAAATGCTTTTTCAACAACCAAACCCAAAACCTGGGTATCTCCACTTCTATAATCCCAATAAACACCTGAAGGTTCTTTAAAGCGCATTTTTTGAACCATGTACTCTTCGTTATCCCCATAATAGCCATAGGCATTCATGCTAAAATAACTTTTATCAAATTCCATATAATTTGTCCCAGAACTCATAGTCAATAAATCCACAATTCTTATTTTATCTAAATTGGCTTCCTTAAAATGAGGTACATAATTTCCAACAGGCTCTTCTAAAGATTTAATTTTACCCTCTTGTAACGCAATACCAATTAATAAGGAGATGATACTTTTTGCAGCAGAAAAAGAACCACTCAAAGTTTTTGAATTGTAGCCATCAAAATATTTTTCATACACAATCTTCCCATCTTGAATCACTAAAAATGCATGTGTATCATTTGAATCCAATGCTATTAATAAAGAGTCTGGCATGATGGCTTTATTATACGCACTATCTAATGGCCAGTATTGAGGTACACTTGCCGCTTTGACTAGTCTTGTTGGATGCGTTTTATAATCATGAATTGTATGCTTACCCCATATGGCAAAATTTCTTAAATGCGCAAATATGGGTGTATAGGCGAGGCCAATAGTCAAAACAATCAAAACTATAAAACCATATAATATTTTCTTTAACATAAAGGATCAATTTGATTTGATATTAAACAACTATGCTTAATTTTATTACTTAGTTGTAAATTTTACTCAAATTAAAAAAATATATGTCTTTATCACAATCATTTGAAGAAATTATTCAAAAAAGAAGGTCTAATAGGAAATTTGACCCCAATGTAGAAGTGCCAGACGAAGTGATAAAGAAAAGCTTAGAACGCAGTATACTCTCTCCTAATAGCAGCAATATGCAGTTATGGGAATTTTATTGGATCAAGGACCCAGCATTGCAAAAAGATTTTCATGCCTATTGTTTAAATCAAAATGCTGCGAGATCTGCAAAACAATTGGTGGTTTTTGTAACTCGTCAAGACCATTGGAAAAAAAGAGTGCAATGGCATTTGGACCTCATCAAAAAAGGCATCACTGGTGAAACCACACCCAACCAAGATAAATTATTAACCTACTATGGCAAATTAATGCCACTAGCTTACGGAACGGATCAATTTGGATTCTTGAGTGCAATAAGGAGGATATTAAGCGGTCTGATTGGTGCATTTAGACCAATGACAAGAATGAAAGGAAGAGCAGACCAAAGAATTACAGTGCATAAATCCTGTGCCTTAGCCGCTCAAACTTTTATGTTGTCGATTGCTGCTGAAGGTTTTGAATCCTGCCCTATGGAGGGATTCGACGCTGTAAGGGTTAAGAAAGCATTAGACCTACCGGAAATGGCGGAAATCAATATGATTATTAGTGTAGGGAAAGGCACTGAGGCTGGCATTTGGGGAAAAAGAGAAAGGGTGCCTTATGAAGAAGTCGTGATCATAAAATAAAAATAAAATCAAACTCATCATAAAAAAGCCGCAATGAATCACTGCGGCTTTTTTATGAAATACTATTTAAAACTATTGAAGGAATTTATTTTTTTGCTGGCGTGATGATGATATTTCTGAATTCAATTGGTCCATGATCTCCTTGTAACATAATTGGACCTGGCGCACCTTCGTCGCTATTGATAGCACCACCAGTGATACCTGGAATTTCTTGTTTGAAAATAATGGTTTGACCATTGGCAACGACGGTCACCATTCTGCCAATTAAAGTCACATCATAAGATTGCCATTCACCAGCTGCTTTTGCTGCATTGACCCATGGATCAATAAAACCATACACCCCACCTAAATAAACGCTTTGAGGTTCTTTACCTTGGTTGTCTTCGATCTGGATTTCATAACGTCCTCTTAAATACACGCCACTATTACTCCCTTTTGGATACCTGAACTCAATATGTAATTTAAAATCGTCGAAACTTGCAAGCGTTCTAATATTATCGCCCGATTCAGGGCTAGTCAATACCCCATTTACATTAACCCATTGTTTTTTTCTACCCATTGCTATCCAACCTGATAAATCTTTTTTATTCAATAATTCTATAGGATCGCCCCAGGTAACTTCTTTTAAACTATTTAATCTTGGTGCACGAACACCGGTCCAAGTATATTTTTGACCATAAGGTGCAATCATGGTTCCTTTTAATTGATCCCCAATTAATTCCCCTTCTACTACTAAATTATTTTCTGTGCGATCCCATTGTGGTGGAATCGTAAAATTTAATTTTTTGCCATCAAAAAAAACTTGCGCAATAGGTCTAGCACTGCCCCCGTCTGCAACAAATCTGCCGATTAAATTTTTTACTCCGGAATGTCGTACTTCTAACCAAGAAGGTGCTATTCTGCCTCCACCCATATCAACCGTTAAATCCCAACGACCTTCTAATGGATTTTCTTGAGCACTAGCTTTTGTGTGCACCAACAAAATAGAAAAGACTACGATAAAAAAATTGATTCTTTTTAATAGATGTTTCATTCTGCGATTTTTTTTGAACCATTAATTTACAATAATTTTATATAGGGTCCTGAAATATTATTTAAAGACGATTTTTTTTGAAATTTTCATAAGAAATGACATAAAAAAGATGGCCCTTTTGAGGCCATCTAACTTATCTTAAGAAAATCTTATGACATGATTTTAAAAATTAAGCTAAATCAAATCGATCTAATTCCATCACTTTATTCCAAGCAGCCACGAAATCATGCACGAATTTTGTTTTAGCATCATCACAAGCATACACTTCGGCCAATGCACGTAGTTCAGAATTAGAACCAAAGATTAAATCGACTCTTGTTCCAGTAAATTTTACGGCTCCAGTTTTTCTATCTACTCCTTGAAAAGCATTTTGAGAATGATCTATTGCACTCCATACATTGTTGTAATCAATTAGGTTGACAAAATAATCATTGGTTAATACACCTGGTGTTTTTGTAAATACACCATGATGAGACTGATCAAAATTAGTATTCAACACACGCATACCACCAAATAGGACCGTCATTTCTGGGGCAGTTAAGGTTAATAATTGTGCTTTGTCTATCAACATTTCTTCTGCAGAAACCAATGTACGTGGTTTGATATAATTACGGAAACCATCTGCAATAGGTTCTAATACAGCAAAGGATGCCACATCTGTTTCATCTTGACTAGCGTCCGCACGACCAGGCGTGAATGGCACATTTACAGCTACTCCACCATCCTTCGCCGCTTTTTCAATTGCAGCTGCACCAGCCAATACAATTAAGTCGGCCATTGAAATTTGCTTACCGCCTGTTGCGCTTGCATTAAATGCCTTTTGGATGGATTCTAATGCATCCAATACTTTAGACAATTGTGCTGGATTATTTACAGCCCAGTATTTTTGTGGTGCTAAACGAATTCTTGCGCCATTGGCTCCGCCTCTTTTATCTGATCCACGGAAAGTAGAAGCAGATGCCCAAGCAGCAGATACTAATTCAGAAACTGTTAAACCAGAAGCTAGCACTTTTGCTTTTAAAGCATCCATATCTGATGCGTCAATCAATTTATAATTTACAGCAGGGATAGGATCTTGCCATAACAAGACTTCTGCTGGCACTTCCGGTCCAACATATCGTGCACGTGGTCCCATATCACGATGGGTTAATTTAAACCAGGCTCTTGCAAATGCGTCTGCAAACTGATCTGGGTTTTCGTAAAATCTTTTTGAAATTGGCGCGTAAGCAGGATCTAAAATCAAAGCCAAATCTGTTGTCAACATCGTTGGTGCATGCGTGATAGAAGAATCATGTGCATCTGGCACGGTGCCAGCACCTGCTCCCGCTTTTGGTTTCCACTGATGCGCTCCCGCAGGACTCTTCACTAATTCCCACTCATATTTATATAAGTTTTCAAAATAGTTATTGCTCCATTGTGTTGGTGTAGTTGTCCAAGCACCTTCTAAACCAGAAGTGATCGTATACACACCATTACCAGTTCCTAAAGTATTTTTCCATCCAGTTCCTTGCTCTTCGATTGTCGCAGCAGCAGGCTCTTTGCTTACATATTGATTTGGATCTGCGGCACCGTGTGTTTTACCAAATGTATGTCCACCTGCAATCAATGCCACAGTTTCTTCGTCATTCATAGCCATACGTGCAAATGTTTCACGAATGTCTTTTGCAGATGCGATTGGATCAGGATTCCCATTAGGTCCTTCTGGATTCACATAAATCAATCCCATTTGTACAGCAGCTAAAGGGTTTTCTAATTCACGATCTCCAGTATATCTTTTATCACCTAACCATTCTCTTTCATTGCCCCAGTATACGTCTTCTTGTGGCTCCCACATGTCTTCTCTACCTCCAGCAAAACCAAAAGTCTTAAAGCCCATAGATTCTAATGCACAGTTACCTGCCAAAATCATTAAATCAGCCCAAGATAATTTTTGACCATACTTCTTTTTAATTGGCCATAATAATAATCTTGCCTTATCTAAATTGGTATTATCAGGCCAGCTATTCAATGGCGCAAAACGGAGCATTCCTGCACCAGCACCACCACGACCATCTGTTGTACGATAAGTTCCTGCACTATGCCAAGCCATACGAATAAAGAAAGGACCATAATGACCGTAATCAGCTGGCCACCAATCTTGTGAATTGGTCATCAAATCAACAATATCTTGCTTCACTGCTTTTAAATCTAGAGACTTAAACTCAGACACATAATTGAAAGTCTTATCCATTGGATTAGACTGTGAAGAATGTTGTCTTAAGATATTTAATTTTAATTGATTTGGCCACCAATCTCTATTCACTGGTCCAGTTCCTGCACTTCCTTGTTTTGATGAAAGTGTTGTCGCGCCTGTAAAAGGGCATTTTGCTGCGCCGTCCTCTGCGTGCTTCTCCATATGATTGTGATTTATTTTTTAATGTTAGGTTGAGTTGCAAAATTAACCATTATTTGCGTAAATTGAATTTTAAAAAGAACGAATATACTTATAACATTTTGAGATGGATTTTGTTGTGATTGGCATGAAAAAAAATGATTTTCACTTAAACAAAAATTAATGTGAAAAAACTGGCTTATTTCAATAGTTAATTTTAAATTTATGTGGTAAAAAAAATAGAATGAAAAAATTATTAATCAACTCATTGAGCGCACTTTTCATATTGTTTATGGGAACTTCATTTGCCCCAATTTCAGACAACCCAGATGCTATTGTTGGTGTGTGGAAAACTGGAGAAGGCAATGCTATGGTGCGTATCTATAAAAATGGTGAAAAATACCAAGGAAAAGTAGTTTGGTTAAAAGAACCAATTGACCCAGAAACTGGAAAGCCAAAGCAAGATAAAAACCACCCTGACGAAGCGAATAGAACAAGACCAGTGCTTGGCATGATTAATATTTGGGGCTTCTCTTACAAGGATAAAAATCTTTGGGATGATGGTAATATATACGATCCTAAAAATGGCAGCACCTACTCTTGTACCATAAAAATGATTAACCCCAATACTCTTGAAGTTAGAGGGTATATTGGGGTTTCAATTATTGGAAGAACAGATAACTGGACAAGGCAACAAGCAAAGTAATACTAAGGAGATACAAAATTTAGGCTAATATTAAAAAACAATGGATTGCCTAAATTACTAGAGAAGAATCGTTGACTATCTTCTCTAGCATCATATCTATTCACTACATCGAAACGGTAATTGTATCTTAAACCTGCTTGTGCGTTTATCCATAAAAATCCAGTAAGTTTTTTATCCCACATGATTCTTGGTTTAACTTCTCCACGTTGGATATATGTATTCCTACCCATTGTACTTGGTAATTGCATTAAAAATTGATTTCCTTCTAATTCAAAACCAGCCTGCAACATGCTTGTTGTAGAGAAATTATATCGAACAAAACCTCTAGCAGGAAGTAGAAGTTCCATACCCCACTTATCATTAAACGTTTTATTCCAAAACAAAACGGGTACATGCAATAATCGACCTGCGCGATAAGTTCTAGCCAAACCAGTACCAATCATATTTTTCTCGGATGTCTTCCATCCATATATAACTGTACCACTTAAGGTGATTGCTTTATTTTGAATCGCTTTTGCATTTTCAAACAAACCGTTTGCATCTGCACTAGCTTGAAAAATTAAAAAATTCTTTTCATTTAAAGGTTTGAAAACAGTTGTATTTAATCCAGCAGTTAATAATGTGCTTTTATCTAAAGCAGTTGCAAAATCGTTTACTGTAGGATTTGTCACATTGAATTGACTATTCCAATAATTTACCCCCATTTGCCAAATGATTTTATTGGTCGAAATAACAGGTACGTTTACTTGCGCTCTTATTGCATTTACATCAGCTATATTGATTTGTGTAGGCAATTGCTTGGAATTAAAACTTATGCCAGGCATCGAAAATCCCCCATATTGTTCGAATCCTAAACTCAAAATTCTCTGAGGTGTTTGATTCAACACTTTTTGAGAACAAAAACGCTTAACGCCATCGGCATCGCCAAAATTACTGTAATCAAAATTTTCTGTGGTATCAGTTTGTGCAAACACAAATGAAGCACTAAATAAACATAAAAGAGTAAATGTTAGACGCATAAATAGACGTATTTGATTAAATACAAATATAATATTAAACCTTTTATAATGGCTTAAAAAAGCATAAGCCGAAGTAAAAATGTTACTTCGGCTTATTAGATTTGTCGAGTTAATTGTATACCCATCAAATTAAATGATGGCGTTGAAATCAATTGTGGAGTCGAGGGGAGTCGAACCCCTGTCCAAACAAAGTTACCATTGGTCTTCTACATGTTTATTGTTTTATTATTTGTCGGCAATCAGCAGGAAAAACACAAACCAATTGATTACTTAGCTGAATAGTACTTAAATAAGCGGCACAGCCTATGCTTATCGCATCCCTTTTTGTTTTGATTAAGCTAAGGAACGGGTAAAGGGCCTACCTGCTCGCTTGGCCATAATGGAAGTTAATTCACTGAATTAAGCAGCCATGGCGTAGTTTGTTTCGCCTTTTGATTGTTTGGTATTCAGATTAAAGTGCTAATTACCCAACGCACTACATGCTTACCCCAA
>Ga0214921_10002573_pt1 | contig 29268 bp, 29 predicted proteins | sample LL1505_MetaG_FD_177992 | JGI IMG/M metagenome (GOLD analysis project Ga0214921, IMG submission 177992) | Freshwater microbial communities from Lake Lanier, Atlanta, Georgia, United States - LL-1505 | ecosystem: Environmental > Aquatic > Freshwater > Lake | place: USA: Georgia | collected...
CTTTCTGCTTATTATTTGGATAAATAGGTATTTTAACAGTTTTTAGATAATTAACTTTATAATTAGTATTTTGTAAATTATGATTTTTAATATTACTATTTTTAGTTTCTAAAATATTAAACCAGGAATTAGTTTCAATAGTATTACTACTAGCCAATAGGCTAGGAAACCAAAATGAAGCTTTTTTATCAGGTGGTTTTTTAGCCATTGTAATTAATATACTATATTTAGATATCTTTATATTGAAAAAAAATAATAATTATAAGATATATTTAGTAATTGTAATAAATAAAAAACAATATAAAATAGGCATAAAGTATAAAGAAATATCAAGTTTATGTGCTACTAGTAGCAACCCAATCCTTTGCATTTTTCCAACAAATCATTACGGTTTAAAAACGGATTAAATTCTATTTGATTTGCATAAATCATTTGGGTTTCTTCATTACCAATTGCATTACAAAATGTATCTAATCTTTCAATATTATAATTAGAAATACCTACATTACGAATTTTTCCTGCTTTTTGATATTCGCGCAAAATATGCCATACCATTACATCATTAGGATTACTCGCGTGAATTAGAAACAAATCTACATATCCTTTACACCCTTGAAGATTTAAAATGAGACATATTAAATCTAAAAGGTTCCGACATTGCAGTCTGTGTAAATTATGGTTATGACACATCGTCATAGAATATGGAAATATTCTTACGTGTCTGACTTATTATTAGCTTTTATCTTTCTACATAAATAATCAGGTCTTTCTTGATTATTCAGTATATTTTTAGCTATTTTATATATATTTGTCGCTCCATTACAATCTCGATTCCATGTCTTAGAACAGGATTTACACCTAATTAATCCATGAACAAGAATTGTATGGTTTTTATATGGTTTAGGACTTTTCCTAAACATAAATTTACAATTATCGTTACCACAATTAGAACACTTACAACTTGTTCTAAATTCATCTATCAAATATAATTCATATCCATTATTTCTAAATAAAGCTCTAATACTCTTCCCTTTCGTGGGTTCCTTATACTTCATATGTTGTTTTTGTTCGAAATCCCCTATACAAACAATAACATCTTTTTTATTACCAAATATCTTTTCAAAATTTTTAATCATTCTTTGTTCGCTTTTTTTACTATTCATATATCCATTGAGTTTTAATTTTCTAAATATCTTTTTACTATAAAAATCTATAATTTTCTTATTAATTTCATTCTTTTTCTTACAATATTTTTTAAATTGATTAATATTTAATGTTTTTCTGTTAAATGGTGATAGTTCAGTTTCATATTCTATTATTGTTTTATTACCTATTTTGGTTTGCTTTTCATTTAGAATTATTTTTTGATATTTCTTTTTCTTAGTTTCTTTTCTTCGTTGGTCTTGACTATATCTAAATTCATTTGATTCCTTATTATCATTATCAACACAATATATTAAGTCGCATTTTCCTGGATCAATAGCTACTATTTTTTTCTTTTTTAATTTCTTTAGTTCTTTAGATTGTATGTCTTCTAAATATTTTTCTTGGTTTTTTATTTTATTAATAGGAATTTTTTTACCTATATATTCATCTTTTATAAAAATTATAGTAACACTAACTCCATCAGTATCTATCATATGATGAAAAGAATAGCCTTTTTTATTAAAGCATTGTCTTTCAGTTCTAAAAAAGAATTTCCAAATTTCATTTTCTTTCTTTTTCAAATTACCTTTAGTTAAATAATCAGATTTATTTCCTTCTTTCTTTGTAAAAAGTAAATGAACTAATGATGTTGTATCTATTCTCATACTTTTAGGTATTATGTCACTTCGTAATGGAAATACATTATAAATACTTAGCTCTTCACTTTCAATATATTTCATCATGTAAATCATTTTTGGTAAATAGTCTTGTGGTGATACTTGGATATCATAATAAATATTATTTTTCATAAATGTTTTAATAGGTAATATTAATTTCTTTTGTTCCTTAATCCATTGATGGTAAAATGATTTAGATTTATACTGTTTATTTTCAACATTCATTAAGTCATTCTTTATTTTTCTTAATTCACTATTAAAAGCATTAATTGCATCTTCACGTTCTTTCTTAGTTTTTTTTAGTTTTCTAATCTTAGATATAATTAGTTTCTTTTGCCATATTACATTTACATAACGTTCTATGTATTCTACAAAATGATTTTTAATATTATTTTCATATAGAGTTACAATACTAACAGATATATAATCTAAAACTGTATTCATATGTGTATATGTTAATTCATCTAATTGCAATTGCTTATAATGTTGCTTGTAAAATATAGTAAGAGTATCTTTAATAGCTTTTGTGTCATCATTAGGAGGTCTTCCTGATGTTTTTTCCTGACATAATATCTTCATACAACAATTTATAAATTTAGTATCAATAATTGGTAATTTATTATTAGTATTATAATAGTCTAATAGATACATTTTCATAAATTGTAATGTATGTATTACAATTTTATGTGTCATAATAACTGCATTATTTATTTTAGGGTAGTTGATATCATAATGTTTTAAAATATGTTGGATAGGGATTTTAACCCCTTTGTAATATTCTACTTTCTTATCAGGAGGGTCTTTCATGAGGTTTGCGTTTCTTACTTTATAGAAATATTTTTATTTTCAAAAAATAAACGCATTATATGTTATTAAAAATATTTCTTTAAGTTGATAAAAAATTGAATTTTATAATAATATTATTTAAAATATTATAGATATTAAAAATTACAAATGGATTTAATCATTGATTCCCAAAAAATAGAAGAACCTCAACAAATAGAAAGACAATATCCAACAAAAAAACACGAAAAAATATATCCAAAAAGATACAATAATTCTTTATTTGAAAAATTAAATGAAATGAATAGAGATATAGAATTACAAAACGATTATAAAAAATGGAAAGTTGGAATAAATTACAAAACAAACAGAAAAATTAAAATTGATGGAAAAATACATAGAGAACTAAAACAAAAGTTTATAATTTGCGGAGACGTATTATTTGATAACTTAAATTGTATTAACTCAGATGAATATTTACAAGAAACCAAAAAAATTATTAATGATATTGATGTTGAAAATGCAATAATAAAAGATTATAATAAGTTAGTTGATAATATTATTGAAAAAATACAAAAATTAGAAAACTGGAATGATTTTATAGTGTTTGAAGAAAATAAATATGGTTTAATCACTAAAATCAAAAATAATATTCATATGGAAAATAATTGTTTTGGCGAAATGATATTTATAGAAAAAAAAATAGAATATACTTTTAATGATAGACCATTTTGTAATTATGAAGATAGTGAAACTACATATTCAGTTTACAAATGTTCTAAATGTAGTTATGAAAATAAAATAGTTGAATATAGTACTGGTGGAGGTAGTCAGTATGTATCAAAAACTGGATTTTGGTGGAAATAAATTATGATTAAATCGGCATTTGAAATGTAAAAAGGTGTAAAAGAAAGTTAGATAAAAATATAAAATTTATCAAGTAGAACAATTATTATTTGAGGAATTATTTAATGATATAACAAATCCAATAAATCCATTAAATTTATTAGATTTAACAGTTGATGAAAAAACTAAAAATACTGAAACAGAATTAATTGATTTATGATTTAAGTAAAAACACATATCTTTTTGTTCTAATTCTCTCATCATCTTTTTTTAATACATAGTCACCATGTACCATTTCATATTTTAATTTTGTTATATTTCTAATTATAGAAAGCCAAGGGCGTTTAGACTTTTCTGGATCTGATGCTCCTATAATAACAGAAAAAGAAAAGTATTTACGTATATCTGGAATTAGTTCTAATATTTTTTTTTGTTTATCCTTATTATTATCTAATTCATACAGAGTAGTGCTATTCATATTGTCAAGTTGTAATATTAAAATAAGTTTATCACATATTTCTAGTTGTTCATTTTTATATAACTCGCTTTTTAATTTCATTTTATTTCAGTAGTAGTTTATTTTTAAGTTATTTATAATATTTTGTTTTCTTCCTTCTGGTTGATATTTTACGACTATATATTCTATTGTTTTTATTTTTATATGCATAATTAAAATAATTTTTATAATTTTCATATTTCACTTTTTCTATTGAATTTTTAATTTCTGTTTCTAGTTCATTAAATTTCAATATTTTTCTATTAAGTTTCAAATAGTATTTAATTTGATTAAAAAACCTTCAATAGGATTTGTTTTTGGTGTGTATGGAACACTAAACAAATATTTATTACCACTATTAATAATAGTATTCTTAATTAATTCATTATTATGACTTCCTGCATTATCTAGAATAACTAAATTATTTTTATATTTACCTGTAATGAATGTATTTAGAAATTCTTGTAATCGTTCTTTAGTCATACCTCCTTTTTCATATAATTTATATCCTATACATTTATTGTTATTAATAGCAACTAATAATGTGAATGACCTAAATATATAACTATCATCAGTTTTATAAATACATCTTTTACCAAGATAACAACAAGAATATTCTGGTATAAATGCAGGTCTGATAGATGTTTCATCTATGCTAATAATTTTACTAATGTCATATTTATCAACTTCTTTATAAAAATTTTTTAATTCCGTTTTTTTATTTAATTCTTTACCATATCTAACTCTTGGAAAATGCTCATGTCTTGTTCTTTTTCTAGTTCTATTATTAAATCTTATTATATGTCCTAAATGTTGTGATGTAATTTTGAATGTATTATACTTTTTTATTATTAATTTTCTGAGTTCTTTCATTGTTATTTGTTCATTACTATTTAATAATTCTAATGCATATTTTACTTGGTTTTTAGTAATTTTATAAGATATTGGTTTTCTATTATATCTTTTTATAGATTTATCCTTTTGATATCTTCTATACCATCTAGAGAGTGATTTTTTCGAACATTCAAAAATATCACAAGCCTTTTTCATACTAGTTTTATGTTTTAAGTAATATTTAACAGCTGATAATTTATAATCTTCAGTTTTGTGCTTCATTATTATAAATAAAAAATATATAAAAATTATAATATTATTGTCTCATTTTAAATCTTCAATGGTGTAAATAATTTAATGCTATTTTCTATAACATCACGAATCTTACACTCATTACCTTCTAACATTGTATAATATGCTACTTTTGTAGTAATCCAAATATCCTTTCTAGATAAGTTATATTCTGCTATCTTGTTTTCAAGAAAATCACTAATCAAATATTCATTCTTATAGAGTTCCGCAGTATCAAACATACGATATCCTGTTTTAATTGCATGTTCCATAGAATACATAATCTCATCCCGCGTTTTTAACTTATAAGTTCCTAGACCAATTACCGGAATATCCTGGATACTATATTCTAGAACCATTATTATAATTTTTTTATTTGTAAATTTGTTATATCGCTTTTTATTAAGTAATAACAATCAATTTTTTTTCAATATATTATCAAAATTTGACCGAAATTTGATAATATATTGGTAATATTTTTGTAATATTTAGATTATTTTGTATAAAAATTGAATAATCAACTCAATATATTTTATATATATCTTCATCATATATATCTTCCAGAATGCTTTTCAATACATTTATTGATAAAATGCTTGAACTAATGTCATATCCTATTCCGCAACTTAAAAATTCACAAGCACGATTGGCAATTCAATTAGAATTGCAAAGTAATTATGTTGCTGAACTTGTTGATTATTTTATGAAAATCAAAGATGAATATAAATACAATTGGGATATCTATCAAAATAATCATAATACAATGGAAAAAGGTGAAAACTATTTTAATTTTAATAATATTTCGCATTTTTATGAATTCCAAGAATTCTATGATTATATGATTACTAATAAAATCTTTAATTATGATGAAGCAGAATGGCTAGAAGATGCTGTTCATGAGATTCTAGTAGAATGATTTTATAAATACAATATTTTATATATCTAGATTATTACGTATAGATTGCGATAATGCATTATTAATTTCTGTTTTTATGTTGTATAAGTTTTTAGGATCTGTATTATCTATTGGAGGTTTTATATCATATTCTTTAGTACGTAGCATTTTTAACTTAATTCTATCTTTATGTTTTCTTTGGTATTTTTTCTTAATGTCTTTATCTTTACATAATTTCTTAACAATTTTATTTATTGTGTCTTTTTTATCTTTATCTCTATAGGCAATATCTAATAAAGCAATTAAACTATTATTTATATCTTTTTTTGCTATATCATTATTTATTAAGTTAGTGTGATATACAATCATATTTTTCATATACTTATATATTTCATCTCTTGATAAATTATTTTTGAAAATACAAAATAATTCAATCTTAGAATCATTTATATTTGTTTTAAGTTCTTTGATAAATTGGTCATGAGTCATTGTTTGTATTTCCATTTTATCATTCATAAATGAAACTATATTTTTATTAACATTGTTTTTATAGAAATATATATTATCAGGATTTCTTTTATAAATGAAATAACTTAATTTATTATCAATATTATTAACACTTTTATAAATTATCTTGAAATCTTCTAATGTTATATGTTCTAACGTCTCACATCTAAATGGATTTAGATTTATAGTATATTCATTATTATTTGTAATATTATTATTTGTAGTATTATTATTAACTACACTATTATCAATGCTATCAATGTTATCTGCAACACTTAAATTTGAATTTATTATGTTATCAAATGTTAAATTAGATTGTTGTGGTTTTACAGAATTAGTATTTATAGCTAATTCTTTACATCTTTGTTTTAACTTGTGTCTAGATAAACCCTGTCTACTACTAAATTTTTTATTACATTTATTACATTTATTACATTTATTTTTATTAGAATTATTATCATCAATATCTTCTTCAATATCTTCTTCAATATCTTCATCAATTTTTGGTTCATTATTATTATTAAATTCAATTATACTATTAATCATATTTTTAATATTAGTAGCTAGTGATGGATTATCTAATTCATCTAAAATCTTATATAACATATTATTTATATCAATTACATCTTTTGGTTTATCTTTAGTTTCTATAATCTCTTCACATTGTATTTTATTATTTTCATGTCTTAATAAATATGATAAAAATTTAAACTGTTTTTTACATCTATTACATTTATGCATTTTATTATATATGTTTTATAAAATTATTTATTATTATTAACTAATATTTTAAATTCTAATTTCTTTGAGATAATTTGAGCAAACAAATTTTGACAACTTCCTAGAATATTCATATTTATTATTATCAATCAAAAAATAAATAAAATAACTAAAATTATCAACACTAATAAACTTAAGAATTATGAAAAGGATGACACGGATGACAAAAGGATGACACGGATGACAAAAGGATGACAAAAGGATGACATAAAGGATGACAATGTCGACTATAATAAATATATTTTAAGTGCATATCATATAAAATCTTGTGTCAAATAAAATTTGTCAAATTTCGGATGACAACATATAATTTATTTATTATATTTTTGTATATGATATTTAATATTATAAGCGATATCAGTAAAATATTAGATTTGCAAAAGGATGACAAAAGGATGACAAAAGGATGACAACTGCTTTTTATAATGTATGGATAAAATGATAATAGTAGTGTATTGTCATCATTTGACAAATTATTTGATAAAAAAGGGGAGAGAGAGCAAAAATATTCCTATTTTTTAAGACTAAAAATAAAACCATTGTAAAAAAATCAAAAACGTATGTAAAACTAGTTTATTATTATTTCATACTATTCCGATAGATAGAATCAATATTAACTATTTTCTTAGAATGTTTTAGCATCCGCATATGTTCAGTACCAAATGTAATGCTAGGTTCCAATGCACGATTACGTTCTAGAATATCATTAATCTTTTGTATGATTACTTGTTGAACTTCATTACCATATTGCATATATTGAAAATACCAAATGCTAGTATTCATTTCCAACGAATCACTAATCCGTACAATACCATCATTCGAAATATTATTCATCGAAATATTCAAATATCGAATACTCTTATTATTCTCTATTAACTCACAAATTGCAGGTACTCCACCATCACCAATATTATTTGAAACTGCTCCCATATCTGCAGTAGATTTATATAAGCTTACATCCAATACTTTCAGTGTATTATGATTTTTAAATGCATCTGTAATATATTGCATTCCTTTTTCAGAAACATAGTTTGAACCTAAATCCAAGCGCTTCAAATATGGATAATCTCGTAATACATCACATAAAATACTTACACCATCATCCCCAAGTTTATTCATATCAATCCATAAACTGCTAATCCCTTGCATTTTATTATCAACTTTAAACTTAAAATAATCAGCTAGAATTTGTGCAGACATTAAACCAAGTGCATTTGCATCCAAATATAGATGACGCAATGTGGTATTAATCTTTAATCCTTCGCATAAATCAGTAAGACCATCATCTGTTAAATATTGTTCAAATCGTCCGTTTTGTTCATTATATGCTGATTGTTTTAGTCCAATACCAGTATTATGTAAATCTAATATCTTAATATTGTTATTATGTTCTAATAAACGGCGAATATGTCGCATACCTTCTGCATAGATAGGATTACGTTTTAACCATAGTGAATTACAACTAATATCATTACTAGTAATAAATCCATTCACAATATATCCGATTGCTTCTGAATTAAAATCACTACCTGCTAGATACCAAGTAAGTATTTTATTTGCATTTTCCGATTGTGTTGTAAGATATTTAGCTATTGATTTACCACCTTCTAAACCAGTAATATTATTGCCTAGTAGAAAATGTTTAATTTGGCTATTTGTTTTTAATGCTGTCATTAATTGTTCAATCCATTTATTACCTACTACTTGCTTACATAAATCCATACGACCGTCAGGATATACTATACCACGTTTAAATTCTAAATAAGGTAATATTTCAAATGTTCCATCTTTAGCTAAATATTCATAAAGTGGTAATAGTTCCTCCAAAGGAGCAATATCTACTGGCATTGCTGTCGGTTTTCCAACTGGTGTCGAAATGGTTTTCTTCTTTAATTCACACCATCCTTTGCGTTGATGTTGTAGTAAGCGGGCAGTTTTAAATTGCTGTTCCAGAACTGATTTACGTAGTTGTTGATCAACATATACTCGAGATAGGGTTGCAATTAAACGTTGCCAATGAATTTGTGCATGCAATGGTTCTTGCATTTTACCATTATCAATAAACATCACCTTTGCACAATAACTCGCTAATCGAATTGGTTTAGTTTTGTTGACATTACTAGATTTATTACGAGGGGCATGTAGAGCGCAATCACTAATTGATTCTAGATTACCATTATTTAGATTTTCGTTATCAATAAGTAATTGTTTTACTATTTTATTGAGTAATTCTTTAATTGCTAATAGTTTTATTTCATTTATTATTTGTTTATTTGAATCGTGGGTAGTGGTTAATTCATCTAGATTCTTGTTTATTATTTTCATTATAGTAGCTGATTCACTTTTAGAATTGCTTTTTAATGACTTATGAGTAATATGACAATGTTGCATTTGAAATGTCGTAATCTCAACATCCATATTTAGCCCAGTATATGTATTATTTTATAATTTATTTTATGTGTAAATTATGTTTTATATTTCAATTTTATTAGTAATAATTATTCTTGTAAAAAATGTGGTATTGGATAAAGTGATGAAAAATCTTGTTTGTTTATTTTTCCTATTAGTGTGTCATATTTGTTTATGTAGGGATGTATAAATTCATTAATTTTGGTTTTCTTATCTTCATATATTTTTATATAATTTCTCATTTCAATATATTCTTCTGTATTATTACTGGTATTATTTGGATTTGTACTGAAAATTAGTTTTTCATATTGTTTTATACTATATTTATTAATAAACATACGATACATTTTTTTAAACTTTTCACATAAAATATCTAGATATTTTGTATATCCTTCTTTTTCTATTTTTCTTACCTTTGAAATATACAATATTATAACATCATCGCATAATATATTTCCTTGCTTATTTTTTTCCATAAATATATCATATATAAATTCATATAATATTTCAATCATTCTAGTGAAAAAATAATTATATGCATAATTATCGTGTAAACTAGTATATATTGTAGTAAAATTAAAGAAATAAAACACTGGTGAATTTTCTAAAGTCTTAAAATAATTTTTATTATTTTGCTCATTCCAGATATTATCTAATAGATTATCAATTGTATTGCGAGCATTTAATATTCTAAATTTATCTTTATTATTGATATGACTAATATTTTCATAATTCTTCGGATAAATTACATTTTTATTATGGCTATTTGATATTCTAGTATCCATTCTAGTATCCATTTTATATATATATCATATATTTTGGGTTTATATTTTACTCATAATGTCTAAAAATATATCCTTCGATTAAGATAAAATTGATTTATAAATCAAATATACATATAACATATATCAATTACAAGATGATAGTTGTTGTTCTTCATGGGTTTGATTTTAGATTAACAATGAACAATGCATTATCTATATTTGGAAATTTCAATAATCTAATTATTAAACGATATCGTAAAATAATAACTAATAACCCAACTACACCTTTCAAATTACATAATAATAGTGCTGAATTTGAACCTCTTATTAACCAAAATGAAATATTATTCATTTGTGTAGATATAAATTCAGATGCATTGGAATTGATTAAACTTAGTTATCCAGAATGTGATACAATACAATATAAACTTATTACTGAATCAGACTGTATTACACAATATTCAGAATATTTTGCATCTCCAGATACAAATTCGCAAGTATCTAGAACATCATCAAATGCTTCATCACTAAATTTATCACCCTATAACACTACCAATTCACAATTTGATAATAATATCTCTTGTATTTTACCAGAAACTTTATATCTAACGAATTATGTTGGCGCTAGTAATCTAGAAGTACTAAAATCAAACAATATAACCCATATTATAAATATTACTGATTTGATTGAAAATTATTTTGAATCAGAACTACTACCAACTGGACTTCCTATGTTTACATACTTGAAAATTGCAATTCCAGATTCACATAATATTACCATAACCGATTATTTCCCAGAAACATTCGAATTTATTGATAATGCCATAAAGAATAATGGTCGGGTATTAGTACATTGTTTTGCCGGTAAATCGCGGTCTGCTTCAATTGTAATCGGATATATTATGAAAAAAGAAAAAATGAATTTTGAAAATGCCTTACAAGTTGTTCGACGCAATCGCACTTGTGTAGAACCCAATTTAGCATTTTGTACACAATTATCGTTCTATTATGATACCTTAGATTTATGAGAGTATTCTAGATAGTATTTGTATTTCTAATTGCAAATGGTGTAATATTTTTTTCCAAATATTGCTTATAATAAGCAGGTATTCTAGAATTACTATTACCTGCACGTAATATATCTACTGCTGGAACCGCACTTTCATAAGGCATATAACCGGAACCGTATAACATATAAGGATCACCAATTGTTCCCGGCATTGAATAAATCGCATTGTTGAAATATGGGTTATATGGGTTATATGGGTTATGTAGTGCTTTAGTTGTAAATGTAGTAGTTTCATTCTGGAATACACATAAATAAACAATTGCTAGAATAAGTAGCAACCCAAGTAATAGACAAAGTAATAAATTTGTTAATGACATAATAATATAATTATTATTTTTAGTATTTAATGATATAAAAATAAAAATTGATTTCAAATGAATTATACAATATTTTATACTATTCTAGAATGACTGATAAATCATACACTATTAAATATCTTTTCAAAGATATAGATTCCATAGTATCAACCACTACTAACAATAATCCATTACTTAAACCTAAAATAGAAATAATTAATGGTGATTGTTTCCAAGTAGCTAAATTATATAATCCTAATAACGTAATCATACATAATTTTGCTAATAATAAATATCAAGGTGGTCCTTGTAGCAAATTTACTGAAGACGGTAAATATATTAGTAGCGAATTTTGGTCTAATACCCAAGAAGACCAAATAATAAGATTATACAAAGACAAAATCATTTTACCACAATCAATGTATCCAATCTGTGAAAATTCTTTATTACCAGGTGGTGAAGGTTTGCTATATTCAGTTTGTGATAACTTGCCTAATGTAATTACTATTGCAGCACTTCAAGACCCAAATTATATAAAGCAACAACAACGTCAAACAATGATTAATCGTATCAAACTTATTCTAGCGGTATCTGCAAAATATAATAAAGTATTAATAACTGGTTTATGGGGTTGTGGTGCATTTGGAGGAAAGCCGAAGGAATTAGTTGATTTATGGTATGATGCTCTGGCAGATAAGAATATTCCAAAACCTCAAAATATAATATTTGCGATAAAGATAGATAATTTTAGTCATAAATGGGGGTCATTTGAAGATATGGAGAAAATATTCAAGAAAATAATGAATTAGGAATTATTTTGTATTTTATATTTTATATTTTGTTTGTTTCGTTTTATTTTTATCTAGACTAATAATTAAGTATATCTAACCAAGTATATTTACTCTACTCCTGCTAGAATGGCACAACAAGACTTACGTACAATGACACCAGAACAACGCAAAGAATTAATATCTACTATAGAAAAAGAAGAACAACTAGAACAAGAAGCATTAAAGAAAAATCCAAATCTAACTCTAGAAAGACAACTTAAAGAAGTTGTCAGCGAACTGAAAGATATTCGTCAAGAACTACAAGTAATTAAAGATAATATTGTATACGTACCATGCCGTAAAATAATTCCTGATACTTATATTGAACCAAATCTAGATGAACAAAATAGTGTTAGTGTAGATGAATGTACTGATTGTTCATTTTTTTCTATGGATATGCTACCTCTTTGGATATTTCTATTATTTGTAATAATTTCATTATTTACTCCATCTAAACCACCAATTAGACCTTTTTCAATCTAGAATAATAAAAATCAAGATTCCTGAAGAAAAATAAATAAAGGATAAATAAAGGATAAATAATAAAAAAAGAAAATGTATGGGGTTGGGGTCTAGAGTTGCAACGGGGCCTCCACCGGATAGATGCGCGGGAGCACGCCTTCGGTCAGGTGGACGATGCTCATGTAGTGCCCAGGAACGTGCAGGATGTTGATGTGCTCGTTCGAAACCGGCTCGATCTGCCCAGACGCGGACAGACTCTGGTACTGCTCACCAAACTTGGGTGTCTTGCGAATGATATTCACCTGCGACAGGCGGGGGTCAAACATGCCAAACAGCACACACAGCAAACGCAACTCGAAGTTGGTCATGTGGTATGCGGGGTTGGACACCATTGCCTTGTAGCTTGCGAACGTCTTGACAGCACCGTTGTCTGGGTTGTTGTAGAGGGCAGTGATGAACTCCTGATTGCCGGGGTTTTGCGACAGGAACTGCACCAGCTCCAGCATCAGCACCTTGACCTTGGCAACAAACTCGATCATCCGGGCAGGGTCATACGACAGGTGCACCGGGCGCACCTTGGGCACCTGACCACCAGTGATGATGCGGATCACACCAGTGATGAAGGCGCGGGGACCGCATGCACCATCGCCACGGACGTCTGCAATCTGCATGGGGCCGGCAATCTGCTCAACGCTCTCTGTACGGGGCTCCATTGAGTCGTCGTAGGTGCTCCAGTGCTGGCACATCTCGCCAACAAGCTTGGCAACCTTGTTGCGGAGGGTGTCAATGGTCGCGAAGGCGGGCACGATAGGTGCACGGCGCAGTGTCTCGAAACGCTGGAGCTTCGACAGCTCTTCGGAGACCGCGGAGTACATCTTGATGCTTTCCAACAGCATTTTACTCAGGCGGTGGCACGGAGCTTGTGCTTCGGACAACTTGATGACATCTTCCTCAGACTGCGTTTTCTGGGCGCGCGTGTACAGCGCATCCAGACTTGCCTCCAACTTGTTGTTCTCGGCAATCAGCTTGGTGCACTCGGGCTTCAGACTGTCCAACATCGCGCTCGCAAAGGCAACTGCTTCTGCAACACCACGCTCTCGCGTAGCACCACCACGAATGATGGCGCGAATGGTGTTCTGGAAATCTTCCATCGTTGTGGAAACTTGCGTGGAAGCAGAAAATATTTTATACTAAAAACAAAATTATAATTCAATTTTAGGTAATTTATTTATATATATACCATTTTTACCATTTTTTACCATTTTTTCTATAGAATATCTAAAGGTTCAATTTCATGTACTTTTAGTGTAGTTGTGTTATCACTATCTAATGTTGTAATAGGTTTATCTATGTATCCGTCTCCAGTAGTATAACTATCTAAAGTTCCTGTTGTTTCTGGTTCTATTGTATGAATATCTTTTTCATCTATTGTAGTAGTGTTATCTTGGATATTAGGTTGGATATTAGGTTGGATATTAGCTTGGCTATCTGGTTTATCATTTTTTTGTCCATAATTTTCAATATATTGCGCATGTTTTTTAAAAATTTCTTCTTTTAAATTGTCAATCACAATAATATATTCATCAAGAAATCTGGTTTCAACTGATAGAATAAGCACCATACCAATTAAATCAATAATATGGATATCATAACAATATATTTCAGCACATATAAGTTCTCCAGGTTCTTCTTCCGCAATACGAAATACACGACCATCAATTGTTGTTGCACAAGTATTATAACTACCTTCTCCATAAGTATGTAATCCTGACCAGAAATTGCGAATTCCTCTATCTATTTCCACATATTTTGTATTATCATTTTTATCATTATATTTTCTAATTGAAAATTCTATAGTTGATTGGTAAGGCTCGGGGGCTTCTAATATTTCCATTTCTTGCCAATACCATTTGCCAATAACACAATAATATATTGCCTTATATGTCGCAATTATAAAATATCCATCGGTATTTGTACAGGAAACAATAATTTCATTATCTTTCTTAAAAGGTATCCTTCTTTCTATCCAAGTTGTTTCATCTTCAGTATCTAGAATATAGTTATCCAATGTGTTGGTTTTAATCGTAAAATCATCTACTTTTGCAATGAAATTATATTCAGTATTATGTGTAAAATATTTTGTAATTTTATTATGTTGATTTTTAATTTCCTTATAAATAATATCACTATTAATATTTTTATGGTCAGTAGGTGCGTTGCACCTACCGGTTCGGTTCGTTGGGTCGTCAATTAGACGGAAAATATAACTCTTTTTTTCTGAAAACTTTTGATATAACATATTCAATACATTTGGATTATTTTCAAAGTCCTTATCTAATATACAATCTAATGCTAAAGGATTAAACATTTTCCAACATTTTAATTCTGGATTATATAAATATAATTGTTTTTCATTAGTTAGATAAATGTTATCATAATAAGATCCAATTGTATAAGATAATTTAGTCTCTTCTGGTAATGTATTATTATATGGATTAATAAGTGTTTGCCATTCTAGAGTAATATCGGTTTTATTGATATTATCAGTAATATCTGGTAAAATTGCAATACGGATATCATTTTTAAATGAAATAATAATATATTTATCATTAATGAAAATATGAATTTGTTTTGGGATACCTTTTTCATCAACTATTGGATTAGTAATTTTACATATTTTCATAATATTAATATCACAATATAATATCGAACCATTAAAAGTTCCAAAAACTAACTTATTATTTCTAAATACAACTAAATTATGATATATATTAAAGACATCATAATTATATTTTAGAGGTTCAGTATTATTGATATTATTGATATTAATAGATGAAGATTGATTGTTTGTTAATTCCATTATACTAGAACTCTAGATATCCTTTAATTTATTTTCCGCAATTGCTTTTACACCTATTTGTGTAAAGAGATATTATATAATGGGTATATTAAATATTTTCTCTTGCATTAAACTTTCAATTTTTTATTCTAACATATCAATATCTTATATAATGGTTTTTCTAAATAAAAGACAAAAAACTATAGCTAATACTATATCTAATACTATATTAAGCAAAAACTAAAAAAATATATCTACCAGAATGAAATATCTTCTTGATGATAAAATAGTCTATATCATAGTAGGAATTGCTTTTCTATTCTGGTTATTTATTTATCTTCTCCCTGACAAAAAACAATCATCTACAACAATTACACCAATCACTACCAAAGGTATTGTAGGATTTGAACCCCGTTATTTCAATAAGGAAATTTATTCTATGCCCAATGGAAAAGGCGACCCATATATGTTATATGGTTCTCAATACCCTAATAATGCAGATATGCCTATTAAACCGGGGTTTGAACGTCTTTTACCTATGGTAGAAAACCTACCCAAAACTGGTAATGTACAAGCATACATAATTCAATAATCTAATAATATAATCTAAATCAATACCACTCTAATTTATCTGTCATTTCAGCAATTTGTTTTCGAAGTGATGTTATTCTAGTAATACATTCTGAATCAGTCTCCATACCATCAATAAATTTTTTCAATTCCTTTCCATATTTTTCCTGTATAACTTTACAAATTGCAATACACTCTAGAATACAAGCACCAATAAAAATCATATTTATCTCATTACACCCCCTTGTTGTCATTGCAGAAGTTCCTATACGAATACCAGTCGGATTCATTGCATTTTTATCACCAGGTACCGTATTCTTATTTAATGATATCCCGGCTTTTTCACATACTTTTTCCATCTTTGCACCGGTTATTCCTTGATTAGATAATTTAACTAATACTATATGATTATCGGTTCCATCTGTAGATATATCAACTCCATTTTTCATTAAACAAAATGCTAAACATCGTGCATTTTGCCGTACTTTCTGCATATATTCTTTAAATGCAGGTGTAGCTACAATTTGCAATTGATATGCAATGCCAGCAATTTGATGATTATGTGGTCCTCCCTGTAATGCAGGAAATACTGCATCATCTATTAATTGTGGCCAATCTACTTTTTCACCTTTCCAATTTGTATTTTTAACAAAAATCATACCTGCACGTGGTCCTCGTAATGTTTTATGAGTAGTGGTTGATACTACATCACAATAATCAAATGGCGAATTCATTAAACCAGTTGCAACAAATCCACTAATATGCGCTATATCCGCCATAAGTAATGCACCACATGCATTTGCAATTTGTCTAAAGCGTTTATAATCAATATCCCGGGGATATGCACTGGCACCGCAAACTATCATAGCAGGCTTGAATCTTAAAGCTGTTTTTTCTAAATCGTCATAGTCAATCCATCCTGCATTTTCACCAGTTTGATGAACATAATATGGTAGACTTTCAAAATAAATGCTAGATGCACTAATCCGTTTGCCACTTGCAGAATAAAATCCATGGGTTAAGTGCCCACCACTAGGTAAATCTAAACCCATTATTCTGGAATGCGGTTTTAATAAAGCGGTATATATTGCAAAGTTCGCCGGACTTCCACTATATGGTTGTACATTAACATGCCAATCATCATTTCTAAGATTAAAGGCTTTAAGAGCACGTTGTTGGCAAAGGGTTTCAATTTGGTCAATTATTATATTGCCACCATAGTAGCGTCGGCCAGGATAACCTTCACTGTATTTGTTAGTTAGACAAGAACCTAGACATTCTAGAACACCTTTGGGAGCAAAGTTTTCGCTAGCAATTAATTGTATTTCCTGTTTTTGTCTATTGTCTTCAGCATTTATTAATTCATTTAGAATCGGATCGTCTGCTAGAATTGAATTCATTCTGGTAGATGACTTTTATTCTAGCTTAGTATAAATTATTAAGATTAAAGAAAAAAATTTATTACGAAGTACAAAAGCGAAGTACAGAAGAATATAGAAAAATATAAAAGAATTTAATATTTATTTTCAATGTATCATATGCTTTATCCTTTACACTCTTGAAGGTGTAAAAACTGAGCCATTCTGTAAAGGATATTATAAAAAACTAGTAAAATAATAAAAAATACTTTAATCTAAAATTATTATTTAATTTGAGGTACTAAATGATAATCACATTTACCTGCAAAATGAATAAAGTAATTATCATTATACATTTCTTGTAATGTTTTATATTACCCATGCTTTCTGGCATATTCTTCCTGACTCTTATGAAATAATAAATTATAAATCTGCAAATATCTATCACCTATTGCCAATGTTATCCTTTTACCGACTGCACTCAAAACTTCGTAAACTCGTTTTTGAGTGCAGTCTTCAAAAGGATAGGCCAAAAATAACTTAAGACAGATAGGTGATACAACACCTGAAAAGGCAAGCTTTGCTTGCCTTTAGAAGGTTGAGTGGTTAGCTTTGCTAACCACACACCTATCCGTCGGTTAAAGGATAAATAAAACTTTCATTTTTATAATTCTAGAATATATAAAATTTAGTAATAAAAAACGGAAAAAATATGAATAATTATTTATAAAATTGAAACAAGTATTTTAATAAAAAGGTATTATAAACAACCTACATTTGGAAAGTTTGCATCTTCTGTATCCACCAAAATGTCAAAGCTTTTGATTATTTTGGATTGTACTGGTTCTATGCAAAACAATATTGATGCTATTAAGTCAGCGATGACCCAACTATTTAGTATTAAGACTCTTACAGGTTCAACAATTCCAATCCAATTTATTCTATATCGTGATTATTGTATTCATAATTGTTGTAATTGGACAATTAAGTCAAGTCCAGTTATGAATGATATTACACACGTAATGTCATTTATTCAAGATATTAATGCCAATGGTGGTGGAGATACACCAGAAGCTTGTAAGACAGCTCTAGTATCTGCATTGGATATTATTGATGAGAATACAATTGTTTTTATCTATACTGATGCACCACCTCATGATGATATTACATTGAATACTCTTCAACAGAATAATAAGAATTATCGAAATGCATCATGGGATACAATTATGAATGCATTTACTACATTGCAAACTAATTTGGAGAGACAAAGTGTTCGAAATATGGCTGTTAGTAATGCTATTCTAGAGGCAGCTAAGATTGGACAACATTATTCGATATGGTCAAATATCGTAAATGACCCAAAGTATCGAATGCTTCGTAGTAAGAATCAAATTTATATTCTTACTGTTATGCCAAATACTAGTATGATTACTTGGTATTCTGCATTAGGTACATATATTAACATGAAGCAATCAACAGCATCCGCAATTGCTAATATTACTATCGGGCTTTTTCTAAATCTAATTGGAGTACAATTTTCACAAGATCCATCAGTACTAAATACATTTGAAGTAATTAATAATGTAAATCCAGTTAATCTGGTTAATCCGAATATGTTTCCATTTCCAACAATTGATGCAATTCGTATTAATTTGGTTGATATTATTACAAAGTTTCGGACAGATGATACATTTAAGGAGTTGGTATTTAATACTCTAGATAAGTTGATTTGTTCTCAATATGTAATGTCTCTTACAACTAATGATATTTTTGGCAAGTTGTGGCGTGAGTGTTGTAAGATGCGTGAGCATCCGATGTTGGTAAAGTTGCAAAATGCAATTAGTCAATGTTGTACAGCACCTTATCTGGGCGCACGTGATTCTTCAGCACCCGCAATTTTGAAGAAGTGGATTGCAAATTCATATGATAATACGGATGATATTCTAGAGTACTTTACAATTGAAATGTCAAAGTTTATGTCAAGATCATTAGATCATCGTTATATTCAAATTCTAGTATGTGATTTGCCGCAAATGACACGAGATGATATTCTCGAGATTGGTCGTGGTACAGCAACATTTGATAATCTACGGACTATAGTTCAATTTCTAATTAATGTTCGTACAATCAATTACTATTCAAATCCAATCGATATGGAGCATCCAGATGATAAGGATATTCCAAATAAGATGACTATTTTGCCTGCAAATTATGTACCTATGTGTATTTCAAATAATAAGTTTTTCGGATATCTAGGACATTTAATGTGCCGTGGTACATTGTTTAGTAAGAAGTCGGCATGTATCTTGGCGATTCTAGCATATCAATCAGAAAACCCAGTATTCCAAAATCGTGCAAAGCGCTATTTGGATGGTATGATTGGTCGGTGGCTAGATATTGATAAGATTGCAGATTATCCAGAGTTGCTTACAATTTCATTTATCAAGCTACTAGAGAAGTATCCAGTATTTCTTACTGATAAGGAACAACGTTTCTTTAAGAAGTATCAGGATTTTACCCGATTGCAATCAGTTCGTAATCTAGATATAGATGTTCGAATTAGTTGGATTCCTATCCTAGGATCAACTTATACGGATGATAAGTGGCTTTGTCATACATGTAATAATATGTTACCAATTAGTCTAATGGTACGTAATGGTATCTGCGTATGGTGTGATGATCCAGAATGTATCCAACAATCAATTGATGGCATGTATACAAATGAACATTCCCATAGCAATAAGTCATATATGGTTATGTGCCGTAATGATTATTGTCGTGGTATTTATGCAGTTCAACGTATTAAGGCTTTGAGATGCGATCCTAAGTGCTATTATTGTCGTATGCAACAACAACCGCGTAATATTGAGTGTAATACTTGCCACAATAAGTTTGTAATTCCAGATCAAACAATTATTTCTGCTGAAATTAGTTCAGATAATAAGTTTAAGTGTCCTATGTGTATTCATAGTCCAGATCAGACTATTGTTGATAAGACTATTACACTCGGTCAACTTATTAATGAGAATCCAACATTGAAGCCATTGTTTGGTGTAGCACCCCAAATGAATTTGCAAATACAGGGTTCTCTATTTAAGAATCGTGATGCAATTATTGAGTGTGAGCAAATCCCTTCAGATTCACAAAATCTTACTATTGACCATCGGTATGTACATAATGCTGATACAATTTGTACAGATTTGCCAAAGGATGTTATTAGTGGTTCACATCATACAAACTGTTCAATTTGTTATGGTGATTTCCATATTAGTAAGCTAACGCAACTTTGTGGTCATTGTAATAATAAGGTTTGTCATGATTGTGGTGTTCAATGGTATTCTAACATTAAGCCAGGTGATGTATTGCAACCAACGCATTTGTGTTGTGCGTTTTGTAAGAAGCGTCCACAGTATAATATTATTCGGGCATTCAATCCAGCAATTGTTAATTTAATGGGTACACGTCAAGTAATTTTTGATAATCATAATTATTATGCTTGGTGTGTTAGTTGTAATCAAATTAAGATTGCAGGTAATGTTGAGTGTGCTGGCGCCCAAGGAGATCCTGATTTTCATGGTGCATTTGAATGTGATGATTGCCGTATCAAGATTATCAATGCACAACCTACTCTAGATGTAAAGATGTGTCCTAATGAGATGTGTGGCATTGCAACGGAGAAGGTTAGTGGTTGTAATCATATTACTTGTACTAACTGTCGTACACATTGGTGTTATGTTTGCCAAGATATCTTTCCATATGACCAAATTCATACTGGAACACAAATGGATATTTATCGTCATATGAATGAGGCACACGGTGGTTGGGGATTTGGTAATGATTATGATGATGCATATGATGCATATGATGGTTATTAAGTTAATAAGTTAATAACAGAAAATTAAATATTTTTTTTGTGTTTTTCTTTGACTTGAAAAATTGAAAAGTTTTCTATAATTACATAAAATAATATGCGGAATGTTGAAGTAAAAATGGCTAAAGAAAAATTTAAGTCTTTTCTAGATGTATGTAAATCTAGATCATTAAATCTTATTAAACAATCAATTAAAGATAATAATATAATATTGGATGAATTAACAGAACGACAAATAATAAAAATTATATCAATCATAAATTTTAAAAACAATGCTACAAACAATGCTACAAACAATGCTACAAACAATGCTACAAACAATGCTACAAACAATGCTACAAACAATGCTACAAACAATGCTACAAACAATATAATATCATTACATCTGCTAGAATGGGAGTTTCAAAATTTAAGAATACCAGATGTTGCTAAAGTAGAAATATTAAATGATGCAATTCTAGATAATCATTTGGAAATTGTTCAATACATATTAAATAATAAATTAAATACCAGTCAATATCAATTTGATTATAATATATTTGGAACTATATGTTGTCGAGGATTTCTAGATATGGCTAAATTACTAATTGATTACTATATTAATGCAATTACAAATAATATTGTTAATGTTAAGTTTAATTTTAATTTTAATGATATTATTCTAGAGGTATCAAAAAAAGGTCATCTAGAAATAATAAAATATCTTTTTGAATTGAATGAAAAATATTCCAAAGATTATTACAGAATTAACCACATAGAAAATATTATTATAATATCATTACAAAATAATCATCATACTATTGCAGAATGGGTTCTTAACACATTTACTGCATCACCACCATTATCTAAAACACTAGACCGTATGCTAAAATCAATATTTCAAGAATGCATTATTACAAACTCACTAAATGCTACACGGTTTATATTCTCATTATATAACACGGATACTAACAATGAAACTAACGAAAAGGATTTAGAATTATTAAAGATATTAGGTGTATCGATATTTAATATTTATAACATTCGGTTAAATTTATCTATGTTGCAATATTTATTTAATATATTTCTTACACCTAGTGATATTGAAAAAGATGATTGTAAGTTTATAAAAACAGTATCTATAGATTTAGAAAAGTATAAAAATATTCTTTCTAGAATAGATACTAAACTAGCAACAAAAGAAAAATTAGAATGGTTATCAACATTATCTGATAAATATGAAATCGTATTTAATACAAATAATGATGCTAGAATAACTATCATAACACCAGTAATTCTAGCAATTAGAAATGGACATATTCTAGAAGCTTGTAATTTATTACATCTTTCCAGAATTAATACTACCACTACTACCACTACTACAACTACTACAACTATAAATATACAATGTGAATGGAAATGCAATATTTGTTTAGATATAAAGTCGCATAGTATTATAACGAGTTGTAGTCATCAATTTTGCTTATCCTGTATTTATGAGTGGTTAGTTGTTAATGGTAATAGACAATGTCCCTATTGTCGGGATAATGTTATTCTGGAAGAGTGCAAATATTGTATTGCAGAATAAAAAAAAAATAATTTCAAAAGTTATAATAAATATATATAATTATTAAGTAGCTAATGGTTGTAAGTAAAAAGCATAAAACAATACATAAAAATAATACTATTAAAAATAATACTATTAAAAATAAGACAAATACGATAGCTAATATATCTGTTGATTTATCTAAAATTACAAATGATGAAATTAACTCAATTACTTATAAAGAATTGTCATATTATTTTAATAGTATAAATAAATCAGATATCGTAAATGTAAATTTTGATTCTATTTCAAAACAAATTTTGGAGATAATATTTATTAAATCATTTGGAACAACAAATTTTTTTGTTAATTCTAAGACAACAATAAATGATATAATAACAAAAACTACAAATGAGTATATTAAACAAAATAAAATTAAAAAAAGCGAATCACAAGATAAAAAATGGATTGGTTGTAAAAATGAATGTAAATATACATTACAATATTGTATAGAACAAGAAACAAGTTCTACAGCATATTATATTAGATTATTATGTAATAGTATTATATGTTGTAAAAATAATAATAAACCATTAATATTATCAATAAGATTGAAAGAAAATGTTGAGGTGGATGCATTAAATGGTAAATGGGTTGATGATGTAGATAAAATAATAATATCAGGATTTGAGACATATTATACATCTAATAATATTAAGCCACGATTAATTATGGGGTTCGGTCCTAGTGCTTCTGGCAAAACTAAATTAACATATGAACTAATTAAGTTGCTCATCGATGTTGAAGGTAACCAATTTTTTCCAAATACATTTATTTCTATAGATGGTGGTCTTATTCGAGAGTCAAGTTTAATATATAGAACTATTATTGATTTAATTAGAAAACAAAACCATATAGCAGGTTTTGAAAATTTACATGCATCTAATAAGGACAAAACTATAATATTAAGTAATCATATTAAAAAATTATTTATTCAAACATTAATAAATAAATATCGTAATAAAATTAGTGTATATATTCCAGATACATTAGGAAAATGTACAACTAATTGCAAAAAAATTATTAAAATGGGTATTGACTTAACTGGTGATAATAATTGGATTGGATTTTTAATATGGCAACATAAAAAAACAACAATGTGTAATTACAATTCTAAATTTAAATGTTTAGGTACAATTATTAGTGGTAAAATACGTGAAATAAATGAAGGTAAAAAATATAGTAGTATTGCATGGAAGTATTCAATGTATAATGGATTAAGAATGCTAAATAAATCAAAATCTTATAAACTTATTATTCATAATAGTGGTGGATTGAAAATCAATAAAAAAGTAAATAAAAGTATTTTAGAAGATAAAACAACAGGAATAAATAAAAATAAAGTTTTAGAATATTTTAAAACTAATAATCCAGAATATTTAAACTTTGAATATTGTAATAATAATAAAGATTGTAATATATTCAAAAATTAATTTATCTTATTTAATCTCTAAACGATTATAAATTTAGAGTATAGGTAAATTATCATAAAAAGTATAGATTACCGTCCTACCGGTAGTACAAAAAAATCGTTTAGAGATTAATATAAATCTATAAATCTGCAAGATAATCAATGTCTTTAGTTTCTTGCATTCCTAGTTTTTTATAAATATCTTTACGGAATAATCCATATTCTAGAATTAAATTATTATTCGTAGTAGCATTGGTGTTAGCATTATTAGTATTATCTATCAATTTGAAATGTATTTTTTCATCATCTTTCTGTTTCTCAAATTCTAAAATTATTTTATTATCATTATCATTATATTTAATCCATTCATAACTTAATTTCCTATCTTCAAAAACAACATTAACCAGAATATAATAAGTATCAAAATATTTAAGCATTTGTCCATGCTTACCCAAACCAATTGTAATGTTATATCCTATATGCCGTTCAATGACAAGCGATAGATTATTATCTGTTATATTTTCTTGTTTATTGAATAAATAATTATAGATTGTATTGAATAAATTTACAAAATATGACATTGTATTCTAGGAATCTAATAAAATTTTTATAATAAACAAAACACATAAACAAATAAAAATCAATTTTTTATCAAAGTTGTTATTTATGAATAAATTGAATTTCTGGATATAATAATTGTATATTATTTAATAATCTAATTGTTTCTTTTTGTTTGGGAAATCCGTCTATATAGATAAATGTTTTAAGTGTTATTGGAAATTTTACATCTGCTAGAATAATATGTTCTTCTAGATTAAAATATGAACCAACTTCTAGTTGTTCTAAATATTTAGGTAAATTATGTATTGGTTGATTGAAATCTTCACCAAAACTTAAATATTTAATAGAATCTGACCAATGTACATTATTATTATCAATAGATTTATTAAATTGATAATCGAAAAATATTTCGGTAAGGTTTTCCATTTCTGAAAATTCTTTCATATTTATATTAAGTCCACGGGTTCCATTAATTGAATGTAATACTTCTAAACGTCTAGGTAATTTTTCAATGTTAATTTCACTATTACCATTTATTGATAAAACTTTAATATTATCTGGCAAGTAATTAATAGTATTTATATTGTTTTCAATAATATTATGATTACGTATTATGTAAATATCTAGAAATTCTATACTAGTTGGTAAATTTGATAATGAATATAAACTATTCCAATTTAATTTGAAATATTTTATTGAATGTGGTAAATAATCCAACGATTGATTATAAGAAGGTGATAGAATAAGATATTCTAATGCTGGTGGATAGTTATCAATTGGTTTGTTGAAAGTAGACAAATTATCAAATGTAATGAATTTAATATTTGATGGTAAACAATTAATTAAATTATATTCATCTTCAAAGTTATAATCAAATATAATTGCAATATAATTTTCTTTTTCTAATATCTCTAAAACTTCCTTATCCAGAATGAAAATCAATACTGCATCAATATTAGAATTTATATTTTTGTTTTTACGTTTATTACTATTTTCATTACTATTTTCATTACTATTTTCATTACTATTTTCATTACTATTTTCATCATAATTAAGAATTGTATTATTAATATCACTAATACTCACATTACTAAATAGTGGCTTACCATTCTTATTATTTAAATACTTCATATAATAATAAGTATTTAACTGTGTTTTTGTATATTTCTGCTTTGTATAGCTCAGTGAATTGTGCATTATAAATTAATCTTAGTTGTAAGATAAATATTTAAGCTAATAATTTAAAATAAAAAAAATCAATTTTTTGAAATCTAATGTTAAGGCATTTTACTAGGGCATTTTACTAAGGCATCGCAACAATGCCCGAACATCACCATCAGCATTATGTGCATTATCAAACTCACATCCATAGAAATGTTTATATAATTCAACTAATTTAGGCATTTTATATCCTCTAGAAGGATTACCACTACCACCCCATCCTCTAGTTTTATATTCTAGCTTACATATATTACGCCCTAATTCTCCAGAACAAATACAGTGTCCTTTCGCCATAAGATTTTCAATATGTCTTATAACTTCACATGCTTTTTCAGTACAGATAGACCTTTGGTCCGAAAGCCCAAAGGGCACAGGAGTAAGGTTCACAGAATCTTCCGAAAGCCCTTGTGGCTTAGGAGTAAGGTTCTGTGAACCTTCCGAAAGCCCTTGTGGCTTAGGAGTAAGGTTCTGTGAACCTTCCGAAAGCCCTTGTGGCTTAGGAGTAAGGTTCTGTGAACCTTCCGAAAGCCCTTGTGGCTTAGGAGTAAGGTTCTGTGAACCTTCCGATGAGTTAGGTTCGTTGCACCTACTGAGTCTATATAATTCATTTAATAATATATGAATATCAAAATTAACATTATGCGCAATTATATATTCTGCATTAGCTAATTTTTCATATAACCCGCAATTTTCAAATATGTCATTAAATGGTATACCTTCATTAGTAGCACGTTCATACGAAATACCATGTATGTGCGTTGTAGGTATGTTTGTAAAGCCTTCTGGATATCTTATAAAATGCTGTATGTTTTCTCCATCTAATACTAATTTATCAAATGATTGGATAAACGCCCATGCTATTGAAACAATTCTAGAATTTTCATATTTGGAATTCATAGTATATGACCAGTACTCACTTGACGTACCCCATTTTCCTCCAGGAACACGGTCGGGTAATCCAGTAGTTTCAGTATCAAAAACAAAAACATTTTTCCCTTCTAGGAAACCTATTACTGATGTATTTCCAGCTTGCATATCAATAATTAATTTATTCTAGCATATGTTGTTTACAAGATATTATTTTGTTCCTGTTTAAGTTCAAATTCTTTATATTCTGTAATTAGCCAATTGGCGATGATATAATTTTCATATAAATAACAATCTTTAATTAGGCTTCCTATTAGTTCGGTACCCATTTTACTAATACCACCTTTTCTAGAATACAACCATTTTACTAGTTTATTATGTCTGATGGCAATACAAATTTTAATACCTTTTAGATAATATCTATAATCAATAGGTCTTTTTGCCATTAGTTGTTTAATTCTACGTTTATCGTTAATAATACAATAATGAATAAATTTGTCGTGGTAGATTTGATTTGTCATTCTAACTCCAAATGCTAATATTCTAATATGCTAATATGCCAGATCAAGTAAAAATAAATCAATTTTAAGATTTTTTTGCATAAAAATACCAAATACCAAATATTTAATATCATAAACTAAGGATTAGATTCTAGAATTGCACTCAATTTAAATATATCACAATATGACACAATATATGCGTTGGAATAATATTTCTGCATTAATACTGACTAAATTTCATTATATCACCATTGATAATTCACTAGGAAGTAAAACAATACCTATTCCGGAGAAATATATTAATGAAATAATTGAAAAAAATATTACTGCAGTAAGTATAATCTGCAACAATGTAAGCGTATCATGCTTACCAAATCATATAACGCATTTAATGTTAGATTTTGAGTATAATGAACCTATTGAAAATTTACCACAGAAATTAGAATTATTATATCTTAGTGATAGATTTAATCAATCATTGGATTATTTACCAATCAATTTGAAAACATTATCGCTTGGTATTGAATTTAATAATCCTTTAGATAATTTGCCACCAAATCTAGAAACATTAGAAATGGATAATACAGAATTTGATTTCTCTTTAGCAAATTTGCCTATATCATTAAAAACATTTATTTGTGGTAATAATTTTTCACCGACAGTAATAAACACTCTTCCAGATACAATACATACAATTGTAATACATGATAATAAGAATTTCGTGGATAATATATTTGCAATATTGAAATTACCTAAATACATAAGGCAAATCATAATATTCAATTATAATCCTAATGAGGTATATGATGTAGCAATGTTAAGAAAAAATAATAAAATTAATGTTGAAAATCAAAATTATGATGTAATAATAAAATTATGCTATCCTTCAAAAATCAACTAGATCTGGCAAATCACTAAATAGTTGTTTGAGAGTATGATAATAGGTTGGATAACGTTTAGCATTTTCATAAGTACTAGTATCACCTTCTAGAAACAGGCGTTCGATATCCTTATAATTTAGAATGAAATCTGGAATTTCGCTTTCAGGAACATTATTAGAACGTAGAATATCTAGTGTATATTCAGTATCCCAGAATAAGTCTCCAGCAATATTCTCTTTCATCCCGCTACAATGATTATAAAATTCTTTATTTTGATTATCATAACATACTTCAATGTTCATTTCTACAATATCATAATGAGGGATGCTACTAGTAGCACTAAAACTTGATATTTCTTTATAAAATAAGCTATATTTTTAAAAATTTAATAATATACATTATTTATTTAAATAAAATATTTAATATTAAATATTATAATAAAAATAACTTAAAGACTTTTTATTATGTTAAATTAGTATACTATATTATTTACTATTATAATTTATTTCACGAAGATTA
>Ga0214921_10002574_pt1 | contig 29265 bp, 27 predicted proteins | sample LL1505_MetaG_FD_177992 | JGI IMG/M metagenome (GOLD analysis project Ga0214921, IMG submission 177992) | Freshwater microbial communities from Lake Lanier, Atlanta, Georgia, United States - LL-1505 | ecosystem: Environmental > Aquatic > Freshwater > Lake | place: USA: Georgia | collected...
TTATCTGTGCTGTAAATAAAAAAAAAAAAATATAAAACAACAGCTATACCCATAACATTAGGGTTATAAAATAAACCTGCAGCTCGATAGTTTCCGATTTTTTTTAAAAGTGAAATATCTTGAACAGGATATGAATTGTCCCACATCTCAGCAAATTCATTAGGATAATAATAATTTCTAAAATCAAATAATTGTTGGAAATCATAAGTTAGTAAAACTTGTGTAGAAATTAAATAAAATAATATTAAAATTGAAGTTAATTTGATCAAATTAAAATTTAGCTTTAATTTTGAAAACGGATATAAAAAAATAATAAACAATATTGGAAAAAATCTGATGAGATTCTCGCTAGCATCAAAAGAAGTTAAGATAATACCTGGAATAAAAAAAATAAAAATAAATAATTTTTTTATAAAATTATAAAAAAAATTATTATATATAACTAAGCGAAGTGTTAAAAGACCAATGGATAATAGAACTAATATTTTTGCATAAATTAACGGGGCAATTGGACTCACCATTGCAAAGATTATTATTATTGTGTCAATTGAAATTTTAAAAGATTTATTCATTTAAACCTACAAAAACTATCTTAAAGTTTTTACGAATTCATTCATAGACACAGGAAAATATATTTTTTTATTTTTATCAAGGTTTTTCAATAAAAATTTCTTATAAAGATGGCTAGCAGCCATTGTTTCTTTTGTTTTTAAAATGTCTATCAATGAAATTGCTTTTATGTCTGAATTGGCAGCTTCAAATAACGTAGCGGAACCATAACCAACAATAACATTAAAGTTATACATACATATGTTTGCAGGAATATAATAGGGAACTTCGAAAAATAATTTTTCTATAGGCAATTTTTTATCTATTAAATTTTTTCTTTTAAAATAAACATCTTTTTTTTTAGTATGAAATAATAATTCTTTAAGAAATAAATTTAATTTTTCTTTATCTAAAATATTCCATAAAATTTCAGAATACATTGACAAAAGTAAAATATTTCTTTTTTTATCGGTTAAGTATTTTTTTTGAGTTTTTTTTAAAAATTTATTATTTATATTTATTAAAATTTTTTTTGCAGAAATTTCATCAAAAAAACTCCTTGAAAATAATAATAAATATTTTATGGAAACACCATCAACAATATATGAATCTATTCCGTAAATTACTTTTAGATAAACTTTATTAACAAAACCTCTAAAACTGAATTTGATCTTATATAAAAAAAGATGCTTATATTTATAGATAAAATAAACTCTATTTTTTTTTGAAAGTATTTTTACAGCGTACGCAAGTTGATGAGCATAACAGTCAAAAGTAAAAAAGACTTCACCGTTTGAATAACTGTTCAAAAGTTTTTGGATATTTTTGTTTAAATTTAAATTAAACCATAAATTTTTAAATAATAAAAAAAAATTTAAATAAAAAATTTTTTTCGGTGGTAAAAAATAAATTATTTTAGATTTTGGATAATTTCTTTTTAGGAAATTAAAAATTGTTATTGTATCTGTTATTATTATAAAATTATTTTTACTTTGCCCTGCCAATGTTATAGTTGTAGGAATGTCAAGTTGTGAAGCACAGAAAATTATTTTTAATTTAGAATTTTTTAAATTCATAAACATTATTTAGAGTTCGATTTTTTTAGTTATTTACGCCGATATCTTTAAAATACTTTTGAGTATTGCAATTCCAAATATGTTTTTTTGTACTAATTATCCGGTGAAATTTTTTATTACTGCTACCAGTCCCAAACAATTTTTTGTTATATTTTTTAAATGTATGAATATTTTTTATAGTATTTAATATTTTCGAAACATTAAAGTTAATATGAATTATAGATTTATTAACAGTTCTATTCTTTTGTCTGGTTCCTAAATTTATGCAAGGTGTACCAAAATAAGGTGCTTCTCTTATTCCTGCGCTTGAGTTTCCAATAATAAAACTTGCATTTTTAAGTGTGGTGAGAAAGTATTCAAATTTCATCGAAGGAAGTATCCTAAATTTTTGATTATTTTGAAATTCTTTATTATATTGATCTATAATTTTATCAACTCCACGGTCATTATTTGGATAAATTACAATATAATTCTTTTTACTAGAAATTAATGCTTTTGTAATAGTTAAAACTTGTTCCGACAAATCTTTTAGTTCGCTTGTAACAGGATGAAATAATAATAAACCATATTTATTAAATTTTATATCATATCTTTTACAGACACTTTTAAAACTCGGTAATAATTTAGATTTAATAAAATCTACATCAGGGGATCCTACATTAAATATATTTTTTTTATTTTCTCCTAATTGCAAAACTCTTCGAAATGATTCTCTGTTTGAAACAAAATGAAAATCAGAAAGTTTAGTTACAGCATGACGAATCTTTTCGTCTACTGTACCTGAAATCTCACCTCCCTCAAAATGAGCTATAGGTACATTATTTAAAGCACCAACAATTGCTGCAGCAAGTGTTTCAACGCGGTCTCCATAAATTACTAATAATTCAGGTTTATTTTGATTTAAATAATCTGATAAACCTAAAATCGTCTTAGCTACTACAGTTTCCATACCATCAAGATAATTTTGATTTACAAATTTAAAAATATTTTTTTTGATTGTCTCATCAATTTCTATAAAAGTATTTCCATATTTTTCTAACATGTGCATTCCAGTGACAAAAATACTCACATTAAATCTTTTATCTTTTTGAAGACGAATAATTAGTGATTTTATTTTTCCAAAATCTGCACGGGTACTTGTTACAAAAATAATTTTTTTTTTCATTATTTTTCTTCTAAATGTTCACGTCTTAACTGAGAATTTTTAGCTATAAATTTTTTTGAAATTTTACCTATTAGGTTATTATAATCATTTGGCTTGAAATCGCCTCCACCAGGTCGACGTAACCATAAATTTTTTTTGGTTAATAATTCACCTTTTTTAATATTTTTTGTTGCAACTACAGAAGCAAAAGCAAAGTCTGCTGTTTTTTTTTCTTCTTTTATGAATCCTTTTTGTCCGCCTCGTTCTTTAAAAATAATATTTGAGCCTTCAATTAATTGTTTTAAAGAGTTTGAATCCATGGAACAAATTATATCCGGACCTTCACGACTCATACTATCTGTAAAATGTCTTTCGAGAATTGAGGCTCCTAATGCAACTGCCCCAAAACATGAATAATTATTGACTGTATGATCAGATAAACCAATAACTGCATCTGGAAAAGCTTTTTGTAATTCTGTGATCGCACCAAGACGAACTAGTTCTGGAGGAGTTGGATAAATATTAGTACAGTGCAAAAGTGCAAAGGGAACTTTTTTTTTGCGCATTATATTTACAGATATGCTAATGCTGTTAATATCATTCATGCCAGTACTTAAAATTATTGGTTTTCCTAGAGATGCTATGTATTCAATTAATGGGTAATTGTTACACTCACCTGAACCAATTTTATAAGCAGGAACATCAAATTTAGCTAATCTTTTTACTGCATTGCGAGAAAATGGTGTGCTAATAAAAATTGCCCCACGATCTATAATATGCTGCATTAATTTTTTTTCATCATCTTCATCTAGTGCGCATTCTTTCATTAGCTCATATATTGACACTGAAGCATTACTTGGAATTATTTTTTTAGCCTCTTCCGACATTTCATCCTCAATTATGTGCGTTTGATGTTTAATAACTTCAGCACCACCATCAATTGCACTATCTGCTATTTGTATAGCTAAATCTAAATCTCCATGATGGTTTATTCCCATCTCAGCAATAACTAAGGGAGCGTGTTTGACGCCTACTTTTCTTTTCATTATAGAAAACTCAACTGACATAATTACTTTATATAAATTTATATTAAATCATAATTAATCATACAAAAAAAATATAAAATAAAATAATCAAAAAACTTTTTGACCTTTTTTTTTATATAACATTTCAGCTAATTTAAAATCATATTCTGTATCAATGTCAATTGCTCTCTCTGGAGGAATTATTATACCACGTACTCTTCCATCCCAAATATTATTACTTTTTAAAATAAAATTTTTTCTAGCAACAAAGCTAACTCCTGTCATATCAAAAACTTTTGGCGCATCTTGCCTCCTAATAATTTTATTTTTTTTTTTATTTACTAATCTTAATTTACCATTTTGATCATATGTAACCATATTAAACCAAGGGTTCTTTTGAGAAGGCGTCATTGTAATTACTACATCTGTAACCTCGTCAAGTGCATCTAGACATTTTTGAATATCACATAAGCTTCTTAAAGGAGATGTGGCTGGAATACTTATAAAGCGATCAAAATTTCCAATTTTTTTTTCTACCCATAATACTGCATGTCTCCATGCTAAAAATTCAGGACTATCATCTCTAGATATATTTTTAGGTCTTTTTATTATTGTGGTTCCAAGTCTCTTGGCAATTAAGGCGATTTCATTTGAGTCTGTCGAAACAAAGCAATGTTCAACTTCTGACAATTGATTAGCCAATTTTATTGAGTGGGCTATTAAAGGTTTGTTAGCAAAAATCTTAATATTTTTTTTTACTACCCCTTTAGATCCTCCTCGGGCAAATACAAAAGCAAAAGTTCTCATAAGAAAAAAATTAATTAAACTTATTGTAAATTATACATATCCAGCAATTTTACTGTAAATTTTAATATTTTTAACTTGTTCAGATAATAAACAAAAATGAGAAAAATCTTTTTTTATAAAATTTCTAGTTTGCAAATATAGACCTGCCATAAAATTTTTATCAAAATTATTTCTTTGTTTAATATTTTCTAGTTTTAAACTTTCTAAATTTATAACTTGTAATTGCTCTATTGGCTTAAGAATAAAACGTCGTTTAATAGTCTTAAACTCTAAACTCCATCGCCCAGGAGCTTGCCAATCGGAGTTATAACTAAAAATTATACCTTTATCAGTTACTCCAGAACCACAAAAACGTGCAGAGGAAGGATGCCAATTTAAATTATTCTTTCCTGCATGCCAATATTTCCAACATTTAGGCCTTCCACCTAAGTGAAAAGCAAGATCAATTATATGTGATGAATTTGCAATTAACCAATTTTTTTTTACTTTTGAATTTTTTTTTAATGATTTAATTATATGAGACCATTCTGTAAATTCAAAATTCATACTTAATATACCTCCATCTTGCTTAATTAAATCTCTTAAAATTGAAACTGAATTGTAAAAGCGTCTATTATAAGCAATCATTACAGTCACTTTTTCTTTGGTAGCTAATAAGTTTAGTGAATAAATTTCTTGAAAATTCAAAGCTCCAGGTTTTTCTAATAATATGTATTTTACTCCCGAGCAAATCAAGCTTCTAGTCACCTCTGCTAAATTTTCTACATTAACAGCCACTATTGCTACATTTGGAATTATATCTGCTTTTTTTATATTTAATTTAAGACCTCCAATTTTAGCATCTACCCCTGTCTGTTTTTTAAATATTAACGCTGAGTTTTTTCCACGCCCAATAACTTCAAAAGGCTGCTTTAGTGATTTTAAAACTTTCGCATAATTATACGCCATATTACCTGTGCCTATAAGCCAAAGAAAATTTTTTTCGTTCATGTAATAGGTACTAATTTATCATTACATTTATTGGAATAATTCCAATGGTTTAACATTGCATCTAAAAAAATTGAATGGTGCGTTATAGACTCTTGTAAACTCGGCAATTCACATTTACCTATACTTAGAATTTTTTTAATTATAATTTCCGATGTTTGACTTAAATATTCTAATTTTCCGTTTAAAGATTGTCCATGAGAGGAAACTGCGGTACCATTAATTTCATCAATTAGCCATTTTTCATTATTCATGAGACTAACATTTATAATATTTGTAAATATATTATCATATGATTCTAATATTAACTCAGAACCTCCTAAGAATTTAATAATCATTTTACCTGTAACTTCAAAATAGCCAGGTCTTTTACTTTTTAACCAACTTGTATTAAGCCCAGTGGTATCAATAAAATCAACTTTTTCGCCCGACCAAAAATCTACAAGATCAATATAATGTAATGCACAACATGCCATCTCCCACAAGCCTCCTCTTAAATTAATTGATAAAGGACCTTGTCCATGAAATTTTTTTTTAAGTTTTTTAAACCAACTCATCTCGCGTCTTGGCATATTAACCCAAACATTTTTAGAATTAGAAGTATAAAATTTAATAATTTCTAAATCTTCTTTACACTGAACTAATATTTTTTCTAAAATCCAATAATCTGTTTTTGTCTTTAATTTAATGTCTTTGATTACATCTTTACGCTCAAAAGAATTTGTTGCAATAATTACAAGATCAACGATTAGCTCTTTAGACTCTATTTTTCTTACAAACTGAATATCGTGGCCACAACTTAAGAAGTTAGTAGCCCACATTTTTTTTGCAATATCTAAAGATTTATCATCTGTGTCAATAACAATAACAAATAATTTATTTTTTATTTTTGAAATAGACTCTAAATATCTACGACCGATATTTCCACATCCTGCAAGAATTATTTTTGAATTATTCAAAATATTATTTATTCAATAATTATAATATGGATTATTTAAGAACTCCAATTGAAAGTAAAAGAGCTAAACGAAAAAGTATCATGACATCATCTGGATTCTCTTTGCCGTTAATGTAATCTCTAATAATTAAACTTAAATAATCTATTCTAAATAGCTGCGGGTCAAAAATATCTTCTAATTTTTTTTTTAAAAAAATTGATTTAAAATAGGAAGTGAAAACAGAATTATACATAATTTCACAATAAAGACTCCAGCTACCCCCCGCATAAGACCATCTTCGGTCATTTTCAGCGATATATGAATGTGGTCCTTTTTCTGTAAGAATGTCTACAGGCATATTCCACTTATGCTCTGCTAAAAAACGTAGTGGATATTTAGTGGTTCTCAACTCTAATCCACGTCCCCAATTTTCTGGCATTTTGTACATATAATCAAGAAGTTGACTATCTAAAAAAGGCATAACACAATTTATATTGTAGGGTTTCATTGCAACCTGCGAGATCCCTATTTGATAACTATTAAAATGAAAACGGCGATACAGCTGTAGTAGCCAATAATATAATGTATCTGGTTGGCACTCTTCAATCGAGTCAATAAAATATTCATTTTGCAAATGATCTACGAAAGCACCTTGAAGTTTTGAATTAGCAATTTTGCTGTTTTGCCAAGCAGCAAAAGGTACTCGCTGATAAGAAAAAACAAAAGACTCAAAATAACTTTTTTTAAGTTCTTTGGAACTTAATGACAAAAAATCAACAAATTTTATTTTACCATAATAATTATAAAAAAAATTTAACACTTTATCTTCTTTAAATAAATTATTTGCAATACTTTCAAAAAAGTTTGGACCATAAAGATAACTTTTAGCTTTATCAGCAATTTCTCGGAGCTGTTTATTTTCAAAATTGACAGAAACAAATTGTGAAAAACCAAAATTATGAATGGAGTCGGAGCACTCTCCGTTAAAAACTCTTGTGTCGTTTTGTGCGTTAAGTCCTACAGTTTCTGCTATTTTTAGATGATGAAGCCAAAAATACATATGATTATTTTTAAGATTATCTAAATTTGATTCCCAGTAATCAATAAGTGAAACATCATTATAATCAATAGTCACTTTTTCAGTTTCAATGTTAAAAAAATTTCCAATTCTTAAAACTTTATCTACTTCATAGCTATTAAAACTTTTACCATCAGCAAGTTTTACATCCCAAACAATACCTTTCACAGAGTTTTTATTTTTTGACTCTACTAGTTTTTGTAAAATTGATGTGGAATCCCACCCGCCGCTACTCATAACAATATTATTATTGCTTGAGCGGCTTAGTACAGCGTTGCTAAAAAGACTATCGTAATCATTAATTTTGCTGTTAGTAAATTTTTCAATTTTTACAGGAACTAATTTAGATTTATTTTTTTTAAAACCTTCAGCTGAAAATAAAAAAAAATCTCCGCCTCTTAGTTTTTTTATACCAGAGTATAAAGTATCTTCCTGAGCAGTATGACCTAACAAAAGATAACAATACAATGACAGTTGATCAATTTCTTTTTTATTAGTTTTTAATTTATAAATATTAGAGGAAATTTCAATGTCATCATTGTTTTGAAAATAATAAGTATTAGCTCTATTTAAATCGTCTGAAAAAAAACCTGCTTTATTTTTAAGCTTATCATACCAAAAACATTGGTAAACACCCTCAAGATATTTTGAAATATTTTCAACACCATATGTACGAATTAATAAAGTAATTATATTTTTAATATTAACTTCAGAAATTTTTTCATAATTTCCATTAATTATTGAATAATAAAATTGACCCTCAAAAAAAAGTTCAAGATTATCAATGTTAAACTTATAAAGCTGTTTATCGAAATACAATTTAAGAATTTTATCACCAAAAATTTTTGAATAGTCGCAGTTATAAAAGTTAGAACTATCAAAAATTAATTTCATTACTTTAATAATTTATAATTGTAAAAATCTTTTAATATTTTATCAATATTTTTTAACTGATTCAAATCAACAAAAACTTTTTCTTTTTTTAATAAATTAATAGACTTAAGCATATTTGTCTTTCTTAAATTATCTTCAAAATACCCAAAGTATTTAAGTAATTCTTTTATGTTATCTCTTAAAAATAAAGGAAAGTATCGATAAAATGATTTAAAATAAATATAAAAGGGTTTTTTATCTTTTTGCAAAAACTTTACATAATTTTCAAAAATATTTGCAATATTACAAGGAAACATATTTCTGTTTATCGAATCAATTTTTTTACAACACAATTTTACAAAATTAATTAGTTGATCTTTTTTTAATTTGTTATTCTTATCTAACCACCAGTAATCAAACCTTTCGAGTATTTTTTTGTTAAAAAAATTAAAGCCAACCTTTTCATCAGGGTTTAAAGAGTTGATACCTATATTTTCACCTGACCTTAAAGTCATTAATTCAGGAATAACTTTTGACTTTCCTGAGTAACAAATTAAAAATTCGAGTAATATTTCTGACATGGCATAACAGTCATATACAGGAGAATTTTTTTTAAATACCTCTTTAATGGCAATTTTAAATAGATCTGTTCGACAAACTGAATAATAGTGAATCGTTGTATAATTAGAAAAATGTTTTTGCAATCTTATATTAGGATCTGATTCTGATAAAAAAATTTTTTTTAAACTTGGGTATGCATTAAAGCCTAACATTAATTTGTTCTTAAATTCAAAACCCCATACAAAACCACCACATGCAGATAGCTCGCGATCCTTTATGAGATTTTTCAAGCATGAATTTAATGCAGATGGTATGTAAAACTCATCATCACAACCTAAAATTACATATTTGGTTTTAATTTTATAAAGAAACGATTTTATTCTTTTAACATAATCTTTTGGACTGTGAATATAAATTATATTTTTATGAAATTTACTTAAAATATCTTTGTCTATTTTTTTTTGGCTTCCGTCTATTAAAATAACACTCACATTTGTTCCAGACCAATATTTCATATTTCTTATTGCAAATTTTTGTCGATTATAGGATAAAATTAAAATTGTTAATTTATTTAGTAAAAAAAAATTATTTTTAGACATAAGATTTAGATTTTAATAATAATTAATTATTATAGATTAAATTTTTTAAACATTTGAAACGACTCGTTTGACTTTAAAAAATTTTTGTAATCACCCATTAATTTTAATTTCCCATTTGATAGTAAAAAAATACTATCGCAATATTTTAGACTATTAATTCGATGAGAAACCTGTATTGTCGTAATTTTATAATCCAATCTGTCAATCGCTTCATTGATAATTTCTTCACTAGAATTATCAAGGGCATTAGTTGCCTCGTCTAAAATTAAAACTTTAGGTTGATGATAAAGAGCTCTTGCTATGCCTAAGCGCTGACGTTGCCCTCCTGAAAATTTCACTCCTCTTTCTCCTATTCTAGAAAGATACTGATTTGGCAATTCTTTGGATATAAAATCATGCATGTTTACAATTTTTGCAACTTGTTTTACTCTTTCTAGATCAATTTTTTCACCATCAATTCCATAGGCAATATTAGCTGCAATATTAGAGTCTGATAGATAAATTTGCTGTGGTGCATAACCTAAAATTTTTTGCCATGATTTTTTATTTTTACTATCTATTATTTTTCCATCAACACTTAGTGTCCCTTCGGTGGGATCAAGCAAACCTATAATTAGGTCTATTAATGTTGTTTTTCCACTTCCGCTATCTCCAATTATTCCCGCTCTACTCAAATATGAAATTCTCATATTAATATTTTTTAATAAAACATTTTTCTGATTTAGATAACTAAAACTTATATTTTTTAATTCAAAATATTCTTTAAACAATATTGAGTTATCAACGCTTGAATCGTTTATAGATCTGGTGTGACTTAAATCTTCCGTTAAATTAGACGTTATTGTTTTTGAAAAACGAATTTGAGTAATTGATGAATAAATTTGTTGTATAGAAGGTAGTAAACGATAGCCTGCAAAGGCGTAAAGCGAAATAACAGGAATAATATTTTGAAAATTTTTGCCTTTTGACATTAATACTAAGATTAATATTATGAGACTTCCAAAGCCTATGGCTTCTAACAAATAACGCGGTGCAAAACCAAGTGTCTGAGCCAGTGATTGATTATTTGAGTAAATTTTAGCAGGATTATCAAAACGATTTATATAAAACTGCTCTAATCCTCTAACTTTTAATTCTTTAATACCGCTTAATCCCTCGTTGACTAAAAAAAAACGTTCTTTATTAGCTCGTGCAGCTTCCAAACCTAAATTTATTAAAAATTTTTTTATTATAACAAAGACTAAACTAAAACTTAAAATGAAGACTGAAGTTAAAATAATTGCAGACAAATAATCAACAATAAATAATATAATAAAAATTGCAATAATAATTATAGTTTGAACAAAAATATTCATAACTGGAATTAAGTATTGACTAGTTACTTGCGAAACTTCTAATAAAACATTTTTAGAAAGATTTGAACTATTCTGATTTAAAAACCAAACATAAGGCCGATGTAGATAATTTTCAATTAATTTTTTACTTAATTCATATTCACAATCAAAAGCAAATTTTGTTATTTTATGTTGCACCAATGCTCTGCTTGTTATAGAGGTAATAAATAAAAAAAATACTAATAAGCCAAATATAAATAAAAATTCTTCTAAATCTTTAATACCAAGCGAAAAAGAAGATCTATAAATAAAATTAAGATATTTGTTAGTTTCAATTAACTCCAAATTTGTAAGTATCGAAATAAAGGGGAAAATTGATACTACGCCTATAATATCAATAATAGAAGCAAATAAAAATAATATAATTAATAAAAAAAAATTTTTTTTTTTTAATTGTTGTAAAATTAATAAATTTTTTAACTTCAACATTTATTTTTTTTAAAATCTTTATAAGCTTTAATTATTCCTTCTTTTAAACTAACTTTTTTTTTCCAACCTATCGAATTTATTAGTCTATTATTAAGATTTTTTTTTTTTACGCCTTCTAAATAACCACTAGTAAATTCAATCTTTCCATTGTAACCAACGATTTTTTTTATAGTTTTTGATAAAAATCTAATTGTATAATTAATTCCGCTACCAACATTAATATGCGTTTTTCCTTTTAGTTTTTTAATATAAATATTTTTATTTAATTTCATAATTTGTAAGCATGCTCGAGCAAAATCATCAATATAAAGAAACTCTCTTTTTGCTAACCCAGAACCCCAAACTATCACTTTTTGATCTTTACGAATTTTTGCTTGATGAAATTTTTGAATTAAAGCAGGAATAACATGACTATTTTCTGAGTGATATTTATCTCCTGGACCGTATAAATTAGTTGGCATTACGCATCTAAAATCAATATTTTTATATTGGCGGTTGTAACTATCGCACATCTTTATTCCAGATATTTTAGCTATTGCATAAGGCTCATTGGTTGGTTCTAATGGTCCAGTAAGTAATTGGTTTTCTTTAATGGGTGTGCTTGTATTTTTAGGGTAGACGCAACTTGATCCTAAAAATAATAGTTTTTTTACTCCACTAATAAATGCAGCATGAATAATATTAGTTTGTATCATTATATTTTCATAAATAAACTCAGCGGGATAAGTGTTATTTGCATAAATGCCTCCTACTTTAGCTGCGGCTAGGTAAACCTGATCTATTTTTTCTTGCTTAAAAAAATATTTTACATCCGATTGATTTGTAAGATCTAAATCTTTTTTATTTCTGGTAATAAGGTGAATACTTTTTTTTTTCTTTAAAAGTTTGACAATTGCAGATCCGACCATTCCTTTGTGGCCTGCAACAAATACTTTCAATCTATTCATTTATGATTTATAATCGCTTACTTATAAATTTTTTTATTCTAAGAAATACTATATCTTTTAGATTTGGATAACCTTAAATCCGCATCTACCATTTCTTTTACCATTTTTTCAAAAGAAATTTTGGGCTTCCAATTTAATTGTTTATTTGCTTTGCTCGCATCCCCCAATAAATTGTCAACTTCTGATAGTCTAAAATATTTTTTATCAACTTTAATAATGTCCTTATTGTTAAAAGATCCAATTTCATTTAAATTTTTTCCTCTCCAGTCTATTTTCATATCTAGATTTTTTGCAGCTAAATTAATAAAATCTCTAACGGAGTGCTGTCTACCTGTCGCTATGACAAAATCCTCAGGTTTGGTTTGCTGTAACATTAGCCATTGTGCTCGAACATAATCTTTAGCATGACCCCAATCACGGGTAGCATTTAGATTTCCAACGTATAAAGTTTTCTGCAATCCTAATTTAATTCTGGTTAAAGCTTTTGTTATTTTTCTGGTAACAAATGTTTCACCTCTAACAGGAGATTCGTGATTAAATAAAATACCATTGCATGCATAAATACCATAAGCTTCTCTGTAATTGATAGTAATCCAATGAGCATAGAGTTTAGCAACCGCATAAGGGCTTCTCGGATAAAAAGGGGTTAATTCATTTTGCGGAAATTGTTGAGCCATTCCAAAAAGTTCAGACGTTGAAGCTTGATAATATTTAGTTTTTTTTTTAAGATCCAAAATTTTAATAGCCTCTAAAATTCTCAATGCACCTAAAGCATCTGAATTTGCGGTATACTCAGGTTTTTCAAAAGAAACCGCAACATGACTTTGTGCTGCTAGATTATATATTTCATCGGGTTCAACTTTTTGGATAACTGTCATTAAAGAGGATGAATCAGTTAAATCACCATGATGCAAAATAAATTTTCTATTTTTATCCTGTGATTCTTTATATAAATGATCAATTCGGCTTGTATTAATTAAAGAAGTTCTTCTTTTAATACCATGCACTTCATAGCCTTTTTGAAGTAAAAACTCTGCAAGATAAGAACCATCTTGCCCTGTTACCCCTGTGATTATAGCTTTTTTCATTTTCTATTAAAAGTTTTTTTAAAAAAACCCATTTGCAGACCATACATTATCATTAAATGATTTGTAAATAGATTTCCATTTGTTACTAGAGGCCAGACCGTTATTAATAAACCTGATAAAAGACCTATTTGATAATCCGACAAAAATTTTTTTTTATGAATAAAATATTTAAAAACGTGAAGTCCTGTAACAAAAATTAAATAAAAAAAAAGTCCCGCTAGAAATAAAAAACCAATTATTCCGGTTTCTGACAGCAATTGAATATAAAAATTATGAGGGTGTACATCGCATGGGTAGTTGCCTGTTGCATATTTAGGGTCACTGCATTTAATTCTAAATAATCTTGGGCCATGCCCTAATATAGGTTTGTCTAAAAACATTTTCCATGCAGTTTTTATTAATGAGTCATGAACTGGTGTAAACATATATTTATCATCGTGCTTAAGGTTCATGCTTTCGATTGGAGAAGATATATAACGATCTACTAATTTCTTGTTATTAAAGCCTAGAAAAATAATAATTAAAATAGAGATTATAAAAGTTGCAAGTCTTAACTTTTTATAATTTGAAATAAAAAGAATAACAAAAATAGTTGATAAATTTAACAATGCAAAAGATGCTCTTTCTCCTGATAAAAAAATTAAAATATCAATTAAAATAAATAATAATGAAATAAAATAAACTTCTAAGGGATGCTTATTAGACCTTATAATAAATAATGAAAATAAAAGTGGAAATAATCTTGCTAAAAAAGACCCTAATATTAATTCTTTCCCAAAAAAAGAAGATACCCGATTAGCTATTAAAGGATAACCAAATATATTAAAATTTGTAAAATATTGAAAATACCCATCAATAATAAGAGATGTATATGTAATTAAAAAAGAATAATAAAAATAATCAAGTATTTTTTTATTTTTTTCGATAAGATAAGAAATTAATAAAGCAAAGATTGCTATTCTTATGTAAAAAAAAGAAGCTTTTAAGGAAAATAAAATGCTATCAGATAATAGAGAGGATAGAATGCATATTAACCAAAAACCTAAAAAAAAATAAAAATAAATATTTCTATAAATATAGTAAATCTTATTTTTTAAAGTGTAATATAAAAACCAAATTGACATAGTAGTAACCAACAAATCTGGAAGAAAAGGACCAGTGACTATTATAGGTACTAAACAAGCGCATACTAAGCTAATTATTTTCAAGGATTTAGGAGCAAATTTATATTGCGAATTAGTTATCATTAAGAATTAAGAATTAAGAATTAAAAATTAATTACTTTTTTTAATAAAGTTTTAAAAAAAATAATTAAAAAAGATAAAAGGAAACCAAATAATAATCCAATAAAAAAATTAAATTTATTATAACTACTATTTAAATATATTGGAACTGAGCTTTTCTCTAAGATTGGATTATATTCAAATTTATCATTCTCTAATTTTTTTAATAATTTTTCCTTATTAATAATTTCTATTCTTAATACATTGGCGCCTTTGTAAAATAATGTCTCGGGCTCATTCACTACAATATTATATTGACTATAAGATTTTAAAATTGGATCTAATAAATTAATTTTATTCGCAATTTCTAAAGCTTCTTCATATATAAGAATATTATTTTTTATTGCAGAAGTTAATTTATTTTTAAATTCTCTTACTGTTTCATTTTTATTAAACAGGACATATTTTTCAAGAAAATCTCTTCCATTAAAGTTATGTGGATAAACGAGAAATATTTTATTTAAAATAATTTTATCTTTTACTTGCGTTGCTCCAAATTTATTATTATTAAAATATTGACTATAAATATTTGAACTTTTTCCTAAAGATTTCTTAAAACTATCTAAATCATCACTTTGCTCTAAAAAAGAAAATAAATTATCCTTCGATAAAAGGTTTTGGTAAAAAATTTTATTATATTCATCTAAAAGTTTTACATTATTTAATTCAATTTTCTTTTCTAGCTTCAATTCTACTATACTATTATAGGCTTGAAAAATATCTGCCGAAGGATGCCTAATCTCAATTTCAGACTTAACCTCTATTATTGAGTGCCTGAGTTTGTAACTATAAAAAGATATACCGGATATAAAACTAATTATTAATATAAAAATTATTTCTTTGTAAAAATTATAAACAAAATTGAAAATATCATTTACATCAGTATTAATTTTAGACGAATTATAACTTTTATATTTCATAAAAATATTGGAATATATTACAATTTATTATGAAATATTTAATTAAACAACTTATAAAATCACCAATTCCTATTGAATTCTTGTTTTATACCTTTAAATCAACGCACTAAAGTAGTAAAATAAATAATACTGCAGTAACATAAAACAAATTATTTTTATAAAAACTATTTATTAAAAATTCTAAAAAAAATTAACTGATGGTTTGCCGTTGTTGTAAAGATAATATGTTGCAATTTTTATTTACAACAAAGGTCATTGGCAAAGATGTTTCTTACTTTGAATGCAAGAAATGTAAATTTGTTCAAACAGAAGAGCCTACATGGTTATCACAAGCTTACAGCTCCACTATAAATGTTAGCGACACTGGTATAATTTGTCGAAATTTATCTGATTTGTCACTTACATTGGCCACTCTATGTTTAATGGGTGAAAAAAAAGCAATACTTGTTGACTACGCTGGTGGTTATGGATTTTTAGTTCGTTTATTAAGAGACATTGGTATTAATGCTTACTGGACAGATCTATATTGCGAAAATTTAGTAGCAAGGGGTTTTGAATATAAAAAAGAGTATGGGTTGGCAGCCCTGGTGACTGCTTTTGAAGCATTTGAACATTTTGTACAACCTAGTTATGAAATGGAAAAAATGCTTAACATTGGTTCCAACATTCTTTTGACGACAAGTATTATTCCTCAGCCAGTACCGAACCCCTCTGAATGGTGGTATTACGGCATTGAACATGGTCAGCACATAGGTTTTTATAGGATACAAACGCTTGAGTATCTAGCTAAAAAATTCGGTTTGTATTTAAATTCCGATGGAACTAGCATCCATCTTTTTTCTAAAAAAAAATATTCACTTAAATTATGGAATTTATATAGAAAAATTGCTAATCGCATACCTCGACTTTTTACCTTAGGGCTAAAATCCAAAACATGGGATGACCATTTGTTTGTTTCAAAGAGTTTATCAAACACATTTTTAAAAAAATAAATAAATTTAAAAATGATTGTTTATAATTTTAGATTTTTTTAAGTCACAAATGAAAATAGCTTATGATCATCAAATATTCTCTGCCCACAAATTTGGAGGTGTTTCAAGATATTTTGTTGAGCTTATAAAGCACATTAACCAGTTAAAAAAAAAAAACTTTACAAAAATTATAGCACCTGTTCATCAAAATTTTTACCTTACAGAAAATATTAAGAATTTATATTTTAAAGGTTTTAAATTACCAAATATCAAAGGATCTGCAAAAATTTGTAACTTGATAAATTCATTTCTATCTCCTTTTTTATTAAAATTTTATGAGCCTGACGTAATTCACAAAACATATTATGAGCTAGAAAAGTTTAATAATGCTCATACAAAAAAAATTATCACTGTATACGATATGATTCATGAGCTTTTTCCTAAAAATTTTTCTAATAAAGATAAAACGGCTGAGATTAAAAAAATTGCTGTTGCTAAAGCAGACCATATAATTTGTATATCAAAAAACACTCAAAAAGATCTTGTCAATATACTTGGGGTAGATATTAAGAAAACTTCTGTTGTTCACCTTGGGCTTACATTAATGTCGCAAGAAAAAAAATATTTTAATAAAAATCATAAACCTTTTTTATTATACGTTGGCTCTCGATGCGGATATAAGAATTTCTCAAGATTTATTGAAGCTTATGCCAATTCAAATCAAGTAAAAAAAAATTTTGATATTGTAGCATTTGGGGGTGGTTCATTCGTTTTGGATGAAATAAAAAAATTCAATAATTTAAAAGTTTCAAATATTAAACAAGTTAATGGTGATGATGATAAATTAGCAAGCTATTACCAAAATGCTTCTTTATTTATTTATCCATCACTTTACGAAGGATTTGGGCTGCCTCTTTTAGAGGCAATGAACTTTGGATGCCCAGTTGCATGCAGTAATACGAGTAGTATTCCGGAGGTCGCGGGTAATGCAGCAATTTTTTTTGACCCCTATTCGGTTAAGTCTATTAGTAAAAGTATTGAAACAATACTCTTAAATAATAAAATGAATAAATTATTAATAGCAAGAGGACTCAAACGCGCTAAAAAATTTTCATGGAAAAAATGCGCAGAAGAAACTTATAAAGTTTACAAAAAAATTTTAAAATAGAACTCTTTATAATTTCAAAAATTTACTGGCGCCAATGATGAATTATATTAAAATTTTATTTAGTACTTTTTTTAATTCATTTCCAAATTTATTAATTATTTTTAAAATACTACTTTCCTATTATTTTATAAATTTAACATATTAATTATTTATACTTAATTATCTAACTTTTTTTAAGTATCCGTCGGGACAGGCTGTTATTAATAGTTTATTATGAATTTTTTTGTCGATTTCAAATTCATTATGAGTTTTTAAATATTCCCACACTGCAGTTTTAGGACTATTACCTGGACACCAATTTCGTTCTGAAAAACTATTCACAGGTATATCTTCAATTACAGTATCGAATACTACACAATAACTGCCTATACTGGTTAATGGTGCATAAGCGTTTAATTCCTCCAACACATGCTCATGAGTATGATTGGAATCCAAAGATATTAAAATACGTTTATAATCTAAAGATATCTTTTTTACTTTTTCAATAATCACAGGATCAATACTGGAGCCCTCGATCATTTGTATTCTTGATGACATAGAATGATTTGTGATTGCTTCTCTGTTATGAGACCTGATATCAATGTCGATTCCTAATACTTTTCGTCTAGACTTCTTCGGATTAAATGCACTCTCTCCAGCGTTAATTGCATCGGACATGTCTAATAAAGCGAGCATCGATGCATTAATAATTAATGAACCACCGTGTGCAATACCTGTTTCAATAATTAAATCTGGTTTAACTTCCCAAATAATTTCTTGCATGGCTATCATGTCTTGGGGATACTGAATTATAGGACGTCCTAGTGCTGAAAAATTATAACAATATTTCGCTAAAACTGTATCTATAAAAAAGTGCTTAGCAGTTTCCAATAGTGATTTATTATTCTTATTTTTTATTTATTCTATCTATTATTTCTTTTTCGAATTGATTCATAATTTTTTACAACATTACAGTACCATTTTTTTCTAACTTAACATTTAAATATTGATATTTTTTTAAACTTTTAATAATTTTTTTCTTTTTCTTTAAATCAAATATAATTAATATAAAGCCTCCATTTCCAGCTCCCAAAAGTTTTCCACCGTAAGATAAATTATTAATTATTTTATTATAAATTCTATTAATGTAATTACTAGTTACAAATTTCGATAAATTTTTCTTTAAGTCCCAAGTTTTAGAAACTATTTTACCTATTTTTTTTATATTTAATTTTTTATTTTTTATTTCATTTAAAAAATCTTTAGTAAAATTATTTAATAAATTTAAATTAGTATAATTTTTTTTTATATTTTTTTTTTGATCTTTCAAAACATTAACAGCTAACCTATTTTTGCCGGTCCACACTAATAGGAAACTATTAAATAAATATTCTATTTTTTTTTGATCTAAAATTATAGATGAAACTTTAATTCTATTTTTTTTATATTGAATATGCTTAATTCCACCAAATGAAGCAATATAATGATCTTGTTTGCCTAAAGAATTATTTGTAATTCTCGCCTCAATTTCATAAGCCATTTCAGCTATTTTTTTTTTTGAAATATTTTTATTTTCAAGACCGCAAAGTGCATGGATAAGTCCTACTGTAAAAGAACTAGATGATCCCAAACCAGAGTTTGTTGGGATATCAGCAAATGTATTAATATAAAGTGGTCTAGTAATCTTAAGTTTTTTTATAACCTCTCTAATTCTTAAATTTTTAATTTCATCTACACTTTTGACATTTTCTGTTGCTGAATAATTAAGTCTATATTTTTCTTGAAAATTGTTATGATATTTTGCTGTGACATACACGTATTTATTAATTGCACAGCTAATTGTAGCACCAGAAAATTTATTGTAAAAATATGGCATATCCGTGCCACCACCAACAAAAGAGACCCGTAATGGAGTTTTGGTTATTACTACTTTTTCATCAAGCATATTTTATTTATTTAAAATTAAAGTATATTTATATTTATTTCTTAAACTCGCACTTAATTTTTCATTACCAACATATAAACATTTTGTTTTGGCATTATAGGAAGCTTCTATATCTCTATTATCATCGCCTATATAAAAAGTTCTATCCAAAATTATATTATATTTTTTTGCTGCTTTTAAAAACAATCCATGGTTTGGCTTTCTATAGAAATGATTAGAGCTATAATGGTGAGGGCTTATAAAAAAATCTTTTAAATTAATTTTATATTTTTTTAATATTATCTTAATTTTATTATTAATCTTTTCAAGATTTAAATAATTTAAATCTTTAGTTGCAATACCTGCTTGATTTGAAATACATAAAAGTTTACTATTTTTAATAATTTTCTTTAATTTTCTTATAAATAAATAATTTATTTTTAATTCTTGTAAATTTCTTACGTAGAAATGTTTTTTGTTTTTATGATTCAAAACACCATCTCTATCAATTAAAATATAATCGCTTTTAAAAAAATTTTGTGTTGTCGCTAATCGCTTTAAATCAGAAATACTTAGATAACCCGTGTCATTAAAAAAAAAGTTTGCTTTCTTTTTATTTGCCAATTTATTTATAAAAAAATTAAAAGGTACATTAGTATTAAGATAATTAGACATAAGAATTTTTTTATTAACAATCATATATCCGATATCTACAAAATCTGCTTTTTTAGTTTTTTTAAAAAAATATTTAAAAATTTTTTTATTTTTTTCGTCAACAATTATATTTCCATTTTTTTTTTTACAGACTGAAATTATTAGCTTTGATTTTAATTTTTTATAATTGGAAAAAAGATCATGTAAGTTTAATGAGCAATAATTATCTGAATACAAAAGTAAAAAGTCCTTGTCCAAAAAATTTCTAGCTTCATAAATTCTTTTATAAGTTTCTATTTCCGGAGGATTTATATGATATTGAATAGTAATTCCAATTTTTTTACCACTACCAAAATATTTTTTAATAACTTCAGATTTGTATCCGCACAATAATAATATTTTTTTTATTCCATTATTTTTACACTGTTGAATTAAATGAAATAAAAAAGGTTTTCCGTTTACTTTTGCCATCGGCTTAGGAATTTTTTTTGTGATAGGTAGTAATCTTTTCCCAAAACCTCCACAAAGAATAACAGCCTGTTTTAACATTTTTAAAATTTAAATAATTTTGTTAACGTCGCTACATATATTCATTAATAATAAAAAATGTAATCTTAAAATTTTTTCCAAATTTGCTAATAATTTTAAAATTTAATTAGCGCATTAAAAATTTAAGCTCTCCATTTAAGAGAATTATCAATTAATTTTTTTTTATGCAAATATTCAAGATATTGAAGTCTATAAAATTTTTTATTATAGAAAATTTTTTTATTTAATTTAAGTGTCGTTAGTTCCTTAATTATTTTTTCTATGCCTTGTTGTACTGTATGTCTACAACGATAATTAGTAAATTTTTTTTTCATTTTATTAAATGATACTTTATAAGTTCTGGTATCATTACCATTCTTAATCTTTCTATCGGTAATTAGATTTTTATTTAAATCTTTATATTTATTTAAAAAAATAATCTCACTACCCTTCACGGCATTTTTAATTTTTTTTGCGATGTCAATTACAGTAAGATTATTATCGTTTCTTCCAACATTTAATATCAAAGTTTTATTATCACTTTTTTTTTTTTTTTATTTATTATCTTGTTCAATTGCTGAACAGGCATCTTCTATATATAAGTTAGGTCTCCAAGCCATACCATCGGAATTTAAAATAATTTTTTTAGTGGTTATTGCCATGCCCACTAACATATTAATAACAACGTCAAATCTAATTCGCTTAGATACTCCAAAAATTGTGGCAAACCTCAAACAGATAGGGAAAAAATTTTTATCAGCAATTTTTTCAAGATCTTTTTCAATTTGTAATTTATTTAATGAATATCCAGTTTGTGGATTTGGATGAGAATCTTCATTTAATAATAATTTATTATTTGTGGCACCATAAACTGAGCAACTCGAGGCAAATATAAACTTGATACCTAATTTTTTTGCTTTTTGAGCAAGTTCAAAAGTGTATTTTCTAGTAGGATCATAAACAGTTTTTGAAGAAAGGGTATTTAATGGATCGTTAGAAATACCAGCCAAATGCACAATAACATCAATATTTTTAAGATCGGATTCAGTTATATTTCTGACATCTCTGTAAACTGTTTCTTGTTTTTTTTTATCTTTATACAGATAGCAATTTCTAAAAAAACCAATATCAACGCCTAAAATATTATAATTTTTTTTCTTTAAATATGATGTTAAAAAACTGCCAATATAACCTTTAGATCCGGTTATCAAAATATTTCTCATACACCTAAATATAATTTAAATTTAATCAGACTTCCATTACAAAACTAACAAAACTATTCTTTCGTTGTAAAAAATTTAACTGTTTTGTACAAACCAGAATTTATTTTTTCAAACTCTAAATTACTAAAATATTTTTTTAACTTATTTGTATTTGCAAAAAAATTTATTGTTTGTTCGTCCGCTATTTTTTTAATGTTTTTTTTTAGATTATTATTACTATTAAAAAAATTTTTAATAATATTAGACAATTCTATTACTTCAGTTGCAACTCCAGTTCCTACATTATAAACTCCAGATGGGAGACTAGATTGTAGCATAAATATTAAAATTTTAACAACATCATCAATAAATATAAAGTCATTTTTATTATTCGGTGATTTAATATTTGGTTCTTTATTATTTAAATATGAATCTATTAACATCGGAATAAGGGAAGTTTTTTTTTGATATGGACCGTAGACATAGAATAATCTTGGCCAATTAAATATTACATTATGTTTGTGGGTTTTATTAATTAACTCATCAAATAATTTTTTTTTATAAATAGAAAAAGGTTTTTGTGGATTAATTTTTATATCTTCAGAACATTGTCCAAGAATACTGCCATCATTGTATTCCCAGCAGCTACCGGGAACGATAATTTTCTTACATTCGCTATTTTCAATTAAAAAATTAAGAAAATTTAAAGAATTATTAAAATTTAGTTCAGACATTTGCTTGGAATAATCTGGTATACCTTGCCAAGCCAAATGCAGAACGGCGTCAGGTTTAAAACGTAATATTTCTTTTTTTTTATCTATAAAATTATTTAAGTCTAATCTAATTTTTTTAATTTTTAAATTATTGATAAGAGAGAAATTTCTACCTAATAATAATACTTCATGATTGAGCGCTATTAAATTTTTTAAAACAGGATATCCAATAAATCCTGTTCCACCGGTTAAAATAATCCTCATTTATAAAGTAAAGAATTTTTATTTATTTATAATTAGTATAATGTAAATCTTTTTTTGAAATTACTCTTGGCTTTTTTGGCCACAAAATTTTAAAAAAAGGATCATCAAATCTAATTCCTTTTCCAAACTTCGGTTTATAATATTTGGACATATAATACAAAATTTTAGTATTAGGTTTTAATGTTAAATATGCATTAGCAAATCCAGCAGGCACATGTAGCGACTGATAATTATTATCGGATAGGCGGTTTTTAAAAATTTTTAAATATGTTTTCGATTTTTTCCTTAAATCAATGCATACATTAAATATTTCCCCAGAAATGCAAGTAATAATTTTATCTTCTCCATAAGGTTTTTGTTGGTAATGAAATCCTCTCAAAGTGTGATTTTTTTTATTAAAAGAAATATTTATTTGTTTTATATTAAATTTAATTCTTTTTAATTCTTTATTACAAAAATCTCTCACGAAATATCCTCTTTTATCTACAAACGGTTTTTTTATAATAATAAATAATTTTTTAAATTTAGTTTTTTGAATTAACATTTAAAAATTTTAATACGTGGCAACACTGTAATTAATATTCCGCTAAATTTAATTTTTTTTAGGAATTTAATAATTTCATCTTTAAAATTCCAAGCTAGAATGACAATGCAATCTACATTTTTTATAATTTTAATTTCAGGCTTTCGAATCTGAATATTGGAGCCTGAAGTAAAAAGATTGTGTTTCATGTCGCTTTTGTCGAAGACAAAATCTAAATGTTTATTATTAATTTTACAGTAGTTTAATAGTGTTGAACTTCTAGCAGATGCACCATACCCGGCTAATTTTTTATTTTTTTTTAATAAACTATTTATTAATTTAATTAAACTGATCTTGTGGTTATTACACTTTTGTTTAAAATTCTTCCAATAAATATGAGAGTTAATTTTTTGTTTTTTTTCATCAGTAATAAATTTTTCTAAATTACTACTAATAGCCATTCTTTTTTTTGAAGCAACCAGAACTAAAGAACCTCCGCTTATTGGACTTTTAAAAGCATCAAGTGCATACAAGGAATGTTTCTCTAAAAGATTAATCATAGTTAACAAAGTAAAATAAAAAATATGTTCATGGTAAATATAATCGTAATGTAAATGCTTATGTAGATTAGGAGCATAATGAAATTCTATATAGGCTTTACCGTCGTGCGCCAAAACTTTCGAAATTCCGTCGATAACACTATGAATATTCTCAACATGTGGGATTACATTTCTGCATACAACAATATCTGGAACAAAATATTTATTTTTAATATGCTTCGATGTTTCTCTATTAAAAAATCTAGGTAGAGTTTTTATTTTTTTTATATTAGCAATTTTTGCAATATTTTTTGCTGGATCGACACCTAAAATTTTAAATTTTTGCCTTTTAAATTCCTCTAAAAAAAAACCATCATTACTAGCAATCTCTAATAATTTTCTTTTATTATGTTGGTGAAAACTTTTAATTTTTTTTACAAAATAATTTCTATACTTTTTTACCTCTTCAGAGGTTCCTGTAACCCATAAATATTTTGAGAAAAGATAACTTGGCTTTACCGTTGCGCTTAGTTGCAAAGTAAAACAATCAGAGCATCTTAATAAATTTAGAGGAACTGCTTTTTGACGGATAATCTTTTTTTGAAAAGAATTAGCCAGAGATTGATTTCCGAGATTTAGTATAGATAAAATATTATCACTATTACAAATTCTACAATTTTTTATTAATTTAAACATGATATTTTTTATTTATTATATTTTTCTATTAAATAAATCTAAGCTGATGATTAATTTTTTTATTAAAAATTAAATTAGAAAGACATGAAAGTCTATTAGTATAAACGCCTCTAAATTGTGCCTGATCAAAATTTATTTCTTTAAAGAAATTCAATAATTCTAATGCTCCCTTTTCTAAATTCCATTGAGGTTTATAATAATCTTTTAATTCTGTTAAAATTTTTTTAAAACTCACTTTGTATGTTCTGGAATCTTTTAGATGCTCACCTGTAAATACTAATCTTGAATTGGGAATTATCTTATGAATAACTTCTGCTAAATCTTTTACAGTATAGTTGCCATTTGCTATCCCAACATTAAAAGCTTTTCCTGAAATTAATTCTGTTGGAGCGTGCAATCCTGCTAATATCGCCAAACATACATCTCTGACATGAACAACCGGTCTCCAAGGACTTCCATCACTCATAATTTCGATTTTTCCAGTCGTATACGCGCTAGCAACTAAATTATTAAAAACAATATCACATCGTAATCTTGGACTAACGCCATAAACTGTTGAGGGTCTAAAACTAACAACAGTAAAATCTTTTGAGTTAAGTTTATTTAACTCTAATTCAGCTTTCCATTTTGTTTTAGCATATTCTGTTATTGGATTTTTATCACTCTTGTATTCATCAAGTTCATTTTCTGTGTTGGAAATTCCGTACATGCTTTGTGATGAAATATAGACAAATCTTTTAACTCCTGATTCTTTAGCAATATTTGCTAATTTCATGGTGGCAATATAGTTAATTTCATTTGTTATTTTAGGATCAAATTCACCTAATGGATCATTAGACAGTGCGCTTAAATGAACAACGCAATCTGAATTATTTAAATCTTCTTTTTTAATATCTCTTAAATCTTTTATAATTTGTTTAAAATTATCATTAGTTTTTAATAAATTGCAGTTTTTAAAATAACCAATGTCGTAACCAATAAAATCTATATTTTTTTCTAATAAAATATCAGTAAGAACGCTTCCGATATATCCGAGGTTTCCTGTTACTAAAACTTTCATACATTATAGTAAACTTATTAAAATTATATTATCAAAAAATTAAAAGATATGATACTTAATTTTTATTAAATGAAAAAAAATTTCTTAAAAAAAGTTTCTCAAAAAATAAATGAAATTGATAAAAACAAAATAAAATTTGCAACTAAACTTATTTTAAAAAAAAAGAAAAATAATAAAATTATTATAGCAGGAAATGGTGCTAGCGCAAACATCGCTGGTCATGTTGCGGTGGACTTTACTAAATCTGCAAAAGTTAGAGCGATCAACTTTAATGAGGCCGGCCTCTTAACATGTTTTTCAAATGATTATGGTTATGAAAATTGGCTAAAAAAAGCTTTAGAATTTTATTCTATTCCAGGAGATGTGTTGATTTTAATTAGCTCTAGTGGAAATTCAAAAAATATAATAAACGCAGCTAAAGTTGCAAAAAAATTAGGATTAAAATTAATAACATTATCTGGATTTTCAAAAAGAAACCAACTTCAGAATAAAGGTGCAGTTAACTTTTATGTTGACTCAAATAATTATAATATTATTGAAAGTACTCATCTAATAATATTGCTTCAGATTGTTGAAAATATAATTAATAAATCAATATAATAAATTATTGAAAATTTGATATTCTAAACTTTAAAATAGAAAGATACTAACAAGACTTCATATTTAAATTTTAAAAAATTTATCTGTAATAAAATATAAATTAAAGTATAAAAAATGAATGATAAAAATAAGTGATTATATAGCACTACAACTAAAAAAATATACAGACCACGCTTTTATAGGTCAAGGTAGTTCCATATTACATCTATTGCATAGTATAAAAAAAACTGGAATTAAAACTATAGCATCACAGAATGAACAGGGAGCTTCAATTGCTGCCGACGCCTATAGCCGTTGCAGTAATAAGTTGGGTTTAGTTGTATGTACAAGCGGACCTGGCATCATTAATGCTTTTCAAGGTATAGCATGCTCTTATTACGATTCAGTTCCATGCATATATTTATCTGGAGCTCCAGTTAGGAAATTTTTAAAAAAAAAGACATCCTCTATAAGACAGCTGGGTTTTCAAGAAATGAATATGACAAAAATAACAAAAGATTTCACTAAATATTCAGTAAGAATTGATAGACCAGATATGGTAAAATATGAAATTGAAAAATGCATACATTTAGCATTAAAAGGTCGACCAGGACCATGCTTAATTGAAATACCTGATGATGTCCAAAGATCAAGATATATACCCGGTATACAAAAAAAATATCTTCCTAAAAATAAAAAACAAGTATTTAAAAAAAGTGCTTTATATAATTTTAAAAAATTAATTTTAAAATCAAAAAGACCTCTGCTGGTTATTGGCAATGGATTAAAAATATCAAAAAGTGAAAAAGAACTAGAAAAATTTATAAAAAAGTACAAAATTCCTTATGCTTTATCTTATGGCGCTGCTGATCTAGCGTATATTAAACCAAATCTTTATGCTGGCCCTTTTGGTGTTTACGCTTCTAAACATGGAAATTTAGCTATTCAGAATTCAGATTTATTGATCATATTAGGTTGTAGAATTAATCCAACCTTAATGGGAAGTGATCCAAAAAAGTTTGCTCCCGGAGCAAAAAAAATATTAATCGATATAGACAATAATGAATTAAAAGAAGAGAATTATTTAAAAATTAATTTAAAAATAAATCTAGATTTAAAATACTTTTTTAAGACTATAATGCATTTGAGGATGACAACAAATTCTTATCATAATTGGAATGAACAAATTGCTAAATGGAAAAAAGATTTCCCTACAGTTAAAAAAGATTATCTAAATCAAAAGAGTTATGTAAACCCCTATGTTTTTTTTAAAAAACTTGGCAACTTATTACCAAAAAATTCTACGATAATTAATGACACAAGCAATAACATGGTTTGGATGCACCAATCTTTTCTATCTAAAAAAGGTCAAAAAATCTTTAGCGCTTACAATCATTCTCCTATGGGCTATTCAGTTGCAGCGTCGATAGGGGCTCAGATTGCAAATCCAAATAGAAAAATTGTAGCTATAATTGGAGATGGGGGCATGCAAATGAATATTCAAGAAATACAAAATATTTATCATTTAAATCTTCCTATAAAAGTTTTTCTTATAAATAATAAATGTTTAGGAATGGTAGCTCAGGCTATGGACACTTGGTTTAAAGGGGATTACGTAGGTTGTGATTTAAAAAGCGGATTGAGCTTCCCAAATTTTAATAAAATTTTTTCTGCTTACAAGATCAATAATATAAAAATTAAAAATCACAGTGAAATTGATAAAAAAATAAAAGAAAGTCTCAAAAATAAGAAAGCGTGTTTTTGTGTAGTAGATGTTGATCCTAAATCAAGAATGATACCAAAAGTTAAGCTGGGAGACTCTTTGGATAAACTTTAATATTTTATTAAATTTTTTTTATTACTAAAATATTAGCTATTTAACTCTTTTTAAAAATCCATTTCTTAAATTTGTTATCAACAACTTATTATTAATATCTTCATCTATAATATAATTTTTGTTTTTTGAAATAAATTCTTCGACAGCAGTATTAGCGTTGGATTTTTTTGATAAATAAAACTTATAATTTCTTTTTATAAATCCAAGAGTTTTTTTACTTACAAAATGAGGAGTGGTGTCGCAAACAACAATATAAGAATTCCTTTTAACTAAGGATGAGTATAAATTTAATTCTTTAAGAACATGATCATGCGTATGCTTTGAATCTAAAATAACCATTACTTTTTTAAAGTTTTTTGCAATGTCATTTACCTTCTTAAAAACCAACGGATCTATTGACGAGCCTTCTATAGTAAGAATATTTTTTAATTTATGATTTTTAATAGCTTTTTTAGTATGATCTCTTATATCTAGATCTATACCTAAAACTTTATAAGACTTATTTATAAAATTCTGCAATAAGGAATAAAAGGCCAACCCACCACCTCTTGCAACACCAATTTCAATAATTAAATCTGGCTTTAAATTAAAAATTAATTCTTGCATAACTATCATATCTTCTGGATATTGAATTATTGGAATTCCTAAAAATTCATAATTGTACGAAACAGAATTTTCTGTAAAGAGATCTATAATTTTACTTACTTTTTTAATTAAAGATTTTTTTTTGTACGATTCTATTCTATTTAATTTTTCTAAATTAAATTTTTTATCAAAGATCATAGTTAATATTATTTGAAAAATTTAACATTGTAATTTGTATCTAAAAATTTTTTCAGTGCATAAATCAAGCCAATTGAGCTATTAGTAACGGTAAGCTTAACGTGTTACCACGCTTCCACACCCGTCCTATCAACGTCGTAGTCTACG
>Ga0214921_10002576_pt1 | contig 29258 bp, 31 predicted proteins | sample LL1505_MetaG_FD_177992 | JGI IMG/M metagenome (GOLD analysis project Ga0214921, IMG submission 177992) | Freshwater microbial communities from Lake Lanier, Atlanta, Georgia, United States - LL-1505 | ecosystem: Environmental > Aquatic > Freshwater > Lake | place: USA: Georgia | collected...
GTAACGATGGACGTAGGTAATGGCAATTAACCCCCAAATTAAGACGCTAGATCTTAGACCGCCAAAGGCGCCTAACCTACCCATTGCGCCCGTAGAATACCGCCAGCTATACCAAGATCAGATTTTAAATGCCCTGCGCTTATACTTTAATCAAATAGATAACTTTGCCCAAGGTGTTTTGGTTCCAGCATCAGGCGCAACTTCTGGCAGACCGACTGAAAGATTGCAAGTAGGGCAGTATTACTTTGACACGACTATTGGCAGACCCATTTTTTGGAATGGAACAAACTGGATTAACGCCGCTGGAACAGTGGTTTAAAAGGCAATGACATGATAAACTTCAATCAATTCAATCCCGTGAGGTTCTTATGAGCCATGCAGCAGCCCAACATTTAGCCTCCTATGGTCGTGGAGGTGACACCGAATTAGTCCATATGACTAAGGGTGAGATAAAAGGTCTTCAGGCTTTAGCTTTGGCGCACGGTGGTTCGCTCACAATTAACCCCAATACTGGTCTAGTAGAAGCAGGTTTCTTAAAAAAACTTCTCCCCACAATAGCAGGTGCAGCCCTTGCGGCTACTGGCGTAGGTGCACCTATGGCGGCTTTAATGGTTGGTGGTGGTTATGGCTTGGCTACAGGTAGTATTACCAAGGGTCTCATGGCTGGTCTTGGGGCTTGGGGTGGTGCTGGTCTAACTAGCAGTCTAGGAAGTTTAGGTGGAGAAGCTTTAGCAACTCAAGGAGGTGATGCTGCTTTAAATGCGTTTAACGAAACTCAACGACAAGCAATTACGTCAGGACTTGAAAACCTTCCTGTTGGTAGTGGTGGTGTTGGTGTACCTACAGAATCTGGGATGTATTTTCCTGGAGCAACCCCGGGAACTGGTGTTGAGGTAGGATCGGCAGCTGCACCTAGCGCAGCAGGAACTAATTATTACCAACAAGCTGCTCAAAAGTTTTTAGAAAATCCCAATAATTTCCCAGGGTTAAGCCCAACAACCTTACAGAATTACCAAGCTTCTTTAAATGCTCCTGGCGCTGTTCCTACTGATGTTATTAGCGCCGCCGGTAGAGCTCAAGGTGCTGCAGGTGCTACCACAGCAGGTAATATAACAGCGGGGTTAAAAGCTATAAATCCAACAACTGAAGCGGGTAGAGCTGCTTTGGGTAGTTTTATCAAAGATAATGCAACTACTATCGGTGGTGCATTCTTACCTTCAATGACTCAAGAACAAAAAGCTGCTCCTGCTGGCTATACCGAGGACGAATACGATAGGTATCTAAAAGGTTTCCGTATGAGCCCCAATTATCAAGCCTACGAGGCTCCAAGACCTAATCCATACTACCAAGCTCAATATGCAGCCGAAGGCGGTATTATGAAGCTACAAGGCGGTGGCGGTCCTGTAGAGCGTATGAGTCAAATGAACACGGCTATGAACCCACAAGGCGGCTTATACCCCATGGGTATGATTGATAAAACCCAATATGCTACCCCTATTCAACGCCCAGTAAGTTCTGAGATGGTTATGGATGCCCCTGCTTATGAGAGGTCTAACCCAATGCTGATGGCTGAAGGTGGCATTGCTCGATATGCTTCTAAGGGGCAAGTTAATGTGTTACAAGATTATCTAGACCGACAAGGGCAGCAGCAAATGAGCCCACTACCAGAAAGCGTTGGAATCCCACGCACAGGTATTTATAGAGATACTGACGTAGATACAGCTCGTAAAGACGCACTGACTGCCGCTATGATTCGTTTAGGCAAAGCTGGTAAAGGTGCTGGTATTAAGCCTATAGCTCTCCCTAAGACTGCTATTAAGGGTCTAGGCGATATAAGCGGTATTTCTGAAGACACCACTGAAGCTGCTGCTGGTGGCACTATGCGTTACAACCTAGGAGGTTATTCCGATGGTGGAAGAATGCTTAAAGGACCTGGGGATGGTATGTCTGATTCTATCCCTGCTACTATTGCTGGAAAACAACCAGCACGGTTGGCTGATGGAGAGTTTGTTGTCCCGGCTGATGTTGTTTCGCATTTAGGCAATGGCTCTACGGATGCTGGTGCTAAGAAGTTATACGGCATGATGGACAAGATTCGCAAGGCTAGGACGGGTAAAAAGAAGCAAGCCCCCGCAGTTAAAGCTAGTAGCTATATGCCAGCTTAAAAATGGCGTTGAATATACACCCAGTACTTACTGCGAATATCCATCAAACATGGCCCTTAGTTGAGTCGTTTTTAGCTGAAGCATTAAAATGGGGTGAAGACGATTACACAGCCGAGCAAGCTAAAGTTTATTTAGCCAGGGGTGATTGGTTATTGGTAGTTGCAGTAGATGAAGAAAACGTTATTAAAGGTGCGGCGGCTATTAATTTTAATAACTTGCCCAACCACAGAGTCGCCTTTATAGTAGCTATAGGTGGGAAGTTAATAAGTAATCAGGAGACGTTTGGGCAGTTTTCTGAATTATTAAAAAGTTATGGCGCAACCAAAATACAGGGTGCGGTTAGGGACGTAGTAGCAAAATGGGCAGCTAAATATGGGTTTAGGAAACGCTACACAATTGTAGAGGCGACATTATGAGTTTATTAAGATACAAACAAAAATTATTGCCTTATGGTAATGCCATGGGTGGTGATAGCGGTGGCGGCGGTGGCGGACAACCTACCCAGTCTACTACTTACAATACTAATATTCCCGAATATGCCAAGCCTTATGTAACCACAATGCTGGGTGCTACCCAGAAACAATTATTTGAAGGTAGTCCTACCGCAGAAGGCGGTTTTGATATTACTGGGTTTAAACCTTATCGTCCATATAGCACTGACGTAAATAATTACTTTGCAGGCTTTTCTCCAATGCAACGGCAAGCCCAACAAGCTGCTGGGCGGCTGCAAGTTCCTGGTGAATATCAACAAGCTACTGGATTAACTGGTTTAGGTGCATTAGGCGCTATGGGTTTAGCAGGTCAAGCCGCTGGTGCAGGGCAACAATATGCTCAAATGGCAACAAACCCCGAAATGCAACAGGCTTACATGTCGCCTTATATGCAAAACGTAGTGGACTATCAAAAATCACAGGCATTACGTGACTTCCAGATGAGTCAACCTATGATGGCTAGACAAGCCGTAGGTCAAGGTGCTTTTGGTGGTAATCGTCTTGCACTGCAACAAGCAGAAGCGCAACGTGGTTTAATGTCTCAACTGCAAGGTATTGAGGCACAAGGTCGTCAACAAGCGTTCCAACAAGCGCAACAAGCTCAACAGTTTGGGGCTAATCTTGGTCTTCAAGGAATTCAAGGTGGTCTTAGTGGCTTAGGCACAGCATTGCAAGGTGCTGGTCAATTAGGTCAATTAGGCGGCGCCCAGTTAGGTGCACAAAAAGACATTATTGGTATGCAGTCCCAGATGGGTAAAGAGCAACAGGCTCTTGAGCAAGCTAAGATTAATCAAGCTATCCAAGACTACGCTACGATGCAACAGTACCCACTCATGCAACTTGGCTTCATGTCAAATATGTTGCGTGGCTTACCAATGCAAGCAACCACTACGCAGTCTTATCAAGCCATGCCTTCTCAGCTTACGCAGGGTCTTGGCGTTTTGGCTGGCGCAGCTGGTGCTAGACAAGCTGGTTTGTTTGCAGAGGGGGGAACTATCAAAGAGTTAGCCTCTGGTGGTGTTGCAGGCTACGCTAATAGGGGGATGGTTCAGGCCAATCCAGATAGCGGAGTAGTTCGTGGTGTCCGTGCCAAATTAGAAATGATGACCGCCGATCAACTGCAAAAAGTAGCTCAGACTAGCCCTAGCGAAGAAATTCGTGCCATGGCAATACAGATACTACAAGAGCAAAAGATTAGAGAGCAAGCTGAAGCACAAGCCCAACAGTCTATTGCACAAGATCAACAACGTGGTCTACCCACTCCTGTTACGGAGCGAGCTGGTTTACCCGCCGCACCCGCCGGGTCTATGGATACATTAAATGCCGCCAGTGGCGGTATCGTGGCTTTTGCTGGAAAAGATGAGAGTTTAGTTGAAGCTCCTAATATGTCTTCAGAAGAATACGCAAAATACATAAGTGATGTTATGGGCAGCGATATTTCAATCCAAAGAAAAAGGGAAATTGCTCCAGGATTAGGGCAGGCTTTAAATCAGCTTCTTAGAAGAGAAAACCCTGGTGCTTTTGAAACATCACAGAATAAAGGACTTGGTGCTACTGTTACAGGGCCTACTAGTACATCTACCTCTACTAGAACAAGAGTTTCTGGTTCTAATCTAGAAGACGAAGCGTACAAAGTTCCTACTAGAGAAGAAGCACTTGCGCAAATTAAAAAGCGTAATGAAGAACTTGGCATCACTGGTAGCCCAAGAGAAAGTCTTAGCAAGTTTTACGCTAAAGAACAAGAAAGCTTAGCAGATGCTGAGAAACAAGCTAGAGGATATGACCTATTAAACTTTGGTCTTAATTTAGCTACTCAACCAGGTTCTATAATGTATGCAGGTGCTAGAGCAGGACAAGCAACACTGCCCGGTATGATTGAACGCCAAGAAAAACTTAGAGGTCGTAAGGGTGATATTGCTAAGGGCATGGCTGAAATAGAACAAGCTGATCGTCTTGAGCGTCTAGGTTACGCCAAAGAAGCCGAAGTTATGCGTGAGAATGCACTTAATCGGTTTAGCAAAAAAGATATTGCAATAATGGAATCCGAAAGCCGTAGGGCAATAGCTGCTAAAGACACTGCTCTTGATAAGATATATAACGACGTATTTGATGATTTAGTTAAAAATCAAAAAATGGATCCAAACAACCCCAATACTAGAGTAATGGCTCGTAGGATAGCAGCGGGTATTTCTGGTTTAACTGCTGAAAAAGTTGATGTCCAAAAAGAAGCTCAAGTTACTAGAAGAGAAAAAGAAGATGGTGAATTGAGACAACTTGAAATAGAGTTTATGGGGACAGAACCAGGTTCACAAGAAAGAGCCGCAATTCAGCAAAAAATAGCAGCTGCAAGACAAAGAATTAGGAATGAGGTATATAAAACAGAACCAAGTGCATCAAAATCATCAGCGCCGCCAGGAACTGCTGAAAATCCTATAGTTATACCGAGTTAAAATATGCCTGTATATCAATATAAAGGACAGCATTACAGCATTGATGATACGGATGTAAATGTAGCTAAAAATAAAATACTAGCTTATATTAATGCGCAAGAAAAAACTCCTGTTGACAAAGAATACAAAAGCGTATTAGAGGGCACCACACTCCCTGCGGTTGAACCCGTTGAGGCAGCTCCTTCACCGTTTGCACCTAAAGTGCGTTCTATAAAAGAAATAGCGGCAGGACCTGATTTATCTGAGATTCCTAAGTTTGATGTCACCAAAATGCCTACAGCTGAAGAACGAGCTAAAGCTGAGTATGGCTATACACCAGATATGGGGACTTTAGAAACAGCTGCAAGGTTTGCTAAACGTATACCCGGTCAAGTTGGAAGAGGTCTTGCACAAGGGTATTTAGGTATAGATCGTTTTGCCTTAGACATAATGGGCAAAGATTCTTCAGAGATAACTAGCTCATTAAATCAGTTAGCCAAACAGCAACGGGCAATAGGAGAATCTGAGAACTATGCCTTAAAAATAACTGAAGGAGCTATTAATTCTATAGGACAACAACTGCCGCTTTTACTTGGCGGTGCTGCAACGGGTAGTATGGCTTTGCCACTTGTTGGTATGTTCCAACAGTCTTTTGGTCAAACATATGACGAGAGTCGTAGAGCAGGTTTAGATGTTGCGGATAGCACTGGACGTGCGGCAGCTTTTGGAGCCTTTGAAGTTATCGGTGAAAAATTTGGTTTGGGCAATATGCTTGATGGTATTAAAGCAGCTGCTAAGGGTGTGCCTACTAAAGAGCTTGCAGGTTACTTTGCCAAGTCTTTAGTTAAACAAGTCCCTGGAGAACAACTTACTTACGCAGGTCAGTTTGCTGTAGACAAAGGATACGGCATGAACCCCGAAGCGGGGGTCAAAGAGTTTATTCAGGGAGCTGTAGATACTCTAGCCTCTACAGTGGTTCAAGGCGGAATAATGCTGGGTGGCGGTGCTGGTATTAATAAAACAATACAAAAAATACAAGGCACTCAAGAAGAAAGAGAACAAGAAAGAGCGCAAGATAAACAGCAAGAGCAAGAAAAAACTCAATACAAGCAAGCGATGTCCACTATCCTTGAGGAAAAGGGCTTTGTTTTTGACAATAAAGAACGCAAATTATTCAATGATGCTGTTGCTAGGTATGAAAGTTCAGGACTTAGCCGTGAAGATGCGGAGCTATTAGCAACAGAGGAACTTAAGGAGTTGGGTTATGCAGATAAATCAGCTATCGGTGGAGCAGATCAACGAAGCATTTCTGTGCCTGGCAAACCAATCGAAACCGACACGGGAGTTACTGACACTACCGGAGGAGACCTGGCAACAGCTGGCACGACTACTACTGCTGTTGGAGGTGGAGAAGGAACTGAACTCAATACATTAGCCGCTGAGCTAAAAGCTAAGTACAACCTAACGGACGAGCAAGCACTAAAGAACGCTGAAGAAAGCCTACGTCAAAAGAAAATTGCAGATGCTACAAAAGCAGGTACAGACGCAGCAGCTTACTTTGAAAAGAAAAATGCGTTCGTTAGTAGAATGGATGAGCTCATTCTAGAAAATGAAAATTTAGTTCAAGAACAAGATGATTTACGTAATAAGGGTATAGACGAAGGAGATAAGTACAAATACCAAGATGCTATAGATGCTGCAAGAAAAAAATACGAAGAAAATGGTGCAGAGTTTGATTCTATTTACGAACAAATACAGCAACTTGAGATATCACCAACTACTCCAACCGATACAACTGCACCTTCAGCTCCACCCGTTAAAACAGGTAAACCTCGTGGTAGACCAGCTGTTGCAAAAACTCCAGAACAAATAGCTACTGATGCTGCGTATAAAAAACAACGCCAAGATATTGGTCGCACCGCCATTAATGACATTAATAGAGCGGAAAAAGTTTTAACCCAAAAGGTAGATACAGAACAAATTATTAAAAATGCTGCTAATGGAGAAGACGCAGTATCTCAACTAACTCAATTAAAACTACAACGCATAGGCGCACTTGAGACGGCATATCGTCTATCTGTTGATCCTGACCAAAAAAATAAAACTGCAGGTAAAAGAGCTAGTACATTACTAGAAGCAGCTGACCCCAAAGAACTTAAAGCTGCTAAAGAAGCATATGAGTATAAGAAAAAAACAGGCGCACCTAGCCGTGCCGAACTTACGGAATCTACTAATGGGCAGGATAACACTGTCTTTGAAAAATACAATAATGCTAGAAGCGCAGTAAATTGGATTGCTAATAATGGCAACCCCTTTGAAAAACTACTGGCTAAGCGGATACTTCCTTTCTTAAATGGGGTTAAGTTTGTTGTAGTAGATAGTGCAGACGATATGCCTACTGCGTTCTTACGAGACAGGATGATGGGGGCGGCAGGCTTGTATGTGCCTGATAGAAAGACTATTTATGTAATGCGTAAAGGCGGTATCAATAATACCGTTGTGTTACACGAAGCCCTACACGCTGCAACTGTTGCCAAAATTGATGCTTTTTTAGAGTTAAGAGAAGCGGGCAAACCTATTCCTGAGTCTTTGCGATCTGTGCCACAGCTTATGGCTATGATGATACGGGCAAAAGACAATTATGATGCTCTGTTTGCTCAGGCTTTAGAGTCCGGGGATTTGGGGTTACTTACTCCTGAGATGTTAGAAATACCTAATGACGCCTTTACTGACGTTAAAGAATTTGTAGCATACGGTATGTCGTTGCCTGCTATGCAAGAGTTCCTCCTTCTTTCTCCAGGCAAACTTGCGGGTGCTCCGCCTAACTTTGTTGATAGGCTGTTTAATAAATTTGTACAAAGCATACGTCAGTTGTTTAATATGGACGAGAAGCATACTTCTGCTCTCCAAGACTTAATTATTGTTACAAACAAATTGTTAGCTGCACCTATACCAAAGGAAGCAGCAATCTCTAGCGAACCTGTAGCGGCTAAAAAGCTAAATAAAAAAGTAGCCAAAGTAGACACAGACATACAGAAAGTTACATTGTCTGAAGACAGCACAGAAACACAAAAACTACTTGGTGATGCCACTGTTGAAGGGCATACTTTTGAGTACTACAAGGATCTTTTTGAGAGCCGCACAGATGCCATGGGCAGTGGGTTCATTAGCAAAATACTAGGTGGTTTACATGGTCCTGATATTCTAAGGTGGGTGGGAGATAAAATACCCGCACTTGTAGAAGTTAATAATTTGCAAAACGAAATGTCCGCTATGAGAATGCGTCTACTAGCGGAAGCAACCAAGAAAACAGAAAAGTTAGCAGCGTTTGTTCGTAAAAATGGGCAGAAGCAATTAGGCAGAGCCATGCACTTAGCTAGGCTAAAGAAAGTTAGTGCGGATCAGTTTTACACCCCTTCAAGAGAAGACAAGAGTTTTGACGATATTGTTAAAGACGATATTGTAGTTAAGCATTACGAGAAGTTAATGGCGGACCCAAATATAAGTGCAAAACAAAAATCTGCATATCAAGGGCAAATAACAAAACGCACCAACGGTTTAAAAGTAGTACACGATGCTTGGTTAGCTTTAGGTAAACAAAAAAATGGTCATGCCATGTATTTTATGGTGCGAGATTATTACAAAGATACATATAACGCAACTCGTTTATTGCTAGATCAGCAAATTAATGCACTACCAATTGATGCTGCAGATAAAGCTAATTTGCTTAAGTCAGTGCGTTTAATGCATGAAAAAACAAAAGGCCCGCAAAAAGATCCAGACGATCCAGACGGATTTACTGATATTGCGTTTCCACAACTAGCAGAAGATTATTTCCCATTTAGACGCTATGGTGATTATTGGTTACGTGTCAATGGTGGACCTACTGGGCGTGAATTCTATTTGTTTGAAAGCGCCACCGCTAGAAACGATTTTAGAGATAAACGGGCTAGAGCCTTAAATGTATCTAAGAAAGACGAAAAAACATTTAAAAAGGGCGATAACATAGGTGCATTGCGCACAAACTTTGCTGAAAACGAAGTAATGTTGCAAAACATATTTGAGTCTGTTGCGACTCTTAATTTTACGCCTAGTGCTACTGCTACAACTAGCGAAGCTACTTTAGCTTTAAAAGAAAAATTAAAAGACCAAATATATCAAATATATTTAATGACGCTACCTGAGCGTAGCCTACGCAAGCAGTTTTTGCATGCAGAAAATATTACTGGTTTTAGTTCAGATGTACTTCGTAACTTTAAATCTACCGCTACAAGCTACTCAAATCAGTTAGCAAAACTTAAATATGGCAGTAGTTTGCGCAATGAAATACAACGTGCACGAGATAGTCTTGAAGGCATGCCACCGGATGAACGTGCACGTTTAGAACTCTTTATAAACGAAATGAATATTCGCGTTGAAGAAGAATTAAACCCACCAGAACAAAGCAAACTTCCAGACCATATTAATCGATTTGCTTATATTATGTTGTTGACTAGTGGGGCATCGGCAATTACACAAATGACCTCTATACCGCAAATGGTCATGCCAAACCTTAACGTTGATTATGGTTACATTAATGCAGCAAGAGCTTTTATGCGGTACGTAAATATATTTAAAAGCGTTAATTTACCCAAACGAAGCGAAGAAGGCGAAATTTCCTGGGAAGCTCCATCAATAAGTTCTTATTCAGCTGTTAAAGACAACCCACTAAGAAGCAAAGCTTTCCAAGCGGCGGTGGATAAAGACATATTTCAAAATACTAATATTTCAGTATTAACAGATAGAAGACCTACTCCTATGGGAGTAAGTGGTAAAGCTTATGATTACCGTAAAACTTTTTATAACATGATAACTGCTTTGTTTAATGGCAGCGAACGTATAAGCCGTGAAATGACTTACATGATGGTATTTGATCTTGAGTATGCAAAGACTAAAAACTTTAATGCCTCAGTACAAAAAGCCATAGATACAACTTATGAGTTGCTAGGTGATTACAGTAATTTTGCCCGTCCTCGTGTTTTGAGAAATACAGCAGGTAAGACTGTAGGGCAGTTCAAGCTTTATAGTGTGATTACAAGTTCGTTTTACCTAAGAAATAGTTTTGGCATTATTAGAGCAACTCAACCTGAAGGAAAAAGATTAGAGGCAGCGCATAGGGTAGGCGGCGTTATGCTAATGGGTGTTTTGTTAGGTGGAGTAAAAACAGTATTTTTGTACACAATAATATGTTCGATTATTGACGCATATTTAAACAATTTTGGCGACGAAGAAGAAAGAAGGAAACGTCGTGCAAGGAATCCGCTAACTGCTGAAAGTTCTGATTTACGTTTCCGTTATGACTTTTTGCCTAAGTTTTTCGGGAATATTCTAATTCCAGGTATAGATGGTAGAAACCATAGACTTAGTGAAGTCATAGAAAATGGGCCTTTTTCTGTTTTATCAGACATGAACTTTAGTTCCCGTGTAAGTCACGACGTAGTAGGTCTATGGTGGAGAGACGGCAAACCTGGTAAAAATGCCGTTGAAACTGCTCAAAACATTATTATTGCTAACCTTGGTCCTGGTGTTTCTACTGGAATAAATATGGTTGGGGGCATCGAAGACTTATATGACGGAAAGTTTGATCGTGGACTAGAAAAATTAGTTCCTGCATTCTTTAAAGGTTCTTTTGTTGCTGAAAGGATGCGAAAAGAAGGAGCAGAAACTAAGGGCGGTGCTGATCTACTTAAACCAGCAGAACTAAATGAACTTAACTATATTTCTTCAGTGCTTGGTTTCCAACCTACACGTTTAGCTCGTATCCAAGATAAAAACTTTAAGTTTAATAAAGAAATAATCCAAGCCACCAATAAACGAAGTGAGCTATTACGTAGCCTAAATGAAACTATTTTTGACACCGAAAAGAAAAATAAAGGCGAAGAGATACGTAAAGTAATTAGAGAAATAATAAAACACAACAAACGCTACCCTGCTGAGGTGTTTGCAATTGAACCAGATGATATATTCCGTTCTATAGATTCTTACGCTGAAAGACGAGGCATGACCATACGAGGTCAATATATTAGCGAACAACTAGCTCCGTATTTAATAAAACCCACCCAATCTGTTACACCTCTTAAATAAAAAACCCCCGCACTAGGCGGGGGGTAAAGGTGTGGAAGGAGCTAACTTCCGAGGAGAAACAGACGAGCTGTTCTGTGCTCGAGTATAGTTAAATTCTCCAGATGCGTAAACCTTTCACTCCTTCGTTAATAACAGTCTTAAATATAACCTCTATTTTTAATCTTTTTGTAACACGCAGGATGTCTTTCTTAGCGGCATCAGGATCAAGGCAAGGTATAAAGATCGAATACCCTACCTTAAAGTTCCTCCAATTGACGTTGTAACTAATCTTCTCTACTAGCATGCTCGATAATCGGTGCTACAACCGCATCCATATCAATAAAGTCAGGTACAGAGCAGTCAAAGAACAATGCATGAACCCCAGGAGATGTAACACGCATACCCTTAGACATCTGCTTGGTATCGGCTTTTACGTAGATACCACGGGCTTTTAGCTCGTTCAAGGTCTCTTTGTATGGGGCTTGTGCTTCCACACAGTCTTTTTTAAAGTCTTTGGCTACTATGTACATCATCTTGGTATCAGGCTCGTAGCGTATTTTGAGTTCACCTCGTGGCTCTTGCACAGGCATTGAGTGCATATTGGTACGCTTGTCGACTTCGTTGTTTACAACCAACATATTCTGGATATTACGGTTAATGTAGTCACCAATAATAGCTGCGGCGTTATTAGCTGGAGGTGCAATGTCTTGACGTACTGTAGTTAACATCTGCATAGCCCATGCGTATATGGCTTTCATATCGTAATCGTGTAACCCAAGCATACGTGCAACCAAACCGCCTGTTATGTTACAAGCAATAAGTGCAGACCAGAAACGCTCCTTGCTGGTTAGACGCATCTCTTTATCAATCTTGGCTTGGATTGCCAGCAAGTTACTGACTGTATCCTCTAGATTACCCAGTAAGTAGGTGCAGTAGATGTCCCCAGCATGCCCGTAGTTTTCCTTTAGTTGGTGGTCAAACATCTCCTTAGCCACGTGCACAGGGATAATATTGCTTGGATGAATCTGATACTCTAATAGGCGCATGCTCTCACCATCCGGACTGTTCTTATGCACCCCTAACTTCTCGTAGAAGCTTGCATTTGAACTCGCCAAGGATATGGTCTGCCAAGTGGTATTGTTAATACGCATCTCGTTTTTATCCGACCTAGACCTGTTAGCACCACGACCTTGGGACATGCTATAAGCCAGCGTAGAGAACTCGGCAGGGCTAATGTTGGTAATCTCGTCAATCGTAAAGGGCAGGTTATTCATAATCCCTAGATGCAACATCTTAGCTGCTAGGGTGTCTTTCCAAATGGCTGCTAGCCTCTCAGGATGTCCGTACACGCTATTACACATATACAGCGCAGTAGATTTACCCGTGCCTGACTCTTTGTGGATGACATTTATGATTGCTCCGCTATGACCAGTAAACTTAAGAAGCGGCGCGCCAAACGCAGTAAGCGCAGCAAACGCATGGGGTTCTAGCCCCGGTGCACCATACAGGTTAAATACCTCTTTCCATTTCTCTAGTGTGCCCTTTGGATGCATAACGTCCGCAAACGCTCTTGTATTTGCAGAAGGTGGGCTATGGAATGTACCGTCTTTGCTAATCTCTCTGTCGCCAATAATAAATTTGCTGTTCTTATCCGCCCAGCCAAATTGTGTCCTCATAAGTTCTGCCTTTCCTTTGTACTGCAATTCTTTAATAAATGACATCAAAAATGCCATTAGTTGATCCATTTGTTTTGGCATCCCTGCGACGCCTTTTGTTGACAACGCTTCACGCAATCTTTCTTTTACTGCTACGGTAGAAAGAGGGATAGTAAACTCCCGCACGTCATCTTTAGGTAAATGCAACCGCAATAATACAAGCTCACCAACCGCAGGGTCAGGGTCATGCATACGCTTTACGATGTATAAGTCATGCTCATACACGCAAATGGGCTCTGATTCTTCCTCATCCTTGATTGTTATGTAGATGCCCCCGTTCTTCCCACGGAAATACGGAAATGGATACGAGGGTATCTTGTACGTTACGGCATCATCTAGTTCCTGTGTCTCGTGAACTTCTGTTTCTTCTGCCTTTACTATTTCTCTACCTAGGGCAATAGGTGAACCGATACGTCCTTTCCACTGGCAACCCTCGCAACCGCCCGGGTTATTTTTCTCAAACGTACTGCAACGCTGGGCAAACGCTGTATGGCTAGCTTTATCTTCTGTGTTTTCGGGTGAATAGTCAGGGTGTTTTTCCGAGATCTTATGGATCGCAGTCTCTCTGTCTACGCAACGATGGGCAATAGATAACGCATTGAACCACATAGGTTCAGATACAGATTCTTGATTTTGATACTGGTACAGCAACTGTGCACAACCTTCATTGTTGGCACTGCGGATCATAATCTTGCTAAACCGAGATACGGTGTTAGCAGCCATAGCTTTTTGTAATTCACTTAGTTCTCTAGGAGCCGTTGGCTTCTTAGGTGCTTCCTTTACACCAAGTAAGTTCTTAAATGTTTCGTACTCAACATCTGGTGCATCACAGATTATTTCTACTGGCTTAGGTGGATTATCTTTAAAGTTTAATGTTCCGGGTACCCTAAGCACTCGGGCTATTTCAAATACACTTGCATCGACATAAAGGTTATGCAATACACATAGTTCATTCAAACGATTAGCAACTGGCTCCCACTCTTCTCTACTAACAGGGTTAACAAGGGGCCAATACGCATGGATGCCCCTACCTGAGTTAACAAGTAAAGGCTTTGGTAATCCAATTAATTTGCAGAAGGCTTGCAACGCTTGTAGACCTGTTGCTTGGTCTATATAGCCATCAGGACGATTTGTCTTTGGGTTTAATTCTGCTTTTGCTTCACCGCAATCTAAGTCAAGCCAAAATGCTTTGAGGTCTTTTACGTTCTCTTTTTTACGATTTAGATTTGTCTCAAACTTAGCAACACCAAAATACACATCTCTGCCTTTGGACAGAAAGTCTTTTACGTGCGTATCAAATTCTTCTCGTGTTTGAACAAGCTCTTGTATAGCAGATTTACCCTTTAAGCCAAGTACGGTAAGCCACCCATCGGGGCTTTGCACTCTGTTTAATAGGTCAATATTTGCCATTCTCGTCTCGTTGTTAAGGGGAAAAAAGGGGGGACTACTCCCCCCTCACCTTCCGGTGATGCTTTTTATTACTTAAGTTTTGATTCTTTAATGTGCTTAGTAAGACTATTCAGTAACTTAGTTACGTTCTTAACGTAGCGTTTATCGGGTTCGTACGAACCCACAAACCAGTTGTATATCGTTTGCCTGCTAACCCCAATAGTGGTTGCTACATCTGCAACTGATATACCTAGTTTTATAGCCGCTTTACCAAGAGCAACACCAAGCCTACTGCTATCAGCCTGTTTATTAAGCTGAATAGTCTTGGCACTATAACCGTAACTCATTATTAGTTATCCGACCAAGCACTAACAACATCTGCTAGTTTTGCTTTTGGTGCGGCAGGAGGCACCTCAGCTTTCTTAGCTCGTTTAACAACAGGCTCATCAACTACTTCTTCGGCAGGCTCTTTAGCAACCGCAGGTGGTAACTTAATAACACCATCTTGCTGAGCTACAGTTAACTGAATAACTCGTTTGGACTCTTGAGTAGATTGCGCTGCTTCTACAACATCAATCTCTTCATCAGTCAAATGACGCACTGGGGTGAACTTCAACACATCAGCAGTCTCGTTCTCGTCAAATGCAATCTGAGTAATGATGCGATCAATGCTCTCGCCGTTAGCTGGCAGGAACTTGATGTAGCTTTCAAACGGATGGGTATTACCAACACCCTTACCAAATAAAGACTTGGCAGGAATATTAAATTGGTAAATATCGCCACTCATATCGTTCTCAAGCAACACAGCGATACGACGATTAAAACGACATGCACGACCTTTGCCGTTGGCGCCTGAACCATCTATGTTTTGTGGGCAGGTAGCGCAACTTGTGGACTGAGCATTGGCAGCTTTAGGATCAGGTACATCACCCAAGTTAGACCAGCAATCAGGCAGAGTTGGGGCAGCATCAGGATCAAACGCAGTAGCGTAGAACTGACGGGATACCTTTGGCAATGCGTTAATAACGATTACGTTTAAGAAACCATCCTTAACTTTGCCAGCTTCTTTGCCGTTTACAATGCGACGGAATACACCTTTGGACATGGTGATACGACGGCTAGTAGAACCGCCACCGCTATCCGCTAGGGCTTTAGATAATTCGCTAACCTCACGATTAGTTGCTACTGTGTTTTGCTGCTGAAAAATAGAAATATTACTCATGTTTTGCTCCTTCTAACAACCACGGTGTATTTACTGTCCGCTTGTAAACCAGCAGGTAACAGATTTGGATTCTCTTCAAGAAACTGCTTGAGGTTAGTTTGATGTATCCTCTTCTCGAGCAGGGGGTAGGCATCATGTTCTTGTATGAACTGATACATAGAATCCCAATCAGTCGTCCAGTACCGTGTATCCACTTTACGAATAATTGTCCCTGCTGGTGTTTTAATGCTATCGGCATTGTTGTCACGACATACTTCAAGCATCTTTTCTGCGAGCAAGTCCTGTTGAGCTTTTAACTCTTCGTCTTGTTGCTCGTACAACTCTTTAATCTCAGCTCGCTTGTCTCTAATTTTGATGTAAATCTCGGCAAGCTTGTCTGTTTGTACATCTTCCATTTTTAGCTCCTTCTAACTACGAACCACTAGTATACCAATGACTTTGACAATGTCAAGCTATTTCTTCAATTTCTTGTCTGTATAGGTCAATTATTTTTGTGTGGCTATCTATATTATTTTGTAACATTTTGTAAAGCCTAGCTTCTACTTCGCTTCCTTTGATATGCACAATGGTCATAGGGTTCTTTTGCCCCGGACGATTAATACGTGCATTGGCTTGCAAGTATGTTTCTACGCTGGTCACAGGAGCATACCAAATGATTACATTAGCAGCAGTTAGTGTTAACCCGTGAGACGCTGCTTGGGGTTGAATTATCAAGACCCTAGTATTCTCAGTGTTTTGGAAGTCTTGAATTATGTCGTGCCTTTTGTTGATAGGCACTTGCCCGTTGATGATTCCGCAGGTGATATTAGCTCCGGTAAGATGTTTGTTTAGCAGTTCTATAGTATGCGTAAACGGAACAAACACCAGGACCTTATGTGAAGCTTCGTTAATAACTTCTTCAATAACTCGTAGGCGGTTGGATACATCAAACTCTATAACTTCTCTAGTATCCGTATAGACCGCACCGCCAGAGATCTGGAGGAGCTTATTGATATTAGTCGCTGCATTTACTGAAGTTACTTGCTCACCATCAGCAGACATAGTCATTTGCTTTTTAAGCAGTCTGTAATACTTCATTTGCTGTGGGGTAAGGGGTGCATCACGTTCTACAAAAGTTACATCAGGTAAGTCTAAGCATTGATCTTTCTCAAAACGTATGGCTGGTTGTAACACCTTATGCACTATGTCTTTTGCTTCATCCCTTGGTATCCAACGATAAGTACCTACTTTCTTTAAAACTTTGTCTCTGAACTGACCAAAGAATTTAGGGGTGTTGTCGGGGTTAATTAGTTTAGCCAAACCAAAAGCATCTACAGGAGATTGTGCTGCTGGAGTACCAGTAAGCATCCACATCCCTTTAACGCTACCAGCTACTTCTCTAAGGGTTTTCCAGCGGGTTGTTTGTGCATTTTTATAGGCGCTTGCTTCATCGACTACAACTAAATCAAAGCCACCTTTTAATATGGTTTCTTTAACAATCTCTACACCATCAAAGTTAATGATGACAAACTCTGCACCAGCATCAATTATCTCCCTGCGCTTTTTAGCTTCACCATAGGCTACGTCGCATGTACGGTGAATAGCAAATTTAAATAGGTCAGCTTGCCATGCCGACTTCATAATGGACAAAGGGCATATCACAAGCACACGACGTACGACACCTAGATTCATTAGGTAGTCTGATGCCCATATTACACTAGCCGTCTTACCTGTACCCTGCTCATTAAAGCAAAATGCCTTGCGGTTAAGCGTTAAAAAATCAGAAGTCTGCTTTTGGTGTGCAAATGGTTTGTGTTTACCAGGCCAGTTGTAGTCCGTTAGGATGCTACTTTTTTGAGACATTCCGTTTGACTGTGTGATCTGAGTTCCTACTGAATGACCTGTTTTTGCTAGCGGATTTAACCTTGAGATTACCCCTAGCACTTGTTCCCCCCTTGCTGAGAGGTTGTGCATGATCGACGTCTTTTCCATCACCCTTATGTACCTTTCCTTCTTTCATTAGCTCCGCACGGGCAGCATTACGCTTAGCCCTATTCTTTATCTGTTCGGGTTTACCCTGATACTGTTCGTATTCTTTTTTATATGGTCTAGGTTTGTTCACGTATGGCATTTTGAGGTTTTTCCTTACGAAGTTTAGTCCCTACATTATGGCTCCCTAAAGCATCTTTAATCAAGTGCATACCCCATTCTGCAGCGCATCCAGCATGCATAGCCAAGGTTACATAATAGTGCCCATACTTTTCTGTGTAGTCCGAAGGATTTGCAACGACTGCTAATTTAGCTAATGGGCTTAAGTTACTTTCAAACTCATCTTTAGCTAGGTTTACACCATCCCAAAAAACGGCATCTTCTGACCTAAGTATTTTTCTATTTCTACAGGAAGGGTATACACACATGCAAATTTCGGTTTCACCTCTATACCCGTCAAACTCCCCTTTCTCCTCGTTTAATTTTCTACCTGCAGGTATACCTTCACTAAAGCTCATTTGCGTCTCTCCTTATAGTTATGGCAAGTCTTGACGGGGCACCAACCGCATAACGGACCCGCTACTGCGTTCCATACACCTGTTTCTAGGGCTGTTTCAAGCCGTTCCAAGTCAAACCGCACATGTTCAAAGTAAGCTAATTTGTGTTGCGAATTGTGTTCTTTATTAACAAATTCATTGCTAACTACAAATATCAAAGCAGACTTAAGCGTTTTAAGTTCTGGGAAGTGAGCAAATACCGCACCTGCTAGTAAATCCAACTGTTTTAAGTCAGCGTACTTTGCATTCTTACTGCTCTTGTAATCCACTAGGTAGCCTTCATCGCCATTAACAATCAGCAAGTCAGCGATACCCCGATACCAAGCATCTTTATCGTAGAACCCACAAGGATTAAGTCTGCCACCTTTATTAGATACACCTAGTTCAATCTCAGTATGCTTCTCACCTGGTATGTTCTTAAGCGCATCTACTGTCTCTTTAATAAACGCAAACTGAGGGGGTATGGGTGTGCCATCTTTAATATAGTCTTCAGCAGCTTTGTGTAGCTCTTTGCCATATATTGTGGCTTCACTACCTTCGTCTTTGACATCCTTAGCTACCTTAAGATGGTAATACTTCTTCGGGCATTGTTGAAATGTTTTAAGACTGCTGTATGACCATGCTGGCATATTATCTTCCAAATCTTGGCAAGCAAGTTACATCGACAGGAACATCAGATAAGTAGCCATTAATCTTGCGTCTAGACATAATGACGGATGGTCTAAGCCCGCTAGATTCGCACTCTTGAACCGCCAAAATTACTTGGCTTCGGCTCATCTGTGGAAGTTCTTTTTCCACCATAAGTTTTGTCTCGGGTATGTTTGATGTATCTAAGTGGGATGAGGAGCATGCTCCTAACAATCCACACATTAACAACGCTAGTTTTTTCATTCCTTTCTCCTCTTTGATGAATATTTAGCTTTTGAAATTTTTGCTAAGCACTGAGCACATTTCCATCGTCGAATTGGTCTATGCCGACTACCAACAATAAGCACCTGACCACCAATATCAGGCTGATAGCTAGTACAACTCGAGCAATATTTTTTTCCACCACTAAGCACCTTTTCTGATATATCGCTTTCTAGGTTTAACTGCTGCAATTCCAAGTTCTTCTCCTTTATCTCTAGCATCCATTAGGGCATCTGCCATGCGATACGACGCTTCAGCCATATCCTGTGGTGTGCCTATATTTTTCATAATTAGCCCACACATAGCCAAGCCCGCAAATATATCACGTAACATACCTTTATCTTCTTCAGTCATTTATACCCGCCTCTCTTAATTTACTTCGTAGCCGTTGGCATTCAGCTTGCACCGTATTTAACTGTTCGGTAACTATATGTAACTGATGCCGTAGCATTTCTTCTGTATCTTCTTTATCTTGTATCGACACCAACCCAGCAAAAGGTATTGGCTCTACTGTAATAACAGCATCTTCATAACCTGGATGGTATGGTGCTTCTTCTACTTTTTTGCGATAGGCTTCGTTTTTATCATCTGTTGTAAATGTTGTCATTTAGTACCCCCATATGTAGCTAAGTTATTTTGTCCTAACTGTTGTATCTTATAGCCGTGACCTTCTAGGTATTCAAGCAGTGCTTTACGCTTAGGTTCAAACCATGGCTTCCATGTCCATGCTTCAAAAATAATTGGTGGGTAGTTGTTCTTCTTGATGGTTTTAATACCGCCTTTAATTACTTCTAATTCATGCCCCTCTACGTCAATCTTAATAAGACGTACGTTTTGATGCGCACCTGAGTCCAAAGTAAACACCACCAATGGTTCTTTAACCCCCTCGGTTGTACACTCGTACTCATTCTCACGAACCTCTTTATCCATACTAAATGCACCAATATTACCCTCGGCTGTATAGTCAGGCATTACAAGCACTAGCCGTTCTTCTTTGTCCGATAGTCCAAAGTTATGGCAATGAATATTATCTAGCCCATTAATGAACGTATTGGCACATAGCTGGTAATAGACTATCCGTTGTGGCTCAAAGGCATGGTAAAGATGCTTCGGCACTTTCTTAGCCAAGGGTACACAGAACGTACCCAAATTAGCCCCAATGTCTAGCACCTCACCTTCGGGTGCATCCATTAATAACTTAAGGCTTAGTTGATGTATGTCGTTCTCGTACAGTTCTTGTTTTAAATGGGTTGATATTAAGTCTTGCCCTTTGAACACAAGAAATTGTGTGCCGTCTACTTTTACTAGTTCGCAATTAGGTAACATCTTATGCCCTCGGTAAAGTACCGCTAAAGTTATACGTACCGCTATGAGTTAGGTTTGCCCAAGGCGCCGCATATACTTTGAAGCCTGCTTTGCGAGCAATCTTGCAGAAGTGGTAATCCTCTGATAGCAGTCGGTTTGTATCCTCATCAATACTGGTATCAAAGAACTCGCTAATGATTTTCTTTACTGGGTTCTTGTCTACGATGAGGATCATGTCGTTGGTATAGGTTGGTACTAATGGTTTTAATGTCTCAAACACATTGCGCTTGATAAGCATAAAGCCTGTACCGCCGTTGTCAATCTCCATAGGTTCGTTGATATTGCCCGTGCTTTCCATTGCACCGCCTACTAAGTTCACCACGAAAGAGCCTGTGTAATTACCCAAATCTTTATAGTCCACACCCCGCTTGACCGCATCATGTACTAACTGCCAGTTAATTTCTTTTTTGGGATATAGACCACAAATAATGTCTTTGTCAGCATCAATCATACGCACAATATCTTTTGGGTCAAAACTAATATCGGCATCAATAAACATCAGATGTGTTGCGTCTGACTGCATGAAGTCATAAGCCATGCCGTTGCGAGCACGGGTAATTAAAGACTCATTCATCATGTACGAGTAATACATCTGAATACTTCGTGGCGAGAATGTTTGCACACAGTTAAGAATACCCATGGTGTAACCGCCTGTGCATAGCCCACCATACATCGGTGTAGCTACAAATAATTTAGCGGGCTTTGGCGTTTCTATTGCTGATACGTTTTCTAACATTTATTGCTCCTTTTTAATTTGTTCATTTCTTGCCTGTTTAATCTCTTCCAACATCTTTTCCATCAGGTCTGCGCAATAACCCATAAAAGGAAATTTGGTTGTTCCATTAGCGACACTACGTGCCAGCCCAATAGTATTTTCAACTGTTCGTATGCTCACCTTTCTCATTTCTCACTCGCTTTCTTTATCTTTTCCCATTCAGCCTCTATGTATTCATCCGACAATGGCTTGGCAATTTTAATTGCTTTATTCAACATATCTTCTGTGACTGTGCAAGTCCATACATGATCGGTCTTATAAAAACGCATAACCAAAGTGCCGATAGGAAACTCCTTAAACGTGTTCATTTCTCACTCGCTTTCTTTAGTATTGCTCTAGCAAAATCCCTAATTCCACCATTGTCAGCCTCAGTTTCTTTATACAGATTTACTATTTCCTCATCTGTTAGTGTCTTTGCTGGATGGGTGTAGAGTGGAAACCATTTAAAACCCTGTTTATCAACCTCAGGCTTTTCAAAAAAAGCAATAACACCATCTTCTCTAGCCCACGCTATTGGTTCATTGTTCATTTCTGAATCCTATTCCATAGTTCAGACAAGGGCATCCCTTTAATTTCTCTCCAGCCAATGTGTATACAAGCATACATAATGAACAGGAAGAAAGCAAAGACCACGGCAAAGATCAGCACCGCACAGGTGGCTAAAAACAAGGCAAACATGTTAAGTATTGTGACGATCATTTTTAAACTACCCTATTTTCTTTGTAATTACCAACGGCATAGTCTTTGATAATCTTGCCGTTTTCTTCATCGCCCACTAGCATTGGGTCTATCCATACTTTCTTACCTGACTTTTTCATAGTCCGCCAATGACCTCGTCTCCAATGTAGTCGGGGTGATGCGTGTGTGCCATGTGGTATGGACGGCAACGCTGACTTTTTACCATCAACAGTAATTAATCTAAATTCAATCAAAGGCTTCTTACCTTTGTTCATACGCTTTTTATTTACAGCAACTTCGTTAGGGGTAGGGGCGGATACGTACATATCACCACCCGCTATGGTTAGCATATAAATAGCAATAATTGCATGAGTTGTCATGCTTTCCATTGTGCTTTCTTTCGCTAACTCATAATTGTTTTTATTTGTTGAATTTAGTGGTCTAGATACTTTTAATTTGCCTTCTACAAAATGTAATACACAATGCGCTATATAATACTTATTTCCTACTTCGTTAGGTCTAGTAAACAAGGCATGCACTGAAATGTATTCAGCATGTTGTATTAAGAAAAAAGAGTAGAGCAAATTAACTGTTCCGTCTTGTTCCGTCATGGTTGTGGGGTAGTCGTAGTTTGGGTCGTCATCTACTTTTTCTCCCGATATTATTGTTATTTTTGGAAATGGGAGACGCAACTCACCTAGCGCCTCAATTTCTTTTACGGCTGTTTCATATGTTAAGTCCTCAACAAACTTACGCTCAACAATCACTTTTGGATACTCAAGAATGCAGTCAATAATTTCTTGAGCTTTACCCTTGTGGTCGTTAGTATAAATATCAAAGCATTTACCTTCTTGCGCTAACTTAACATAGTCAGTAAACGCATTTAGCATTTTGCTTTTTATTTCAGGATTTTCAATTGCACTTTTGACGTTGGGGTATAGCTGGTCAGTAAAACCAATTGACGCAACGGGGTATAGTTTGCTACTGTCTTTTTGTTTAAGACTTTTAATTGCGTTTTCAGTACCTCTAGTTACAGAACGAAATTTATTCCGAAATTCTTTTGCGTGTTTTTTATCTTTTGGCTCCGAGACTAATTTTGCTATATCTTCGTAGCTAAACGTACCCTCCACCCCATCACTATTTTTAAGGTGAAATGAACCATCGGGCATTCTAGTAGACTCAATAACACGTCCATCAGGAGAACGAATAGCTAATTCGTTTTCAGTTTTTTTCAGTATCTCTGGTTTAGCATTCTCCATAGCTTCTCCCTATTCCTGACTCGCAACTTAACGGCAAGTCCTGCGCCCACTTGGGTCGCATCTTCATACACATCTCTACATACTCTTGCCCTGTCTCTGCCTCTTGCTCAGGTATTACGCAAGCAATCGCATCATGCACAGTCATCACTACTTTGTATTTCTTTGCCACTTGCAACATCTGCTCACCAATGATGATTCGGGCTAACGCTTGGCAGACGTTCTCAATAACTTTACCGCCGTATATCCTATTAGGTACAACCGCCTTACCCTTCTTGGTGTCGTAGACATACTCGTCTTTGCCCTGCTCGTTACGCATTTTGCGTAGGTTGGGGTACTTTACATACAATCCGTTTGGTAGGCGAATGCCTTTTCTGCCTTCTACTTCAAGGACTCCTGTTTTACCTAGTGGTGCACTTTGGTTGTTAATGATTGCATCTAGTGCTTTCCCTGCTTGATTCCATAACTGCGGGATCCAGTCGTAAGTCTGCCGATAGACCTTGATAATACGAGTGGCTTCCTCTTCTTCAATCTCCACATTAAACGTCTTGAGCTGTGTTTTGAATTTCGTGCTCCCCATGCCGTAGCCACACCCCAATATAGTCGTTTTGCCAACGAACCTTTCGTCCTTGCTAATTTCTTCAGTTGCCTTGTTATATATAGACGACGCCATGATTCTGTATACATCTTCGCCCCTTTCAAACGCATTCACTAAATCATTCTGTTCAGCCAGCCACGCTAGAGTTCTTGCTTCTATTTGACTAGAGTCAGAGTCCACAACGACGTGTCCAGGCGGAGCCATAATCGCATCTTTGAGGATTGAGCCTCGTGGTAGGTTTTGCAGGTTGACCTTGTCGTCACCGCCCCAACGACCTGTATGAGCCGCATAGTAGCGTAGTGGTATGGGGAATAAGCCTCGCTGCGCTATCTCAATAAAGCGTTCAGTCCTTGTTTCTTCAATGGTTGACTTCACTCCTAAGCGCGCTGATGCTAACGCTTGCACCACTTCGTTTTCATGCTCAAGTAGTTCTTTGAACCCTTCGTCAGTCTTAGCAAATGCCCATGCTTCTTTACCTGTCGTAGCACTAATCTTGCGTGGGGGTTCTATACCCTGCGCTATGAGCAACTCAGCAAACTTGTCATTGCTCATCAATAATTCTTTTTCTTTCTCGATGCTAGCTAGCAGACTTTCTTTTCTCTGCCGTACTACACCCAAGTGGTCGTGTAGCAGATTGCCATCAAGCCATAGGCTAGGCTCGGAGAACATACGGATAGTCAGGTCGATAAGCCGTAACTCACTAGGAGGAAAGCCTGCACTTAGCTTCTCAAACAAACCCATCGTAAGCACCACGTCGTTTTTGCAATACTCGCCGTACTGTGCCAAGTCCTGTGCATTAAAGTCAATCCGACGTTTGCCCTGTGCCTGTAAGACTTCTGTGCCTTTTACCCCTAGTTCGTAGTGTTCAGCCAAGGCTTTTAAACTGACACTAACTTCAGTCCCATGTATGGCTCTCGCCATTGATAGCGTATCAGCAATGCCCTTGGGTCTTATATCAAACTGCCAATTAAGAATAGCCATATCAAACATAGCGTTATGGGCTATCACTAAATGCTTGTCGAGTTCAAAGCTATCCAAGAACTTCTTTGTATCTGCTTTAGTACCGCTAAACCACTGAGGACCGGCACCTTGTTCGCACACCGCCACCCCAATCGTTTCAAACTCAGGGCTACGGACATACTCTTCCGTGGTAATTTTGCTAAGGGAGAAGGTTTGAGAGTAGTAGGTCTCAAAGTCCAAACAAAAAATTTTCATCTGCCAAACGCTCTCGCAGTAGCGTTGGTCAGCCGAGCTTCAGCCTTCGTGCGTTCAATTTCCAACTTTACCAATTCAATTTTTTGGCTATCGCTTATTGGTTGCGAAGAAGAGAATGATAGTTCTGTCTGCCCCCACCTGCCGTCTTCTGTGCCTCGTAGCAGGGTATCCATAACTCGTTTAGTAAACAGATCACCTTGCAGGCTCTGCATCTTCTCCCATAGGGCTTTGATTTCTTTGTCGTTTAGGAATGACAACTGATCTTTGTATTCCTTACCCCCATTGGTTCGCATCTCAATAGAAAGAAGAATGTCTCGCCACTTAGCAGGATACCCATCTCGCAGGGTGGGGATAAACTCATCGGGGTTACTGCTCATGCGTTCAAGTAGTATCTGAACACCTTTGTTCATTTCAACATCTGCCATCGTTGTCCTCCTCGTTGTTAGCCCCTGTTAATTTTTTAAGCAAATTTTCTAACAATGTTAGGTTGCTTTCATTTATTACGACGGCAATTCCACCCTGTTTACGAATGTCTGCCATTTCTTTTTCTTGTAGTGCAGTAGGTTTATTGTCACCTGCTTTGCACTCAATAGCTACAAACCTTTTTGCAATGCAACAGATAATATCAGGCACACCGCTACGACCATAGCCATGTGTAGCAGGGAAGAAGTAATAAGCGTCGTAAGCCTTAAGTAGCTTGACGCATTTATCTTTTACTTTCTTTTCGGGAGTGAGTGCCATGCCACCATAATAACATGGTGTTGGACTTTGTCAAGGAGAAAATTGGGTGGAGATGTAGATTCTCTGCCACCCTCAGAGTTAACAAGGATTCAGCTAGCCATAAAAGTATTGGGGCAAGCTAGCCGAAGACAAAAACATTCGCATCTACAAGGCTACTAGGTTCTATCTGTAATCAAACTGCCCCTCCTAACATTGTTAGGTTTTGCTGATGTTAGCAATCGCCCTTTCTAAATACCACTTAGCCTTCTGCAAGTCTTCAAGTTTATTGCCTTTCAAATCGGCACGACTTACATACTTCACTACATTACCTAGGTTATACCCTAAGTTCTTAGCCTCGATGAAATCAATTGTTTCAATACCCCCTGCCTTGTAGTGCGGTGGGTGATTGACCATATCGGCTTTGTTATGAATACTTTTATTGGAGGTAGACACTGCTATTACTTGCATACCCTTAGTAGCTTTACGTGCGGCAGGCTTAGGCGATAGCATTTCTTTCTTGCGACGATATATCGCTTGATACACGCTAGCAATTGGAACTCCTGTTGCCTGCGATACTTCCTTAGCTTTAGCATTAGGATTTTTTTGAACGTAACGAACTACTCTACTGCTTTTGTTGAGTTTCTTTCTCATTTGTTTCTCCGTTTTGTTGGACATAATTAGTTAATACTTCCCTAATCTTTGCACTCCTGTTAGGGTAAGCACTAAAAAAATCTGATACTTCTTGGCTGATGCGAATAGGTAGGTAAACCATTGCAGGCTTTACCCCCTTACCCCTGCCCTTCTTTATTAGTTCAATCATTTGGTTTATTAGCCTCACGATTTAGTTTGAACAAATAATCTTCCCGATACTCCGTCGGTGGGACAAACCCGTGCTTTCTCCATGTTCTCATTACGTCAGCACCAGCAGTCCACTTAAACTTTGAGTCCCTATCCAAAGCCATAGAGGGTATCCTTTCTTGTTTAGGTAAATCATCTACTATAAATACATGCCGTTTCTTTTTAAACATACTTCCTCCTTAACTAACATTGTTAGGTAATACCAAGAAAGTGGATTCGTTAACACGAAAACCTACACCACTAATCACTTGGTTATCTTCAACTAATTTAAGTAGCCCTACTGCCCTACGAATAAAGTCGGGCAACTCATCACTCTGTTTTACTTCCAAAGGGTCTTTGCCCTTTTGCACAGAATAGTTTACTCCATCTATGAACACAATAAAAGCGTTGTCAGTTTGCAACATTTTATTTAGATGTTGCGTTGCATTAAACTCTTCTACTTGTGCAGGTAATTGCTCGAGCTGTTTTGCAATACTGCTTTTGTTTACTACGCTATCCATAAACAATTGATAATTGCCAACGACAAATGCTCTTGCCTCCGACTCCATTGAACCCCATGTGCCTCGCAGTCGCCACGCTTTCTCGTTATCTATTTGCGATAGTGCGTTCTCAACCTTACGTCTAGCCTCGGTAATTTTCTCAACCATATTCTTTTTACCAAAGAACTTATCCACATGTTTGATTGCTTTGTTAAGGTGAATCGTTTTCATACCACTACCACGTTCACGCATACCCTCAATGCGGTGATTGTCAATGCGAAACCGATAGCCATTACTGCAATAGTCTTTGTCGATTGTGCCTAGCACTTCTCGCTTATCTTTAACGTCAAAGCGGTGAGCAAGATACGTTTTATCTACTGCCATAGCGGTAGAACTAGTCTCGACAAACGTCCATTGCGGATACTTCAAAGCCAACTGTTCAACTAAGTCTTTGAGGAATGGGTCAATCGTGGACTGCCTCTTGATCCCATCACCAAAGCGGTCATGCTCTTTCAACTCGATGTTTGCATACGTCATTAGTTATCTCCTTACCAATCAAACTTCTTAAGAATGTCATCAACCTTAGCTTTTACGCTACTACGCACATCAGGGCTTTCCTTGATTGCCTCGATGTCTACCCCTAACATTGTTAGTTCAAGCGAACGGCGGGCATTCTCAAGCATTGGATCTTTCGTTACGTTCAAGTGCGTAAGCAAGCCACACAACTCCTGAGCATTGGTAATCAGGGTATCGTGATACCTCTTCTTGGTCTCGTCATCGCCCTCTATATCAGTTAGCTTTTCTGAGATATGGATAAGGGTCTTGTGCAATTTCTCCCATGGTTCACGCATAGCATCTTTGAGCCTGTCGTTAAACGCTGACTCATACTGCTGACCTAGTTCGTCCATGTCTGCCTTGGGTATGTCAAGACGAAAGTCCCCACCCTCGGGCAATGGAGAGAACACTAAGCGGAATCCAAATTTGTTCCGCAACTCCTCGATACTTGGATAGTCATAAGGGTTGAACAGATCACCCATGTGATGTTTCGCCAAGTCGATCAGGTCTGCATAGTTCGCATAGAAGTCCTCGATCATGGTGTTCATGTTCTGCTGATACACATTCATGTTTGCCTTGTAGTCCATGAACAGGCTAGTAGGCAGTAGCCTCGCACCTTTGTCTGACCACGATAGCGTAGTCTGATTGTGGTAGAGCCTAGCCTTAGCAGCGTAGTCAGAGATCTTTTTACGCTTGTCCGTTCCTGCCATTAAGTTCTTACGCACTTGTGCTGAGTCCTTGCTCGCCGAGTTATTGTTAAGCACCGCCTCGGTTGCACCCTTGTCCAACTTGTTGGCAGTCCAAACACTAATGTTTAGTTCTACCAATACTGCACTAGATGATATGCTCATATCAATTCTCCTCGGGTTTACCTGCTAACTTCGCTAATGAATACATATTGCTACTTAATACTTTCATACTGCACAACTCTCTTTGTTGCGGAAATATATGGTAGGTATTGCCACCTTTTTCGGTTGATCTATACACCTCCTTGTATACCTCTGCATCTTTGAGTAGGTCTAACAATGTTAGGGCTTTGTCAGCGTCCATTACGAACGCTTTGTCATATCCAAATTCAAGAATTACTTTTGCCATAGGATTAGTCCTTAACATGTATTGTTTTACCCACAGGGGCAAACTCCTTGTTGCCTCCAACAATAGTCCATAGAATCGGTGCATTCCACTTGTCTCCCCAATCTCCAATGTAACCGTCAGTAAGCATGATGATTGCCTCGGGCTTGATTGCTTTCTCTTCCATGTATTCCATTACGCAAGTAGGATCAGTCCCCCCACCACCTTTAGGTTTGGTTGAATCAATGATTGAATCTACTTGGCTAGACGAATACTCCTCATGCCCTGCGACTCTGCCGTCCCAATAAATGAGATCGACCTTATCGGGGTGAACATCTTTCGCAATCGACTGCACCTCGGATAAAAACTCCGCTAGTTCCTTGTTGCCTACTGAGCCACTCGTATCAATGCCAATCACCAGATGCCCAACTTTTTCACCTATTAGGCTAGGCATATAGATGTCATTACCTAGGTATCTACGATTGACCCGTCGCCACGAACTTGTGTCTTTTGCGTTACATGTAGTCTTAACAAACTCACGCAACACATCTCGCCAATCCACCTTGGGTTCAAGCAACTCGGCTAGGTCTCGACCCATAGCACCACCGCCTTTGCCTGCAACTTTCTGTTCGGCAATAAGTCCTTGACGAATAGCGGAGTCAATGTCTCGTTCCAATTCTTTCTTGGCTTTCTCGTCTAGTTCCTTCGCACCTTCCCAATCGTGTTCGTCGAATCCCTCCC
>Ga0214921_10002577_pt1 | contig 29255 bp, 22 predicted proteins | sample LL1505_MetaG_FD_177992 | JGI IMG/M metagenome (GOLD analysis project Ga0214921, IMG submission 177992) | Freshwater microbial communities from Lake Lanier, Atlanta, Georgia, United States - LL-1505 | ecosystem: Environmental > Aquatic > Freshwater > Lake | place: USA: Georgia | collected...
CCTTGCAGCACGAAGGCCAAACCGTCACAGATGCGCTGCGCACACAGGGCCAGTCGGTGACCGAAGCCCTGCGCGACCATGGCCAGAGCCTGACCGAAAACCTGCGGATCCAGGGCCACACGGTCACCAAGGAACTGCGCGATCAGGGCCAGATGGTCACACAGCAACTGCGCGATCAGGGCGGTGCGGTATTCGACATTCTGCAAGAGCAGAGTGCGACAATGACCACCGAACTGCGCGAGCAGAGCGAAACCATGCTGGTCACCGCCACCACGGCCGCAGAACAGTTGCGCCATGCGGTCGAAGAAAGCTCCAAAGTGGCCGTCGGCCGGCTGGTCGATGTGGTCGACACGCTCAATTCGACGAGCGAACCGCTGGTCAAACGCGTCGCCGACCTCACCGAAACACTGGGCGAAGTGGTTGTGCGCGCCGACAGCACCCTGTCGCAGCTCGACACCGTTTTGCAGACCCGCGTCGGCAATATCGAGCAGACGCTCGGCGTCATCTACCGCGACACCTCGCATGCGGCAGACCGGATGTCGCAACATGTCGACGTTTTGCGTCAGGCCACCGGCACCATTGCCGACCAAATGCGCAGCGTCAGCGAAACCACCAACACCCTCGCCCGTCTGGAAAGCCAGATCAGCGCCGCCATCAGCAGCCGCGAAACCTCGCTCACCCAGACCATGCAGCATCTGTCGGCCCAGAGCGACGAATTCACCACTCTCTCCAAATCACATGCCCAAACGGTGTCCACCGCACTTGTGGAAACAGAACACCGCGCCAAGGAAATCGGCCTGTTGCTGACAAGTTCTGTCGTCAGCACGTCTGAAGCGATCACCCAGCAGGTTGATACCCTGCGTGCGATGAGCCAGCGCGAGCGCGAGCGTCTGGCCGCAGCCGTCCGCGAAGTTTACGATACCTCGCTGTCAGATATGACCGTGGCTACAAATTCGGCCACCGAACGGTTCCGTTCAACCGCCGAAGAATTGGTCTCCATGTCAACCGAGGTCTCCCAAGGACTGGAAAAGACCCGCACCGAATTGCAACGCGCTCTGGTGGAATTGCCGCGTGACACGCGCGAAGCCAACGACACGGTGCGTACGCTGGTCTCGGGCCAGTTGAAAGCACTCGAGGAATTGAAGTCGCTGAAGCAGCACACAGGCCCCGGCCTCGGTGTCAGCCAGCGACTGGACACACCGCGCCCTGCCCATCAGCAGCCGGTTCAACAGCCTCTGCAGCCGCAGTCTGCGCCTGTCCAGAGCCAGCCTGTGTCCCCTGTCTATCAGCCACAGGCCACACAAACCGCGCTGCCGCCTCTGACCATGCCCGAGCCTGTTTATGCCGCCCCCGTGCAGCCAGAACAGCCCCGTTATCAGGAGCCCGTGCGCCCACCCGCTCCGCAGCGGATGCCGGAAGCATCTTATGCCACCCCTCGCCCGCTCCTGCGAGAGACCCCTGTGGCCCCTCCTGCAGCGCCGGCACCAAGCTATGCGACACCTGTGAGCCAGCCTCCCGTGCAAACAGCACCGATGCCAACGGCAGCCATTCCGACCGCCGCGATCGCGCCATCGTCGGCAGGCGTGTCGGGCACGTCCGGGATTGCCGGGTTTGATCCTTCCTTCGCACCGCGCCGTGCCACCAGCCGTGTGGAAGCCCCCGCACCTGCGAGCCCGACAGCCGCTTCGGGTTGGTTGACCGACATGTTGTCGCGCGTCTCGCACGAGGAACAGATTGCCAAACCCCAAGAGCCCCTGCCCGCCAGCGAATGGATTGCCGTGTTGAACCGCGACATCAGTGCCTGCGCCAAGCAGGAAATGGTTCTGGGCTTCTGGGAGCGCGTGCTCAACGGCGACAGAACAGCCACCATGGCAGGCGTCTTGACCGGAAACGGCCAGCAGAAGCTGGAAGAAGCCCGCCAGCGTTATCAATCGGAAGGCGATTTCCGCTTTGTGGTCGACAGCTTCCTCGGACGCTTCGACGAGCTGATGCGCGATGTCACCCCCGGCGATCACGGCAGCTCGGTGATCCGCACCATCATGAGCTCGAACGAGGGCAAGGCCTATACCCTGCTCTGTGCAGCGGTGGGCCGTATCCACTGATCGCATCTGATCAGCCAGACAAGGCAGGGGGCCTCTGGCCCCCTTTTTGTTGCGCGCTATCCCCATTGCCCCCCGTTTTTGGCGGGTCGGCTATTTGTTTGGTGGTTTTTACTGCTTTTTGGCAATCTTGGCCTTGCGCAATCGGGCATTCCTGACATTTGATGTCGTGAGAGACCAAGCTCAGGGAGTGTGACGTGGATTTAGGAATTTCGGGCCGCAAGGCCATTGTCTGTGCCTCGAGCCGCGGGCTCGGACGGGGTTGTGCTCTGGCGCTGGCCGAAGCGGGTGTGCATCTGACCATCAACGGGCGCAACGAACAGGCGCTGGACGCCACCGCCGCCGAGATCAAGCGGATTTCCGGCCTGACACCGCATGTGGTGCTGGCTGACGTCTCGACCAAAGCAGGGCAGGATGCGCTGCTCGTAGCCTGTCCCGATCCCGATATTCTGGTCAACAACAATGGCGGCCCGCCGCCCAAGGGGTTTCGCGAGATCGACCGTCAGGCCATGCTCGAAGGTGTTGTGCAAAACATGGTCACGCCGATCGAACTGACCCAACGGGTGATCGACGGCATGATCGCGCGCCAATTCGGCCGCATCATCAACATCACCTCGGCCTCGGTGCTGACGCCGCTGGCGGGGCTGGATCTGTCCTCGGGTGCGCGCGCCGGTCTGACCGGCTTTCTGGCAGGCGTCGCGCGGGAAGTCGCCTATGCCAATGTCACCATCAACGCGATTTTGCCCGGTATTTTCGACACCGACCGCATCAAAACCATGGTGGCCAAGCAGGCCGAATTGAAAAACATGTCGCAAGAGGCGATCCGGCAGGAGCGCATCAATGCGATTCCGGCGGGGCGTCTGGGTCAGGCCGATGAATTCGGCAAGGCCTGCGCTTTTCTGGCCAGCAGCCATGCGGGCTATATTACAGGCCAGAACCTGTTGATCGACGGCGGGGCCTTCCGCGCCTCGTTCTGATCTGTTGACCGGATATGCAGAAGCATCTTCTGCATATCTTCCCCCTGACCGGATGCGGCCCATGTTTCGCGGTATCGCCCTCAAGCTGGCTTCGACCTTTGCCTTTATAGCCATGTCCACGCTCGTGAAACTGGTGGCAGACGGCTATCCGCTGGGCGAAGTGATCTTCTTCCGCGCCTTTTTTGCGATGATCCCGCTGCTGATCTGGCTCGGCATGCGCGGCGAGTTGATTTCCTCGGTTGTCGATACCAAGCCGCGCAACCACATCCGTCGTTGCATAGCGGGCACCACAGGCATGTTTTTCAGCTTTGGTGCCCTGACCAATCTGCCCCTGCCCGATGCCACGGCCATCGGTTATGTCACCCCTATTCTGACAACCGCCTTTGCCGCGATTTTCCTGCATGAACAGGTGCGCGGCTATCGCTGGACGGCTGTATTCCTCGGCTTTTGCGGCATGCTGGTGATGGTGTCGCCGCATCTGTCCAGCCTGACCAGTCCCGACAGCCATTCCGATCTTTCGGCGCTGGGCGCGTCATTGGGGTTGGGCGGGGCGATCTGTTCGGCCTTTGCGACGCTGGAAGTGCGCAAATTGTCGCAAGCCGAACGCACAGGCTCGATTGTCTTCTATTTTACCCTCACAACATCGCTGGCCAGCGGGGCGACCGTGCTATTCGGCTGGACACTTCCCGATTGGCATGACGGCCTGTTGCTGGTCGGGTCGGGCATTATGGGCGGGGTCGGGCAAATCCTGCTGACCTCCAGCTATCGCCATGCCGATGTGTCGGTGATTGCGCCGTTCGATTACTGCTCGCTCTTGTGGGCCTTGGTGATCGGCTATTTCATGTTCGGCGATCTGCCCAATCCGGTGGTCCTGAGCGGCGCGGCGATTGTGATTGTCGCGGGCGTCACGGTGATCATCCGCGAGCGTCAACTGGGATTAAAACTTCAAGCCGAGCGCGAATCCGGCCATCATCGCAACACTTAAACCTTGTCGGAACAGCCCATGACAGCGATAGCCCTGACGATTGCAGGTTCCGATTCCGGCGGTGGCGCCGGAATTCAGGCCGATCTGAAAACCTTTTCCGCCCTCGGCGTCTATGGCACCAGCGTCATCACCGCTTTGACGGCCCAAAACACCATGGGCGTCAGCGCGATCATGGATGTGGAGCCGGATTTCATTACCGCGCAAATGGATGCGGTGTTTTCCGACATTGCGGTCAATGCGGTTAAAATCGGCATGTTGTCGCGCATCCATACCATCGAAGCCGTGGCGGCAGGACTGGACCGCCACCACGTCACCAAAGCCGTGTTCGACCCCGTGATGGTGGCGACCAGCGGTGACCGGCTGATCGACGATGCCGCCGTCAACCATCTCAAAACCCTGCTGTTCAATCGGGCGGTGCTGATCACCCCCAATCTGCACGAGGCCGCGGTCATTTGCGGCGGTCCGGTCGCACAATCCGCACACGAGATGCGCGCGCAGGGCGAGGCCATTCTGAGCATGGGTGCGCAGGCCGTGCTGATGAAAGGCGGTCATGGCGAAGGCCCCGACTGCACCGATCTTCTGGTCACCCGTGATGCCGTACTGCCCTATTCAGCCACGCGCATTGCCACCACCAACACCCATGGCACGGGCTGTTCGCTGTCCTCCGCCATTGCCGCCTTTCTGGCGCATGGTTTGGCGCTGGAAGAGGCCGTGGCCAAGGCCAAAACCTATCTGACCGCCGCCCTGCAAGCCGCCGATCAATTGAAAATCGGGCACGGACACGGGCCGATCCATCATTTCCACGCCGTGTGGGATCGCTGATCCCGATGGGACCGGTGGTCATCCGCTGTCTGGCGGTCCTGTCTGTCACCCAAACCGTCAATTGGGCGGTGCTGTTTTACGCCTTCGCGCTGTGGGCACCCCGCATTTTGAAAGAGACCGGCTGGTCGGAAACCCTCGTGTTCGGCGGCTTTTCGGTGGCCCTGCTGGCCACGGGCCTGTGTTCGCCTTATGCGGGCAAAAGCGTGGATCGCTATGGCGGCCGCCCCGTCCTGACCATCGGCACGCTGATCGGCGCGGCGGGTCTGGTGGTGCTGGCCCAATCGACAACGCCAGCCACTTATTTGCTGGCTTGGGCCATCATCGGGGCAGGCATGGCGGGCGCGCTCTATGATCCGGCCTTTGCCACGCTGGCACAGGTGGCAGGGCCGCACACCCGCCGCGCCATTTCGACACTGACGCTGGCAGGCGGCTTTGCCTCCACCCTGTCATGGCCACTGACCCTGTGGTTGTTGTCGAGCCATGACTGGCCGGCAGATTGCCTTGCTTTATGCTGCCGTCCTCGTGCTGTTATGCGCGCCTTTGCACGCCTTTTTACTGCCCAAAGCCAGCGAACGACTGGCCCCGCCTGCCCCTGTCTCAACCGATCCCGTGTCCAAACCTGCAGGCCCGATCCTCAACAGTCCCGAATGGCTGGCCATGAGCCTGTTTGCCACGGTGATCATGATGCACGGCTTTGTCACCTCGGCCTTTTCGGTGCATCTGGTGCATGTGCTGGATACGCTGGGTCTGGGCGAAAGCACCGCCGTGCTGGCCGGATCGCTTGTCGGTCCCGCGCAAGTGCTGGCCCGTCTGGCGGAAATGATGTTGGGAAAACGGATACCCGCTTTGATACTGGGCGTGTTCAGCGTGGCTTTGCTGCCCGTGGCCTTCGGCTTGCTGATCGGTCTGCCGACAGGCTTGGCGAGTGCGCTGCTGTTCGGCCTGTTTTACGGGGCGTCGAACGGACTTGTGACCATTGTGCGGGGGATCGTGCCGCTGGCGCTGTTCGGCCCGCATGGCTATGGCCGCCGTCTGGGGATGATTTCGGCCCCCAGCCTCGCCGTCAAAGCGGCCTCACCGATGGTGTTTGCCGCCGTGCTGGCCCAATCGGGAGCCGGTCAGACGCTCGAGCTGGCGCTTGGTTCGGCCCTGATCGCCGGTGTGGCGATGGGCATTTTGTGCCTGCGCGAACGCCATATCCGCTAGAAAGCCTCAGACCTGCGGGGCCAGCGTCAATTCGAGCCCGTCGAGCTCCTCGGACCACAAAATCTGGCAGGACAGGCGGGAATTGGTCTCGACCACCGGCAATTCATCGAGTTGCAGCAGCTCCTCCTCGCGCGGCGGATAGAGCTTGGCCGCCCAATCGGGATGGATGAACACATGGCAGGTGCCGCATTCTGCCGCGCCGCCGCAAATCCCCTCGATGGGCAGGCCCCACTCGCGGAGTATCTCCATCACCCGCCAGCCTTCGACGGCTTCAAGACTGTGACGCTGCCCCTGACGGTCGGTGACGTGAATAAAACCCATATCTTTTAAAGCCTCTTTGAATTACCAATCTGGTACAGTCGGCGCATGGCCGGACAGCACAAAGTCCGGTCCGTCACCTGATAGCAGGCACAACAACCTTGCAGCACTTGACGAATGGGCTTCGGATTGGCTTTGGTCAATATGAAATTTATGCCAAAAGTGCAATGCAGCAAATGATAACAGACGGATTCGGACGCGCATGGGTATCGAAGGCAAAGAAAAGGTGAAAACACTGGAAACCGGCGCGCATGCGCTGTCGGGCCAGTTGGGCAAAACCATCCAGCGCCTGCGCAAGGCCTATAATCTGTCACTTTCGGAACTGGCCGAACAATCCGGCGTTGCCAAATCGATCATCAGCCAGATCGAGCGCAACGAGACCAATCCGACGCTGGCAACCATCTGGCGACTGTCGCAAGCCCTTGATATCTCGATCGAACGCGTGCTGTCGATTTCCGATGACGAACCGTTTATCGACAAAACCATCCGTGGCGACACGCCTGCGCTGACGTCCGATGACGGAAAGGTCAAACTCAACATTATCGGCTGGATCAAAACCGTCGAATGGCTGCAATGGTATGATGTCGAGGCCCAAGCAGGCGGAGTACTGGAATCCGATGCCCATCAGCGCGGCTCCATCGAGAGCCTGTCGGTGATTTCGGGCGAAATGGAAGTGGAAGTGGCAGGTATTATCCAGACGGCCAAAGCCGGTGAGACCCTGCGCTATCGCTGCGACCGCCCGCATATCGTCCGCAATGTCTCGAAAAAGCCCGCCCACGCCACCATGGTCTGCATTCTCAAAGCCGCAGTGATGGAGTGAGCGCGGCTTTGCTCAAGGTGCCTTTTTGGCGGGCTTGTTGCTGGCCAAAGGCGGCAGGCTTTTGAGATAGGTGGCAATCCCCATCCTGTCTGCGTCACCCAGATACCCCATATTCTTGATCACCGAGGCCATCGAGCCTCCAGCCGAGTCAAAATCGGGGGTAAATCCGGATTTCAGAAATTCGGCAATGTCTTCGGCCGTCCATTTGGCAAGGCCGCTGTCATGGCTGGTCAGGTTGGGGATATAGCCCGCCCCGCCTTCGGGATCAGGCCCGCCCGACAGGCGCAGCGAGGTGCGGATACCGCCCATAAAATCACGCGGCGAATGACATTCCGCGCAATGACCCGGCCCGTTCACCAGATAGGCCCCGCGGTTCCACGATTCTGATTGTCCCGTTTGGGTCTGATAGGGACCGGACCCCAAATTCAGCCATTTCCAAAGCCCCAGACCACGCCGGAAAGAGAAGGGGAAAGCCAGATCATGATCGGCAATCCTGCCGGACACCGCTGGCAGGGTTTTCAGAAAAGCCAGCAGATCGACAAGATCCTGATCGCCCATCAAGGCATAGGAGGTGAAGGGAAAGGCCGGATAATAATGGCGGCCATCGGGCGAAACACCCTCGCGCATCGCCCTAATAAAGGCCTGCTCGCTCCACGCCCCGATGCCGTCTTGCTTGTCCGAGGACAGATTGGGCACGCGGAACGTGCCGAACGGGGTCGGCAAAGCGCGCCCCCCGCCCAGACGCAAGCGGTCATCCTGATCGGGGGTGGCATGGCAGGAGGCACAGCCTCCCGCCCAGAACAGGGTCTGGCCGTTCTCGAGCCGTGGTGCGGAGACAGTTGCAACCGCCGTCTGCGCGCGCAGCATGTGCCAGACAGCAGGGGCTGTCAGCAGCCAAAAGCCCGCAGCGCCGGATAGCATGGCAGCCACAAGACCCGACAGAACCTGCCGTTTGCTCATCCCGACCATCCCGTTTCAAACGAATTGATTATCGCTGGACGCTTATTTCTTTTCGACGCGATAGATCTCGTGGCAAGAGCCGCAATTCTGGCCGACTTTGGGGAAATTGGCCTTGAAACTGGCTTCATCCGTGATGCTGGCCAGCGCCTCTTTGGCATCTGCGCCGAACTTGACCAACCGCGCATCGAAATCCGCCTTGGCTTCCCAGATCTTTGGCGAGGCTGTGGTTTCGCCGCCCGTCTCGCTCCCCTTGGGATAGAGGGCGGACATTTTGCCCGAGGTCTCGACAAAGGTTTCGAGCGAGGCTTTGACCTTGGCCAGATCGAACGGGGCCTGACCGCGCATCATCTGCCCGGGATCACGCATCGCGCCGCCGACCGACTTCATCACCGCTTTGCGGGTGGCAATAGGATCATTCTGGGCAGAGGCGGATGAACTCAACAGCGGCAGTGCCAACACGCCTGCGGCCAGCAGCATCACTGCAGTTTGTTTCAATGTAATTTTGGTCATGGTCATGTCCTCCAAAAATCTTGTGTCATTATGATTTTGAAGCCGTGGCGGAAAATCCCCCACGGCTCGCGCAATACGCGTTTACTCGGCAGCGATACGCGCGGCATGGATGGCCGCAAAAACACGATCGGGGGTCGCAGGCATATCAATGTGCCTGATCCCGTAAGCCCGATCAAGGGCATCGACAACCGCATTCATCACCGCGGGGCAAGATCCGATCGATCCGGCCTCGCCCGCCCCCTTGATCCCCATCGGATTGGTGGTCGAAGGCACGTTGCGGGTTTCGAAATCGAAATTCGGCATGTCAGCGGCACGCGGCAAAGCATAATCCATCAAGGAGGCCGTGACCAACTGGCCCTCGGCATCATAGACCGTGCGCTCGAACAAAGCCTGCCCGATCCCCTGACCGACGCCGCCATGCACCTGTCCTGCCAGCAGCAGTGGGTTCACCGCCAGCCCGAAATCGTCACAGATCGTGTAACGCTCGATGCTGACATGGCCGGTATCGGGATCGATGCTGACTTCTGCCACATGGGTGCCGTTGGGATAGGTCGCATCGGGCGGCACGAAATCCCCCTCGCCCGAGCGCATCGCATCGCTCACGCCGGGCTTGTTGGCGAGATCGATGAAACTCACCGAACGGTCGGTGCCAGCAACACGCACACGGCCGTCGACGATTTCAAGATCGGCCACCGAGGCTTCCAGCGCTCCAGAGGCCAGTTGCTTCAACTTATCGGTCAGATGTTCGGACGCCCGCCAGACGGAAATGCCGCCGACCGGAATCGAGCGCGAACCGCCTGTGCCGTGGCCGGTTTTGATCTTGGCCGTATCGCCCTGCACCACCCTGATCCGCTCAAGCGGCAGATCGAGATGCTGGGAGGCAAATTGCGCATAGGCGGTAGCATGGCCCTGCCCGTTCGATTGCGTGCCCGAATAGATGGTCACATTGCCATCGGTTTCCAGCGTGATTTTGACATCCTCGCCATCGCCCCATGCAGTACATTCGATATAGGTGGCCAGACCGATGCCGCGCAGCAGTCCCTTTTTGCGGCTGTCCTTCAGGCGGTTTTTGAAGCCTGTCCAATCAGACGATTCCAGTGCGCGACCCATATGGCCGTTGAAATCACCGGTATCATAGGTGCGCTGGCCGATCGGGGTCTTGTAGGGCATCGCACTTGGCGCAATGAAATTGCGGCGGCGGATCTCGTCTTGCGACAGGCCGGTGGCGCGCGCGGCCGCATCGACCAGCCGTTCAAGCACATAGGCCGCCTCGGGACGACCCGCACCGCGATAGGCATCGACCGGCACCGTATTGGTATAGACCCCGCGCACCTGCACATGCAGCAGAGGCGTGGCATAGACACCCGTCATCATCGTGCCGCCGAGATAGGGAATATAAGGCCCGTATTGCGACAGATAGGCCCCGAGATTGCCCAGAATATCGAAGCGCATCGCCAAGAACCGGCCACGGCTGTCGAGCGCGACTTCGGCGACCGTGTAATTGTCGCGGCCCTGGCAATCGCCGACGAAATGATCCCCGCGTTCGGCGATCCATTTGACCGGACGCTTCAACCGCTTGGCGGCTTCCAGCACCAGCGGATATTCGCGATAGACAAAGGTTTTGGTACCGAACCCCCCGCCGACATCGCCGGTGATGACGCGGATATTGGCTGGCGGCACTTTCATGACCAGATTGGCCATGCTGTCGCGGATGCCGTGGACACCCTGGGACGACACCGTCAGGGTAAAAGACTTGCTGGCCGCGTCATATTCGCCGATGGCGCCGCGGGTTTCGATGTAATTGGTCACAAGCCGGTTGTTCTCGACATTCAGCGAGACCGTGCGCGCCGCTTTGGCAAAGGCCGCATCGACCTTGGCCTTGTCGCCCATCGAGGCATCAAAGGCCAGATTGTCGGGCTGCTGGCTCCAGACCGCAGCCGAACCTTTGCCCACAGCCGAGCGCATATCCACCACCGCCTTCAACGGCTGATAGGTCACAGGCACGGCTTCGGCGGCATCGCGGGCTATCTCGATGGTGTCGGCAACAACAAAGGCCACCGCATCGCCGACATGTTTGACGGTATCGACAGCCAGCGCGGGCGCTTGGGCGACCAGATTCTGGGTCTTGTCATCATTGGGCAGCGGCGCAAGGCAGGGCACGGGGCCGAGATGGGCAAGATCGGCCCCCGTCAGCACCAGCCGCACGCCTTTGATCGCCAGAACGGGCGCGAGATCGCCTATGGTAAAGCGGGCATGGGCATGGGGAGAGCGCAGCACCAGCGCGTGCAAATGCCGCTCCGGTGTGAAATCGGCCATATAGTGACCGCCACCGGTCAGCAGACGATGATCTTCCACGCGGCGCATTGATTGCCCGACACCGAATTTTTTAACAGCCATAACCGTCTCTCCCTGAAATCTGACTCGTCTTGTTGTTTTGTGGTGATCAAGCGGCGCCGGTTTCCACAGGCTCGCCATGCGCGACCCAATCAAGCATACCACCGGCATAATGGGCATCAATCGCGACACCGGCCGCGTGCGCCATGGCGGCAGCTGTCAGCGAGCGTTTGCCCGAACGGCACGATAGCACCACCCGCTTGCCCTCATGGACCGGCAAATCAGCCGCCGAGAAGATCGAGAGAGGGTTCAACCGCGCAGAGGGAATATGACCCGCTTCAAACTCGTTGGCCTCGCGTACATCCACCACAATCATGGTGCCTGCAGCCAATCCGGCCTTGATGTCGGCAATGTCCAGATTCTCGACATGTGTCATGTATCTTGTTTCCTGTCGCACAGACTCTCTAGCCTGTATTCTTGACCGAGCTTGAGCCACTTGTCACATAGTCTTTTTCGCATGGGGGCATTGAACTGTGAACATCAGTCACCGGTCAATCCCGTTCGGCATCGGCATCTTGTCTTCTTGCAAAAGCGTTTGCCTCATTTTTAAGCAGTCCCATCTGCAAATTGAAGCAATCCCGACAAAAAAATCGCTAGCCAGCAGGCCGATCGCGTGGAACCTTAGTCATTGAAGTCATGTGTAAACACGATCCTGCCCAAAGGACTCTCAATCGATCATGGTGTTGAAATCGACAGAAGCGCGATCACCGGCAATCTTTGACGAGATGCTCACAAATGACAATGCGGCCCGACGGCCCTACGAGGCCGTTGCCGAATGGCTGGCCACCCAGACCCGCGGCAGCATCAGGAAAAAGCAGGAGGAGGCCGACGCGATTTTCCGACGCCTCGGCATTACCTTTGCGGTCTATGGCGAAGGCGGCTCCAACGAGCGGCTGATCCCGTTCGATCTGATCCCGCGCGTGCTGTCGGCGCGCGAATGGCGGTCACTCGAACGCGGGATCGAGCAGCGCGTCAGGGCGCTGAATGCCTTTTTGTATGACATCTACCACCGGCAGGACATTGTCCGCGCCGGACGTATTCCCGCCGAAATGATCAACCAGAACGAGGCTTTCCTGCCCGAGATGGTGGGTTTCGATCCGCCGCGCAACATCTATGCCCATATCATCGGCACCGACATCGTGCGCACCGGAGAGAATGAATTTTTCGTACTCGAGGACAATCTCAGAACACCCTCGGGGGTCTCCTATATGCTGGAGAACCGCGAGGCGATGATGCATCTGTTCCCCGAATTGTTTTCCGCGCATCGGGTGCGTCCGGTCGAACATTACCCCGAATTGTTGCGCCAGACGCTCGAAAGCTTGGCTCCGGCCAATTGCAAATCCGATCCGACCATCGCGGTGCTGACGCCGGGTATCTATAATTCGGCCTATTTCGAACATTCCTTCCTCGCCGACCAGATGGGTGTGGAACTGGTGCAGGGCTCGGATCTGTTCATTCAGGACAGCGCACTCTATATGCGCACCACCAAGGGCAAAGAGCGGGTCGATGTGCTCTATCGCCGTGTCGATGATGCCTATCTCGATCCCCTGTCGTTCGATCCCCGTTCGATGCTCGGCGTGCCCGGCCTGTTCGATCTCTATCGGGCGGGCGGCGTCACCATCGTCAACGCACCGGGCACCGGCATTGCCGATGACAAGGCGGTCTATGCCTATGTGCCCGATATCATCGAATTCTACACGGGCGAAAAACCGATCCTCAAGAATGTGCCGACCTATCGCTGCAGCCTCGCCAGCGAGCGCGCATATGTGCTCGAGCATCTGGGCGAATTGGTGGTGAAAGAGGTGCACGGCTCGGGCGGCTACGGCATGCTGATCGGGCCGGCGGCCACCAGGCGCGAACTGGCCGAATTCCGCAAGCGGATCGAGGCGCGGCCGTCCAATTACATCGCCCAGCCGACATTGGCACTCTCGACCTGTCCAGCGGCGACGGCTGCGGGCTTTGCCCCCCGCCATGTCGATTTGCGGCCCTTCGTGCTGTTGGGCGACAAAATCCGCCTGACTCCGGGCGGCTTGACCCGTGTGGCCTTGAAAAAGGGTTCTCTGGTGGTCAATTCCTCGCAAGGGGGCGGCACCAAAGATACTTGGGTTCTGGAGGACTGACGATGCTCGGACGCACCGCCTCAAACCTGTTCTGGATGTCGCGCTATATCGAGCGCGCCGAGAACATCGCCCGCCTGACCGAAGTCGGCTACCGCATTTCCATGACCCCCGACACCGGATCGGGCCACCGCGAGGACTGGAAATCGACCCTGATTGCCGCCGGCTGTCTCGATGCTTTCCTGAGGCGTCACCAGACGATTACCGCCGAAAAGGTCCAGCATTTCCTGCTGTTCGACCCCGAGCACCCGTCCTCGGTTCGTTGCTGTCTGGAAACCGCGCGCAACAATGGCCGCGCCGTGCGCACCGGCCTGACACGCGAAATGTGGGAAGCGCTGAATTCGACATGGATCGAATTTGCCGCCATCAAACCGGGCACGCTGGATTCAGGCAAATTGCCGGATTTTCTCGACTGGATCAGACAGCGTTCCAACATGTTCCGCGGCGCGCTGCTCGGCACCTTGCTGCGTGACGAGGGCTATTTCTTTGCCCAATTGGGCGCCTTTGTCGAACGCGCCGACAATACGGCACGGATTCTCGATGTGAAATATTACGTGTTGCTGCCCTCGCACGAGATGATCGGCGGCGGGCTTGATGTCTATCAATGGGAAACGATCCTGCGCTCGGTTTCGGCCCATACCTCCTATCGCCATGTCTACAAAGACAGTTACAAGCCTTGGAATGTCGCCGAATTCCTGATTTTGCGGCCCGAAATGCCGCGTTCGCTGCGCTTCAGCTATGACTGGATCGAACGCTCGCTCAACGGCTTGCAAGGGATCAATCCGGCTGGCGATCAGGCCCGCAGGCAATGCGCCGAGGTGCTGGGCGATTTACAAAACGGCTCGATGGATGCCATCTTCCAGAATGGCCTGCACGAATTCCTCAGCCAGTTCATGCTGCGAAACAACCAGATTTCGGCCTCGGTGGCTTCAGAATATCATTTTCAATAACCCTTTGAATGGCCCGCACCATGCTCATTTCGATCAGGCATACGACCCAGTACCATTATGATGGCCCCGTCCAGCATGCGGTCCAGGCCTTGCGCCTGACACCTCCTGCGGGGATCAGCCAACAGGTGCGCGACTGGTCGATCTCTATTCCGGGGCTGGAAGGCGCTTGCCAGTTTACCGATGCCTTCGGCAATCTCGTGCATCTGGTCACGCCCCCCGGCCCCGTCACCAGTCTGGAGATCGTCGCCGTAGGCCGGATCGAAACCATGGATACCGCAGGCGTGGCAGGTTTTACGCGCGAAGCGGCCCTGCCCTCGCTCTATCTGCGCCAGACCGCTCTGACCGCGCCCGACGAGGCGATCAAGCATCTGGCCGAACAATGCCGACATCCCGACCGGCTGACCCGTCTGCATGATCTGATGGGCCGCATCCGCGATGCCGTGCGCTATGACACCGATGCCACCCATGTGCATACGACAGCAGGGGAAGCCCTCAAGGCAGGGGCAGGCGTCTGTCAGGACCACGCGCATGTGATGATGTCTTGCGCACGCCATCTGGGGATACCGGCCCGCTATGTGACCGGCTATCTGCATCTGGAAGAAGACGACACGGCGGTGGCCCATCATGCCTGGGCCGAAGCCTATACCGAGGATCTCGGCTGGATCGGCTTTGATCCGGCCAACCGGATTTGCCCGTCGATCCATTATATCCGCCTTGCCGTCGGGCTTGATGCACGCGGCGCCGCCCCTTTGCGGGGCATCCGGTTGGGACCATGGGTGGAAAACCTCTCGGTAGAGGTTGTCGTGACGCAAGCACAACAGTAAGCATGTGCAACGACAAAATCCTGACCCACAGCCAAGTGTGAGGCTTTTATGACCTATTGCGTCGGCTTGCGCCTTGATGGCGGCATTGTGTTTGCATCCGATACCCGCACCAATGCCGGTTTCGACAATATTGCCATTTTCCGCAAAATGCACGTATGGGAACGCTCGGGCGACCGCGTGCTGGTGCTGCTGTCGGCGGGCAATCTGGCCGTCACGCAATCGGTCATCTCGCTGCTCAACGAACAGATCGACGCCGAGCGCGACGATGGCGGTCCATCGCTCCTCAATGTCGAAACCATGTATCAGGCGGCGCGTGTGGTGGGGGATGCGGTGCGTGAAATCCGCAGGGTCGACGGCCCCTCGCTGGAAGCAGCCAACAGCACCTTCAGTGCCTCCTTCATTCTGGGCGGGCAAATCCACGGCGAACCGCCGCGCATGTTCCAGATCTATTCCGAAGGCAATTTCATCGAAGCGACCAAGGACACGCCGTTTTTCCAGATCGGCGAGCACAAATACGGCAAGCCGATCCTCGACCGCGTCGCACGCCCCGATATGGCGATCGGCGAAGCCGCCAAGCTGATCCTGTTGTCGTTCGACTCGACCCTGCGCTCGAATCTGTCGGTCGGCATGCCGATCGATCTGATGATCTACCAGCGCGATTCCATGGTGATCGGCGAACAACGGCGGATCGGGCCGGATGACCCCTATTTCAAGATGCTCTCGAAAGCATGGTCGGAAGGTTTGCGCGCCACCTTTGCCCATATCGACAGCTATGAAGGCGCGCCGGACGCCTGACCGGCCCGCCGGTTTCTTCGTTAACGAAGTATGAAGATTGATTGCCCGACTCTGGTGAGTGTGCCACTGCTATTGATCAAGCAGTATCACGGATCAGGGTCATTCATCGTTGGTTTCAAAGCCACAAACGCTGCAATCGGGTTGCGTGGTCGCGATAAGCCTTTGGCTCTCGGCCTGCATGCCCGCGCATGCGCCTGTTGATCTGGCGATCCCCGAACCGCCGCACTTCGAAGCGCTCAATTCCCGCACCGGCAAGACCCTGACCCAACAATGGCCCGAATTGTTCGGCTCCAAAGAACTGGAGGGGCTGATCACGCTGGCCCTGCGCGACAATCCCGATATCGGCGCGGCTTTGGCCCGCATCGACCAGTCGCAGGCCCTGACCCAGCAGGCCGAAACCTTGTTGCTGCCCTCCGTCAACGGCTCGCTGACAGCCGATCAGAGCATGGCACCGGGCACGCTGAAGCGGCGCGAACCGCCGTTCAATGCCACGCGCTCCAAGCAATTCAGCGCAGGTGCCAATGCCAGCTATCTGCTTGATGTCTGGGGCCGCTACCGCTCGCTCTACAGTGCACAGCAAGCCAATGCGCAAGCGACAATGTATGACCATCAATCGGTGATGCTGGCCACCGCCAGTGCCGTCACCAACAGCTATTTCATCATTCTTTCCGCCCATGACCGGATTGCCCTTGGCCGCGACAATATCGCCACCGCCCAGCGCATTCTCGATGCAATCCGCGGGCGTTTGTCGGTCGGTACCGCCTCCGCCCTCGATGTTGCCCAGCAAGAAAGCGTGCTGGCCTCGCAAAAGGCACTGATCCCGCAACTGGAACAACAGGTTTCCCAGACCCGCAACCAGTTGGCGGTTCTGTTGGGACGGCCGCCCGAAGGGTTCAGGCTCGCGGCCAAAAGCCTGAACAGTCTGAAAGTGCCCTTGGTCAGAGCGGGCCTGCCGTCCGATCTGTTGCGCCAGCGTCCCGATATGGCCCGCGCCGAAGCGCTGCTGCTGGCCGCCGGAGCCAATGTCGAGGCCAGCCGCGCCGCCTTTTTGCCCAGTTTCAATCTGACAGCCTCGGGCGGGCTGGAAAGCATGACGCTGAAAACCCTGCTCAACCCGCATGCGGCCGCCAATTCGCTGCTGGCAGGGATCAGCCAGCCTTTGTTTGATGGCGGCAATCTCCAAGCCCAATATCTGGGTGAAACTGCCCGCGAGGCCGAAACCGTTGCCAATAGCCGCAAAACGGTTCTGACAGCCTTGAGCGATGTCGAAAATGCCCTGATCGCGGTCGAGCAATCGCGCCGTCAGGAAGTGCTGCAGCAAGAGGTCGTCACCGCGTCACGCCGCGCCACCCTGATCAGCGAGGAGAGGCTGAAGGCCGGTACCATCGACATTGTGACCCTGCTGGCCGTGCAGCAAAGCCTTTTTCAGGCTCAGGAAAACCTGCTCTCGAGCCGTCTGCAACGCCTGCAAGCCAGTCTCGGCCTGATCGAGGCACTCGGCGGCGGTTTTCAGAAACCAACCGATGAGGGTGATGACAGGCCCGCCTTGATGGCGCCTCAAAAACCCCGTGTTTCAACGCCATGACAATCTCCCCAACCTCCGGTCGAAGCACCTGAAGACAGACATGAGCAAGCCATGAAATTGCGCACCTATGTAGTTTTGTTCGGTCTGGTTGCCCTGATTGCGGGTGGGATTGCCTATAAAATCTGGTTCTCCGCTCCCCCGACACCTGCCGCCGGAGCCCGCGGTGTGCGCGGCAGCGGCGATGGTCCCTTGCCCGTGCTGGCGGTGCGGGCCGAGCGGACCGATGTGCCGGTTGAGCTCGACGGCATCGGCACCGTGCAGGCGCTCAACACCGTCACCATCCGCCCGCAGGTCGACGGACGGTTGATCTCGCTGCATTTCAAAGATGGTGATACCGTCAAAGCCGGTGATATTCTGGCCAAGATCGACCCGAAAACCTATCAGGCCGCGCTTGATCAGGCTCTGGCCAAAAAGGCACAGGACGAGGCGCAACTGTCCAATGCGCGCCGTGATCTGGAACGCTATACCAATCTAGCACGCACCGAATATGCCACCCAGCAGCAGGCCGACACGCAACGCTCGGTTGTCGCCCAGCTGGTCGCGCAGGTCGATGCCGATCAGGCGGCCATCGACAATGCCAGGGCCATTCTCGATTACACCACCATCCGCGCCCCCATTGACGGCCGCACGGGCCTGCGGCTGGTCGATGAGGGCAATCTGCTGCGCGCCTCCGACCAGACCGGCCTTGTCACCATCGCGCAGATTCAGCCGATCGCGGTGATTTTCAACCTGCCGCAGCAGCAATTGCGTTCCGTCAATCAGGCGTTAGGGCGTGGACCGGTGACAATCGAGGCCCGCGAAGCCGACAATCTGACCGTCATTGACCGCGGACTTGTCGAGGTGATCGACAATCAGGTGGATCAGACCACCGGCACGGTCCGCATCAAGGCACGCTTTCCCAATCCGCAACTGGCCCTGTGGCCCGGACAATTCGTCAATATCCGCTTGCGGGTCGATACCCTCAAAGACGCCATTACCGTGCCGACCGCCTCGATCCAGCGCGGGCCGCTCGGCCCGTTTGTCTATGTGGTCGATGCGCAGTCGCTTGCCACCCAACGCCCGGTCACGCTGGCCCGCCAGACCGAAACCGTCACCGCCATTGCCACAGGCGTTACTGCCGGCGAACAGGTGGTAACCAGCGGCTTCAACCGCCTGACCGACAAGACACAGGTGCGGATCGACGAGCCCAAAGCCGCAGGCGAGGCCCCCGCCCCGCGTCCGCAAGGCGAGCGTAAAAGAGCCAATGGCGGTGGAGCCAGCCAGCCGTGAGCGTCTCCTCCCCCTTCATCCGGCGGCCTGTTGCCACCTCCCTGCTCGGGATCGCGGTGCTGCTGTGCGGATGGCTGGGGTTTCGCGCTCTGCCGATTGCCGCTTTGCCGCAGGTCGAATTTCCGACCATCCAGATCACCACCCAATATCCCGGCGCCAATCCCGATACGATGGCCTCGCTGATCACCGCGCCGTTGGAGCGGCAATTCGGACAAATTCCGTCTCTGGCCGAGATGAGCTCGCAAAGCGCGTTCGGGTTGAGCCAGATCACCCTGCAATTCGATTTGGGCCGCGATATCGACGCCGCAGCGCAGGATGTGCAATCGGCCATCAATGCCGCGGGCTCTGCTTTGCCGCGCTCGCTGCCCTATCCGCCGGTCTATGCCAAGGTCAATCCGGCCGATACACCGGTGATGACACTGGCTCTCTACTCGAAAACCCTGCCGATGCGGGTGTTGAGCGATCTGGCCGACACATTGCTCGGACCGCGTCTGAGCGAAATTTCCGGCGTCGGACGGGTGACCATCGAAGGCGGCATCCGTCCTGCCGTACGGATACAGGTCGATCTGGCGCGGCTCGCCTCCTACAAGATCAGCCTCGAGGATGTGCGGGCCGTTATCACCTCCGCCAATGCCGCCGCCCCCAAAGGCGCGCTGGACGGCACCTACCAATCCTACACACTGGCTGCCAATGACCAGATCAACGCGGCATCGAGCTATCGCGATGTCGTCGTGGCCACCCGCAACGGGGCCAATGTGCTGTTGCGCGACATTGCCGAGGTGCTGGACGGGCTTGAAAACACCCGCGTCAGTGGCACTTTGAACAGCGAAACCGCCATTATCATCGATATCCGCCGTCAACCCGGTGCCAATATCGTCGCCACCGCCGATCTGATCACCGCCGCTTTACCAAGGCTCAAACGCGCTTTGCCCGCAGGTACGCAATTGAGCGTGGTGCATGACCGCACCGACACGATCCGCGCCTCGATCAGCGATGTCCAATTCACGCTGGTGCTCTCCACGGTGCTGGTGGTGATGGTGGTGCTGATGTTCCTGCATTCCCTGCGCGCCACATTGATTGCCGGGATCAGCCTGCCTTTGTCGATCATCGCCACTTTCGGCATGATGTGGTTTTTCGATTTCAGCCTCGACAATCTGTCGCTGATGGCCCTGACCATCGGCACCGGCTTTATCGTCGATGATGCGATTGTGATGATCGAGAACATTGCCCGCCATATCGAGGAGGGTGACAATCCGCTCGACGCCGCCCTCAAAGGCGCGCAGGAGATCGGCTTCACTGTCATATCTCTGACTGTCTCGCTGATTGCGGTGTTCATTCCGCTCTTGTTCATGACGGGGCTGGTCGGGCGGATGTTTCGGGAATTTGCGTTGACGCTGTCGCTCGCCGTGGTCATTTCGGCAGTCATTTCATTGACACTCACCCCGATGCTGTGCGCCATGGTGCTGCGCCAGACCCCGAGCAAGCGCGAGCAGGATCTGCAAACCTTTTTCGACCGCCCGATGCAGCTGATGGCCGGATTTTACGAAAAAACCCTCGTGCTGGCCCTTGCCCGTCCGCGCCTGATGCTGGGCCTGACGGCGGCCACCATGGCACTGACCGCGCTGCTCTATACAGTCAGCCCCAAAGGCTTCCTGCCCAACGAGGATACCGGCCTGATCTCGGTGGTGATGGAAGCCGCCCCCGATGTCTCCTTCGGCCAGATGCAGCACTTGCAGGCCCAGGTGACCGAGAAGATCAAACGCGAACCCTCGGTGGCCAATGTCATCGCCGTTCTCGGCATCGGCGCGCAAAATCTCACCCTCAACAGCGGAAAAATTACCGTCAGCATGGTACCGCATGGCGAGCGGCGCGAGAGTGCGAGCCAGCTGGGAGCCAAAATCCGGCTGATCGAAAACGAGATCGCCGGTATCAGGCTCTATGTCCGCGAGGTGCAGGATATCCAGATCGCCACCCGCGCCTCGCGCTCGCAATACCAATATACATTGACGGGGGCCGATCCCGATGAACTGAACCAATGGGGCCAAAAGCTCGCCAAAGCACTGTCCGGTGATCCGCGCCTGCGCAACATCGCTTCGGAAACTCAGAATGGCGGTTTGCGGGCCTTTATCAACATCGACCGAGAAAAAGCCGGTCGCCTCGGCATATCGATGCAATTGATCAATGACACGCTCAACGATGCCTTCAGCCAGCGGCAGATTTCGACCATCTATGCCCAATCCAACCAGTATCGGGTGATTCTGGAAGCGGCTCCCGCCTTCCAGAACGATCCCAATGTGCTCAATACCCTGTTTATCGGAACGGCATCAGGCGCACAGGTGCCCCTGTCCTCGATTGCCAGCCTGACCCGCGACACCGCCCCGCTGATCATCGCCCGTCAGGACCAATTCCCCGCCTATACGCTCAGCTTCGATCTGGCCGAAAATGCCTCCCTTGATGCCGCCCTGCGTGCCGTCACAGGGGCCGAACAGGTGATTGGACTGCCAGCCTTGCTGTCGGGCCATTTCAGCGCCGATGCTGCCGAATTCCAGCGCGCACTGGCCGGACAGGTCTGGCTGATTTTGGCGGCAATTGTCGTTATCTATCTGGTGTTGGGCATGCTCTATGAGAGCTATATCCACCCGATTACCATTCTCTCGACCCTGCCATCGGCCGGTGTCGGGGCCTTGCTGGCGCTGGCCTTGTCGGGGCATGACGTGTCGGTTGTCGCGCTGATCGGCATCATTTTGCTGATGGGCATCGTCAAGAAAAACGCGATCATGATGATCGATTTTGCCATTGTCGCCATGAACGAGCACGGGATGCGCGCCGAACAGGCGATCACCCAAGCCTGCCATTTGCGCTTCAGGCCGATCATGATGACCACGCTGGCCGCTTTGTTCGGTGCCCTGCCGCTGGCATTTGCCTCGGGTGCGGGCGCGGAATTGCGGATACCGCTCGGCATTTCGATCGTCGGCGGGCTCTTGCTCAGCCAACTGCTGACGCTTTACACCACGCCGGTGATCTTTCTGGCGCTCGACCGGTTCGATCCGCGCCACAAGCTGCAAAACAGTGCCGAAGGCAGTTCCGAGATTAAGGAACAAACATGATGGTCAACCTGTCGGAGCCCTTTATCAAGCGCCCGATTGCAACGACCCTGATGGCGGTGGGGCTGATGTTTGCGGGGCTTCTGGCCTATCTCGATCTGCCGGTCTCGAGCCTGCCAGCGGTTGATTTTCCGACCATCCGCGTCTCGGCCAGCCGTCCGGGGGCCGATCCGGCCACCATGGCCGCCACCGTCGCCGCCCCGCTCGAACGCCGTCTTGGCGAAATCGCCGGTGTCACCGAAATCACCTCGACAAGTTCGCTCGGCAACAGCGCGATTACCATCCAGTTCGACGTCAAACGCAAGATCGACAATGCCGCCCGCGATGTGCAAGCCGCCCTCAACGCCGCCGCCACCGATCTGCCGTCCGATCTGCCGAGCCTGCCGGTGTTCCGCAAAACCAATCCGGCCGCCGCCCCCGTGCTGGTCTTGGCGATCCGGTCCGATTCAATCCCGACCAGCGATCTCTATGACATTTCCGACAGCGTGATTGCCCAGCGCATTGCACAGGTGGCCGGAGTGGCCGAAGTGACGGTCAACGGGGCCGAGCAGCCTGCCATCCGCGTCAAGGTCGATCCCGCCCGCCTTGCCGCCATGGGACTGGGGATCGACGAGGTCCGTACCGCTTTGGTCAGTGCCAATGCACTCGGGCCTGTGGGCTCGTTTGATGGGGAAAATCAGGCCGAAATGCTCGCCACCAATGCCCAATTGGTGACCATCGAGGATTTCAAACGCGTCATCGTGGCAGTGCGCAATTCGGTCGCCGTCACCCTGGGCGATGTCGCAGATGTGCGCTCTGGCGTGCGCAACACCCGTGCGGCGGGCTGGTTCAACGGCAAACCTGCCGTATTGCTGATCATCACCAAACAGCCGCAAGCCAATGTGATCGAAACGGTCGACAAGGTGAAGGCACTCATCCCCGAATTGCGCCGCTGGATTCCGGCCAGCGTCGAAATGGCGATTGTGTCGGATCGCACCAGCACCATCCGCGCCTCGATCAGCGATCTCATGGTGACATTGTGTGCGGCCATTGTGCTGGTGATGTTGGTGGTCTGGCTGTTCTTGCGGCGCGGCGCGCAAATTCTGGCGGTCGGCATGACGGTGCCTTTGTCGCTGGCAGGCAGTTTTGCCGCCATGTGGGTGGCGGGCTTCACGCTCGACAATCTCTCCCTGCTTGCCATCACCATTTCGGTGGGTTTTGTGGTCGATGATGCGATTGTGGTGGTGGAAAACATCCATGCGCAGTTGGAGCGCGGCGCGACGCGCCTGCAAGCCGCACTGGAGGGCGCGCGCCAGATCGGCTTTACCGTGTTCTCGATCAGCCTGTCGCTGATTGCCGCCTTTATCCCGATGCTGTTTCTGGACGGTGCGGTGGGCCGTATGTTCCGCGAATTCGCCCTGACTTTGACCTTTGCCATTGCCGTGTCCACCTTCGTCTCGCTGACCGTCGCCCCGATGATTTGCTCCAGATTGATGAAGCGTGACAGCGACACGACCCGAAGCCGTCTCGACCAAATATTTGAACAGGGGCTGGAATGGCTGTCACAAAGCTATCAAGCCTCGCTCATACCCGTCTTGCGCCATCCATGGCTGACCATACTGACCTTTGTGCTGGTCATCGGTGCAAGCGTCGCGCTGTTTCGCGCCCTGCCCAAAGGCGGTTTTCCGCAAGACGATACCGGCCTGATATTCGGGTTTACCGAAGCCTCGGCCGATGTGTCCTTCGGGGCGATGATCGGATTGCAGCAACGCGTCGCCGATATTGTGCTGGCCGATCCGGCGGTTGCCAGTGCCTCGTCCTTTATCGGGGCGTCGGGCGGTATTGCCTCGGTCAATCAGGGCCGCATCCTGATCAGCCTCAAACCCTTTGCCGAGCGCGGGATTTCCTCCAATGCGGTGGTGATCCGCTTGCGCAAAAGCCTCGCTGCCGTCACCGGCATCTGGCTGTTCATGGTGCCGGTGCAGGATTTGCGGGTCGGCGGGCGGGTCGGCAAATCCCCTTTCCAGTTCACCTTGTGGGGACAGGATCTCGACGCTTTGCAGACATGGGCTCCGCGCGCAGTCGCAGCACTCAAAGCCGCCCCCGAACTGGTGGATGTCTCCACTGACAAGATCAATGGCGGGTTGCAGCTCAATCTGGTGATCGACCGTACCCGTGCGGCGCAATTGGGCGTCAAAATTCAGGCCATTGATGCCGTTTTGGGCGATTCTTTCGGGCAAAAACAGGTGGCCACACTCTATTCGCAGCGCAATCAATATCGGGTCGTGATGGAATCGGACCGCCAGCGCGACCCCAATGATCTGAACGCCCTTTATGTCACAGGCACTGGGGGCGTGCAGGTGCCTTTGTCGACCCTTGTAAGGTTCGAGCGCGGGATTTCGCCTCTGCTGGTCAACCATCAGGGCCAGTTTCCGGCCATCACCATCACCTATGACGTCGCCCCCAATGTCTCGCAGGATGCAGCCTTCAAGGCGGTGCGTCGGGTGATCGAGGGTCTGCACCTGCCCGATACGCTCAATTCCGATTTTGCCGGCGATGCCAAAGCCTTTTCGGCTGCTGCAGGCACGCAAGGCCTGTTGATTCTGGCGGCTTTTGTCGCCGTTTATCTGATTTTGGGGATCTTGTACGAGAGCCTCGTGCATCCGCTCACCATCATCTCCACTTTGCCTTCGGCCGGATTGGGGGCTTTGCTGTCGCTCTGGCTGTTCGGCATGGAACTGACGCTGATTGCGATGATCGGTATCATTCTGCTGATCGGCATCGTCAAGAAAAACGGCATCATGCTGGTCGATTTCGCCATTGCCGCGCAACGCGAGCAACAACTTTCGCCCTATGACGCCATTTACAAGGCCTGCGGGGCGCGGTTCCGGCCGATCCTGATGACCACGCTGGCCGCCCTGCTCGGGGCCCTGCCGCTGGTGCTGGCGATGGGACCGGGAGCCGAACTGCGCCGCCCGCTCGGCGTGACCATCATCGGCGGGTTGGTGCTGTCGCAGCTGCTGACGCTCTATACGACACCGGTCATCTATTTGATGATGGACCGTTTCAGCCGGAAAAAGACAACTTTTTCAAATGCATAAAGATTATTTTTTGCCCGTGAACAGCGGGTGAACGATCACATCGCCCGGCTTGATCCCCAAACGATGCGCCGTGCCTGCATTGAGTTCCAGCACGCTCCAGACCGGCTCGCTGGTGCCGATGGTGCGGGTGGAGTGGGGCTCGGTGTTCAGGGCCATTGAAACGATGGTGCCATCCTTTTTGATGAACAGCATATCGAGCGGAATAAATGTGTCTTTCATCCACATGGAGACCGGAGCTTCGGCTCCGAATTCAAACAACATGCCGCGATCGGCCGGCAGATAGCGACGAAACATCAAACCGCGCGCCCGCTCGTCCACCGTGCGCATGACCTCGACCATAAAAACATTGTCTTTGTTGGCCCCGTTCTGGGTCGAGACGATGCTCAGCTTCTCCAGAGAAGGCGAAGCGGCTTGCGCCTGTGCTTGTCCGCCACTCAACCAAGCTCCCGACAACAAAAGGCCTGCCAGCAGCAGCAGGGACACGAAAGAAAGCCCGCGGTTGGATTTGAGGCCGGGACGATCCGGAATTGTTGTGGAAACCATGGTCATCAAGCCTTTTTGGTCACTGCTGCTGCGAATGCACGGGAATGAAACCGGCTTATGCCGATCAGACCGAAGCGCGAAAATGGCCGCTCCGTTGCGGGTGGTCAAGCAAAATGCAATGCCGCATCACCCGCAGGTGCAGCAGAAATCCAAAAAAGCATTTAAGACAACGCAGGTCATGCGTGTCTGGCACGCAGGTGTTTTGTCCGGCGCAAATGGGCGCATACACCATTCCTCCGCCCCGAGAGAGGCGGAAAGAAACATAAGTGATAACAGCGTCTCAATGAGAAGCCGGAGGCTGCAATCCATCCACAGGCCGCACCTCTGCCGCCATCAGGCCTTTCGAGCCATAGCCGTAGCGCACCAGAATTTCCTGCCCGGGTTTCAATTCGAAAAAACCGAACCGACGCAAGATTTCCATATGCACGAAAATATCGGGATGGCCGTCACCCGCATGCACGAAGCCGAAGCCGCGCAAGCGGTTGAACCATTTCACCACCATGCGTTCAAGACCGCTGATCGGCACAACCGTAGTATGCATTCTCGGTATCGGCATTTGCGAAGGATGCAACGCGGTCGATGTATCCATCGCACTCACCCGCACCACCTGCCAGCCCCGTTTGGATTTGACGGCCTCGCAGGTGATTTTGGCACCTTCCAGCGCGGTTTCGAACCCGTCTCTGCGCAGACAACTGATATGCACCAGCACGTCATCGCCGCCATTGTCAGGTACGATAAAGCCGAAGCCTTTGGCCACATCGAACCATTTGATGGTTCCGACCATTTCTACGGTTGCCGGCATCCCGCCCATATCGGCAAAGCCGGCATATTGCTTGAAATCCTCGGCAGTTGCTGCCTGCGCGACATATAAGATATCTCTCACTTCATCATTCATTGACCAATACCCACCACCTAATAAAACGCGTTAAAATAAAATCGGTAGCCAAACGCCAGACGGCCTGACAGGGCCTCACAACAAACGATTTTTTCAAAGCACACACAAAATTGCCTGACCCAGCTCCCTGAGCGAACTCCCCGACCCGGTTGCCAAAGTGAACAGCCCGACTTAACTGCTGCCAGCAACACGGATATCACTGCGACCCGACTGCCACCCATCCCGACCCCGACACGACAAAACCGGCACCAATCGGGCAAGTGAACCCGTCCGGACAAAGCCGAAACGCCGGTTTCCGGCAGACCCATCCTTTCCGTGTCTTGGTTTATGTCTCAGTCAAGACATTTTTGAATAATAATAGAAAATTCATAATTTGAAAATAATAGAACTGAATAAAAATCACTATATCGTCAAATAATTATCTAAATTTACAACTATATAGAATTAATTAAAAATAATTAATATAAAAATTGTATAATGTGACATTTATTCACTTAAAAAATTCTAATAGATTAGCCAATATACAATTATTGGTTGTTGTCATTTATATTCAATTAGTATTACGGGAATTTTGCATTGATCCACCGCAATGCTCCCCATGCACCCTGTCCTGTCAAATTGCCATCTTGCCGTGTCACACGCCGACAATTGCGGCAGAGTTATTTGAAACCACCGACAAATGATAATTGACCTCGGACCCGAACAAGGCAAAGAAAAGGGACCGAATGTCCAGCCAAACGGAACATGCCGCCATGACCCAGAGATTTATCCTGACCCTGTCCTGCCCCAATCGCCCCGGTATTGTCGCGGCTGTCTCGGGCCTGATTTTCGAGGTCGGGTTCAATATTTTTGACGCCCACCAGTTTGATGACACCGAAACGGGACGGTTTTTCATGCGGGTCGGTTTCAACACGGTGGATCGAGATGGGGTGGTCAACGCGGCGGCTTTACAGCGTTTTGAAAGCGGGTTCGCCGTTATCCGCGGGCAATTCGGCATGGATGCCACCGTACAGCCCGATGACAAGCCGCGCCGCGTGATGATTTTGGCCTCGCAATCCGATCACTGCCTGTCGGACCTGCTCTATCGCCTGCGCATCGGTGAATTGCCGGTCACCATCAGCGCGATCGTGTCCAACCATCCGCGCGATACCTATGCGCATCTGGATTTCGGCGATATTCCGTTCCATTACCTGCCCGTGACTCCCGACACCAAAGCGGCGCAGGAGCAGGCCTTGCTTGATCTGGTCGACAGCACAAAAACCGATCTGGTGGTGCTGGCGCGTTATATGCAAATTCTCAGTGACAATCTGGCGACCGCCTTGTCAGGCCGTTGCATCAACATCCATCATTCGTTCCTGCCCGGCTTCAAGGGCGCGCGGCCCTATCACCAGGCACACCGGCGCGGGGTGAAACTGATCGGGGCCACGGCCCATTATGTGACGACCGATCTCGACGAAGGTCCGATTATCGAACAGGATGTCGAGCGCATCAGCCATAGCGATACGCCCGAAGATCTGATCCGCAAGGGCCGCGACATCGAACGCCGCGTGCTGGCCCGTGCGGTCTTGTGGCATGTGCAGGGCCGCGTGCTGCTCAATGGCAGCAAAACGGTTGTGTTCCCTGCCTGACGGTCAAAATCCGGCCTGATTCAAGTCAGGCCGGATCTCTGGTTACGCCCCTTGCTGGCCGGCATTGGCAAAGAACAACTGCTTACCGTCGATCTTGAATTGACCGATGGCGGCCTGACCCTCTGGGCTGACCAGCCAATCGACAAAGGCCTGCCCGTCCTGGGCTTTGACATGCGGATGTTTGGCCGGATTGACCAGCATCACACCATATTGGTTGAACAGGCGGGCATCTCCCTCGACGCTGATCTGCAATGTGCCTTTGTTCTTGAAAGAGAGCCATGTGGCCCGATCCGACAACACATAGGCCTCCATCGCCATGGCGGTATTGAGTGCCGCACCCATGCCCTGCCCGATTTCACGGTACCAGTTCTGGTTGCCACCCTGTGGATTGCCAGCCTGTGGTTTGGCAGGATCAATCCCGACTGCCTTCCACAAAGCCAGTTCTGCCGCATGGGTCCCGGAACGGTCACCGCGCGACACGAAGGGCGAGCCCTTGGCGGCAATAGCCTGCAAGGCCGAAGCGATGTCCTTGACCCCGTTGATCTTGGCCGGATCGCTGGCGGGACCGATCAGCACGAAGTCGTTATACATCACCGCAAAGCGTTTCAGACCAAAACCGTCTTCGACGAATTTTTGCTCTTGTGCCTTGGCATGCACAAACACCACATCGGCATCACCTCTCCGGCCAGTATCGAGTGCTTGCCCGGTGCCCTGGGCGACCACACGCACCTGAATACCGGTCTTTTGCGTAAACAAGGGCAGTATGTGGTCAAACAGGCCGGAATCCTGTGTAGACGTGGTCGAAGCCACCGTAATAAACCGCTCCTGAGCCTGAGCGGGCTGGCCTGCCAGCAGGCCAAGCGAAGCTATCACAACACCAAACCATCTCAACATGCGCTATCCTCCTGAAATGCGATCACCAAACCAGATCACCTGCGATAAAGGCACGGGCCTGTTGCGTTTGCGGATCATTGAAAAACTGTTTTGCCTCGCTGGCTTCCACCAGCGAGCCGGACGCCAGAAAAACCACATCATCGGCCAAACGTCGAGCTTGGCCCAGATCATGTGTGCTCATCATCAGAGTGACACCCTCGGCATGCAAATCCCCCAGCATGGCCTCGATCAACCGCGTGGCGGAAGGGTCGAGTGCGGCCGTCGGCTCATCCAGAAACAGCAGATCCGGCCGCAAAGCCCAGGCCCGGGCGATCGCCAGCCTTTGCTGTTCCCCGCCCGACAATAACCGTGCCGGACGCTCGCTAAAGCCCGTCAGGCCGAAGCGGTTCAGGGCTTCGACCGCGCGGCTGCGCAATTGTGCGGAAGGCACGCCAACTGTTGCCAGAGCATGGGTGACATTGTCGAACACAGAACGGCGCA
>Ga0214921_10002578_pt1 | contig 29246 bp, 20 predicted proteins | sample LL1505_MetaG_FD_177992 | JGI IMG/M metagenome (GOLD analysis project Ga0214921, IMG submission 177992) | Freshwater microbial communities from Lake Lanier, Atlanta, Georgia, United States - LL-1505 | ecosystem: Environmental > Aquatic > Freshwater > Lake | place: USA: Georgia | collected...
TCTTTACTGCGGCATTTGAGCAAAATCTTCGCAGCGTGGGTGTCAATGCTGGTCAAGCGCTCAATGATCTCACTACGATTCGTCAGTTTGTAACGGGTAATGGCATGTTTGCCTTTTTTGATGCACCCTGGTTTCCGATTTACCTTTTGGTTATCTTTGTTTTTAACTTTTGGATGGGTTTGTTTTCCCTTGTCAGCGTTATTTTGCTTGTCGGCTTGGCTTGGTTAAACGAAATTGTTTCGCGCAAACCTCTAGCCGAAGCAAACTCAACGGCAATCCGTTCGAGCAATATGGCTACCAACAACTTACGCAATGCCGAGGTGATCGAGGCCATGGGTATGTTGCCCAATATGCGCAAGCGCTGGTACTCCCAGCATTTGAAATTTTTGAACTTGCAAGCCGAGGCGAGCCAAAAAGCATCGCGGGTGAGCTCCGCCACTAAATTCGTGACCATTGCAGTGCAGTCCTTAATTTTGGGAGTAGGTGCATTATTGGTGATTCGCGGGCAAGTTACCGCCGGTATGATGATCGCCGGCTCGATCTTATTAGGCCGTGCTTTGGCTCCCGTTCAGCAAATTATTGGGGTATGGCGGCAATGGAGTAGCGTTACCAGTGCTTACGGCCGCTTGCAAAGTTTACTTGCCGATAATCCGCCCCGTGAAGCAGGCATGGAGCTACCAAAACCTACGGGCGTCGTTAGTGTAGAAAGTGTGACAGCCGCCCCACCCATGGCCGCAGTCGCCGTTTTAAAGGGTGTTAGTTTTCAAATTCAATCGGGCGATTGCTTGGGTGTGATTGGACCAAGCGGTTCAGGTAAATCCACCTTAGCACGTTTAGTGGTCGGTGTTTGGCGCGCCGCCGTTGGTAAAGTGCGCTTAGATGGTGCCGATGTCTTTTTATGGAGTAAAGATGAGTTAGGCCCCAGCGTAGGCTATCTACCACAGGACATTGAACTCTTTGCTGGAACGATTAGCGAAAACATTGCGCGTTTTGGTGAGGTTAATGCCGAGCAGGTGGTGGCAGCTGCCAAATTAGCAGGCGTTCATGAATTAATTTTGCGACTGCCTGAGGGCTATGACACCTTAATTGGCGATGGTGGTCTAGGTCTATCGGGTGGGGAAAAACAGCGCTTGGGTCTTGCGCGTGCTCTGTATGGCGAGCCATCGTTAATTGTGCTGGATGAACCCAACTCCAATTTGGACGATATTGGCGAGATTGCCCTCACGCAAGCCATTATTCGCTTGCGGCAAATGCGTAAAACGGTCATCTTAATTAGCCATCGCCCGAGCATCATTCGTGAAACCAATAAGCTTTTGGTGTTGCGCGATGGCATGGTCTCAGCGTTTGGACCTACCGATCAGGTATTAAAAGATTTAGCTCAATTTAAAGCGCAGCAAGAAGCGCAAGCAGCAGCTCGCGCAAAAGCGGAGGCCGAGGCAAAAGCAGCCCAAAGCTCTAGAGACCTTACCTACATTACTGACCCCAATGCTGAGAAACCCGCTCCCGATAGCGGCGCATCTGGCGATAAGTAAATTACGAGGAAGCGATGTTAAAACTCCCATACGAAAACTCGAAAACGTGGCTTAAAGAACGCATTGCAGCTTTACAAGAGATTAGAGCCAATACCGAAGAAGCTGAGCAGTACGATGAAAAAAATTATGCGCGTCTTGGCTGGATCGTTTTATCGATCGGTTTTGGCGGCTTTATGCTGTGGGCTAGCTTTGCGCCTCTCGATAAAGGAGTGCCTGCTACAGGAACGGTGATTGCCGATGGCCAGCGCAAAACCATTCAAGCTCCTTTTAATGGCGTAGTAGAGGAGATCTTGGTTAAGGATGGTCAGACTGTGACTGCTGATCAAGTCCTTATCAAGTACAACAATTTGCAAGCGTCGGCACAAGCAACGGGCGCACGCCAAGCAGTCCTGGGTTTACGCGCACAAGTGAAGGGTATTGAAGACTCAATTTCGAATAAACAAGAACAACTCAAAGTCATGAAAGAGCAACTGGAAAATGTTCAGTTACTCACCAAGGAAGGTTATGTTGCGCGAAATCGCTTACTCGAAGTGCAACGCACCTACTTGCAGTTAAATGGCTCACTCGCAGAAGATCAAGGTAATTTAGTTCGCTATCGATCGCAACTGGCTGAGCAAGAATCGCGCTTGGCCGCTTTTGAATTTGATCTAAAAAATACCGAAGTGAAATCACCCGTGGCTGGCTCGGTCTTTAATTTAGAAGTATTTACCAAGGGTGCCGTCACGCCAATGGGCATGAGGTTACTCGAAGTCGAGCCCGCCCAAGCAGCCCTTGTTGTAGAGGCTCAGGTGCCGGTTCACTTAATTGACAAGGTGTATGTGGATCTGCCCGTGGAGCTACTTTTCTTGGCCTTTAATCAGCGCAGCACACCCAATATCCCCGGAAAAGTCATTGTGGTTTCCAGTAATCGCACCCAAGATCCGCGCACGGGTGAGCCCTATTACAAGATTCAGGTTGAAGTAACCCCAGAAGGAAAGCGTAAGTTACGGGATAACAAAGTGCGTCCTGGTATGCCAGTAGAAGTCTTTATTGTCACGGGCGAGCGCACCATGATGTCGTATTTAATGAAGCCCATTACCGATCGTCTGAAAACCGCCCTAAGCGAGGAGTAAGGTGAAAAAGTCTCTGCTAGCTAGCGCACTTGCTTTATCGGTTCTGGTGACCGATGCCGCGGCCTTGGATTTGATGAGTGCCTATGAAGCCGCCCTAGCCAACGATCCCACTTTCCGCGCAGCCGTTAAAGATGCAGAAGCTGGGCGGGCCAATCTTGAAATTGGCCGCTCTGGTCTTTTGCCGCAGTTAAGTGCAAATTATTATTCAGCGATAAACAATAGCCGCATTGTACAACCCCAATTTGGTAATCAAGGGAGGCCTACCATCATCACCAACAGTGCCTATCCTAGTAATAATTCCTACTTTCAAGTCACACAATCCTTATTTAATTTGCAAGCGCTTGCGCAATTTCGTCAAGGTACAGCGCAAGCCAATTTAGCGCAGGCTAAATTAGCCTATAACACCCAAGACCTTCTCATTCGAGTACTGCAGGCTTATACCGATTTACTCTTTGCCCGAGACCAGTATTCGTACTTTGAGGCTCAACGGGATGCCTTTAAAGAGCAGATGGATACTAATGTGCGGCGTTATCAAAAAGGCGAAGGGACAATCACGGACACCTTGGAAACCCGTGCCTCCTTTGAAATGGCCAATGCACAGCTCATTGAAGCGCGTGATCTGATTGAGAACAATAAGCGAAAGTTAGAGGCCATTGTGGGTCTACAACTCCAGTCGCCGGTGGAGGTTCGAGCCCTTCTCAAAACGTTTAAAGTGCAACCCCTTAATCCGCGTGCGTTCGAACTCTGGAGAGAAATGGCACTTGCATCTAACCCAGAAATATTGGCAGCGCAGCATGCTGAAGAAGTCGCGCGTCAAGACTTTCAAAAAAATGTCGGCGCTAATTTTCCAGTCATTAGTGCGGTGGCTACTTGGGGTCAGCAGAACTCGTATTACATTTCGACTATTAACCAACAAGCCACCACATCAACAGCAGGCATTCAAGCAACCTGGCCCATTTTTAATGGTGGACAGACGACCGGATTGATCTCCCAATCGAGAGCTAATTTTGAGAAGGCAACTGCCCAATTAGATGAGGCGCGTCTGCGTGTGGTGACCGAGTTACGAAAGCAATACGATGCAGTTTTATCAAGTGAGCAAAAGGTCGCCGCCTTAGATCGGGCTGTTGAATCGGCTACAGAGTTAACCAAGGCTATGCGCCTCAGTATCAAAGGCGGTGAGCGTGTCAATATGGATGCGCTCTTAGCGGATCGAGGTTTAGCCAATGCCCGACGGGATTTAGCGCAAGCCAAATACAATTATTTACTGGCCTATTTGCGCCTAAAACAGCAAGCGGGAAATTTAACATCCGACGATTTGCAGCATGTGGCAACTTTTTTTGAACGCATTCCGTCAGCCCCTGCAAAACGCTAGCCCCATACGCCAAACCTCGCTATGATGGTGAGGGTAGTTTGGATAAAAAGAGACGGTAGAGACTGTGGCTGAAAACGTGAAAAATATCCCCGTGGGCGAAAACGCTGACACTTCCTCTAGTTGGTCAAGTCTGCGCTTACACGGCGGTTTTATAGCCGCATCGGTTCGTCGCGAATTTCAGTTGCGCTATCTCAATTCATTACTGGGCGCGAGTTGGACCATCCTTAACCCATTGGCGATGATGCTGGTTTACACCTTGATTTTTTCGCAAGTGATGCAAGTGCGTCTTCCTGGTAATCAATCAGCATACGCTTACAGCATTTTCTTACTGTGCGGTTTGCTGCCCTGGGGTTTACTCACCGATATTGTCTCGCGTGGCCCGACACTCTTTTTAGATCAAGCTAACGTCTTAAAAAAAATACAGTTTCCCAAAATAAGCTTGTTGATCATTGCCGTTATTAATAGCATCATCAACTTTGCCATTATTTTTGGGCTCTTTATCCTTTTTTTGGTGGTCAGTGGTCAGTTTCCGGGTTGGGTCATTTGGACAATGCTGCCAATTTTGCTCTTGCAAATTTGCCTAGCTGCTAGCCTTTGTTTAATTTTGGCCATTTTGCATGTCTTTTTTAGAGATGTGGCACCGCTGACGAATATTGCTTTGCAATTTGGCTTTTGGCTCACACCGATTGTCTATTCGATCACAATGGTGCCGCAAAAGTATCAAGAGTACTTAGCACTCAATCCCCTAATGCCGCTCTTTGAGGCTTACCATACTATTTTTATCAGTGAGCAAATGCCACAGTGGTCATCCTTATGGAGTACGGTTGTGATTAGCATGCTCTTGTGTGGCTGTGCTGTTTATTTATATCAACGCTGCAGCGCAGAAATAGTAGATGAGTTATGAGTGTTGCTATTAGCGTCAATGGCCTGGGTAAGGCCTATAAGCAGTACCCCAGCAAGTGGGCGCGCTTATTCGAATGGTTAACGCCATTTAGTCATCCGCGTCATCGCCTGCATTGGGTTTTGCAGGATATGTCGTTTGAGGTAAAGCGGGGCGAGGCGGTCGGCATTATTGGTGTTAATGGCGCTGGCAAAAGTACCTTGTTAAAAATGCTCACCGGGATCACACAAGCAAGTACCGGATCAGTCGTCATTCATGGGCGGGTAGCTGCGTTATTAGAATTGGGCATGGGTTTTCACCCGGACTTTACAGGGCGCCAAAATGCTTTCATGTCCGGCCAATTACTTGGCTATAGTGTTGCGCAAATTGAAGCGCTGCTGCCTGAGATCGAAGCGTTTGCTGGAATTGGTAGTTATCTAGATGAGCCGGTACGCGTTTATTCCAGTGGTATGCAGGTTCGTCTGGCATTTAGTATTGCGACCGCCATTCGTCCTGATGTGCTAATTATTGATGAAGCACTATCGGTTGGTGATATTGAATTTCAACACCGCAGCTATGAACGTATTCGTCAATTTCGTGAGGCCGGGACCACCTTACTATTTGTTTCGCATGACAAAGGCGTGATTGTGAATTTATGTGATCGCGCCATTTTGTTAAATCAGGGGCGCATTGCCATGGTCGGCGAACCTGAAATGGTCATGGATTACTACAATGCGATGCTCGCACAGCAACCCAAAGAGGGAATTGCTCAAACACTGGGTGATGACGGTAAGATCCAAACGCAATCCGGCTCAGGCGAAGTGAAATTAGTACAAGTATCTTTATTGGATGCAGCAGACTTGCCCATTGAAGTCGTGCGGGTTGGTCAAGCAGTTTGCATTACGTTGCGCACGCAATGCCTTGAGAGTGTCGCAGGACTAGTTGCCGGTTTTATGATCAAGGATCGCTTGGGTCAGGTCATGTATGGCACCAATACTTTTCACCATCAACAGCAATTGCAGCACTTGTCTGCTGGTGCATGCTCAATTTTTTCGTTTAACCTCACTTTGCCGCTGGGTCCCGGTCATTATTCGATCTCTGTCGCATTGCACGCCGACGATACGCACATTGCCAAAAATTACTTATGGATGGACCGCGCACTTTTCTTTACTGTCGTCAATGGCGATGAGCCCGTATTTGTTGGCGCACATTATTTACCAACACAGATTCGGGTGCAGCGTGATGCCTGAGCAAATGCGTCGTACTTGGGCACGATGGAAATTTATCATTGATAAAATTCCCAATCAAATCATTCATTACACACTTGGTAATGAAATCACGCGGCTTACGATCTTAAAACTATTAGCCCCATTTCCGCGATTAAAGATTTTTTTACGTGACCATGTTGCGCAAATTCAACAAGGATTTATTCAAAAACGGATTTTGTATCAACGCAGTATTCACCCCACGATGGTGATTAAAGGCCGTCGTCAGGCATCGCCTGTCAGCCCAGAAAGTTTGGCTTGCCAAGACTCTCAGGCGCCATCGGTACCTGAGATTCTACGGCGGATTGAAAGAGAGTTGGAGTGAGCGGTTTTATTACTCCGCCCCTTGCAGATCCATTGCGCATTACGGCATTGCAGGCCCATTTACGAGGTAAGCGGGTGGCTATTTTGGCTGCTGGCGCCCCTAAGGACGGCCATGGTGGTGCAGAGCGGCTCTACGAGGGTTTGCTGCAAGCCTTTATTGCGCTGGGCACCCATGCCCAATTGATTTTTATTGCAGCCAGTGAAGAGTCTGTGGATGCCATCGTGGCTAACTATGCTCGGGCCAAAGCCACCGATTTGCGTGAGTTTGATTTCGTTGTTTCAACCAAAGTCCCCACCTATGCAATTGAACATCCCCATCATGTTCTCTATTTGGTGCATACCGTACGGGTCTTTGATGATATGTTTGATGCAGCTTTTTCGCCTGCGCAGCCAAGCGATTACAGCGCACGAAGTACGATTCATGCCTTAGATACCGCGGCACTGAAAAACATTCGCCACCGTTTTGCAATTGGTGCCGAAGTGCAACGGCGTCTGTACCGTTGGCGAGGGCTTGATTGCACCGTCATGCACCCACCACTGGCGAGTAATCCATTTACGCCCCAGGCGCAAAAGCATGCGAACCTAGCGCCATACTTTTTTATTCCTGGGCGGCTGCATCCGTGGAAACGCCTTGATTTATTAATCCATGCAGTTCAGCAATCATCCATGCCGATGCGCCTTCTGATTGCCGGCGGTGGGGAAGCAGAAGGGGCGCTGCGTGCGCTAGCGGGTTCGGATTCGCGCATTGAATTTTTGGGGCGCATTAGCGATGCGCAATTGGTGGAATATTACGCGCAGGCACTAGCCGTTCCTTTTGTTCCGCTGCGGGAAGACTATGGCTACATTACTCTTGAAGCTTTTGCTAGTGCATGTCCTGTGATTACGTGCACTGATTCGGGCGAGCCTACTTATTTAGTCGAGCACATGCATACCGGTTTAGTGGTTAAGCCTAATGTTCAAGCATTGTGCCAAGCACTTGAGTGGGCGCACACCCATCCTGAGCAAATGCAAAGTATGGGACTAGCGGCGCACCGTGCGCTAGGACAACTGTCTTGGACTGAGATTGCCTTAACCCTTGCGAGTGCTGCCCTTGATTTTCCGATTGCACAAGGTTCTGTGCACAAACCTACAACGCATGCATTGGTACTGGATATGCAACCCATCGATCCTCCGATTGGCGGAGGGCGACAGCGTTTACTGGGTCTTTATCATGGCTTGGGCAAGGACACCCCGTGCCGTTACATTGGATCATATGATTGGCCGGGAGAGGCCTACCGAGAGCATGCATTAAGCCCCACCCTTTGGGAGATTGATGTGCCTCTGTCTTTAGAGCATCACGCTGCGGCTAAGAAATTGGCTAATACCGTGGGCACGGTGGTGATTGATTTAGCCTTTAGTCAGCAAGCCCATTTATCACCCGCTTACCTAGAAAAAGTTCGCAAAGAAATTCCACTGGCGCAGGTCGTGGTTTTTTCTCATCCCTGGGTATATCCCTTGGTCAAAGAACAGATTCGGGCAGATCAGATCGTGATTTACGATGCCCAAAATGTCGAAGGTTATTTACGCGCGCAGTTGCTGGATAAAAAGTATCCGGCATGTAATGATTTACTTGCGCAGGTTTGTAGCGATGAAGCGCAATTGGGTGAGCGTGCTAATTGGATTTTGACTTGCTCGCATGAAGACTTGCAGCGCTTTTTTCGGGTGTATGGATTTGCCCCTGCCAAGATGCGCGTGGTGCCCAATGGCGTCATGGCCTTTTCGCCATCGCGCCAGCAAGATCGTGCTCAATGCCGTGCCAGCCTAGGACTTGATCCCCAAGCGCTTATTGCAATTTTTGTAGGAAGTTCGTATGGACCCAATCTCGAGGCAGCATTTTTTATGCTGCATGATCTGGCTCCCACTATGCCGCAGGTGCATTTTGTCATTGCCGGTGGAGTTAGTACTGAGCTAGCTAGCGATTTGCCAAATGTCACCTTAACCGGTGTCTTATCTGAGCAGCAAAAAGATCAGTGGCTCGGCGCGGCTGATTTTGCTCTTAACCCGATGTTTTCAGGTTCGGGTACCAATATTAAAATGTTTGACTTTATGGCCTCGTACTTGCCAGTGATTACCACTGCGGTGGGAGCGCGTGGCATTGAAACTAGCTATCGTCTTGCGATGACCGAAGTGGAGCCCAGCGTAGCAGCACATCAAGTGGCGATTACACAAATGGCTGACTCTGCGTACCGTACCCAAGCGGCCGCTGAAGCCCGCGCTTGCATTGAAGAGGGCTATGCCTGGGAGCGAATTTCTGCCCAACTGGGTCAATTTATGCGAATGCGTACGCGTATTGCAGGCCAACCCTTACCCAAATTCTCTGTGGTCATTCCAAGTTATGAGCGCCATCATCAGCTTGATGATTTGATCGCCTGTTTACAAACGCAGGTGGAGCGCGATTTTGAAGTAGTCATCATTGATCAAAGCAATACGCGCTGGAGTGGTGCCGATGGAGATTATGGTTTTGCATTGACCTACTTTCACTCGCCTGTCAAAGGCGCAGTGCGGGCACGCAATACCGGAGCGATGCTCGCACAAGGTGAGCTTTTAGCCTTTATTGACGACGATTGTTTGCCAAGCCAAAACTGGTTACTTAATGCCCGCCCGTATTTTGCTGATCCCAAGGTTGTTGGTTTAGAGGGCTTGATTGAGTCAGATCATTTGGGCGATCCCAATTGGCGTGCTGTCACAAATATTGGAAGTGAGGGAATTGGGTTTATGACTGCCAACTTATTTGTGCGCTCAGCCGTTTTCCAATATTTAGGCGGTTTTGATTTACGCTTTGATCGCCCTCATTTTCGAGAGGATACCGACTTTGGTTGGCGTATGTTGGATTTAGGCGCGGTGCCCTATGCGGACGATGTGGCCGTTTTTCATCCAGCGCAAAAACGTGATATTGCGCGGGAGTCGCATGAAGCGCGCGCACATTTTTTTGAAAAAGATGCCCTGTTGTATGAAAAGCATCCCAAGCGTTATCGGGTGTTATTTGAGTTTGAGCGCCACTATAAAAACAGATTTGGGTTTGCCGAAAATTTATTGCGAGGATTTGAGCAAATCGGTAAAAAACCGCCAAGCTGGATAGCTAAAAAATTGCATAGCGTAAAAGTTAGCTAGGTTTTTACTTTGCTAACAGGTGTAGTGTTGTCAGATAATCAAAAAAGTTTTGATACAGAACCCAATTTCCATAATTGCTCAAGTGATCGCCATCAAAAAATAAAGGATAGCCATCCTTTAATGCGGCGCACTGCTCGCCAGGGCACAAAGTGTCAAATGGATCCCATAGGCTTACATTGGGAATTTGATTGCTAAGTTCTTGCATTTGCCGAAGTACTGGGCCTCGCAAAACTGCAAGCTCCTGCTTTGAAATGCTAAGCCCATTAGCGCAAACGGGGTTGAACTGATTAAAAGAATCGATACATCTAAATGGGGGACTTTTCAATACGGGTGGCGGTGCAATAAAGACAACATGCAATTTAGCATCTGTAAAGCGCTTGAGCCATACTGCTGCCTCTGAACTGGCATCTAGTCGCAAGCGCATTTGATCATTTAAAGATGTTACGCTTGGCGTTGCTTGCGTAATATTTTCCGACTGATCTGTAAGGCGTGGCAAGCGAAGACTCGGAAGAACGATAATATCCCCCGGTTTTGCTTTGGTTATTACCTGCTCGGTGATACGTTCTGCTACCCCGTAGATATCACAATCAGGTGATGATTTATATTTCATAGGTATATCTAGCGGTAAAAAACTACAACCTGAATTGGCGTAAAGATAAACTGGAGTAGCGCTTTTGCTACTAAGTTCCTCGAATAAAGGAAAGAGAGCTTCAGCGTGTGAGTCGCCAATGACAAAAATACGTTGACTAGAGAGACCATTTAAAGAGCATTTAAGTTTTGGTTCAAACTGTAATAGCTTAACGCCATGACTATTTGAGCTCTCTCGATGGGGTAGGCAATCATAAGCAGTGCCACCAGGATAGTGACTCAGGCCGTTGGCATACCAGTGAATACGCTGTATGGATGATTGAGTAAGGCTAAGGTGTGATTGATATTGAAATATCAATATACCCAATCCACAACTAATGAGTGTGATGCCGATATATCCAAGTAGGATATGGGTGGTTTGATGCTTTTCAATCCAAGCATTGTGACGCAAGGGCTGTTCAATGAAGCGATATGACAGCATAGATAGTATTAGTGATAACAGTAGCGCTGCCCCATACTGAATAGGGGTATTAAGCCCGCAAGTCCATCGAAGTAATACGTAGATAGGCCAATGCCAGAGATATAAAGAGTACGAGCGCTTACCAATCCAAACTAGAGCAGAAGAGCCTAAGCATTGGCGAATCGGATCGATCGGATTTAATTGCGCTCCACCAATGAGAAGGAGAGTTCCAATTACAGGTAGCAAAGCCAATGGCCATGGAAAATGGTTTGCGTTTGTAAAAATAAATCCAGCGCTAATTAGAGTGAGTCCTATGAGTGCACTAACCCTGTACACATAATTAACACCAACACTCTGTATAGGGGCCTTAAAAGAGCCGGAGGATGAGGTAAGTAAAAATAAAAGTGAGCCTACTCCCAGCTCCCAAAATCGAGTAATAATTGAGTAGAAGGCAAAAGCAGGTTGAGCATTGGCTGACCACATGCAAATGACGAATGAAAAAACAGTCAGGGCCGCTAATAGGATTACTGCTTTGGATTGAACAATGCCTTGCTGGCTTGCTCTAACTTTGATCCAAAAGTAAATGATGACTGGAACGATAAGGTAAAACTGCTCTTCCACTCCTAAAGACCAGGTATGGGTATAAGGGTTATATTCTGCGCGTGGCGCAAAGTAGCTATCTAAATTAGTTTCTAGTTTCCAATTACTCAGACCAAAAAAAGCATAACGCGCGGTCTCTTGGCTGAGTTGACTTAGCCATGCTTGTGGAATTAAGAGACTGTCAGCTAAGATGGTTACTAGAAGCATGGTTAGTAAAGCCGGCATGATGCGGGCTAAGCGACGGGCATAAAACCGAGCAATAAAACTCCAAAATGATGCAGATTGATTCTGACTTAAGGAGCTGGTGACTACAAATCCTGAGATAACAAAAAAGACGTCAACGCCGATAAATCCCCCGGGCAAAAAGCTATTTTGCAAGTGATAAAGCAGGACTGATATGACTGCAATTGCGCGAAGCCCATCAATATCGGCACGGTGCTTTATAAACATAGCCTTAAAAGGAGAGTGATGAAAAAAGAGAAGCGTCAAATCTGAAAATCTTGCTGCTGATAATACGTCAAAATGCCTTGATAAATCAGATATTTATGGTATTTTAATGGCATATAAAGGATTGCATATCACCAGACCCTGATGCGGCGGCTCTTGAATGCATATTGATTAATGTTGCAGATTTCTCAAGACGTTTTTTAAAAGCCGATCGCTTAATATAGACCATATGATAAAGATGAATGATCTAGGCGCTAAAGTGCGCCGCAAAAGAAAAGAAATTGATGCTGCCTTGGGCGCTGTTATCGATAGCGGTTACTTTATTTTGGGGCCTAAAGTAGAGGAATTTGAAACATCATTTGCATCTTATTTAGACGTTGCCCACTGTATTGGTGTTGCCAATGGAACGGATGCAATTGAATTGGCGTTAAAAGCAGGTGGCATTGGCCTTGATGACTTAGTTGCTTTTGCAGCTAATGCAGGGATGTATTCATTGACTGCTGTTAGTGCAGTTAATGCAAGCCCCGTATTTTTAGATGTGGATTTAAATAGCAAATCTATTTCACTTCATGAAGTAAAGTGCGCCATTACTCTAGGCGTAAAAGCAGTGATCGTGACTCATCTTTATGGATTGATGAATCCAGAAATTGCAGAAATTGCTAATTTATGCAAAACCCACTCGGTACTGTTAATTGAAGATTGTGCTCAGGCTCATGGAGCCATGTTGCAGTTAAGGCGCGCGGGTACTTTTGGTGATTTAGGGACCTTTAGTTTTTATCCAACAAAAAATTTAGGAGCGCTAGGTGATGGCGGCGCTGTAGTTAGTAATAATCAAGTACTTGCAAGTAAGCTAAAAGTATTAAGACAGTATGGCTGGTCCGAAAAATATAGAGTAAATACTCCGCTTGGACGCAATAGTAGACTAGATGAATTACAAGCCGCTATTTTGTCAGCATTCTTAATGGCATTAGATGACGATAATCAGCGTCGCCGTGAAATTGCCTCTCGTTACAGCACTCAAGTTAGCAATCCCAATATACTGACTCCGGCATCTGCAAATGAAAATTATGTAGCCCATCTCTATGTTATCCGTACGCAGCAGCGAGATTTACTGCAAAAGTATTTAACTTCAGTGGGAATTGCATCAGATGTGCATTATCCAATTCCAGACCATCTGCAACCGATATTTTGCGGAAAGTATGACTTACTCAGTTTAAAAAATACAGAAACTTTAGCAAAAGAGACTTTAACAATTCCCTGCTATCCAGAGCTGCTAGATGAACAGGTTGACTATATTATTCAAAGTCTAAATACATGGAAACCTTAACTTATTCTATTGTCATCCCCGTCTATAAAAATGCGCAGTCCATTGAGCGCTTATTAAGTACATTGAACAGTATTAATGTGGCACTTAAAAATGAGCTTGAAGTCGTTTTTGTAGTTGATGGTAGTCCAGATCAATCATTTGAATTATTGAAAGAGCGTTTAGATTCGCTGCCGTTTTTTGCGCAGTTATTAGGGCATTCAAGAAACTTTGGTTCATTTGCAGCTATTCGATCTGGCCTGTTAGCTGGTCGCGGAACTTACTTTGCTGTGATGGCTGCTGATTTGCAGGAGCCACCAGACTTGCTGATTACCTTTTTTAATGAGCTCAGGCTAGATCATTGTGACGTTGTAATTGGAACTAGAGCTTCCAGAGGCGACCCTTATTTTTCTAGAATCCTGTCACAACTTTTTTGGAAGCTCTATCAACTCATGGTTGTTCGAGATATGCCTAGCGGTGGGGTAGATATTTTTGGGTGCAATCGAATTTTTCGAGATCATTTACTCACGCTAGAGGAGTCACGCTCCTCCTTGGTAGCCCTTGTTTTTTGGCTAGGATTTAGAAGGAAATGTATTGATTACGAGCGCTTAGAGCGCCTAGAGGGAAAATCAAGCTGGACCTTTTCCAAAAAAATCGATTACATGCTCGATAGCATATTTGCCTTTACTGACTATCCAATTCGCCTATTGATGCGATTTGGAATTATTGGCAGCATTCTATCCATCATTATTGGCACGGTTGTGTTGATATGTAAAATAGCAGGGCTCATCGCAGTGCCTGGCTATGCGGCGACGATGTTAATTGTTTTATTTTTTGGCGCTCTAAATTTAGTGGGCCTGGGCCTTGTAGGCAATTATGCTTGGCGAGGTTATGAAAATAGTAAAAAGCGCCCATTGGCTATTGTGGCCGTGCGATATAAAAATGAAGATAAGTCTCATGAAAAATGACGTATTCATTCACCCCTTAGCTGATGTTCAATCCTCTCATATTGGGAACGGCACAAAAGTTTGGCAGTTTAGCGTCATTCTTCCTCAAGCTAAAATAGGAGCTGATGTCAACGTTTGCGCTCATTGTTTTGTAGAAAACGATGTATCTATTGGTGATCGCGTCACCATAAAATCTGGTGTTTATCTTTGGGACGGCGTCGAAATACAAGACGATGTTTTTATTGGCCCAAACGTCACTTTTACAAATGATAAATTTCCACGTTCTAAGAAGTATCCAACTGTTTTTTTACGAACCCGGATAGAGAAGGGCGCCTCAATTGGTGCTGGTGCAGTGCTGTTACCGGGCATTACCATTGGTTCTGGGGCTATGATTGGTTCTGGTGCGGTTGTGACGACTTCAGTGCCATCTAATGCAATTGTTGCTGGCTCCCCAGCGAGGATTATGGGATATGTTCAAGATCAAGGCTTGGCCCCCAAGCCGGATGCGCAATATATTCCAGGCGCGGTAGAGGCTGATCAACAGGTAACAGCCGTTGGAGTGGGCGCAGTTACCTTGCACCAACTCAAACTGGTAGGTGATATTCGTGGCGATCTCTCGGTAGGAAATTTTGGCTCAGATATTCCATTTAACCCCCATAGGTATTTCTTGGTCTTTAATGTGCCTAGTACAAAAACGAGAGGGGAACATGCGCATCATCGCTGCAAACAATTTCTCGTATGTATTAAAGGGAGCTGCTCAGTTTTAGTTGATGATGGTTCGATACGCAAAGAGGTTCTGCTCAATAAGCCAGATCTGGGTCTATATCTACCCCCTTTAATATGGGGAGTTCAGTACAAGTACAGCAAAGATGCTGTTTTACTAGTTTTTGCTTCTGAAGCCTATGACACAACTGATTACATTCGTGAATATTCAGAATTTATTAAGCTGGTAAAAAACTGATAACAGCTCAATTACTCTGGCTTGTAATAAGTAACTTACCTTTTAAATGAATCTTACATTTTTGATAAACAAGATTATTAAACCTTCTCCATTAATTGTATGGACTCTAGCACTTTTGTTGGTCCTCCTGCAGGGCCATCTTTTTTTAGTGGGCTTCCGACTATCTGCAGATGATGTGATGTATCACGCAAGGTTTATGGATGGCACAGCATCGATGATTGACTTTATTTATTCGTCAGCAATATTTCAAGGGCGAGTAGGAAACTATCTCAATTCTCCGCTGTTACTTGTGGGTGCATATTATGCAGATCAAGCTTTTTTCCGCCTTTTTTATGTGGCTCTATATTTCTTAAACTTTTTGCTTTTTGCTAAATATATTGCTGCACTACTCAATCGATCTATTACCTTATTTTTATTCATAGTAATGGTAGTTTTTAATCCACTTGGTTACAACCTTTCACCTCCCAATGCCTATCCTTTGCTATTGGGAATTCCATTTTTGATGATTTTGTGTTCTCGCTTGGCATTATTTCAAGGTCAATCTAATACCGCATCAGTATCAAAGCTCACTCGAATTGTTGCCCCCTGTATTTTTGGTTTATCCATGCTAATAAATGAGTATGCATTTATCTTTGGCGTGATGTTATTAATTGCTGAGTTCTTTGCCAGCCTCACTAGAACTGCTTCAGTACTAAATTTGCAGTCTTTCATTGCGCAAATATACTTGCAGTGGCGTGATTGGTTGGTGGTGTTGCTAGTGCTGATCATTTATTTTGCTTATCGATGGATTTTCCCAACGCAATACAACGGTAATATACCTAACGGTATTGCTAGCCCTTGGTTATTAGTTCAAACAATATTTGCCCATATTTATTTTGGGTTAAGTATTGCGCCATCCACGACATTGCAAGGCGCACCAATTTTGCTTGCACCCTTGAAATCTATCCCGCTTGTGCAAATTATCATTACGCTTACTGTTTTTCTTCTGACATTTTTTCTGATTTTACATTCAAGTTTATTGATCAAGAAAATAAAGCGCCCTATCTCTTTATTTTTTCTAGCAACTGCTTTAGCTATCTTTGCATGTCTTCCCATAGCCTTGACTGAAAAATATCAAAGTTGGTTAACTTATTGTAAATTTTTAGAGGGCGGTCCTGGCTGCGCTTATATTGATAGCCGCATTGCTTATTTTGCAGTTTGTGTAGCATTCTTTTCTATATTTTGGATCGTGCTACCTGCAAATAATCACTCTTATCTTGATAGGGGAAGAAGAGTATTGATAGCTCTATTGATTGGGGTGGTTTCGTCATTTACCTATTTGCATAACTGGCGAACATCTGAATTGATGCAAAACGATGTTGCTGTTTGGAAGCGCGCAGCTCAAATGGCCTGCTCACCGAAATTTGCATCGGCTAGCGATGAAGAAATGGTTGCATATATTGATCCTAACCAATTAACACAGCTTCATCCTGAATTTTTAAAAGGATCTTACTGGAGAAATTATCTAGCCAATCAAAGACAATCTAATGCTTGTGACCCAAAGAATTGAAGGGCATACACACTATGCTTGGCATTTAAAGATTGAGACTTGAGTTAAATGAATATTAAGATCAGGTTAACGCAATATTTTCATTGTTATCCTAAGGCATGGATAGCGATACTAATTGCATGTATTTTTCCTTTGATCATTTTGATAAATGCTTCTCAGGGACCAGGGACTCTATCACTGATTTATTTTGGTAAAAATTATCAATATCAGCAGACGAAGGTATTGCAAGAGCTCGATATTCCCCGAGTAACGCCATATGGATATGATGGTCAAATGTATGCACAACTTGCATTAGACCCACTTTTGATTGATGATGCGGTGTTTGATGGAATTGATAATCCCACATATAGGGCCCGCAGAATGGCGATGCCACTATTGGCATTTCTGATTGGGCATGGTGAGTTGATGAGCATTCTGTACAGCTATGCTCTGCTCAATTTTGTGACCTGGGTTTTGTTTGCCTTTACCCTCCTGCGTTATCTTTCTCCCAAGAATTGGTCGGATGTAGCGCTTATAGCCTCACTCTTGATCTCTAGCGGCACTTTAATTTCCCTGATGCGCGCGCTCACTGATTTTCCTGCCGCGGCATTAGGGATTAGCGCTTTACTTGTTTCTCAAAAAGAAAAAATTAGCGCACTGATGCTGGCGGTTTCGGCGTTATTTAAAGAAACTTCTTTATTATCTTTTGGGGCATTAGTGTTTCCGTGTGCATTTGCCCCGGCACAGCGCCATAAGCAGTTGTTTAAATTAGTATTTATTCTTTTGGCCCCTTTTAGTGCTTGGTCGATTTATCTTTTCCTGCGCACCCCAGCTATAGGTGAAATTGGTCCGGCTGGTAATTTTGATTGGCCGCTATTTAGCTTATTTCATAAGTACCAACATCTTTTAGTCTGGGAGCATTGGGAGCACTTAATGCAAGCTTGGGCCCCCCTGCCTCAGGAGATGCGCCGGGGTTATTTAGCACTTACTTTTTTTGAGCTTCTAGCGCCTTTATCCTTAGCCATTCAGGCGGGTTATATTTTTCACAAATGGAGATGGAGTAATCCGTATTGGGGTTTTGGGATTGGTTTTGCTCTCTTATTTTTAGTGATAGGTGATAGCATTTGGCTAGAGCAGTACGCTTACTGCCGCGTGCTCTTGCCCTTAAGTTTTGCATTTAATTTTCTCATTAGAGACTATGAAAGCGGTAAGAAGTATTGGACTTTATTTATTGCCGGTAATCTAGGTTTAATGGGAATACCACTGATTCTATTAACCTATCCTCTGATATCTCACTAACCCTGTAACCTTATATTTTTTATAAAATTTATTATGAATAAAATCCTCATCACTGGCGGCGCTGGCTTTTTGGGCTCTCATCTTACTGAGAGACTCCTCAAGGAGGGTAATGATGTCTTGGTAGTAGATAACTATTTCACGGGGACCAAAGAGAACTTAGCGCACTTATTGCCCAACCCTCGTTTAGAGCTTATGCGGCACGATGTTACATTTCCTTTGTATGTAGAAACTGATCAAATTTATAACCTGGCTTGCCCAGCTTCCCCGGTTCATTATCAATATGACCCGGTACAGACCACCAAAACCAGTGTGCATGGCGCCATTAATATGCTCGGCCTTGCTAAGAGAACGAGAGCTCGCATCCTCCAGGCGTCCACTAGCGAAGTCTATGGTGACCCTGAAGTGCATCCTCAACCAGAAGACTATTGGGGTAGGGTCAATCCCATTGGTATTCGCTCTTGCTATGACGAAGGCAAACGCTGCGCAGAAACTCTCTTTTTTGACTACCACCGTCAGCACAATTTAGACATCAAAGTGGTACGTATCTTTAATACCTATGGTCCACGAATGCATCCTAATGATGGCCGAGTGGTAAGTAATTTCATTGTCCAAGCGCTCAAAGGTAATGACATCACTATTTATGGTGATGGCCAGCAAACCAGAAGCTTTTGCTATGTCGATGACTTAATAGATGCTATGGTCAAAATGATGAACTCGGAAGAAGGTTTCACAGGACCAGTCAATATTGGCAATCCTGGTGAATACACCATGCTCCAGTTGGCACAAACGATTCTTAAGATCTCCGGTAGTAAGTCGAAGATTATTCATCAGCCTCTACCCTCAGATGATCCTAAGCAAAGACAGCCCAATATCGAGTTAGCAAAAGAAAAACTGGGATGGCAACCAAAGGTGAATCTCGAAGATGGCCTTAAAGAGACGATTGCTTACTTTCGTAAAATCATTTAGCGATTTATTTAGCGAGCCAACATCTATTTTGGGCCAGGGCAATAATGTTTATTAAATTTCCAAATCAAGGTATTAAACAAAGCTGCATCAATTTATTTCCATGCGCCTTGTTTGGGTTTTTAGGATTTTTTGGATCTAGCATGTTAGCGGTGGACTGGTTCAATGCTGTCCCAGGAGATCTAGGCGATGCCCGTTTTAATAGTGTCATCTTGGAGCATATTTATGGTTGGCTTCAGGGGCGCTGGACAAACTTGTGGAGCCCCATATTTTTTTATCCCTATGCGCATGTTTTGGCCTTCAGTGATAACCATTTTGGATCTGTAGCTCCTTATATCTTATTTAGAGGTATTGGCCTTTCTCGTGAACAAGGTTTTATTGCCTGGTATCTGTTTGGCATTGTGCTCAATTATTTTTCTTGTTTTTATGTCTTTCGTCGCATTGGACTTGCTTCTTTTTCAGCCGCTGCTGGCGCTTTTGTTTTTACCTTTTCATTACCGACGGTGTTATCTCAAGAAATGCATGCCCAGATGGTGTATCGCTATGCTATTCCAATGGCATTTTTAGCTTTATGCAATATGTATCGCGAGAAAAAAATCAGCGCACTTCCTGCGGTATGTTTTTGGACGGCGGTCCAGTTCTATTGTTCGATTTATCTTGGCCTATTTTTAATTTATTTTTTACTTGCTTTTATGGTTGGATTGTTAATCTCAGAAAGACATTTGCTGAGCCAATGGTTTGCCAAGCGGGGGATGGAGCGTCAGTTAGTACTTAAATACCAAACAATTTTATTGACTTTAATTTGCGCGGCTAGTGTTGGATATTTATTAATTCGCTATAAGGTGATTGCATCTGAATATCAGTTAATACGCAGCAAAGAAACTTTAAGGCTCATGCTACCCACATTAAAGAGTTATTTGATTGGAGATGTTTCTATATGGACTGCCTTTACAGGTCGATGGATTGATGATGTACCAATGCGCTATGAGCACCAATTATTTTTTGGCATAGGTCCGAGCTTAATTTTTTTCTTAGGCTTATTCAGTATTCTAAAAATCAAAAATAATTACCTAAGCCAGGGCGATCCACTCTTAAGAGTCTATGGAAAGGCTGCCATCTATGCCCTCCTGATATTGTTTGTAATGACGCTGCGTGTTGGAAATCTGAGTGTGTATCACCTCGTTACTGCCATTCCTGGCCTGGAATCGATTCAAGCTGTAACCCGCGTTATTTTAATTATGGCCCTTCCGTTTGGCTTGATTGTGGCTATAGCCTGTCAATCAATCATGAGCTACCTAAATACTCGGTTAGATAGTTACAAAATGATGTTGGGAGGTCTGCTGTTGATCTTGTTGTTGGGCTATGAAGCACTATTTTCAATCCATACTCATAGGGCAATCTCAACCTGGACTGCGCGCATTAACCCCTTATTGGACAGCATGAAAGGGGTTGATATTTCCAACAAAATTCTCTTTGTGAGCGCCACATCTGCGGAGCCATATTATTTGACTGAACTAGATGGCATGATCGTAAGTCAAATATTGGGGATTCCAACGATCAATGGCTATTCGGGTAATTTTCCACCGGGCTATATCGACCCCAAAGATTGTGAAGCCTATAAGATAAGACTGGCAGGCTATGAACGTTATCGGCAAGCTCTTTCATTAGAGACGCAGGAGATGGATGGGCAAGTCATTGTATTGCCTGTATCATCTTGTGCAAAACCTTAGGTAAACCATGAGACTATCAATCATTATTCCTTGTTATAACGAGCTCAATACCATTGATGCGATCATTGATGCCGTCAACGCTGCCCCCTATCCTGAAAAAGAAATCATTATTGTTGATGACTGCTCTACAGATGGCACACGTGAAAAACTAAAGTCATATATTGAATCATCAGGCCGTGTACATCAAGTTCTTTACCATGAGATTAATCAGGGTAAGGGAGCTGCATTAAGAACAGGAATTGCTGCGGCAACAGGTGATTTAGTCATTATTCAAGATGCTGATATGGAGTATGACCCAAACGAATATCCTCGCCTAGTTGAGCCCATCTTAAAAAACCGCGCGGATGTGGTGTTTGGCTCTCGTTTTTTAGGGGGTGACGCACATCGAGTGCTGTATTTCTGGCATCGAGTGGGTAATGGCTTATTGACCTTAATGTCAAATATGTTCACCAATTTGAATCTGACTGATATGGAGACTTGCTACAAAGTCTTTCGCCGGGAAATTATTCAATCCATTGCGATTGAAGAAAATCGCTTTGGTTTTGAGCCCGAGATTACTGCCAAAATTTCCAAATTAAATTGCCGAATCTATGAGGTAGGTATCTCATACTATGGACGCACATACGAGGAAGGTAAAAAAATTGGGTGGCGAGATGGTATTCGAGCCATTTACTGTATTGTGAAGTACAACCTTCGCTGATGCGCCTGATTAAGTATTTTTTTGTGGGCGGCGCGGCAGCTATTGTCGATATTGGCCTGTTTACTTTGTTTGCCAGCTACTTAGCTTGGCCTTGGCTTCCGGTTTCCATTGCTACCTTTATTCTTGCTACTGCAATCAATTACTTCCTTTCAATTAAATTTGTTTTTGAAAGCGGTATTAAGCACACAAAGTCGGTAGAGATAATTGGGGTGTTTGGTATTAGCGCTTTGGCTTTACTAGTAAACCAAGCCGTTTTATATATGGCCATTGAATGGTTTGATTGGAATCTGGTGATCTCGAAAATCACCGCAACTGGCACTGTATTTTTTTGGAATTATTTTGGCCGCAGTAAGCTTATTTTTGCGCAGAACTCAAACCAATGAGCTGTTTAGCTCTAAGGGCTAGAGATTTTGCTGAGTTGGTAATGCGTGAAAGACCCTTCGATTTGACTATAGATCTGAATACGAAATTCCATATCGTTCACCGGTTTATCCACCTCAAATTCAACTGACAGGAGCGGCTCTTTCTGGGAGCCTTGGTTAATCATCACCTGTTTTGCATAGGTCAGCTTGCCACCTTGAGCAATGATATCGAAGATGCCTAGTTCTGGAGTTGGCCCAGAGAAGTTTGCATAGATACTCAGTTTGTATTTACCCACACCAATGGGTACATAAGGACCAAATACTAAAAATCCGGCTTGTCCACTAGCCACAATGGAGTCTGCTTGGACCTTGCCAACTAAGCTAAATAGTTCATTGGCAGGATAAGTGGCTTTGGTAAAGGAGGCTGGCGATAGTGCAGCGTCATCGCCAGATACTTTGGGAGAGCGATCAACCGGGTTACCAAATGGAAAAAGATACTGTGATAGCACGCTTTGGTCTTTAAAGAAGTACAAAGTGTTCTCAGGGCATTGCACTACATTACTTGCACGAGCGCTGATTGCACGCCAAAGACCAATGTCAGTTTCATGATTAGTGGCAATAATAAAATTGTATTGCCGAGCCTGTTTTTTTTCTTGGTCACGATAGGCAAAATCAAATGCATTATTACCCCAAGTAAAATAGCCACTGCGTGGTCGCCAAGGATTCACCTGCGCTAAAAAGTAAGTAAATTCTGAAGCAAAGCGAGTAGGGCGCGCACTCCAGTAGGAGGCGATCCCATCTTGCAGTCGATATTGCTGAGCAGCCTCTCTAATGCATGCATAAGCCTGAGGCGCATTACTAGCAGAAACGCTTAGCCCCACTTTATCAAAATTACTGACTTGGGCTTGATGAGTGAGATCTGGAGTCGCTTTCAAAAACCAAGTCAGCGCTAACAGCATCATGAGAGCTAATCCCAAAATACTTTTTTGCGCAAGATGATTTGTTGGGCCCCATGCTTGAGTGATACGTATGATTATCAGACCTAGGGATAAAAGCGAGATAAGTGCCGGAAAGGCTAGGTAGCGCATGCTCCCAACCTCTTGATAGAACAAAGGCGTCGCTAAAAAAATGGCAATAGCTGGAGCAAAGAGTTGATGAGTAAGCGGCAACTTGAGATCGCTCCAGCGTTTGGGTAATCGCCCTTTTTCAATAAAAGGCCACGCTAGAACAGATAGCAATAGCAAGCTTAAAAAGCCATAGTTTTGAGGAGAAGACAGTGCCCATTGACCAAAAAAAAGTACGCTATTGGTAAATTGCGCCAATGAAAAAAAACTGCCTATGAGTTCTTGGCGTGGCAATAAAAAACTACACGCCGTACCTAAAACAAGGGCTGGTGGTATGACCAGTAAATCAAAATAATGATGGCGTAAAGTGCGCCCGCGAATGAGTGGCTGAGTGATCCACCAAGCGGCTATTAATAACAAGGCCATGGAGTTAGAAATCGCTTGCGAAAAGGCCAGTACAAAGATCAATACCAATCTTTTCCATGACAAAGATTGGTTCGATTGATTTTGAGTTAATAAAAATAGAGCGGTCACCATGATGACGGTTAAAAAATGCGCGCCTGAGGCAAAAATTTGCCAATACAAATTGGACATCGCATTTGGAAATGCAATGCCTAGCGTAAGAATGGATAGCATGATGACTAACTGCGTACTGATTAAGCTAGGCGCTGGCTTAAGAGCAGCTCGCATCCAAATAGCTTGGCACAGTACACATAAGCAGCAAAAATTAATTGCACTAATGAATACGAGAGAGAGCGGACCGAGCCATCCAAAAGCCATGATGAGTATGGCAATGGCGGTATCTGGAAAAAGATAAGGCACCCTAGGCAGATTCCAGTAGGCAATTGATTTGCCCTGCAAAATATCGTGGGCAAAATCTAGCAGTACTAAGCTATCTGCATTAGCCACCATATAAAAAACATTGTTAAAGAGCCAAAAAATAATTTGGCAAAACACCATTGATATGACGGCAAAACTAAGGTAGTTGACCAGTTTGCTATTTAGGGGCTTGCGAGTAGTAGAGTGCTTAATAAAAATATTCTTCCTAGTCAAATACGTGCTGTGGCTAGCTGGGCTATCTTAAAAAATGTTGCTTCATAGTGTGGTGTATTGCTAATCAATTTTTTGATTTGGCAGTGCATCTAATCCATCGGCCGCTAATTTTTTTAAAGCATCGCTTTGCTGAATATGTAACTGGTGCCCTGTTTTAGTGAGCACGCCATTTTTAATAAGGAGTTGCAATGCGCGTGAAACAGTTTCACGACTGGTATTGACCATCGCTGCAATATCTTGCTGGCGCGGCACATGGTGAATCTGTCTTTGCGCCGATGCATTGTTCACTAATAAATTGAGTTGTACAAAGATGCGATGAAAGGCGTTGGGCAGGCTAAGCATTGAGCGCTCGTTGATGGAGTGACGTACTGACTGCGCCAGTAGGTGTATCACGCGCTGCGCAATGAGCGGTTGCGTCGTTAATAAACTTTTAGCTAGCGCCATGGGCACTAGTAACATTTGTGAATCTTCTAAGGTGCGCAAAGAATTGGTTACCGGTTGTCCGTCAGCTAAGGTGAGGCAGCCAATAATGTCCCCTGGGACCAAAATCGTAATGCCAATGACCCGCCCATCTTCGGCAATTTCAGTAGATTGAATCTTGCCCGAGACAACAAAAGTTAAAAAACTCACTAAAGAGCCTCTAGCTAAAATCTCTTGACCCTGTTTAGCGGCGCCTAACTGTGTATTTTGAGCAATCATCTGTAAATCGAGGTCTGGTAGACCTTGGAAAAACGGAAATTGCTTAATCAGATCGACCGAAACAGCCATTTATGCCCCTTTGCTCAGCAAGATGGGTGCACTCAAGAGTCTAAAATCCAGAGCTTGTGGGGTTGGCTTAATGCTGATCATAACCTTCTGTAGATCGCCATTAACAGCATTTGCAGGCTTTAGATGGGGTAAGTCAAAGCCCTGGAAGATGTTATTTGAGAGTTTTAGTAACTCGTGTACTGCCTTTTGGAGCCTCCGGGAGTCTTTTAGAGTGTCAAATAGATCACAAATGTGATGTATTTGCATAAAAAAATCGGCAGCATACTGAAAAATAGTGCAAAAGCCGGTTTTAACAGCCGAGAAAGCAGGTTTTAATACAATTGTGCATTTGCACAAGAAAAATTGCCCTAAAAACTGCGTGAGAACAATGAAAAAGCTTTGTAAGCGCATGTAATACGGGGATTTTTTGGGCATGGTAGTTACTAGTAGCGTTTTTTTTGGTTTAAATCTAGTAAACCATCTAGTAAATCGGCCAATTTTAGGTAAAATGTTGGTAACAAAAGGCCTGTATGTCCGGCCAAACCCACCAAATGCATGCATTCGTTGTTTTTTTTCACAGTTAGACATGTCGGTGGTCATCATTTGTATTAAAAGTGATTTATATCACATATGAGTACAGTCTAAGTTAGTTATCATTCATCGTCAATCTTGGTTTTATAACCAAATTGCATCTATCAATTACTAGGAGAATTTACATGGCCCTGCCAATCACAGCAGCAATGCAAACATCGATTGCTAATCTTTATATTTCTATTTTGGGTCGTAACCCAGATCCAGTTGGCTTTGGCTACTGGGTTGATACATACGCTAATGCTAACGCTACACCAGCGGCCTTAAATTCAATTGCTTCTGGATTTGGTAAGAGCCCAGAATTTACAGGCATTTACTCTGGTAAGACACCAACTGATGCTGTTGGACTTATGTACAACAACATTTTAGGCCGTACAGGTAATGCTGATGGCGTAACTTATTGGTCTGGTGTTGCAACTACCCTCATTAACGGTGGCATGTCAACTGGTGATGCATATGCGTCAGTTGCAAATCAAATTATTGTTGCTGCTGCTGCCAATACTGGTACAGCTGATGCAACTTTGATCGCTAGCAAACAAGTTTCAGCTATTGCTGCTGGCAACACAGCACCAACAACAACTTATACACTCACTACTGGTGTCGACAGTAACTCTGCTACGGTATTTAATGGCTTGGTTTACACAGACAGTGCAGCTAACTCAACCCTAACCGCTTCTGACACGCTAACTGGTACTTCTGCCAATGACGTGTTAAACGTGACAATCCAAAATCAGGCTGGAACCAACACTGGTGCTAATGCACTTCCTGTTGCGAATTTGAATAGCATTGAAACCATTAATGTTCGTTCATTATCTACAACAGCTGCCGATGTAACTACTGTTGCTGCAGGTAATTTTACTGGCGTAACTGCAGTCAATGCTGATCGTGCTATCAACACAGTAACTATTACTGGCTTAGGCGCAACTGCTAGCGCCGGTATGATCGGTAACGGCGGCGTATTAAATGGCGCTTTAAATCTTGCCTATACAACAGCAACTTCTCCTGTTACATTAAATATCTCTGGCGGTACCTTAAACACAGCAAACGCCGCTAAGATTGCCGTAACCACTGGCTCTGCAACCACTGCAACAATTAACTCAACTGGTGCAACAGCTAACGCCGTAGATACAGTTGCATTAAGTAGCACTAATACTGTAACTGCCTTAACAATTAATGCAGCGATACGTACAACAACTGGTGTTATTTCTGGTTTTGCTGCTGCCACAACTGCTGCAACTCCGACTAATACTCTAACTATCTCTGGTGCTGCTGCTGGTTCATCAACTGCTGCTGCAGTAACGATCGGTCAATTGGATGCTAGCATTGGAACAGTAACAGCATCTGGATTGACTGCAGGCGGTGTATCATTCACTATGAATGCTACTCCAACAACCTTTACTTTCACTGGTGGTGCAGGCCAAGATATCATCACTACCGCAGCTGCCTATACAACTAACAACTCAGTGACCATCAACGCTGGTGGCGGAACAACCGACCGTTTGGTTATTGCTGCCTCCGCGCATCTTGATGCTGCTTCCGCTGCAAAGTATTCAGGATTTGAGCAAGTACAAGTTGCAAACGCTCAAAGCGCAGATATTTCTTTGTTGGCTGCAAATAATACTGTTACAGCAGTCCGTATTGCTGACGCAGCTGGATCGACAGCTGCAACCGGTCTAAATGCAGCCCAGGGAAATGCAGTTTCCATAACAACTACTGGTATTAATGCTATAACTAGCCAAGCTTCTGGAATTACGATTGGTATTACTGGCGCGGCTGGAGTTCAAGTTGACACAGTTACAGCTTCTATAGCTAATACATCCTCGACAGGCGTTGCAACAAATATGTTCTTGAACGCTATTACATTAACTGGTATCGAAAACCTAGTGTTAACGACTACCGCTGCTTCTGCTAGTGGTGCAGGAAATCTCTCTTTTGATGCTTCCAATGCAACAGCACTTGGTTCACTTAAAGTCACTACGTTAGGATCTGGTTATTTCAACATTAATGCTGCAACTGGAACCAACTTTAGTTTTGATGGTACAGCATCATCTGGTGCGCTTACTGTTGTCGCTGCTGCATACAACACGGTAACTGGTGCTGCCATTAGCGGTGGTACTGGTAATGATGTTATCTTCGGAAGCGCTCTAGGTGACGTTCTTAGCGGCGGCGCTGGTAATGACGTGATCTTTTCTGACGCAATTACCGCAGCTGGCGAAATTCAAACGTTTACATTTGCAACAAATAACGCCACTGCCGGTGCAACAGTTACTATCGGCGGTGTTTCAACCACAATTGGTGACACTGCGACTACAACCCAAGCAGCATCATCTGTTGCCGCAAATGGTACGGCAATCATGGCGGCAAATCCAAACATAGAAAGCATTTCTGTTAACACTGCTGTTGTGACTATTACGTTCAAGACCTTTACAGGTGACGTAGCCACTCTTACAGCGACTACAACTTCTGCAGCACTTACCGTAACAGCCGCTGAAGGTACGAAAGGTATTGTTCCCGGAGCTACAGGTACAGGTACAGCGCACGCAGCTGCTGATACTCTGACTGGTGGAGCTGGAAATGACACCTTCCACACTACAGCGGGCGGTGCAATTGGTCTTGCATCAACAATTACAGACTTGAACCTTGGAACAAGTGCTGGAGCCGGTCAAGTTGACCAAATCGTCATCGATGCAGCAACAGCTGGTGCAGCTACTGTAGTAACATTAACTGCAGCGCAACAAACTACAGTAACTGGTACAGCAACATTGGCATTAGCAGTTGCTTCAGTACTAGGTGTAGCCGGCACTGCAAATAACGTAGTTCAGTTTACATACGGTGCAGACTCATACTTCTTACATAACGGTGATGGTAACGGTGCGTTCAATGCCGGTCAAGATACTTTGATTAAGATCACTGGTGTACAGGGTACTTTGGACGCATCTGATATCACTATCGTTTAATCAAAAGTCTGAGGTTACGCTTGTCACTACAAATAGAGAGCGTCATTTAAGACTAAGTTAAATCAACTCTGAACCCCATCCCTCAAAAAGGGGTGGGGTTTTTTTCTTGCTAAGCTGTAAAGTAGAAACACACGGCGGCATTCAAAATATTAATATGCTGGGTTTGTACAACAACACGGAAATCAGATCTGGGATAAATTACAAAGTATGTATGTAAAACCCAATATAAACTGGGCAACCAATGGCTACAGAGTTAACAATCGAGCAAGCCCTCCAACAAGCGATTACAGTCCATCAAGCGGGAAACTTGCAAGATGCTGAACGCCTATACCGCGCCATCTTACAAAGCCAACCCCAACACCCCGATGCCAACCATAACTTAGGGGTTCTCGCTGTTTCTTTGAATCAGGCAAAACTTGCCTTACCTTTATTTAAAACTGCACTTGAAGCCAATCCGAACCAAGGACAGTTTTGGCTCAGTTACATTGATGCGCTTATTAAGACAAACCAACTTGACAATGCCAAGAGCGTGCTTAGCCAAGGAAAGAAATTAGGGTTAGCGGGAGAGAAGCTTGATGCGTTAGAGGCGCAAATAAAGTCCATGAATTTAAATCAAGAGTCTGCCCCATCACTCAAAAAACAAGGATCAGCATTGGTGCAACAACTCAAACTGGCTTCAGCGAAAAAAGGGAAACAGAAAAAATCATCAACTAAACAAGCAAACATAAATCAAATAAGTACCCCTTCTCAATCAGATATAAATTCACTACTGGGCTACTATCAAACAGGGCAATACGACCATGCAGAAAATTTATCTAGAAGCATGACGAAGACCTATCCTAACCATTCATTTGCTTGGCAGGTGTTAGGCGCTGTGTTTCAACAAACAGGACGAGTACAGGAATCGTTGCTGCCCAATCAAAAAGCCGTAGAGCTATCTTCCAAAAACGCAGAAGCCCATTGCAATTTAGGCTTCACGCTACACGAACTTGGCAGATTTGAAGAGGCGCAGGCGAGTTATCAAAAAGCACTTGCTTTAAAACCAGACTTTGCAGAAGCCCATAGTAATTTGGGTAACACACTAAACAAACTTGGAAGACCCAAAGAGGCAGAGGCGTGTTACCAAAAAGCGCTTGCCTTAAAACCAGATCTTGCAACAGCCCACAATAACTTGGGCAACACATTACACGAACTTGGAAGACCCAAAGAGGCGCAGGCGAGTTATCAAAAAGCGCTTGCCTTAAAACCAGACTTTGCAGAAGCCCATAGTAATTTGGGTAGCACATTACAGGAGTTTGGCAGATTTGAAGA
>Ga0214921_10002579_pt1 | contig 29243 bp, 26 predicted proteins | sample LL1505_MetaG_FD_177992 | JGI IMG/M metagenome (GOLD analysis project Ga0214921, IMG submission 177992) | Freshwater microbial communities from Lake Lanier, Atlanta, Georgia, United States - LL-1505 | ecosystem: Environmental > Aquatic > Freshwater > Lake | place: USA: Georgia | collected...
ACCGGAAACAAAGCTGTTATCGATACTCGATTCGATGAGGAGATGCAGACAGCAGCTTAGGTTCATTCGCAAAAAGGTTTTAACGCGACGGCCCCGCTCCTCCCCGCGAGCCCGTCGCGTTTTTTATTAGAAGAGTCGTCGTCAGCACTTCACCCAAAGAGTGCCCGCTCAATCTCCACTCTCACATCAAGGGAGGTTTTTGTACTCAACAGATATAACCTCAACCTCTTGCTCACCCTTGGGCGATTGAAAAGTCACAAAGTCACCGGCTTTCGCTTTGAGCAACGCTCGCGCGAGGGGGGACATCCAGCTGATCCGACCCCGACCGACGTCGACCTCATCGACTCCAACAATAGAGTAGGTCTTAACCGAATCATCCTCCAATCGAAGCCTTATCGTAGCGCCAAACTGAACGTATTCCACTTGAATGGCGAGCGGGTCTACCACCTCAGCGGCCTCAAGGCGCTTGGCAAGAAACCTCATGCGCTTATCTATCTCTCGTAGTCGCTTCTTTCCGTACAGATAGTCGCCGTTCTCGGAGCGATCCCCATTCCCCGCGGCCCAAGAAACCACTTTGGTCACCTCTGGACGCTCCTCGTACCTAAGCTTTTTAAGCTCCTGCCTCAGGCGCTCAGCGCCTGCCGGGGTTATATAGTTCTTGCCGCCAGGTACCGCGGCATCAACCTCAGTGTCTACCTCTGTGTTGTTTTCGTCCCCATCGCGGGTGAAAGCCTTGCTCATACATCTCTACGAGGCGGGAAAAGATCCAACTAGTCGAGGGGCACGTTGGCCTTGATCCAGGTTACTACGTCCTGGGTATGTGTTCCGGGGATGAAGATCTCTTTTACGCCCAACTTCTTAAGCTCAATGATGTCATCTTTCGGGATTATCCCCCCTCCAAAGACCGCGATATCTCCCGCCCCTTCAGCTTTCAATTTATTGATCAGGTCGGGGAAGAGGGTCATGTGCGCCCCCGAAAGGATGCTAAGACCGATGCAATCGACATCCTCTTGGATAGCGGCCCGAACAATATTCTCGGTGGTCTGGTGGAGCCCCGTGTAGATAACCTCCATGCCAGCGTCTCGCAGAGCCCGGGCGATCACCTTGGCTCCCCGATCGTGGCCGTCGAGCCCAGCTTTCGCGATCAGAATTCGAACCGGCCGTTTATCCGTTGTCATAGCATTCCTGGATCTGAATATACGCCAAACACTCGTCGATAAATATCAGAGACTTCGCCGAGAGTTACCCCCGCGTCAACCGCCTCGATGAGCACTGGGACAACGTTTCGATTCTCGACGCACGCCCTCTCGACCTCTGAGATCGCTTTCTCCCAGCGAGCGTGGTCACGCTTGGCGCGGAAGGCCTTAATTTTCTCTATCTGTGTCTTCTCAGGGCCGTGATCGATCTTGAGGGTTGGGATGTCTTGTTCACCACCCTCTGAGTACTTATTGACCCCAACGATCACCTGCTCCCGAGCGTCGACATCGAGTTGGAACTGATAGGCTGACTCAGAGATCTCCTTCTGAGGGAACCCCTCTTCCACAGCGCGCAACATGCCACCAAAGGTGTCGATCTGTTTGATGTACGCCATTGCCTCGTTCTCGATCTCTGTCGTGAGGCGCTCAATGTAGTAGGAGCCTCCGAGCGGATCCACAACATTAGTCACTCCACTCTCCTCAGCGAGGATCTGCTGAGTTCGAAGCGCTACCCGCACGGCATCTTCTGTCGGCAACGAGAGGGTCTCATCCATGCTATTAGTGTGGAGAGACTGCACCCCTCCTAAAACGGCGGATAGAGCCTGAAGCGCTACTCGCGCGACGTTGTTGACTGGTTGCTGCGCGGTGAGGCTCACCCCCGCTGTCTGGGCATGAGTGCGAAGCTTACACGATGCGTCCAGCTGAGCGCCGTACCGCTCCCGCATCAGGCGCGCCCACATGCGACGAGCGGCTCTAAATTTAGCGATCTCCTCAAAGAAGTCGTTGTGCACATCAAAGAAGAACGAGAGCTGCGGAGCGAAACTATCGATCTTCATGCCCCGACCGAGGCAGTGATCTATATAGGCTAGTCCATCAGCTATGGTAAACGCCAACTCCTGAACGGCGGTAGATCCGGCTTCTCGGATGTGATACCCGCTAATACTTACCGGATTAAATTTTGGCGCCGACGACGCGCAAAACTCGATCACATCGCATACCAACTTAACGGAGGGCTTCGGCGGGGAGATCCACTCCTTCTGCGCGATAAACTCCTTAAGCATATCGTTCTGGATGGTGCCCCCTACCTTGTCGAAGGGAACTCCACGACGCCGCGCCACGGCGAAGTAAAACGCGAACGCTATGGTCGCCGTACAATTAATCGTCATCGACGTGGTGATCTGGCCTTGATCGATCCCCTCAAAGAGCGTGTCCATGTCCTCAATTGTCGAGACGCTGACTCCCTCGCGGCCCACTTCACCAACTGAGCGCGGGTGATCGGGGTCGTATCCCATGAGACACGGCATATCGAAAGCGGTTGAGAGTCCGGTCTGACCGTGTTCCAGCAGATACTTAAATCTCCGATTAGTGTCCTCAGGACTACCGAATCCAGCGAACTGTCGCATCGTCCACAAACGGCCCCGATACATCGTGGGCTGAACACCCCGGGTGAAGGGGTACTCCCCCGGATATCCCAGATCGGCGTCATAATTGACCGCGCCCCCATTCTCAGGAGTAACGAGGTCAGGCTGCTCCCGAAAGCTGATCGACTTGAATTTCTCCCGACGCTCCTTTTGCGAAGCGTAACGACTAGAGCGCCACTCCTTATACGAGCCGCTCCTTACGAACGCTTTCTTCTCAGGCTTGTTGGTCATAGTAAAAAACTACTCTTTTAGAAGCTGCGTGGCTATCAGGATCCGCTGAATCTCACTCGTGCCTTCATAAATCTCAGTAATCTTCGCGTCGCGTAGATGCCGCTCAGCTGGGTAGTCGGTGACATACCCATACCCTCCATGAATCTGTATACCTTTCACGGCACAAAACATGGCGGTCTCAGAAGCTGACAATTTCGCCATAGCCGCCTGCCTCACGTAACTCTTCTTTTGGTCCTTACGCTTGGCTGCCGCCAGGGTGAGGTATCGGGCGCTATCGATGCGACACACCATATCAGCAAAATAGTTCTGAATCGACTGGTGCTCACAGATCTGCTTACCGAAGGCTCGACGCTCTTGCGCGTACTTAAGAGCGTCATCTAGGGCGGATCGGGCTATTCCTACCGCCTGGGCAGCTACCCCAATACGACCACCATTCAGGGTTGTCATCGCCACCGTGAAGCCACGATTCTCTTCATACAGGAGAGCGCTTTTGGGGAGCCGCACCTGGTCGTACATAATGCTTGAAGTGGGCGAGCCCCGTATACCCATCTTATCCTCGCGTTTGCCGCGAGAGATGCCTGGTAGATTCATATCATGTACGAAGGCCGATATAGCTTTATTACCTTTTGAGGTATCGTGGGACGCGAATACAACGCAAACTCCAGCCTCTGGAGCGTTTGTGATCCAATTCTTGGTGCCAGTGAGGATAAAGTCGTCACCATCTCGTTTATACGTCGTTGTGATAGCCCCCGCGTCACTCCCAGTGCTCGGCTCAGATAGCGCGAAGCAGCCGAGGGCCTTACCCGCGGCGAGGCGTGGAAGGAAGTACTGCTTTTGCTCCTCTGTACCGTAATCAAGGATCGGAGTGACGCACAGCGATGTATGCGCGCTCACTATAATACCGGTTGAGGCACACGCGGCGGACAGCTCCTCAATAATCAACGCGTAAGCTAAGGTCGACAACCCCGCTCCACCGTACTCTGGCGGAACGATTGAGCCCATGAGGCCCAACTCCCCCATCTTCGGCATCAACTCCTGGGGGAAATAGTGATCTCTATCTATCTTAGCCGCGAGCGGCGCGACATCTTTCTCAGCGAATGCCCGCGCCGTGTCACACGCGAAACTCTCCTCTTCTGATAGCTCAAACGCGAAGCTCTCCCGCCACACCATACCAACACCTCTCTACCTACCGGCAAACTTAGCCTCGCGCTTCTGAAGGAACGCGACCATCCCCTCCTCCCGATCCGCTGTCGCGAACAGTCTATTAAACTCCTCAACCTCGAGACGAAGCCCAGATAGAAGCAAGGACTCATGAGCTTGATTGATAACCCTTTTCGCGCCCTTGACCGCCAGCGGCGCCTTCGACGCTATCGTGGTCGCCATCTTGACCACTTCCTCCATAAGTTGCGCGTCCGGAAACACCTTATCAGCTATTCCAAGCGCAAGAGCCTCATTCGCTCCAACTAGATCGCCTGTGTAGCACAACCGCCGGGCGGCTCCTATTCCACACCTCTGGATAAGACGCTGCGTTCCTCCAAACCCAGGGATAATCCCCAAATTTACCTCAGGCTGGCCCACTTTGGCGCTCTCACCGCACACGATGATGTCACACGCGAGGGCTAGCTCGAGGCCGCCTCCAAGCGCGAACCCATTCACCGCCGCGAGCACTGGGACCGGGAAGGTTTCAATCATCCGCATCGCTCTCTGCCCCAGCTCGACATAATCCGCCAGAGGTCGGGGGCCGAGTTGACTCATCGATCGAATATCAGCGCCCGCCACGAAGGCCTTTGGCCCCCTTCCTGTGATGATAACGACGCGAAGCTCTGGGTTCGAAGCCAATCTCCCTAGTTCGATGATCAAGCCCTGAAGGACGTCGGGATTAAGGGCATTTAAACTCTCTTGGCGGTTTATCGTTATCGTCGCGAGCGGCCCCTCCTGCTCGACTAGGATAGTGCTTTCTTCAAGGAGTGTTACCATGATCGAACCTTCACCTTACTAGACGACACTAGATTATCGCTGTTTGGCCTCGGGGGCTACCGCCAAGTTCTTCAGCGCTCCTGCGGGTTTCAGCCCGGCGGCCACGCCATCGGACGTCCACCTATGAGGTGAAGGTGAAGGTGAAAGACCGTTTGTCCCGCATGGGCCCCACTATTGGTTACCACCCGATAACCATCAGACTCCAGCCCCTCTTTTCGGGCGATCTCGGCGGCCGCCAACATCAACTCGCCAAGAAGCTCAGCATCGGTAGAGACGGCCCCCGCGATGCTAACTATGGGTCGCTTGGGAATGATGAGAATGTGCACCGGCGCGACGGGGTTGATGTCTCGAAAGGCCAGAACCCGATCAGTTTCATGCACGATATCGGCCGGTATCTCTCGCCTGATTATCTTTCCGAAGATCGTATCCCCTCCGTTTGTCATCGTGACCTCTCCCGCGTCTAAAGATTTACTGTTTCACCGAAATCGTCAGATCCACCCTCACTTGACTTTACGTACGCGCTGCCCGACGCCTCATCGTACTCAACCTCCACAAGGTGCTGCACCCCATCTTTAACATCATCCAGGTGGGTAATAATAACGATCTGCTCAAACCTACTTCGTAGCTTTTCTAACAACGCGAGAACATTGCCACGGCGTCGCTCATCAAGAGACCCAAATACCTCATCAAGGATCAAGAGCGAGAAGTGATGTCCGGCCCTCTCAGCCAGCATATGCGAGAGCGAAATTCTCATGCACAGATTTAGGATATCTTCCTCTCCACCACTAACGATCGGCTTCGCCTCTCCATCCTCAATAACGGTTGGCGTAAAGTCGCTCTCTAGCTCGACAGCCATGTACCGGCCATCAGTCAGATCGGCTAAATATTCACTAGCTAGCTCAGCCATGCGAGGTCGAATCGATCCATTAACAAATTTTCTAAACTCCGTGACTACGCGATCGCACTCGTCGCGTAGTCGAACATCCCGGCGTAGCCGCTCAACCTCGACCGCGCGCTCCCCAAATTTCTGGAGATCCGCCCGGGTCCTTTCGATTAACGCCTCTTTCGTGTTCACTTCACCCTCAAGTCGCACGCGCTGAAGGCGCGCTACCTCAAGAAGGCGCTGCGACGCGTCGAATGCTCCCTTTTCTCGGAAGTACTCCTCCTCCGAGAACCGAATCTCCGTTATTCTATCGGCTGCCTGCGTCTTGTTCGAGTCGGCGAGTTTTATCTCGCCTTCAACTACGTGCCCCTCATGCTCAAGGGACTGAATTTTCGCCTCAAGCTTTGTACAACTCTGAAGCTCCTGTAGCTTCGCCTCAGTTTTCCTGAGCCGCGCCTCAGACTCAGCAAGCTTCGCGGCCGCCACCGCTACTGATGGAGGTTGGGCTGAAACCTCCTTGCAGGCTCGCTCAAGATCTCGAACTCTCTTCGCCGCCGACCGCTGCTCCTCAAGAAAGTGCTTGCGAACCTGCTCGAATGACTCCCCAAGTGATTGACCACACGTTGGGCAATCGCTCCCTCCTTTGATCTCCCCAGCCTTACGTATCCGACTCTCAAGCTGCGCGTAATGTGTTCGCGCCATATCCGCTTCCGTCTGAGCTCTTGAAACCGACTCTCGCCATTCAACCTCAGCCGCCTGCCGCTCCTTAAGGGCTTCCGCCGCCTCAACTCGCTCGATATCGAGCTGTCGCCTCACTTTCGCTAAAGCCTCAGAGAGATCTTTCGCCGCTGAGAGCGGCTTTAAGATGGTCTCAAGCTCACTCCGAGCCAACGCGATGTTTGATTCGATATCGCTCCTACGCTTGGTTCTCTCCTCAAGCCTCACGGTGGCGGATTGAAAACTCTCCCTCTCCTTAAGATAACGAGCTCGCATCTCCTCATATTTACTCATTCGCTCTCGAATCGCCGCGAACTCAGACTCAACTTTCCGCAAGGTTTTACTCGCCTCATCATGGCGCTCACGAATCGCCCCCATATCAGCGACCTCGCCCTCAAGGCGCTTCTCGATCTCATCCCTCGTTCCGAGGCTCGACTCATAGCCAAGCAGCACCGCTCGCTTTTCCTTGCGATCGTTACGGATCAGATCCTGCACATCCTCCAAACGATCATAGCCCATCATTCTCACGATGAACTTCTCACGCTCCGTCGACCCTTTCTTGCCACTGAGAAACTCCAATCCCTTCTGCTCAGTACAATATGTTGAAAGAAACTCATCATGAGTGAGACCAACGATGCCGCTAACGCGGGCGGAGACATCACGATTGCCAACAGCCACGGCTTGAGATTCTCCCCCAACATAAAGCGCCGCATCACTCAAGGTTCGCTCGATTCGAAAAACCACACCCTCATGCTCAAGGGCCAGCTCGACCCTCAGATCCTGGTCTCTCTTTCCTCGCCCCGATTTCGCGGGGGCTGAACGCGTTCGGACGTCCTCCACCTTACCCCGCAGGGCTCGAGATCCGTAGATAGCGAACGCGATCGCCTCAACGATAGTAGTCTTACCAGCCCCATTTGCCCCTATCACACCAACTAATCCATCTGGAAAAGTTATCCTGCTGGAGACATGCTGCCTGAATAGATTCAGCGTGAGGCTACGAAGCTTCATGACTCGCCTCCACCCGAGAGACATACGAATCTAGGAGATCCGCCAGCTCCTCTTTTGACGCCCCCGGCACCTCAAATCCGGCGCTAAACTCCCTCAATTGATCCTTGAGCAATCCCTTGCCAGGATGCGTCGTCAACCGGGCCGCGGGGGACGCTGCGGCAAAAGTTATCTCGAAGGCAAGATGCAGAGCCCGCGCGCGCAGGGCACGTAGCTCTTTGTGGTCGAGGTGTCGGTAGATCTCTCTTGTTAAACCTTTCAGTTCGAGGCGAATGATTTTTCCTTCGATGCCGCCCGGGATATCTGTGAGCCGATCCGCTATGAGCCGCATAACGTCGCTCGGCTCAAGGCCCTCAACCTCAAGGGGATCCACCACCACGACCTCGCGAGGCGAGGTCAGAGGATGAAAGGTTCTCTTGGCTGAGGGCAATTCAACCTCTAGAAAACCCTTTGGAGCGTTCGCCTCACTCCATATGTTGCTCGCCGTATGCTCAAGTGCCCCAGAATAAGCGGCGTTCAGAGCGACCGGGCGATGCAGATGAACATGTCCCAGGGCGATGTAATCCCACTCGTGCGGAGATAGCGCTTTGAGCTCTATCTCCGCGCCTCCAAAGTCGCTTATCCAACGCTCATTAACTTGCCCGTGAACAACTAGGATATTATGGGCGAAACGGTCATCGGCTCTAAGAGCGAGCCCCTCCCGATCCAGCAACGCCGCGTGGGGGAGGCAGGTGATCGCTACATCTCTCTCTTTAAAAGTGAAAACCTCTTTCGCTCCGTCAGCCACAAAAACATTATCGATCTCGGCCAGAAGTTGAAGTGGCGAACCGGTATCAGCGCGCTTTGGGGTCTCATGATTACCCGCGACCACAACTACGGGAGATCTTGTCTCGCGAGCGAGTCGCCGCAACTGCCGAAAGCAGTACGCGACGATCGCGTTCGACGGCCGCACCGCGTGGAAGAGATCTCCCGCGATGATAGTCACATCGGGTTTAAGTGAAACAATCCGCGTGATCGCCTCTTGGAACGCGAGATTAATGTCTATCTCTCGTTGATTAACTCCGGACTTCGAAAGCTTAGTGTAACGACGATATCCAAGGTGGACATCGGCCAGATGACACACCCTCATGGAGGGCTTCTGAACTGCTGCGCTCGGTTTCGACATAGTAACGGCGGAGGCGGGGACCTACTAGATCCCACAAAAAGAGGCGTCTTAAACCCTTGTAGGAAAGTAACCGATAGCCCCCTTGAGTTCAATTGAGAAGGGATAGTTGATGGTCATTTTCCCCGAAAAATCGCCCGCCCTCAGAGGGAGTTTAGGAAATTCGGAGGTTCGCCCCAAGCGGGTCGACTAGACCATCCCGGGGGACCACCCGCAAAAGCCTGAGGCCTCCTCAATCGCCTCAAGACGCGCCACCCAGATTCGGTATTCTCCGTGGATCGCGGTTCTAAGCCGGCACGACTCGACAAAACCACCCTCGCGCATGGTTGTCGGCAGCTTTATCCATTGGGTAAGAGAGCGGCTAGTATCAGCCGTGATATCCGCGATCAGCTTGTTGACTGTCGTCTCTGGAACTAATTGGGCGAGAAGATCGCGCATTCCCATTGATTCAGCTCCGGGAACGAGTCGCTTTAGTAGATCGTTACAGTAAGCGATTCGACCTTGACCATCCTGAACCGCGACGGCTTCGCCACAGAGCCCCTCAATAGCTTCTTTCACTCCAAGGAGCCTCATCAACTTAAGACGTTGCTCCTCATTTTGCCGGTGTATCTGAACCAAGTTAAGTTGGTAGTACACACGCGCCAGGAAGGAGTTGCGGTCAATTGGTTTAACGATCAGATCGTTCGCCCCAGTTGTAAGCGCTCTTACGACATCCCTCTCCTCAGCGCTCGCCGTAACAACGAGCACTGGTAGGGTATCAAGCGGGAAGCGGTGGCGAACGCGCGCTAATAAATCAAACCCATTACTATCGGGCAGAGCGATGTCGAGAAGAACCAGAACAGGCACTTCTCGCTCCATAAAGTCAAGAAGCTGAGTTCCGCTACCGCACTCAACTGTCTGGTATCCGCACGCCCGTAAAGTAGAGGAGAGAAGCTCTCTACTGACGCGGCAATCATCAACTACAACGATAGGTTGTTGACTCGAATTCATCTGCCCTCCCCCCTGGCTTACCTCTTGCAATCGTCGTGAAACTCATGATCCTTTAGATTTCGGAGTCACAAAAACCTCAAGGGAATACATGACTTTAGACCCGAACGTATCGGAAGTACCTTCTGAAAGTACGCAGGAGTTGCAGGGTCATGCGCAAAATTCGTTCACTGGCTCACTTCTGCTGGGAATCCTGAAGTCAATTGAGAACGAGCTACGCAAAAGGGAGCTGATAACCTCCTCGCACCTGCCTCCGACACCGCTGTGGTTCTTGGCTGAAACAGAGCGAAACATCTTCCTGTGGCGATCCAATCAGAGCCTTGATGACGCCAAGCGATACAGCTTCTGGGTCGATCTTCAATCACTCATAAATAAGCGGCGGGACCAACTCACGCGCCCACAGGAATCTAACCCTTTTATCAATCCACTCTGGGGAAGTGGCCCGATTGACGCCACCCTGGTGCAACGGGAACACGATTACCTTGAGGCGCTTGAGGACCTAATCCCGACCGTTTTTAGGCGCGGCGAATCACTCAGCCACGCCAGCGAGAGCCTTCGGTTGGAGATAGACCCCGAATCTTCTCGTACCGCTGTTGTCATACCGACGACAGTAACTCCGCACAGAGCCTGAGGAGTCGCAAGTTGTCGAAAATTCGCTATAATTGATTTGGCAGCGGCGCCAAGCGGTATTATTTCCGATCCGTCACGTACTCTTTGCTATACTTTCATTACGCACAAGCTTTCCTGCCTTTCGGTGACTTGGATGAGATATAATCACTCGCCCCATAACACCCCGATGGGATATCCTCGAGTGTATGGTTACGCGGTTCTAAACGCTCCGTCCCCCAAGGTCTATGAAACACCCACGAATCGACCCTCTCGTCCTTGAAACTGTCACTCGACTGTGCCAGTCGGAGATACCAAAGTATCAGCACGAGCAGTTCTACAATACGGTGCCACGCTCACTCTTCACGGCCATGTGCGAGGTGGGTCTTGGCGGCCTCAGCATCCCGGAGCAGTACGGAGGAATTGGAGCGTCAGCGCTTACAACGGCGGCCGTATTTGAAACCATCTCCCGCTATGACATCGGTCCCGCGATATTTTTATCTGTGCACGCCATGGTAAGTGGTATCATTAATCGATACGGCTCCGACGAACAGAAAACGGCGTACCTACCCAAACTAGCGTCGGGCGAGATCCTCGCCGCTTTCGCCCTGACCGAACCACAAGCGGGATCTGACACGGCGGCGATCGCGACTGAAGCGAAGGAGTCCACTGGTGGATTCTCGCTGCGGGGCAACAAGTGCTACATTACAAGCGCGGGGTTCGCAGACCTCTATCTCGTCTTCGCCCGCACTCAGGACTCGCCGGATCCTCACCTCTCAGCTTTTCTCATGCCAGCGAACACTCCCGGTCTCACCTGGGGTAAGCCCGAGAAGAAAATGGGAGGAGAGCTTTCGCCGATCGGCTCACTCTTTTTTGATGACGCGCGCGTATCGCCATCTGCCCTTCTTGGGCCGCTCCACGGCGGGCAAAAGGTAGCGCTCTCGGGGCTTGCTGGTGGGCGGATTAACATCGCCGCCTGCGCAAACGGCATCTCGAGAGCGGCGCTTGAGGATAGCGTCGCCTACGTCAAAGAACGACACCAATTTGGACATGCTCTCGCTCAATTCCAAGGGCTCCAGTTCATGTTGGCTGATATGCATATGAAACTTGAGGCCTCTCAGCTACTGACGCTTAAAGCCGCGGAGGACCTAGACTTACTCGCTCTTGGCCAGGGGTCTGCCGATAAGATCAAGATATCCTCGAGCAGCGCTAAGTGTTTCGCCACTGACTCCGCGATGGAGATCACCACAAACGCTGTACAGCTCTTTGGCGGAGCGGGATACATCAAGGATTACACCGTGGAACGCTACATGCGCGACGCGAAGATGCTCCAGATCGTTGAGGGCGCGAATCAGATCCAGCGAGTTATTATCGCTCGAGAGCTGCTGGAGTAGACGAAGGGGCGCCTCCACTTACATCGACAGATTGACGACAGCCAAGAACCTCTTTGGGTCAATATTTCCGCCACAAACGATAAGAGCGCAGTTGAGATCCTTTAATCTATCCCGTTCTCGCATATACGCCGCCACTGCTAAAGCGCCAGCTCCCTCGACAACTATTTTGTGCTCGAAGAAGAGATAGCGCATTGCTGCGTGGATATCCTCCTCCTCGACGAGAATCCATTGGTCGATGAGCGCTTTGCACAAGCCAACAGTAATGGATCCGTCCTGAATCGCGCCGGCCGTGCTATCCGATATTGTCTCAAGGTGCGCGGTGAAATCAGAGGGTATGCCGGTCACTAGATCAAAGAGCCCCGCGGAGTTGGCGGGTGAAGCGCCTACCATCTTTATCGCTGGATTGATCGCTTTCAGGTACCCGGCGACACCCGAAGCCAATCCGCCCCCGCCGACGGCGACGACCGCGACCTCAACGTTTGGAATCTGGTGGAGGAGCTCTATACCTAGGGTCCCCTGCCCAGCTATCACCAACGGATCATTGTATGGAGAGATAAAGACTTTCCCCCGTTCCGTCGCGAAGGCGATGGCTTGATTCTCACACTCGCGATACGAGTCGCCCCCAACGCGAAGATCGACGGACATGCCCTCAAGACCTTGGCGCCGCGCCGGATCAATATACGAAGGGACAAAGATAGTCGCTTGAACACCGTGCAGTTTGCACGCATGAGCGACTCCAAGAGCGTGGTTGCCAGCCGAGCAAGCGACGATACCAGATCGCTTCTCAGAATCAGATAGCATACTCACTCGATTGAGCGCTCCTCGAAGTTTAAACGACCCTGTTATCTGCTGATTTTCTAATTTTAACCACACCTCGCCGTCGCCGCCCTCCAGATGTAGAGATCTATCAGCCGGAGTCTCACGAATATTAGCGGCGATGACGCCGTGCGCCTGTCGCACACTCTCAAGGCTAGTGAAGATCGTAGTTTTGTCGGGACTCACGTCGTAAGCTCGAAAAATATGACTCGATTTCGTGGGCGTTTTTTTCTGTCGGCGCAGAAACCAAGGGCTTCACGCCCCCGATCCTCGTGTACTCACACTGCCGTGAATTAACACTGATTACTACCGACACAACGCGACGCGTCGATCGGCCCGACACACGATCCCGCGAAGTTTATATAAATTGAGGAGCTGCCGGTGTTCGCTCGAGCTCGAGCGGCGACCGCTGATCCATTGAATGGCGTCCTCATTCCACACCCAATGCCGGCGTAATATCGAGCCGCCCACCCTGATCCTTGCGCGTACAAGCCAAGTTTTGCCACTACATTGCCCTCCCGATCAACCGCGTCGATACAAGAAGGGAAAGGTCCGCTAGCTCCCGGTTTCAAAACAACACCGATCGAGTTCCGTCTTACATCAGAGGGGTGAAAATGAGTTGAGCCGATAGTCTTGTATATATGAGTCCCCGGCCATGATCGCGTGGCAGAGCATTGAGATATCGACCCTCCACCACTATTTCCTCCACCATTACCTCCGCCATTTGATGGTGGAGGGGCAGTAGCGACGGCTCCAAGTGTGTTAATATTTATCTCATCGACGGGTATTCCGCCCAGGCCGACACTCTCAGTTATATCGATATCCGCCGGGTTAAAGATGGCCGCGTCTTCGCCTGATTCGTAGAGGATTTCGAATCCCGAACCCTGAAAGAACTCCCCGACAACGCTCGTGCCGCTACCATTGAATACAGCTGACGCTGTCGCCGCGCCCTGAAGGGAGAAGACTTTAACCGAGGTACGCCCGGCGCTCCCAACGCTGAAACCGATCAGATCTGGTCCGGAGGCTTGTCTAATCGGATAGGGGCGAGGTCGCGCTCCCTCAGTCGCGAATCGCGGCAAGCGGGCGAATTGCTTAACCGCGCCCGAAGTAACATCCATCATACGGGCGAGGCTTCTCGATCGGGCGCCCTTCCTGACTACTCCGATCCAGTCATTCGTTGAGGAACCCTCCGCTCGGGCGTAAAAGACCCGGTCACCGCTCTGACCGAATACTACGCTTCGCTCTGCAGGAGAGTCGGAGGCGAAGAGGTCGTGCCGGATCTCCCATCGCGCCTTTCCCTGTTCAAGCCTCACAACGGCGGCGTCAGCGATGCCGTTTCCATCGAAATCACCCCCTGAGACTACGAGGTCACCCGTCTTTCCGAAGCTCTTAGTGCGTACGTTCCCTTGAGAGTCCCTAATACTCCACTCTATCTCACCGCTCTCAGTATTCAGGGAGGCAACCCCGATCTGAGTGCCACCTGAAAGCCATTGAGCCATAGTGACCGCGTCTCCACCTTCTCCTAAGCTTCCCAGGCCAGTGTTAGAACGAGTTGCTGATAGCTCAGCCGTCCATGTCAAAGATTTGTCACTCTCAATCTCGACCCAGGTACGGTCTGAAATCCCATCTCCATCAAAGTCGTTCGGAACCCCAGCTGCGGCTGAGGCCGCAAAAGAGAGGTAAGCAATCAAGTATAATAGCTTTTTTGGCATACGTTATGGCCTTCTATCGCCCTATGAAACGGAACTCGGGCTCCATACTACTAGGATGCGGGGATCCCCTCTCTAGCGCCTACAAGTAGCGTGCCCGTCGCGATCTAACCCGCTCGACCCGTGAGCGCTTAGTAAATGCCTCAAAGCGCCCCGATTAGATATGGTTACTATCGTGGTTCCCTAAACTAGACGCCCTCAAGGCGTTTATGACGGCCCCCAGGTCAATAATCTCCTGGAAGAGCGCTCCTCCTACGGGGCTTAGCAACCCGAAACCAGCGAGGGCCATGCCACCTATGCTTAAAACCATCCCCCCAATTGCGCTCTGAAGCGCCACTCGACGCATGTGGCCACTGATGTGCAAAAACTGATCGACCTTTCTGAGCGACGGCTCCAGTATCACAGCGCCGGCCGCCTCAGAGGTAATATCGCTTCGTGGGCCAAAAGCCACTCCCACGGTCGCGGTGGTAAGCGCTGGCGCGTCGTTAATCCCGTCTCCCAGATAGAGGGTTTGAGCTTTGGCTGTCTCAGCTCGAACGATATCAACTTTCTCCTCCGGTGACTTTCCCGAGAAGACTCTGGTTATATGAAGCTTCTCCGCGAGGTACTGCACCTCCTCATCACGATCTCCAGAGAGAAGGATTATATCTTTAAAGTCATGGTGAGGCCCCAGATGCCTAACAAAGTCCTTACTCTCAGGCCGGGCCTGGTCTTGGAACCTCAGGAGAGCGGCCGGAATATCATCAATCAATACCAAACACTCAAGACCCGTCGCTGCCACGTCAAACAACGAGGAAACATCAGTTGAGACGCCGCGACGACCGGTGATAGCAACTTTTCGGCCTTTCACCACGCCCAGCAACCCAGCTCCCGGCACCTCCCGCACATCGACGGCATCCGCTAGCAATATGCCGCGAGCCTCAGCCGCCGAAATTACTGGCTGCGCCAAGGGGTGCCTTGAATACCTCTCCAAGCTTGCCGCTAGCTGAAGTACCTCATCCTCACCGACACCCCTCGTCTTAATCTCCGTGAGGACAGGCTCCCCTATCGTGAGCGTTCCCGTCTTATCTGTGATCAAAACCTGGCACGAGTGCGCGCGCTCAAGAGCCATCGGATCTTTGATAATAATTCCCCGCTTCGCGGACCACGAGATCGCGCCAATAATCGCGACTGGTATAGCTATAATCAAGGGACATGGCGTAGCGACCACGAGCACCGCAAGAAATCTTTGCGCCTCGCCAGAAATCGCCCACGCAGTCAGAGCCATCAAGATAGCGACCGGCGTATATAACGCGCCCAGTTTATCCGCGAGCCGACGCATGCGGGGACGTTTCTGACGTGACACATCCATAACCTGCATGATCTTCGCGTACCTCGAATCTCGTGCCTCTCTGGTTGCGCGAAGAACGAGCGCGCCTTCACCATTGATCGCGCCCGAAATGACTTCGCATCCGGGCGTTTTTGAGATCTTATACGGCTCGCCCGTAAGATATGACTCGTCCATCGAGCTGCGACCCTCCACAACCACGCCATCAACGGGACACAACTCATGTGGCAGAACAACTATCTCATCACCAGCCACTATTGAATCCGCGCTAACATCAATCATCGAGAGGCCTCGACGTTTATGAGCGAGCGAGGGCATCCTCCTGGCAAGAGCGTCAAGCACTGAAGAGGCTCTCCGCATCGCGTAGTCTTCTAGCGCGGTGCCCCCGGAGAGCATGAGGACGACGAGAGCGCCCGCGAGATACTCCCCAAGCAGAAATGAAGTTACGATCGAAACGCCCGCCAAAAGGTCAGAGCCGAACTCTCCTCTCAACATGTCAAGCAAGAGCCTCAAAACCAGAAGGGTCCCGCCGAGGGTGAGTGCCACAATCACGGGCACGTTCGCGATATCCGGCGTCAGATCGGATACGTATCTGAGGAGCACGGTGGTAACAATCGCGCCTAAAGCGCCAATCGCGACCACGGTATTCAGATGTTTCATGCTACTCCCGACGCTACTAAATCAGTAGGAGGGTACCATTCACAACTTTCCACACCAAGATAAATTAGCCAACTACTGCCGTGGACAGAACCCGCAAAGCCCGTCATGATTAGAAAGCGCCCACGTACGGCATCAATTCCATCGCGACGCCTTTCGAATGAGCACCGAAGAACAAACTCGAGCGATAATTCACCCTCAACTGGATCCATGGCTTGTTGGCGGCCTCTCGATCGTTGTTCTCGGAATCTTTCTCGTTTTCAGCTCCACCATTCCAAGAGACCTGATCGTCGGCGACTTCCTGGTACTTACTGTGCTCTTAAATGGCACCCACTTCATGGCCTCGTATCTACTCCTCTATTCCTCTAAGGAAAACGTGTACCGGTACCGGGCAGCCGCTCTCTACATGCCGATCGGACTCATGAGCGTCGGCGCCCTCGGCCTGATCCTAGCCGCGCCCCCATATGAAAATGGGGTGGTGGTTCAAGGTATCACGATCCTCGCGGCGCTCTACCTGGCTCTGCACTACACGGGACAGGCCTGGGGTATGATGGCATCGTACGCTTATCTGCACGGCATTCGTTTTGAGCCGATCGAGAGGCGGCGGTTACGTTTATGCCTACGAACGATGGCGGTGTGGCAGATGGCTTGGAGCCTCACGCTGGCCCCGGCCTTTGTCCCTACGAGCATGGCTGAGTCGCTTAACCTCTGCATGAAGGGTCTCAACGTTGTCGCTCTCATCTCGTTGATAGTTGGAGCCACTACCCTGAAGTCTATCTCTCGTCGACTCAACGCAAGGCTTCCGATCTCGATGGTACTACCATTCGCCACTCTCTACGTTTGGTACGTATTTTTATCGGTCTACCCACAAGCGCTGTTTTGGGTGCAGATCTCTCACGCCGTACAGTACCTCTCTTTCCCAGCGCGGGTTGAGATCAACCGAGCTAGTTCACGAGGCTCAATCCGAAACAATCTATCTCGTTGGAAGCACCTTGGAGCCTACTCCCTCACCCTGATTGTGGCGAGCTTTATTGTATTTGTCGGCATCGACAAGGGCCTTAACTATCCAACGGGGGGGTTCGAGGTCTATTGGCTTGTGATCTGCTCACTCATTAATATCCACCATTACTTCATCGATGGGTGTGTGTGGCACATCAGCAACCCGGAGGTCCGAGCGGACCTTTTCGCCCATCTCGGCCCCCCGGGTTCAATTACTCACCGGCACTAGCGGACGAAAACTCCCCGAGCCGATAGGCGCGCGGCCTTAAGTCGTCTCATAACGATCCCCTTCAATTCTCCGGCGCATGCGGCTTTCTTAGGAGCGAGGGCCTGCCCTGACGCGGAGAGGAAGAGCGGATCGGTAACCGAGCCAGCGACCGCTATGGTTTGCATGTAATTGTTCAAGGCGGCGCGACCGAACCTCGTAAGACGGATAGCCTGGGACGCTTGTCCGCGTTTCAGGGTCACTCGTAACGTTCCGAGCACCGGATTGTAATCGCCGATGCGGGCATTTACGAGAGCTCCTACCGGCATAAGTCGCGAGGCGTATAGTTGCGCGATCGCTCGATCTCGCAACGCGACCGCTCCTTTTTTCGCGCCACTGTTCGTGAACGCGGCACGGCTACGCTGAGATATATTCACTCTCATCCCAGCACCTTGCTGCTTTACGTCGCAGAACGCGGCTTGCCCACCATCCGTTGGGCCTGGCGTTGGAGTCGGCCCAGGCGGAGTTCCCTGATCTGTGCCGCCGTCCCCATCATCTGGACCGGGAGTAGGCGTAGGCTGTGGTTCCCCACTCCGATCTGGGCTTCCCGCTGGGCACGATGATACGGCCGTCTGTTTAATCTCGGTGCTCAGCCCTGGCGGAATAGTCCCCGTTGTCTGAATGGCAAAATTATCGATTCGGACCCGTCCGTTTACCTCCTGAAGGAACACCCCAAACGCTCGTACCTTCCCTGATGCGGGAAGGCTCTCTGAGTAGCTCGTAGGGATCTCTGGGCCAACGCCTGCTACGTATGGCACCACTCCATACTTTAACTTTGATGGGTCTACTTTTACGGGCTCCCACACACCGGGCTTAACCTGAGACACGGGAGAGCCTGAGATATACCACTTCTGATCGACGAGAAATGTAAGCTGGGTCTTGTTCGGAACTCCGTTGGCATCCACTCCACTCAACCTCTGCTCGTACTCAACGAAGGCGGGGCCCTTGGATATTAGAGAGACATCAAAGCTCATCTCCGCGGTGAGCACCGCGAGCCCATACACCGGTCGAAACCAGAAGGTGTACCCTTGGGCTTTGCCCTGGGGAGTGCTGTTCACCGATCCTCCGATCTGCGCACTACCATACGAGAAAACCTTCAGATTACTGATCCTTCCCTGAAGAGTCCCACTCTTGATTCCGATCCAGCCGGTCTCTGCGGCCGCGTCTTTGCCGATACTGCCGGTGCAGTACTGGAACGTCTCTTTGTATATCGTAGTTGGGTCCGCGCTCGCTGTTTCTATTCCGTAGTGCAATCCACTGATTGCGGCGGCTACACCACATACCCGTCTGAACGTTTCCAGTCTTCCCTTGCTTCCTCTCACACTAGCTCCTTATTTGCATAGTCGACATAACAACCGAAGCGCCCAAATTTGCCGTGGAATCGGCATTTGTCCGCGCAGGGATGCTGAGGGACTAATAAGCTTAAAGGAGGGTTGAAAAAATGACTTGGATCATGAGTGAGCGTGATCGGAGCTGGCGCCGCTCACGTCAACCAAGCTCAGCCCATATGAGGAATTCCTGGTTACCCTCCGACCCCAGGATGGACGATGGCACCGTACCGCGATGAGTAAGGCCGAGCCCTGGCAGGAGAGCGACTATCTGGGCGACAACTCGCTTGTGCACATTCGCGTCCTCAACGATTCCGCCGATGCCGACATCCTCTCGTCGAGCCTCGAATTGGGGCTTCACGAGGGCTACTATCGTGCCACCTGGAGCGAGCCATCGAACGACACTTGGAATAATCTGATCCAAAGAGATGAATGAAACATCGATCGTCGCTAATGAAACCGGCTCAGGCAGCGCTTCAAGGTAGCGAGCGTTGGTGCGCTCCATAACGACCACCTTGGGATCTGTTCTGATCTTCCAGTCTAAATCCCCGTAGCCCACATCAATCGCGAAGACCTTGCGGGCTCCTCTCAGGAGAAGGACTTCAGTGAATCCTCCCGTGCACGCCCCCACATCGGCACACACAAGCCCCCGAGGGGATATCTGAAAGGAGTCAAGCGCTCCTAACAACTTATGCGCGCCTCGACCCACAAAGTCTTTGCGCGGCACCAGGGCGACAGATGCTTTGAGACTTGTCAGTGTGCCCGGCTTATCCACAACCTGCCCGTCGACCCTGACTAATCCTGCACGGATCTGCCGCTCCGCGCTCTCATGCGTCGGACATAAGCCCATGGCGACGACTCGATCGATTAACTTTTGCTTAGAGGAGCCTTTTGGTGACATGAATCTGCAGTATGCCACAGGCCAACCTGAACATCTCCCCCTCTCAATCTCATGCGAAGCTCCCGCCACATTCACCCGCGCAAAAGGCACGCGATAGAAAAAGAAACTTGGTTTGACTTTTTGCCATCGCGAGCCGTGTTCATGCGAGGTGTCACGGAGTGTATGGTTGAATCCCCTGCGATCTCACGAGTGCGATTAAGACCCCTAGAATAATCTTCAAAAAATTATCCGTTCCCCACGCGATCATTTCAGCTATACAGCGTCTCACTGATAGACTAAGGTCCCCCTAGCACCGCTCTCTTAAAGGTTAGACGATAATGACGATCACTTCCGAAGCTCTGGCATCTTTCAGCGACGGTTTAAAAAACAACAAGCAGATATTCGTTCTTGCGGATGTTTGCTTCGAGATGTTCGCTATAAAAGAGCTTCGTCGCCCTCATCTCATTCTGGATGAACTCAGATCCGCCTTTCCCGACTTCGAGGAACCGGAGATCTTAGCGGCTATCGCCATGGCCTTGTCGTGGAGACGGATGCTGCGATCAGCTGGCCGAGCGCTACACTAGAATCGCTAGCGAAGAGTACCGAGGGTGAGCGCACATAAAGGCCTCAGCGCTCTATTCCTGACTACAAAAACCGATACAAGCACGATGGCGCGTGGGGAGAAGCCGTCCATGGCAGCGGAGCGGCGAATACAGAAGCTAAAAGCCCCTCTCGCGGCCCGTTTTCAAAGGGTGCTATGCCCGTCCGGATATATGGGGGGAAGGGCGTGAGACTCGGAATTTCAGAGAGAAAGACTGAGAAGAATTTTGCCACCACTCATGAACCCGCCCCGTCGCTGCCAAGGGACTGGTAGGGGGCTCTTAGGTCTTGGGAAATTAGAGAGGGATGGCGCTGGAAAGAGCGCAAACGGAGAGCCACTCGGATCGTACAATCCGAGTGGCTACCTGGATGGACTAGCGTCGACCGCCGAAACCACCTCCGCCACCTTCTCGGCGACGGGGACGATCTCCTCCTCCACCACGGTTGAATCCGCCTTCTCGCGGCGCACGCTCACGAGCGATATCAACCACGATCGAACGGCCCTCTACCTCGCTGCCATTGAACATATTCACAGCAGCTTGTGCCTCATCCTCACTGGACATCTCAACGAAGCCGAAGCCTCGCTTGCGTCCTGTAGCTGGGTCGAGCACCACGCGAGCTGAGGTAACAGTTCCAGCTTGCCCGAACAAACGATTAAGATCTGCGTCCTCTAAAGAGAAAGGCAGGTTTCCTACATACAACTTCTTTGACATTTACAATCCTCCACGGCATTTACAGTTCTGATAAGCCGCAGGAACTCAAAGAAGCGCTTCGACATTTACGAAGCTGATCTCTGACGCCCTCAACATAGCCACGCTGAAAACCATCAGCTGCCATCCTTAAGGCGGTGAACATCTACCGGTATTGTCCCGGAGCGGAAACCAGATTAACGCCTGATGATACCAGGGTCTTGACAACTGGGTCAACGCCGACTTAGCCACTGGCGCTTAAGCAAGAGAGCCGCCCGCCTAACCATCTGAAATAATCATCATTAGTGATTGTCTTTGGGCCGCCACAAGGGGCGTCCCAACCCGCTCCGAACCTACCACATGGGGCAAAAGGGCTCCCTTGAGGGTTTTTTAAGCCCCGGTCTACCACCCCGCCCCCTCCTCATCTCCACCCGTTTTACCACTACTCTGTCTCTCACCTATCCTTGCTCTGAGAGCTCCCTGTACAAATCAGCGTACCGGTCAGCGATTGAATCGAGTGAGTATCTATCCCTGACCCTCTCTCGTCCTCTGAGTCCTCGCTCTCTCCATCCCGAGACACCCTCTCGACACACTTGAAGCAGACCATCGGCCAAGCCCCCTCCCGAACGCGGAGGGACCACCACGCCAATGCCCTCAACCAACTCTCGGGAGCTCCCAGTGTCAGTGACTACGCACGGGAGGCCGGAGGCCATCGCCTCCGCGATCACATTTGGGAACCCCTCTGAAATAGAAGAGGAGCACATAACATCAATCGCGGGGTAGAGCTGCTCAATCTCGCCCCTCTCTCCCAGAAGTGTGGTTCTATGACGGATACGGCGAGCCACCAAATCGTCTTGCAACTTCCGATTTCCAGATTCCAGCCCACGCCCGACCAGCAACAGGCGCGCTTGAGGATATCGCCTCAACACCTCTCCGAACGCGTCGAAGAGATACTGACGCCCTTTGGCGAGATCATCTCGACCAATATTCCCGATGACCAGCTCATTCGTTCCGAAACCCAATCTCTTTCGAGACCTTTCCCGCGACTCCGGTCGAGGAGCGAACTTGTCCGTATCGAAGCCGTTGCCGACTATCAGCCCGTTGGAGCGACTAAAGCCGAACTCCTGGTGCTGCTCCCTGCTCTGCTGGGTACAAAAAATGATTTTATCGGCCCGATGCGAGAGAGCTGAATTGGCCTTAATTACGAGGCGAGTCGCGAGTTTTCGCTCCCGGTAATCATCCATACCTCGGCGTATATTCCAGACGAGTGGGACGCGTGGAAAGGCGCTTAAACGGGAAACGGAAAGAAGCGCGTTGGCGTGATACATCCACCCCTGAAGAAGGTCAGGCGCTAGATGGCGGATGAGGGTTCGATATTGATTGAGCGCGCCCACCAACCCTGTGAGCGATCTATCAAGACCCAGCGAATAGACTGGTATGCCCTTTTCTACGAAAGAGTCCCCAAACGGCTCGGGTCGCGCAAGGCTGATAATACGATTCGAGAACCCTCGCTTCTGCAATCGCTCTGTAAGACGCAACAACATTCGTTGCGCGCCATCGGGGCTCAATCCTGTTATGCAATGAACAACTTTCATATCCCGCTCAGCTCGGTACCCTCTCAGGGGGCAACACTACGAGCGACCGCGGGCGCTATAAATGAGCGCGATCATACTGGCGCTAAAAGAGGCGGCGAGACGCGAAGGGAGAGCCCTCAGAATAAGAAACGGAACCGAGGGGCGAATTGACGTTAGGTGAACGAGGATGTCTTCAGCTCAGAGAGGGCCTTACCCGCGTCTCGCGTCACTTTCTCCATGGCGTCCACACAGTACGCGGTTCGGATGGTCCCCAAGCCATCGGCGCCGAGATCCTCCGCGGCTAGTCGAAGCGCTTTTGTGAAAGCTTGCGCGAGAACCAACACCGAATCCAATCCAACTGAAGCATCTCCTAGCTCGTTCAGTATGTACGCGGTGACATGCTCAACCCGCGTATCGTAAGGCTCCCATTTCTGCACTCCCATAACCTCGCGCTCAGCGGGAGACCGTTGCATCGCCCTGGCGACCTGCGTATCGATAGCATGCATGGCTTGGAGTAGGCCTTCCTCTAGTTTTCCACTCTTTCCAGTCATACCACGCCTTCTTTAAATTGCCCGCTCATTACCCCGAATTGTGACGGAGCGCCTCCACAAGGTATCCCCGATGCTCTCCTTGGAGTCAAGCTCAGAGGCTCCAATCCCACCTCCTCTACCGCCGGGCCCGCCCGTACGAGTCACCGATCCACATAAACCGGGATGATATCGATTCATCAGCCGTCTCAACATAGACGTAGATCATTTTTCCCCTCGGTAGAGAGAAATTCACCAAGAACTCATACCGCCCCTGATCGTCCGTAACAACGGAACCAACCGTGACACCCCTCGCCATCAGGTTCAATCGGACCGCGCCAACAACGCCGCCTGCCGCGCTCGTTACCCTGCCCGCCAAGCGCGTCACAGACGAGTACCGTCCGCCCGCGCTCCGCCGCGTAAGGGATATAAAAGCTGGCGAAGTGTCATTAGGAATCTCGGGAGTTGGCGCCGGAGTTGGCGAACCCGGCGTGTCATCTCGGGGGTTCATAAGCTCACGAGATATACACCCACTGTTCCGCGAGAGGTGCGCCGAGATTTCGCTTAAACTGAAATCTGAAAAACGCTCCGCCGGTGGGATCGAAATGCTCGGATACATGATACCCTTCCGATCGGAAACATCGTGGAACGCTCCGAAATTGTGCCCCAATTCGTGCGCGAAGATACCTGGACTGGCGGCTTCAACGTATGACTGAGTTATACCATACGCGAGCCCCGGGGAGGCGCACACCGTGCCGATGTAAGCTATTCCGATGACGCTCCCGTCCATATCCTTACCGGTGAAGAGGTGCTTGATGTCGACCTCGTCGTTAAAGCTACCACTCCCGCTCCCTAAATTACCTTGATTGGCAACGTTGCCAGTGAACAACCGCAACAGCTCTCCTGGATCGGTTGAGGTATAGGGCGAGCTCTGAGAATAGATGTGCTGGCGCACTATTCGGAACCTGAGGCCTAGTTGCTTGTCATACATCGCCTCAGCTGTGTTGATGATGCTTGCTATAACCGCGTTGCTGTTCTCGCCATACTTCGCGTACCACTCGGGATCGGCATCTGTGCTGATCGTCACAACTTTCGTCATGACAGGTTGCCCACTACTAGCCCCATCAACTGGTGTGGGCGACTCCTCGGCGATCGGCAAGATTGTGGCGTCGTCGCCAGTGGCGTCCGCGGCCTCTGCCATCGCCGCGGCCCCAACAGCTGAGCCGCACGCGCCTCGATGGAACGCTCGTGACGGAACACTTGAAACCCGCGCTGACACACGAATCGATCCATCTAAGAGCATCCGTACGGTATAGATTCGTTGGCGACTCTTGCGACTCCCTGTGGCTCGACCCGGAAAGGTAATCTTTAACTCATTGTTTATAATCGACGCGCCGGTGCGATAGATATATCTCCCAGAGCGAACTGTTCCGCCACCGACGGCGACTTTGCCTCTCATGAGCAGGGGCGTTACCTGGTCGATAAAGCGGCGCCCATCTCTCTCAATATAAGAGGTCCACGTCTTGTTCCGGCGGGTCGTAAAGCGGGCGTCAATATGCCCGAGATTGGGGATTTTTCCTGAAACTCTGACTGTCGGCATGGCATCGAAGAGTGTCGCCGAAGTGGCGTTCACTTTCACATCCTTGATCCCAGCGAGAGAGAGCTCCGCCTGATAAGGCGTTGCGGCCACGGCGTTTTTCAACTGAACCGCGGCGACAATCAATACTACCAAAACAACCGAGAGTTGCTGGGTAAAGCAGCGACTTCTCATAACCTTCCCCACTTTCAGCAGGCATCCATTCCTACAGCGGAAAAACGCGAGGGCGTTTTCTTTTACGATGCCCCTCGGAGGAGGAGGGCTCGACAATTTTTTCAAAAATTTTACAATCTCTTTCGCGTCCTCCTAAGAGCTGTTACCTAGGCTATACGACTCAGGAATCGGAATCCGTGATAAACCCCTCCCTCGCCGCATCAGAACGTTTGAAAGGCAAGTTCGATCGCCTCCTCGCGCGAGCCTTCATCAATTTCACGACTCTTGCGCTCGCGGCGTCTGGATGTGTGAGGCCTCCAGCTGTTTCACCGGAAAAAGCGTTTCGAGAGGTGGCGCCAACAGAGATAGAGGTCGGCGACGATCTCGACCTCTCCGGTCTAGCGGAGGCGATAACTCTGCAGCAGGGAGCGCTTAAAAAGAGCGCTCAAGCGGTGATGCGCTTCGGTCCGGTGACGATATCTCGGGCCGACTATAGCGCCGCTCTCGACAAGCTCCTCGCTCAGCTTTCGTCCACCCAAAGCGCCACGGTCACATTGGATTACATAAAGAACAACTTTCGATTCTTTGAATTTTACGGAGGGCGGGAGTGGGGCGAAGTTCTACTCACGAGCTATTTTGAGCCGGTTATTCCGGGGAGTGTTCGACGGAGCGAGCGCTTCTCTCAGGCTTTGTACGCGCGCCCCTCTGACCTCGTGGTTATCGACCTTAAGCAATTCTCTCCCCGGTTTAAGGATGAGGGCTCGCTTCGTGGTCGTATCAATCAGGGGCGTGTTGTTCCCTATTTCTCCCGCTCTGAGATAGATGACGAGAAAGCGCTCGAGGGCAAAAGGCTTGAGTTGTGCTGGGTTGATCCGATAGACGCCTTCTTCGCCCACATCCAAGGCTCGTGTACGGTCACTCTACAAAACGGGAAAGATCTCCACGTAACGTACGCGGATAAAAACGGATTGAAGTACGAGCCGATCGGAAAATACTTGAAGGAGCAGATAGCGCCAAACCGAGTGACCATGCAAAGGATAGAAGCGGTCGCGCGCGATATGACACCGGCGGAACGATCGGCTCTCTTCGCGAAAAATCCAAGCTACGTTTTCTTTACTATTTCGCGACAACGAGCACTAACCTCCCTTGGGGTACCGGCAACGCCCGGGCGAACGATCGCCGCCGACCCTAGATTCGCGCCAAAAGGCGCCCTCGCTTTGATTAGTTTCAATAAGCCGGTGGTCCCAAACAACTGGCGCCTCTCAGACGGAGATCCTCCTACCACCCGAGCTACTCGCCTTGTGGTTGATCAGGACTCTGGAGGAGCGATAACAGGCACCGATCACATCGACCTCTTTTGGGGGCGTGGGGATGAGGCAAAAAGGGTAGCTGGAATCCTACAAGACAGGGCCAGAATCGTGTATCTCGCTCCTAAATAGTGAGGAGCCACAGGGAGAGAGTTTCACGCACGGCGGTGTCGCTTCTCATTCCAAGCGCATCCCGGCGAGTTGGGCTCTTCAAACAAGAGAACCCTCTTCCAAGTTGAAAGGCGAGCAAAGCGCTCGCCGACCACTTCCTGATTTCGAATGTTCTCTCTGGCGCAGCGATGAGAGGCTAGTGAATATCGAGAGCGAGCGAGCTCCCTGAAAGTCGTTTAGTCATCCTCAGGGCTCGGGACCACAACGCCCGGGGCAATACCCGGCTGACCACCTCTTTGAGGAACGGCATTTGGAATCAGGCCAGCCAAATCCGGGTCAGTTGAGGGAGCTTGGGGCTCTGATGGCGCTGGCCCATCGGGCCCAGAGGGTAACTCACGAACGATGTCACGCAAGACATCCTTCGATGAACTCGCTTCCGACTCGGTTTTTTTCTCCGCTACAGCCTGTTCTAACTTCCGGGCCTGCTCAATCCTCTCAGTCGCTGGAGAGCTGAATACCTTGACGCGCCCGTCTTTAAAGACAACCAGCGCGCCGTCCTTGTACCGCCATACAAGCTCACGTTTAACCCCACGCTCAATACGCTCATCGGGCTCGCCCCACGCCGCCAAGACTTGGCGCAACGTGTCACCACGCTTCAGATCGTTGGAGTGACGATTTTGGGCCTGCGCGCGGGAGATCTCTCCTCCCATCACAAGGACAATCGTGATGATTAAAATTAGTTTTGTCCTTTCCATGTTTACCCCTTGGCGCGGAGCCCAATTTCAATCACGTGCCACCCCGCGATGTATGATCGAGCCTTGTAGTCATCTATGTATTCGGCTGCCCGGTTTTACATATTGAGACAAATTACCCGGGGCGGGGAGATCCCCGCAACCCACCAGAATCATTGACGGGTTCTTAGCACTAGGGAGAAAATTGAGCCGTTACCAAGGGCGCTTTGAACATCCACTCGGCCCCCATGTACCTGCGCGATGTGTTTAACGATCGAAAGCCCTAAGCCGGTTCCTCCCATCTGGCGACTCCTCCCATGATCAACACGGTAGAATCGCTCAAAGAGGCGCGCCAAGTGCGAACTCTCAATCCCAGGTCCGGTATCGGCGACCATACACCGCACAAAATCTCCCTGACGTTCAGCAGAAACGGTAACCCGCACACCGGGGTCCGAGTACTTAATGGCATTATCAATTAAATTGACCAACGCCTGCTGAATCAGACTGGCGTTAACAAATACAACAAGGTCCTCCGAGATAGCGCCCTCGATGGCAGCGCCCTTGGAGAGGGCTCGGTCTGAGCAGGCGTCGATCGCCTCCCGAACAAGATCAGCGAGCTTGCGCTGAGTGAATTCCACTTGGTCGTCCTCACTACCAACCTCCAGGCGGGCAAGAGTCAAAAGATCGTTAAAGATCGCGTGCAGTCGCTCTGAGTGTTTAGCGATAATCCCCAAAAATTTCTTTAGAGCCTCGGAGTCATGCATCGCTCCATCAAGGAGTGTCTCTGTAAAGCCCTTGATGGAGGTGATTGGAGTCCTTAGCTCATGCGACACGTTCGCGACAAAATCGCGACGAACCCGCTCAAGCTTGTGGACCCGGGTCATATCACGAAACACGATCAATGTTCCCGAGGATGATAGATCGTACTGAAAGAGTGGCGACCCGTATACGTCAAGTATAACCTCGGGGTCCTCCCGCAAGGTAACCGTTCCACTCTTCGGCGACATCGAGGCAGACGCCTCGGCGATGAACCCGCGAATATCGGGGTGTTGGATAACCTCGGACACGAGCCTTGAGGAAACCGGACCATTCTCGATACCCAACAGCGCGCTCGCGGCCTGATTCACCCGCCGGATCCTTCCGGAGGAATCAACGGTCAAAACCCCCTCTGTCATGCTGCGGAGGATCGCGTCCTGCTCGCTGCCAATCTGTGAAAGCGCCTCCAGCTTGCTCTTAAGCTGCATCGCCATCTCGTTCAGACCATCACTCAATTCAGCCAATCGGTGCTGAGAGCTAGACACAATCAGGGTATCAAAATCTCCCTTGGCGAAACGGGACGCTGCTGCCTCGATGTGGCCGAGGGCATCATCATTTCTAAAGGCGAGCCATAGCCCTGCTACAATCGCGATCGAGGATGACAGGAATGCCGCGAAAACAATAACCTTTGGAGCGCCCGGCTCAACAGAGATGGCCGCCACCAAAGGAGTCGCGGAAGCCACGGCGATCGCGGCGCCCGCGACCACGATCCTAAATAAGCCATCTCCCCTCATGGCGCGGATTGTATCGCCCCTGACGTTCGGGGGCTACAGGTAAGCGAGGGGCTATCCGTGAAATCGATACCCTACTCCGCGAACCGTCTCTACTAAATCGCCCTTCTCTCCCATTTTTTTGCGCAAACCGACTACCTGCACATCGACAGAACGGTCCGTTACCGGATAGTCATCACCGTGGACGCCGTCCACAATCTGAGCGCGCGTATACACCACCCCCGGATTCCGCATCAGAAAATGTAGCAGCTTAAATTCTGTGTTGGTGAGGTCGATCGCGTCCCCACGAACGAGCACTTCTCGTCGAATCGGATTAACGACTAAATCCTCAAAGGTAAGGATCGCCTCAACATCGACGGGCTCTACCTGCCCCCGGCGTATCACGCTTTTTATTCGCGCAATCAGCACGGCGGGGCTGAAGGGTTTGCACACGTAGTCATCGGCGCCCAACTCTAACGCTCTAACGATGTCATCCTCCTCTCCGCGGGCGGAGACCATCACGATAGGGGTCTTCCTCAACGCCGCGTCCACCTTAAGCTCACGGCACACGTCAATGCCGTTGACTCCGGGCAACATGATATCGAGCACGATCAAAGATGGCTTAAGCTCCCGCGCCATCGAGAGCCCCTCCTCCCCCGAGGCCGCGCAAAACACCCCGAACCCCTCTTTGGAGAGGTTGTATCGAATGAGTTCGCGAATATCTTCCTCGTCGTCGACAACTAAGATCCCATCTCTCATGCGGCACTCTGAAATAAACAAACGCTAGACGCCTCTACTCTATCCACTTTTCCTTGAGAAGCACCCCTTCAAATAGCCCCTCACTAAAAATTAACACCCCCCCCCAAAC
>Ga0214921_10002580_pt1 | contig 29235 bp, 30 predicted proteins | sample LL1505_MetaG_FD_177992 | JGI IMG/M metagenome (GOLD analysis project Ga0214921, IMG submission 177992) | Freshwater microbial communities from Lake Lanier, Atlanta, Georgia, United States - LL-1505 | ecosystem: Environmental > Aquatic > Freshwater > Lake | place: USA: Georgia | collected...
AAGTAGTTGAAGTTGATGATGTAAAACTACTATTTACAGTATTTCCACTAACATCTCCAATCATTTTTGAAGTTATAATATATTTGACTAATGGAGTAACACTTTGGTATGGTTGTGCTATATCAATAGTATTTCTGTAATAATTTGACATTTTAAATATAAATATATAAAGATATATTTTTTTATATATATATTTATGAACATTTTGTTTAATTATAATAATTTTATTTTTGAAAAAGAATCATCTATTAATGATCTTCTAATAGATGATATTATTGAATTATATAAAACAGAATATATAAAAGATTCTTACTGTGATTTTATTATTATGTATGATGATAATTTTTGTAAATTTAAAACATTTCTATTAAATGAAATTAAAAATACAATATTTGTATACATTATAAAATTAACAGAACAAACTGCAAACACAGAATTAAAACAATATTTTCGCAATACATTAAAAAATATAACTAAAAATATTTCAGAATTTAAAATTTCTACTAAAATTTTTAATAATAAAGATGTTGATGTAATAAATAATAAAAAAATAATGCAATGTTATGATAAACAATATACGAATAAAATACACATTTTAAAATTTATTTGGTTTATGAATGATTATGATGGGGAAATTACTTTTCCAAATAATCAAAAGATTATTCCAAAAAAAGGAAAATTAATTATTTTTCCTGTATCTTGGTGCTTTTCATATGAAGAAATAAATAATATATCTTCAGAAATTATTACTATTAGTGGAACTTTTTATAAAACAGAATAATATAAAAACGGAATAATATAAAAACAGAATAAATTAAATAAAAAAAATGAATTAAAATTAGTTGTATAAATATATATTAATATATTAAAGATGATTATTCCAATTAAATGTTTTACATGTGGTATGGTTCTTGCTGATAAATATAGATTTTATTGCCAAGAAGTGCGTAAAAAAAAATTAGCTAAATTAGGTCATAATGCATTAACTGATATTGATAAAGTTGTATATTTAACAAAAGAATTTAATGAAAAAACACCTGAAGGAGAAGTTCTTGATGAATTAAATTTAAAAAAAATGTGTTGTCGTAGACATTTTCTTACACATGTAGATATCGATTAAATGTTTATTAAATATTTATTCTTTATATAATATATAATGGTAAAAAATACACAAAAATATTCTAAAAAAAAACATCATAAACAAACAAAAAAAATGCATAAACAAAAAATATATAGTATGGTTGGATGTTCAAAAAAAAGAGGTGGTGGAAATAGTACATTAGCTTATCCTTCAACAAATGTTCCTAAAATACCTAATCCTTTTTTAGCGTACACTGGTAAATCTCACGGCGGCAGTAAAAGTGCAATATATCCATCTTTAGGACCTAAAAATCCTTTAAATAATATTTTTTTAAATCCTACTAATACTACAAAAGGTGGATCATGTGGTAGTTGTCAGGCTAATTTATTAAAAGGTGGAAATAATATGAGTAGTTATCCAAATGGTTTAATTGGTAAAGCATGGACACCAAATCCTAGTGGATGGCCAGGAGTAACAAATAATGCTTCATATAGAAATCATTTAGGATACAATACTTATTCGCCAGTTGATATTTCAAGACAAATGGTTGGAGGAAAATATAAAAATAAAACAAGAAATAGTAATAATATTAATAGAAAAAATATTAATAAAAAGAAAAAAGGCGGTGCACTTTCAAATTTTATAGTCCAAGATTTTGTTAATTTAGGAAGACAAACACAACATGGATTAGGAAATACTTATAATATTTTAAAAGGAAACCCATTATCTCCAAGTCCATTGCCATGGAAAGATCAATTTTACAACAATAAATAATAATAATAATAATAATAATAATAATATTTTCTATTTATATATAATAATGGCATTTCCAAAAAAGGTTAAAGATTTATGCGCGCCTGCGTTATTATTTTTTGCGATTTCAATTATTGGTCTTATAATGATTTTTTTACAAAATTTAGGAAATCAACATAGTTACCATGTGGGTTCATTTTCTTGTCGTGTTCCAAATACTGCCTTAGTTTTTATTGTTAAATTAATATACATACTATTTTGGACTTGGATACTTAATTTAATATGTAAAGATGGACATGTTGGTATTTCATGGTTATTGGTTCTTTTTCCATGGATACTTATGTTTGTTATGATAGGAATGATTATGTTAAATAAATAAATTATAAGTAAATAATAAATAATATATAATATTATATAATAATATACATTATGGTAAAAAACGGTATTTCACATAAAATAAATGGATGGAAATATATTTCAATAAAGGGTAAACCTAAAGAAAGAGGTTATGCTTATGGTTATATATGTGCAGATGATTTTAAAGAAATTAAAGAAATGTTATCTTTTTTAATGGTTGAATCATATGGTATAGAATGGTCACAATTTGTTAAAGAAATATGTGATGATTTTAAAGAATTAACTAAAACAGAATTTGAAGAATTATATGAAGAAATGGAAGGTATTGCTGAAGGATGTAAAGCAGGAGGATGTGATACAAATATTGATGAAATAATTGCATGGAATTTTTATTTATCAATTTCTTATTGGTATTCTACTAAATCAGAATCACATACAACTCGTGAAGGCGGAGGTGCAAAAGATAGATGCAGTGCATTTATTGCAGTTGGTGATTGGACTGAAGATGGAAAAATAGTAGTAGCACATAATTCTTTTAGTGATTTTATTGATGGTCAATGGGGAAACATAATTTTAGATATAAATCCAGATAAAGGTCATAGAATTATAATGCAAACTTCACCATGTTGGATATGGAGTGGTACAGATTTTTTTATTACTTCTAAAGGAATTATTGGTACTGAAACAACCATAGGTGGATTTATACCCTATGAAAAAAAATTTCCAATAGGATATAGAATTCGTCGTGCAATGCAATACGGTAATACATTAGATGATTATGTAAATATATTATTACATGAAAATTCAGGAGATTATGCAAATTCATGGTTATTTGGAGATACTAATACAAATGAAATTATGAAACTAGAATTAGGATTAAAATATCATAGTGTGGATAGAACTAAAAATGGTGTGTTTATAGGATTTAATTCAGTTTATGACGAGAGAATAAGAAATTTTGAAGTTCAAAATTCAGGCTTTTATGATATTAGAAGACATCAAGGCGCAAGATATGTAAGATTAAATGACTTAATGGATGAATATAAAGGAAAATTAAATATTGAAACTGCACAAAAAATTATATCTGATCATTATGATGTATATTTACATAAAGAAAATAATCCTTGTTCTAGAACAGTGTGTTCACATTATTATTTAGATGCACGCGAATATATGTCACAATCTGATAGACCTAAACCATTTGATCCTCGTGGTGCAGTAGATGGTATTGTGTGCGATACTAAACATATTAAAAATATGAGTTTAATCGCTCGGTATGGAAATTCTTGTGGAATGCATTTTGATAAAAATAAGTTTTTTAAAGAACACAGACAATATGAAAAATTTTATAAGTATGTAAAAGATAGACCATCAGAACCGTGGACAGAATTTTCAGTTACTAATTTAAAACCAAAATTTAAAATAACAAAAAAAACAAAAGTTAAACACAATAAAAGTAAAAAACTATAAAATATAATATGTTTTATTTTTCAATAAATATATTATCTAACATATCTTTATTTTGTTTTGCATCTGCATAACCATTATCATACAATTCAATAAAATTTATATTTTTGTTAATATATATAAAATCATTAAAATTTAAAAAATTGCGTATTTTATTTTTAATTTGACTATTATTTAATGGTTTATTTATATTCCACATAGATGGATGAATATGTAATACAGATTTAGTAAAATTTAAATAAGGATATGTACTAAATCCTCCGTCAAAAGTATACATATCATGATATCTATTTGACAATCCACCAGTTACTAACGGAATATGAGAACTTGCAATACAACAATTAATTGCATCTTCTAAATTATCAAAATCAGAAAAAATACTTGTTTGCGTTTGCCAATTTTGAACTGTTGTTACACCTATAAATAACCGCGCTAAATCAAAATCATCATCATTATAATATTTTAAGATTTTATATTTTATTGAGTACTCTAATTCATTTATGCTTTTAGATTTTGTAAGGTCTGAATTTAAAATTTTATAAACAAACTCATTTGAATCTTTATTTAAACACATAAATAAACTATTCCATGAACCAGCAGAAGCACCTGAAAATATATATTCTGTTAAGTCATAGTTTTGTTTAATATAGTTCAATATACCCATTAAATAAAATCCTTTAATTCCACCAGGAGAAATAGATATTAATTTTTTATCTTTAATAAAATTATTTTTATTCAAATATAATTGAATATCTTTTTCACAAAAAATGTTATTATTTTTATTAGTTATTAAATTTTGAGATTTTGTAATTTGAGATAAAAAATATTTATTATATAAAATAATATTACCTTTACCAATAAGTTTACCTGAAAATAAAGTATTAAATAAACTAAACATTAAAAATATTATAAGAATGTTCTGCATTTTATTTTTAATATAATATTTTTAATATATTATTTTTAATATATTTAATTATTAATTTATTTGTATATTTTTATATAAATTAAAAAAAATAAAAAATGATTGGGATGACTCTTTCCTCTTATGAGGATTGAGTTTTACAACACTTAACGGCAACCCTTATTTTCATTTTTTTATATTTTATATTTTATATTTTATATTTTATATTTTATATTTTATATTTTATATTTTATATTTTATATTTTATATTTTATATTTTATATTTTTATATTTTATATTATTTTATGTATAATTTATTCTTTTTTGGGACATCGAAAATATAAATAAGTAGCATCACCATAAGGCTCGGAGTTAAACAGTATACATCCTTTATCCTCTGCTGCATTTATTACTCTTGTCAGTTCCTTAGCATGAGAACTTGCAAATAATGGCATTTTTACTGAAACAACCCTTACTTCTGCATTTACAGTGCATGCGATTATGAGAAATATAATAATTATTAAAATATTCATTTTGTGTTTTGTTTGTTAATTGTTAGTCGTCAATCAGGTTTTTTGCAGTTTTACTGGTTTTACAGATTTAAGTTACTTTAATTATTTTAATTTTAAAGTATTTCATTTTTTTTGAATGACACATATTTTTTTACTTACTAAAAATTATGTATAAGAAGTAAATAATACCAATAACGAGGCAAAGAAATATAACAAAAAAAACGAAAGAACAAATAAAATAAAAAATGATAAAAAAAATGATTGGGATTACTCTTACCTCTTATGAGGGTTGAGTTTTACAACACTTAACGGCAACCCTTTTCATTTTATTATTTTTTATTATTTTTATTTTTATTTATTTTTTTATTTATTTTTTATTTATTTATAAATGTTTTTATTTATTTGTTTATGTTTTCTTATTAGTTTTTAAAGTGTTGCCTGCATCATCATATTCTTCGTGCATTCCAACCTGCTCAGGCAAATACAAACTTAATTTAGTAGATTTAATATTATTAAAATTACCTTTTTCAATGTCCCATTCTAGATTAAACTCAAATTCTTCAACATTTTCTGAAGTATTAGTCGTATCCTCGCTTGATGAAATATACATTTGCTCTAAAGCATCATCTATCCAAGCATTAGGTTCAGTGAAATTTACTGAAATTCCGAAATAATTATTATAAATGGTATTGTTTGTGTTGAATATGTTAAACATTTCTTCGACTGTAAAGTATTGCAACATATAACGAAATTTATACAACCATTTATCAAATTCAGTAGGTGTTTCTGCACATTGACGTCTTAAAACTGGACGATCCATTTTTAATTCAAAGTTTATATCTGTTGGTATAGGAAACGATTTCTCATCTAAAATAGGAAGTTTCTCTAATTCAGGCATTGATTTTTCCAACACATTTTGTATAAATTGTTCTTCAGGCATATTATATATTTTATCTATAAAATCTTGATTACAACCTGTAATTTCTTGTGGTTTAAAAGACCCATACATTTTATCATCATCTTCATCTGTAAGAGAATAACATTCAGTCAACCAATCGTTAAGATTAATATTAATGTTGTTAGAATTAAAATTTGAAAGAGACATCTTTTTTGAATTAATTGTAAAATAGAAGCTAATAGCAATAGGGGCAAGTATAATTAATTATCATTATATAATAATTTAAAAAGTATTTCAATTTTTTATTTTATATGCGTTTTTTATTGATTACTAAAATTATTTTTTAGATTTTTATATTTTATATTTTTTACGGTATAAATGTAGAAAAAATAAAATTAATTTAATTACTTATTTAATTGTTAAATATATTTTCTATATTTTGAATTAAATTCATTGTTTTTAAATTTTTTTCATTATATGTTTTTCTATAATATTTTAATGGCTCTCTTAATATTTTAATACATAAATTTAAATCATTAGTAGGGTCTCCAGTTAATAATATAATATTATCAAAATACTTATTTATATTTCTACAACCAATATATATAGGAGTACAATTAAATAACAATGGATTCATTATTTTTTCTGAAAAATAATGATTACTTTGAAAATTTTCGATACAAATAGAAAATAAATATGTATCATATGGTTCCACATCATTAAATTCACCTTTTAATTGTAAATTTACATCGTTGTAATACATACATCCTCTACCAAATATATCTATAGGTAAATTATTTTGTAATATTTTATCAACAAGTATGTGTCTATATTTATGGCCAGGTGCACATAGTTTTTCACTAAAACAAATAGACATTATTTTTGATTTTACAAATATTTCTTTTATTGGAGGTGTAGTATGCCACATATATCCAAAATATTCAATAAATGGATCAGGCAACTGTCTTTTCTCTCCGATAAAGTATTTGCCTATATATTTTTTAGAATAATCTATAAATTCTGTAGTTATATTTAAAAATTCATTTGGTTCAAACGCTAAACCAATAACATTTTGTTTATTTATATTTTTTAATAATGGCATAGCAGTATTTATTATTATGGCATGAGTATAATTATCTTGATCTGTAATATAAATTTTATTATTTTCACCATAATGTTTTATATTAATTATATTACAAATTCTTTCATAAGTTAATTTACAATTTGTACTATCTGTAAAATCACTAAATATTTTTATGATATACATGTATTACATATATCGAATATATATTTAATTACTTATAAAATGTAAATAAATAAGTTATTAAATATAATTAAAAAAATATGAACAATATAATATAAAATGGAAATAGAAAATATATCTTGGAAAGTAATTGATAAATATTTTACAGATAATCCAAATAATTTAGTAAGTCATCATTTAGAATCGTATAATGATTTTTTTAATTTTGGAATAAATAAAATTTTTCGTGAAAACAATCCTATAAGGTTTATTGAGAGAGAAGAAGAAGGCGTTACATTGGATAAAAGAAATGAATGTTTGTTATACTTAGGTGGAAAAGATGGTAATAAAATTTATTTTGGAAAACCAATAATTTATGATGATAATAATACACATTATATGTATCCTAATGATGCAAGATTAAGAAATATGACTTACGGGGTTACTATACACTATGATGTTGAAGTTGATTTTATTTATTATGTTGGTGATACAAAAAAAGAACATTCAATAAAAATAGAAAAAATATTTTTAGGAAGATTTCCCATTATGTTACAATCTGATTTATGTATTTTAAATTCATTAAACCGAGAAGTTAGATTTAATATGGGTGAATGTCGTAATGACTATGGAGGATATTTTATTATTGATGGAAAAGAAAAATTAATTATACCACAAGAAACATTTGCAAATAATATGATTTATATTAAAAAAAATAAAGAAGATGATATTTATAGTTATTCAGCTGAAATTAGATCTGTATCTGAGGATACTTCTAAAGCTATAAGAACAACAGCTATAAAAATTGTATCTCCTTCCCCTACTTTTACAAATAATCAAATAGTTGTTGTTGTTCCAAATGTAAGAAAACCAGTTCCTTTATTTATTTTAATGCGTGCTCTTGGCGTAATATCTGATAAAAGTATTATAAAAACATGTTTACTTGATCTTGAAACAAATGAAAATTATATTGATTTATTTATTCCGTCAGTTCATGATGCAAATAAAGTATTTACTCAGCAAGTAGCACTTGAATATATATCTTCATTTACAAAAAGAGGGACTGTTACTGGTGTAATAGAAATTTTATCTGATTATTTTTTACCACATATAGGTGAATTAAATTTTTTAGAAAAAGCATATTTTATTGGATATATGGTATACAGATTATTAAAAGTAAGTACAAAAGAAGAATCACCAACAGATCGTGATAATTTTCGGTTTAAAAGAGTTGAATTATCAGGAACTTTAATTTATGATTTATTTAGAGAATATTATTTAATTCAAAAAAAATCTATATCTCAAAAAATTGATCAAGAATACTATTATCATAAAGGTGAATATAAAGATGATGAAAATTTAACAAAAAAAGAACAAAAGCAATTACAACCAAAAGAAGCAAAGACATTAAAAGAGAATATTTATAAAGATAATTTTATTGGACTAATTGAATCTAATTTCAAGCAATTTTTTAAAGAGAGAATTGTTGAGACAGGATTCAAAAAAGCATTTAAAGGAAATTGGGGATCTGAAGCACATACTAAAAGATTAGGTGTTGTACAAGATCTAAATAGATTAAGTTGGAATACATATATATCTCATTTAAGAAAAATTAATTTACCTTTAGATTCTAGTGCAAAAGTAGTGGGACCAAGATTATTAAACAGTTCTCAATGGGGTCTTATTGATCCATTAGATACACCTGATGGTGGTAATATTGGGTTACATAAACATCTATCAATTAGTACTTATATCACTAGTGGGTCTTCTTCTTATCCAATTATTAAATGGTTACGAATAAATACACCTATGAAACTTATATTAGAATGTTCTTCAGAATATTTAGCAAATGCTTCTAAAATATTCGTAAATGGTATTTGGATTGGAGTAATTGATACACCAATTGAAGTTATAAATTTACTTAAATTATATAGAAGAAATGGTATTATTTCCGTTTATGCAAGTATATCTTTTGATTATGAACATAACATAATTAATATTTATAGTGATGCAGGAAGATTAATGAGACCTATTTATTATATTGAAAATGGTAAAGAAAGTTTTTATAGAAAAGAAGTGTTGGAATTACTTAATAAAGGAACCATAACATGGGAACAAATGATAGCTGGTTTTAAAGAAAAATCAGATGAAGCATTTTATACAAAGAAAAACAAAATATATAACATTAATGAATTATATACAAATATTGGAAATAACGAAAATGATATAATTTTAAATTTAAATAAATATAAATCTATAATTGATTATGTAGATACAGCAGAAGAAGAATCCGCACTAATAGCAGTTAATAATGATGATTTAAAAAAATCCAAATATTATACTCATATTGAAATACATCCATCTTTAATTTTAGGTGTTATGGGAAATCAAATTATTTATCCTGAAAATAATCCTTTGCCTAGAAATTCATTTTCTTGTGGACAAAGTAAACAAGCTGTATCTGTATATCATTCTAATTATCAAATGCGTATTGATAAAATGGGTGTTATTTTAAATTATGGACAAATACCATTAATAAAATCAAGATATTTAGAATATATTAATAATGAAGAACAACCTTATGGTATAAATGCTATTGTAGCAATAATGAGTTATACTGGATATAATGTAGAAGATGCTATTTTAATTAATGAAGGTTCTTTACATCGCGGTATATTTAGAACTACTTATTATTCTATGTATGAAGCAAGAGAAGAAAGTTCTAAAGTTTCAGGAATGCTTAATTCTAAATTTGCAAATATACAAAAAAATAATGTTATTAAACTTAAACAAGGTTATGATTATAGTGAATTAGATGATTATGGTATGATAAAAGAAAATACAGAATTAAATGATAAAATAATTTTAATTGGAAAAATAAATTCTAATTTAGAAAATACAGATGTTTGGATTGATGATTCTGTAAAACCTAAAAAAGGACAACTTGGGTTTGTAGATAAATCATTTATTACATTAGGCGAAGAAGGATTTAATATTGCAAAAGTGCGTATTCGTGAAGAAAGAGTTCCTGCAATTGGAGATAAAATGGCTTCTCGTGCTGGACAGAAGGGTACATTAGGACTTATTATTCCAGAACAAGATATGCCATTTACTGATGATGGCGTACGCCCTGATTTAATTATAAATCCACATGCATTACCGAGTCGTATGACAATTGGACAAATTATTGAATCATTATTTGGAAAAGTATGTACAAGTTATGGTGCATTTGGTGATTGTACTGCATTTCAAGTAAAAGGTGCAAATTATTCAACATATGCACCTTTATTAGTTAATGCAGGATTTAATTATACTGGTAATCAATTATTATATAACGGAATGTCAGGCGAACAATTAGGATCAGATATTTATATTGGACCTACTTATTATATGCGTTTAAAACATATGGTAAAAGATAAAATTAATTATCGTGCACGAGGTCCAAATACAGCTTTAACAAGACAACCAGTTCAAGGAAGAGCTAATGACGGTGGTCTTCGTATTGGTGAAATGGAACGTGATGGTGTTTTAGCACATGGTATGTCTTATTTTTTAAATGAATCGTTTTTAGTAAGAGGTGATGAATATTACATTGCTGTATGTAATAAATCAGGTGCTATAGCTATTTATAATGAAGCTAAAAATTTATTTCTAAGTCCTATGGCTGATGGTCCAATTCATTTTAATACAACACCAACTGGATCAATGAATATTAAAAATGTTAGTAAATTTGGTCGTTCTTTTAGTATTTTAAAAATTCCTTATTCGCTTAAACTTTTAATACAAGAATTACAGGTTATGAATGTTCAAATGCGTATTATTACTGACAATAATGTTGATCAATTATTAAGTATGTCATATTCAGATAATATATCTCAACTTCTAAAAATAAACGAACCATTAAAAACAGCTATATCAAGTTTTCAGAGAGAAGTTAATGATATTATTAGAAAACCTACAAAATATATGTTACCTACAGAAGTTGCTGTTGCTAATACAAATTTGTCTGAAGAATCTAAAATTTCTCCTGAATATGCACCATATTCACCTGCATATGCACCTAATAGTTCTCCTGAATATGCACCATATTCACCTGCATATGTACCTAGTAATATTAGTTCACAATCATCTGATAACTATGTTCCTGGACAAATAGAATTTGAACCAGTATCGCCTACAACTCCACCTCCACAACAATTAATGAATACTGCAAATTATTATGAACCTGTTTCACCAACATCTCCACCTCCACAACAGTTAATGAATACTACAAATTATTATGAACCAGTATCGCCAACATCTCCACCACCATTTTCTATAAAACAAACAAGCATATTAGAAGTTGATAAACCACCTGAAACAAATCAAGAAACAAATAATAATCAAGAAACAAATAATAATCAAGAAACTGAAACTAAAAAACAAGTTACAATTTCAGAATCTGAAACAAAAAAAATAACTTTATAAATAAAATTATAAATAAAAATAAAAATGAAATAAAAATAAATCATTAACATAATATTATAATATAAACATGACAAGTCAAAATTCAAGCATATTAATTCCCACTATTTATACATCAAGAAAAACAATACTTGATTTAATGAAAACACAAGGATATAATATTGATGATTATGCAAATTTTAGTATAAATGAAGTAAATTCGATGAAAATAAATAATCAACTAGATATGTTGCTAGAAAAAAAAGATGAAGATCCTGTAACTAAACGAAAAAACAAAATATATATTCGTTTTTATTTAGGAAAAACAATTAGACCAGCAAATTTACAAGAAATGATAGATGATTTATTTAATTTAGAAGAAGTATTACAAAAAGAAGACACATTATTTATTATAATTAAAGATGAAATTAATGAAACATTAACAAATGAATTAAAACATATTTGGGAAAAAGATGGAATTTTTGTGGTAATTGAAAGTATTAAAAGATTACAATTTAATATATTGGAACACGCATTAGTTCCAAAACATCGTATTTTAAATGAAAATGAAATTCAAGAAATAATGAAAAAATATAATATTACAGATAAAACATTATTTCCAGACATTTCAAGATTTGATCCTGTAGCACGAGTAATTGGAATGAGACCAGGTCAAGTATGTCATATATTAAGACCAAGTAAAACTGCTATTGAAGCAAATTATTATAGAGTATGTGTTTAAAAATATTATTTATATATAATATAATTAATGAAAATTGAACAACCATTAGATATTGGGTTTACTATTTATACAAAAAGCGGTTGTTCTTTTTGTACAAATTTAAAAAAACTTTTAATTGAAAAATGTATATTTTTTTTTGAAATAGATTGTGATAATTATTTAATTGAAAATAAAGAAGAATTCTTATCATTTATAACAGAAAAAGCAAATAAAGATTATAGATACTTTCCGATAGTTTTTTTAAATTCATCTTTTATTGGTGGATATAATGAAACAAAAGAATATTTAGATAACTTAGAAAAAGATTATAATAACATATTTGATTTAATATAAATTATTTAATAATTATTTTTTATATTTAATAATTATTTTGAATTAAATATTCTAATATTTATACATATTTATTTTAAATAAATATATATATTAATGTCTAACATATCTTATGACATTATTGAAAATAATTTAGTAGATCCTGCAAAATTTACACGAGAGGTACAAACATTAAATGAACAGTTACCTTCTATTTTAGCCGATTTTAAAAAATATTATGTATTTTATAATAAAAATCCTGAATATAATGAATATCAACAATTATTTGAAAATATAAAAAGTAATTTAAATAAGATAAATTCACAATTATTTACTATTGGAAATGATGTACAAGTTGAAACAAATAAATTAAGTAAAAGTATGATTAAATTAGACGAATTAATACAAAATGATAAAAAAACAAATACTACTTTTAAAAATAAATTAAAAACACTTAAAGAAAAAAAAAGTAGCGCCTATGAATTGATTTATGACTATAATACACTATATGATATAGAATATTTAAAGAATTGGGCAATGTTTTTAAATATTATAATTGCTGGTTTTATATTATCATATGTTTTTAAGGTAAAGCCACAAATAAAATAATATTTTTATTATATAATGTTTAATTTTTTTAAAATAAATTTACATCCTAAAAATTTACAATTAGAAAAATATTTATCATTACAAAAATATATATTGAAATCTATATATGACTCCATTAAAAAAAAGTACATTAATTTAAAAATAAAAAATAAAAATAAAAGGAAAATTACAATAAAATCAAATGAAATAATAAACACAACTAGTAATATGCCTTCTATAATATTTTTTCTCTCTATACCAATAATATATTTCTTTTCCAAATAATGTTTTTTATTTATTTGTGTAATATATAATATAAAAATGAATAATACTATATTAAATTTAGAAACATTAAACTCTGAATATAATATTATTTTAAAAAAATATGAACAAATTTTATCAGATTATTCCAACTTTTTGCAAGAACAACAAACACCTGAACCATTAATAAGCATTACAGGTCAAGCATTTTGGGGTACTAAAGCATTATCTACAACTACATCACCTAATGTAACTGAATGTAAAGCATTATGTTCATCAACTACAAATTGTTCAGGTGCAACATATACTTCAAATACAAACCAGTGTTGGTTAAGAACAGGTACAGGAACACCAATTCCAGCTGCAGATACTTCTTATGCAATTATTACTCAAAATATGGAATACTTATTAACATTACAATATTTAAATCAAAGATTAACAACAATTAATGATAATATACTTAAGGCTATTGAACAAGGACAACCTTTATATGACGAACAAAATAAAAATAAACAAATTAAAAAATATACTCTTCAAAATAACTTTGCCAAATTAAATGAAGAGAGAGAAAGTATAGACAAAACAATTAAAGAATTTCAAAATTTAAATGAAGCACAAATTGAAAGTAATTTATCAGTAAATCAAAATTATTATTCTTATATATTTTTGTTATTTTTTGCAATATTTATTATAATAATGTTAATTAAATTTGTTCCTTCAGATGCATCAAATGTTAAATATGGTGGAGGTATACTAAATAATAATACATACTTTATTATTTTTGCTATAATTTTAATTATTTTTTGTATAATATTTCAAAAGTAAATATTTTGTATTTATATATATTAATATAGATGAATAATATTTATACGCCTTCTTTAAGTGATGGATATAAATATAAAAATAAGAATAAGAATAAGAATAAAAATAAGAATACAGAAGGGTTTGCAAATTTAAATATTGATAAAAGTGGTATAACACAACAATCAATTAATGTTTTAGATAAAACTAATATATCTAACCAAACTAGTTCTATTGTTAGTTTAAGAGAGAAATATAAACAAACATTAAATGATTATGAAACTTTAATTCAACAAATTTCAGGCGATACAAGTAATTATTTACAAAGAACTAATGCATCAAACCCGTATTTAAATAAAACTATTAAATTTACAACAGGTGAATTAGCATATGTTACAAATCAAGGAATTGTAAAATATATTCCAAATCAAGCTATTTTTACAAGTCTTGGATTATCTTCTAATTTTGTAAATATTAATATTCCATGGGATACTTCATATTCTAATGCTGGTATCACACTAAATACTACACCACAACTTATTACTGGAACACCTTTACAATTAAATCAAAGTATAGGAAATGAAGGAAATAATATTTTTGTAGATACATTGATAAAAGATTCAAATGCTAAATATGTAGGATGTTATGCCGATAATGCAACAAATACTACAATGACATTTATAGGTGGGTCGCCATCTAAGGGTAATTATATTAAAAATGGTAATTTCTCTCAACCACAAATTACTACAAATAATTATTCTTTAATAAATTCAAGTTCACAAGTTCCTAATTGGAATTTTAATGCATATATTTTTAATTCATATGCTGAAATGACAAATACTGTACCTTATCCAAATGGTACACAATGTGCATCTATTTATTCAAACCAAAATTTTTCACAATCTGTACAATTAAATACAGGTATAACATATATCTTATCATTTGTTGCGTTTGGATATATAATGAACAATTTATCTAATACATTAACTGTACTTGTAAATAATTCTTCTATTTATAATATTACTCCTACAAATTCATGGACTACTTATTCTACACAATTTACAGTATCTAATTCAGGAATGGCAACTATTTTATTTCAAGGTGCAAATATAAATGCATCTATACTCATTCAAAATATTCAAATATTAGAACAAGGTACAACATCTTCAGGAAGTTATAGTTATGATATGTGTAAACAAGAAGCAGTTAATTTAGGTTTTCCATATTTTGCATTACAAAATGTAAATTTATCTACTAATTTAGGTTATTGCGGTGTAAGTCAAAGTGAAATTAATGTAACACAGCCTGGTATAAGTTATGTTCCAACAGCTCAAGTCCCTTTATGGTCATCTTCTACATCAGGACAAACAGGAAATACTGCAATATTAACAAATGTAGGATCATTATCAGTAATTAATTCTAATGGTACTTCAGTATACAGTACTCCAATGACAACCACAATACCAAGTAATTATCTTGGATGTTATGGTGATGGTCCTAATAGAGCTATGGCTTTGTATAATAATGGTTCACAACAATATAGTAATTCTCAATGTCAGCAAATAGCCCAACAAAATGGTGCAACATATTATGGTTTACAAAATTCAACATCAGGAACAACTGCGCAATGTGCTTTAAGCAGTAATTTATCACAAACTACAGGGTATGGAAAAGCAAGTAATTGCACACAGTTAACAGATGGTTCATTGAGCGGGTCTTTTAGTGGCGGTGGATGGTCTAATGCTGTTTATAGTACAACTAATCCATCAAGTATTTATTTTTTAATTTTACAAGATGATGGAAATATGGTAATATATAGAGGGTCAGGGCCAAATGATAATCAAGGTGTTGTATGGGCTTCAAATACACAAAATCAACAACAACAATCTAATTCTGCATATTCATCAGCAAATGGTAAATATGGTCAGAATTGGATATCTTCAGGTTCTACATTAGCACCTGGTGATTTTGTGGGATCAACAAATGGTAGTATGGCTTTAATTATGCAATCAGACGGCAATTTAGTTTTATATACTTTTAAAAATGCAATTAATTGCCAAAAAATGAGCGATGGAAATATGGGTGGAGGAGTTGGTGCAAATGCACTAAATAAATTAAATGAAACAGGTTATCAAAGTAATATGGCACAACTTGCATATGTTGATCCAAATTCAGAAATACATATGTATCCATCTTCTAATATAGAATTAACTACTAATTATACAGAATTTACACAAACAAATAGTATTGGTAATGATATTGAAGGTGTATCTTATGGAAATGCAACTGTAGAACAATGTAAAGAAACATGCAATGCTAATTCTAATTGTTATGGATTTGTTATGGGAAGTGAAGGTAATGTTTGTATTCCTAAAACAAGTAGCATGTATCCAGTTGGAAATAAACAATACGATTCAAATTTTACTACATATGTTAGAGAAAGACAACCTATGAATCCACCTATCGGTGTTTCATACAATGTGAATAATACAGATTCAATTACTTTTCAAAATTATGTTAATGGTGGTAATTTTCAAACATCATATGGTTTAGCAAATGCATCAGCAGAACAAAAACAACAATTACAAAAAATGGAAACAGAATTAAATACACTAGCTTCTCAAATTTCAACATTAAATACAACCCTTAATGATAATAATAAATTAACAAATAATCAATCATCAATAAATTTAACTGGTATAAATACTTACTTATCTGATTTAAAAAGTGTATACAACAAATTAACGAATGTTAGTAACAATAATAATGTAGAAAATATATTAAATGATAGTGATATTGTAGTATTACAACAAAATTACGATTATTTATTTTGGGCAATTATAGCATCAAGTGTAGTTTTAATTTCTATGAATATTTTGAAATAATTTTAATTTATATTATCTTCTTATATATATTATCTTCTTATAATTTATAATATATGTCTTCTAATATTAAAGATAATAATCAACAAATACTTAATGATATTCAATCATTACAATCAATTGAACAGCAATTATTTAATAGTTTAGAAAATAATCCAAGCTTAACTTCGGAACAACAAACACAAATAGTTGAAAAAATAAATCAAATATCTACTATGCGTATTAATTTATATCAAACATTAAGCGGTGTAAATAATTTATTTCAAGATGCTTTAATATCATCACAAGATACATTAAAAGATCAAACTGATGCTATTAGTATTATTGAAAGTGAATTGAATATTTCTAAACAAAAATTAAAAGCATTAGAAGAAGAAAAAAATAATAAAATCAGATTAATTGAAATTAATAGTTATTATGGAGATAAATATTCAGAACATTCAACATTAATGAAAATTATTATTTTTACACTAGTTCCAATTATTATTTTAGCAATATTACATAATAAAGAAATCCTACCAACCAAAATATATTATGTATTAGTTGTTATTGTTTCTGCTATAGGTGCTTATTATTTGTGGTATAGATATGCTTCTATTATAATGAGGGATCCTATGAATTATCAAGAATATGATTGGTATTTTAATGCTAGTAGCGCACCATCAGTTGCAGAATCATCTGTTAGTAGTGATCCATGGTCTTCCAATAATATAAATCTATCGCTTACATGTATTGGAAAATCCTGTTGTTCTACAGATCAAACATATGATACTTCTTTAAACCAATGTATAAGTGATTCTACTGTTACAGAATCATTTGTGAATAAAGTTTTAACAAAATCACAAATAAAATATAAACCTGATGTAAATTTAAATAGTAATTTAATATTACCACATAATAGTTAATTTTTATAACTTTTAATATTTTTTTAATATTTTTATTATATAATATAATTTAATATAATAATAATATAATAAATAATGACAAATTCAAATACTTTTGATATAAATAAATTAAATAATTTAATACAACAAGCAAGTCAAACTATTGGTTGTGATACTAATTGTCAACAACAGCGTAATGCAGAACAACTTAAAACCAAATATCTTGATGCAAAAGTTAATGAATTAACTGCAGAAAATCAATTACTGGTTGCAACCAAAAACTATATGACATTTACAGAAGGCACATCTGCATATAATACTTATATGAATGATGATTTAACATCAAAAGCTACAAAAATTACAGATTTATTTCAAACAAATTTTAATAATGAAGTAAAAAAAGTAAATGACAATATAAATACTTATAAAGGATTATTAATTAATTATAATAATGTAAATGAATTACATTCCAATTATATTACTGAAAATAAACAATTAGAAAAAAATTTTAAAAACAAAAACTTTGATATTATAACAAATGATAGAAAAACATATTATCAAGAACAAGGAATAACAAACCTACAATTTTATTATTATTTGCTTTTAATTATTTATATAATTTGTGTAGTTGTATTTGTAATTTCTTTATTTGTGTATTCAAGTTCTCTCACAATTAATTGGAAAATAAAAATAATTATTGTTATTTTTTTAGTTATTTTGCCTTTTATATCTTCTTCGTTATTATCTTTAATTATTGAATTGTTTTATAAAATATATTCTATACTTCCCAAAAATGTTCATTTATCTTTATAAATTTTATTGCATGTCCATTTATAATTCTGACATTTCATCCATATCTTCTTTTGGATATATTATTTTTACACATTGCCATCCTGCTAATTTATTACATTGTCCAAACTTTTTATCCATATAATCGTAAAGTTCTTGACCTTTGGGCATTTTTCTTGATCCTTGTTCTCTCTGAAACCACAATTTAAACTCCTCTCCTAGTTCTTTCTTTTTTATTCTATCTTTAGGATTATTTGTTTTTTCTATCATTTCAGAAATAAATGCAGAAATATGATCTTGACCTTTTCTATAATTATTTGATGCGCTCATTACTATATCACAATCTTCTACAATTCCATTTGTTTTATATGCCCTACTTACAAGCATACTTGCAAATATTGGTGCAAATATAGGCAATTTTTCTTTTAACGATTTATCTTTTTTAAACACATAAGGTGTATCATCCGTATGTGTTTCACCATCATCTATAAATTTTGACATAAAATCACATTTTCTAATACGTCTCCATGTTCCATCATCGTTACTTTCAATGTCAAACAAATTATTTGTACAAACAACCAAATTAAATTGAGGTTCGAAAATTTCACTTTCAGAATATAATCCTCTTGCTTGTAAAGGGTCGCCACCAGTAAGTTCTTTCATTATACCTTCATTTAATTTTACTCCTTTTGACGGTTCTTGCATTACAGCATATCGAACTCCCTTTAATTTAAGAACTTCATCTGATGTACCACCAATTAATCCTCTTTTTTCTGTAACTAAAGTGATTGGAACCGTGCCTTTATAATCTCCTAATGTTACAGACATTAAATCTGCAATAATTGATTTACCATTACTACCACTACCATGATAAACATTGAATGTTTGATTTTTATTTGTACCAATTAAACATGATGCAAAATGATCCCACATATATTTATTTAATTCTTCAATTGGAAATAATTTTTTCATAAATTCTATAATTTCAAATGACATTTTATTCATTTCTTCGCACATTGATTCATAATGAATATAATCTATTTTTGTTGATTTTGTAATATAATCTTCAGGATACCCATCTCTAAATGTTTTTTGTTTAAAATCAACAACCCCATTATTAAAACATAATAAATATTTATTTGTATCCATATTTTTTATAAAATCACCATCATAAAATAGTTCCATTGCTTCTCTCATAATATTGTTTTTATCATTTGTTTTTTTTAATTTAATTTTTATATCATGAATTGTTTTTATTTTATTTTTAATAAACACTGCTCTATCATCTGTAGGTTCATAGTGTGTAAATTCATGTGCCAAATTATCGCCTTTGTTAGAAAATAGATCATACATTTGTTTTGAAATAGATTCTCTTAAACTAAGACCTTTATCCATACACCATCTATGATTTTTAAAAATATACCATATTCCTTTTTTATCATAACTTACACATACATACTTATCTTTATACATTTGTTTTAATACTTGTGCTAAATCATATTCTGTTTGTGTATTTAATGATTCTTCAATATAATAATCAATTGATGCATATTTTACTTTTTCATAACCTTCAAAATTATATTGTTTTGCCCAATACATAATTGATCTACGAGTAACACCTTCTTTTGAACAATTAAAATACTTTTTCCATTGTGCAAATAAACCTGGAATTGTGTCGTATTCAAAATCTGATGCTTTACTTCGTAATAATATCCATGATAAAAACAAACGATCGTCTGTATGTTTTAAAGCAAATGCTACTTGTCTATTTAATAAATGTGATCCTGATTCATAAAATTTTTCGGGCAATACCTGTGTATATTCATGTATTTCTTTAATTTCATATTCATTTGGTTTTAATTTGGATAACATAATATTTACTGCCTTTTCTAATGTTTCTTTATTATGTATATCGCTTAATGAAATATATTCTTCATCTGAATTATCATCATTATTTATTATATCAAGGCGATTAATTTTTGTTTTACTATTTAGTTTTTTTAATTTAGTTTTTTTATTATCTAATCTTTTATTATATTCATCAATTATTTTTGGATTTATTTCAAATTTGGGATTAGAATCATTTTGTACAGATAATTTAATAAAATTTTCTTTTAAATTAAATTCTTCTACTTTTTTTTCATTCATCATAAATTCACCATCTGTTTTATCATATGTAATTGTAAAGTGTTGTGCAAGTTCATATGCGTCATTTCCAGGTTTTCTTGAACCAAATAATTGCCAATTTGTAACACCTTTGCTAATACCCTCATCTAATACTGAATCCCATGTATTTATTAATGGTAAATCCCAAATTTCAGGTAATTTTTGAAGAATTTTATCACGAATCATCATTTGCATTACATAATCTATTTGAATATTTATTAACATATGGATACCATCTTTTGTTATACTTTTATCTTCTAATCTATTTACCTTTGGTTTTTCAAAAATAAATATGTCAAAACCTTTATTTTCTTCAAATATAAAGAACTCTTTTAATTCTTCTAAATAAATAAGTATCATATCTTGAATATGATCAATAGTATGTTGTCTAGTTTCTACATCATAATTATATCTAAAGTCAAAATCTACTGCCATTGTTCCTCCATAATCTAATTGTTTTTCTGTTAAATATTCTTTCTTTTTTTTTATAAAAATATGGTCATAATACAACTTAAAAAATTCAGGTAAATCTTCTTTTGGAATAATATAAGCCCCACCATATATATTTAATTCTTTATCTGGAATTCTTGTATGTGTAGATGTACATCCTGTATTATTTTTAGCAGTATGCTTTGCTAAAAATTCATTCAAATCTTTAAATTGTGAGGATATTGACATTATATTATTCATATATTATTATATTATATTAACATTTTTCTATTTCATTTTTTTTAAAATTAAATATTATTAACTATATAAAATTAATATAAATAAATGGTATTAATATACATATAATGACACTTTTTATATCAAAAGAAACAATTAGTAGACTATTAAAAGATGTAAAACAAATTATTGTAAACCCTCTTACCGAAAATGGAATTTATTATATTCATGATGAAACCGATATGCTTAAAGGATATGCTTTAATTATTGGACCATCAGAAACCCCATATTTTGGTGGATATTATTTTTTTGAATTACAATATCCAAGTGATTATCCTCATAGTCCACCTAAAGTTTTTTATTGTACAAATGGTGAAGATATAAGATTTAATCCAAATTTATATAAATGTGGAAAAGTATGTATATCTTTATTAAATACCTGGCGTGGTGAACAGTGGACATCATGTCAAACCATTTCTACAGTATTACTTACATTATGTAGTTTACTTTGTAAAAATCCATTATTAAATGAACCTGGAGTTACAAATATACATATAGATTTAAATAATTATAATAATATCGTTGAATATGCAAATTTAAATGTAGCTGTATGTGATATTGTAAACAAAAAACATGGAATATATATGGATTTTTTTGAAAATTTTTACCCTTTTATAAAAGAAAGTTTCATTAAAAACTATGATGAAATGTTAAAATTTGCTGAAAATAAAAGTATTACTGATTTTCAAGAAGTTAAAACTATAAAAACTTCATATTACACAATGTCTGTTAATATTAATTATCATAAATTAATACAAAAATTAATTGATTGTAAAATAAAAATGATTGAAAAATAAAATTGAAATAAATAAATAAATAATATAAATATATTATATATTTATAACTATGCATTTCTGTACAAACTGTGAAAATATGTATTATATCCGTATTAATGCGGATGACTCTAATACACTCGTATATTATTGTCGTAATTGTGGCAATGAAGATAAATTACTTTCTACAAGTAATGTATGTGTATCTAAAACACAAATTAAAAAATCTGAACAATCATTTAATCATATTATCAATAAGTATACAAAATTAGATCCTACATTGCCAAGAATAAATAATATTTTATGTCCTAATTTAGATTGTGCAACTAATAAAAGCGATAAAGAAAGAGAAATTATATATATAAGATATGATGACACTAATATGAAATATGTTTATTTATGTAGTGAATGTGATACAGTATGGCAAACAAATAATCAATCTTAATCATCTTCTTTCCTTTCTATAAAATATTTCATTATATCATTTTTAAACTCTTCTGTCATTTTATCTGTAGGAATTATAATACCTGTAGAATCATAAGTTATATGCACATTTGGCGAATATTTATGATTTATTAAAATTTTCCATCTTTCAGTATATCTGCGATTTTGTTTTGTTCCGTGATAATGATGTCTTATAACGCCAGGTATATGACCTAATCTAAGACCTTTTACTTTTGATTGATATTCCATCATACTATTACTATAATCTTTACTATAATTTATATTATTTATTAATTTACAACTATTTATAAATGATAAAGCCATTATATTATCTCCTGAGCCTAATACACCTTTATCAAATAACCCTCCAATTTTTTCATATGCAGTTCTTGTTATAGCCCATGCATAACCTGGATGCCAATAATCTATATTTTTTGTAACATATTTTTTATTTCTACAATAATTATAACCAAATCCATTAAATATATTTAATGTTGTATTATCATAATTCATATCTACACAATGACTAAATAATTGTACAACATCTTTATATCCATTTAATAATTTTAATGTATCATTTACCCATGTAAAACTTTCAAATTCAATATCAGAATCTATCCATGCAAACGCTTTATAGTCAGCTGGAAGTAAATATTTTACTGCTAAATTAATCATATTTTCTTTATGCCAAAGAGGTACATCTGTTTTTATTTGTAAATGATTTTTATTATTAGAATCAGTTACTGCATATTTTTGGTCACCATAAATTAATTCTACAATAAACAAATTAACATTTTCTTCATCATTTTCAATTCTTTTTACAAATTCTTTTAATAATTTATATCGTTTTGAATAAAGACACGGATTTGACAATACAGCAATTACATTTAATTTTTCTTCAATTGGTTTATTATTTTTTAATGCACTTTTCATATCATTTATATTATAAGTGATGTCATCTAATTCTATTCCATCTATTACTGTCATATTAAATATATAACAATTATTTATTTAAATTCATTTATTAAAATAAAATAAAATTGAATTAATTTTATTTAAAAGTATCTTTAGTAATTATAATAATGAGTGATATAGAAGAATTATTATATAGCGATAATGATAATGATGAACATAGTATTAATAGCGATATCGGTGATACTATTGTGCCATCAAAAAATAAAAAAAATAGCAATATATTTACATTAAAAAAAAATTATTTTGATTTTGACGGGGGTTATTATCATGGAGGTGGAGATAATGAGTCTGATGATGATAAGGAAATAGAAGAAGGTGAAGAAATTGAAAAAGAAGATATTGAAGAAGGTGAGGTAATTGAAGATGATGATGTTGAAGAAGGCGAAATAATTGATGATGATGATGTTGAAGAAGGTGAAATAATTGAAGATAATGAAGAAGATGAAGATAATCAGGATAATGATAATAATACCATAATTAATAAAAACTCCAAGGAATTATTAAAAAAACAACCAACTAAAAAAATAACCAATAATTTACAACCTATAAATGATGATGATGATTATGACGATGACGATGAATATGAAGAAAATTATTTACAAAAATTTGATTCTCAAATTAAAAAAAATTATATTGATGACTTTCATCAAGAATGTTTTATTCATAATTATGATGAAATTTCAAAAATGACAAATGTTGTTAGAGATAATTTTGGAATTATTATTGATCCATTACATAAAACATTACCATATTTAACTAAATATGAAAAAACACGAGTATTAGGACAAAGAGCTAAACAAATAGAAAACAATGAACCACCATTTGTTAAAGTTCCTGAAAATATTATAGATGGATATATTATTGCAGAATTAGAGTTACAACAAAAAAAAATTCCTTTTATCATTAAAAGACCAATGCCAGGAGGTGGGGTTGAATATTGGCACTTAAGAGATTTAGAACTTATATCATTTTAATTACACTTTTTAACAACTAATTGAATTTTCACATATCTGCATGGTCATATATATTTATATTTTTTATAATATATGAAATTGTAATTAAACTTTTTCTGATATATTCTTCAGAACAACACATTAGTTCTGCTATACATTTATTTGACCTGATAGGTTTAAAATCAATACTGTATTTTAAATAAAAAATTCTTTTTAAAAAAGGCGTTAATGATAAGTTAATTGTATTTATTATTTCTTCTAATTTAAAATTATTATTTATATTATTTAAAATATTATCATTATATTTATTTGTGTAATACATTTTTTCTAATTGCCAAGCTTCATCACTCTGTATTATGTTTGTATTCAATAATTGTTTGTATATTATTATATCATTATTAGACATATTTGTTTTGCTTTTAATTCTATAACTTTTAGGTAAAATGCTTAATGAAAAATGAGATGTAAGTATTTTTAACAATTCAGATTTTATATAAATATTTGCATAATTTGTAAATGAACTTTTGCCATTATATTTTTTAATTGATTTATATAGTCCTATTTTACTTGCTATAATCAAATCTTCTATAAATATATTTGTACATTTATATTTATGAAACCTTTTAAATTCATATGCTTTATTAATTGCCCATTTTTCAAAATACTTATATAATATTTTTTCACTTTTATCTCTATTACATAAAGGGTTTTTAAATATTTCATTTAATATTTTAAATGTTGATTTATTTAAATATAATGGAGTTACATATGATTGCACTGAAAATATAAATAAATTAAACATTACACAAATGTATAAAAAACACATCATTTATTTATTGTTATTTATTAAGAAATATTTATATATTTTACAAAAAGTATAATTATTTATAATAATTGTATAAAGATATTAAATATTTAATCATATATTATTTTATTATGGTAGATCATATAATAAAAACAAGTTTTTCTGTTTTATTTGGAATAGGAAGTACATATTTTATATTTTTATTTTTTAAAAATATAACAGATAATTCAAATGAACAAATTATTCTACAAAATGAAAATATTATTAAACAAAATGAACTTGTTATTGAACAAAATATTGAAATTATTAAACAACATGAAAAAATATTATTACAATTACATACTATAAATGATAGTTTATTTTATAATAATAAATTAATTACAGATCAATATGACAATATACAATCAACATTATTAAAATTAATAATAGATAGTCCATCTAGTCCATCACCGTCAAAAGAAAATATAACCATTACAGATAATGATGTAGAACATGAAGGATATGATATGATACCTTGCAGTAATACAACCAAAATTACAAATAATAATAAAGTATTTGGATTTTTTTAATTAAAAACATAACAATTTTAATTATAAAAAATATAAATATAAACATTTTGTATAATTATATATTAATTTATATGAATTATATTTTTGAAATATTAGGAGATTGTACACATTTTATTTTTTATTATTTATTATGTGATTATTGTGGGTGTTATGATGAAATAAATGATGATTTGGATCATTCAGATGTATATATAGAAATTTAGCAATTTTATATAAAAAATTATATAAAAATGAATTTAAAAATATAATTTATATTTATTATTAGATGAAAGTAGCATTATGTTTTATTATTAATTATGATCATATTTTAAATAAAGAAGATATATGGAAAAAATGGATTGAACCAAATAAAGATATAATTAATGTTTATTTTTATTATAAAGATTTAACAAAAATAAAATCAGAATGGATTTTAAAACATGCAATACCATCTAATTTAATACAAGAAACTAGTTATTATTATGTTGTACCTGCATATTTAACTATACTCAATTATGCATATAATCATAATATACACAATAAATGGTTTTGCATGCTTACTGATTCATGTTGCCCTATAATATCACCCAAAAAATTTAGATATTTATTTTATAAGTATTATAATAAAAGTATAATAAGTTGTAAAAAAGCTTGGTGGAACATTACATTCCATTCAAGAGCAAATCTTGCACTATTGCCCAATGAATTACATTTAGCGAATGATGCTTGGTTTACTTTAAAAAGAGAAAATGTTATACAATGTATAAATTTTGTTCGTAATAAAAATGATTTTTCAAAACTTATTTGTGCAGGAGGATTAGCAAATGAAAGTTTATTTGCAATTATTTTATATATTTATGGTGAAATAAAATATATTATGAATTGTTCAACACATATTATAGATTGGAATAGAAGATCTTCGCCTACAAGTCCACATATATTTAAAGATGGCGATAAATTTGATATACAAATAATTGAACAAACATTAAAAGAAAATGAATGTACAATGTTTATAAGAAAAATATCACCTGATTTTCCAAATAAAATTTTAGAAAAGTATATTTATGAATATTCTCTTGAATCAGATTCAAAACTTATTTTACATAATCCATTTATTATAATAAAAATATATAACTTTTTATTAAATTATTTTATGTATTTTATTTTTATACCATTAGTTGTATATTTGTTAACAAAAAATACATTTTTTAAAATTTAATTTTTTATTTTCATATAAATCTTCTATTTTTAAACTTAATAAATCAATTGATTTGTCTATAATATATTCTATTACTTTTTTTTCAATGTCAGGTAAAATAAATAAATTAGATTCTATCAAAATATGTAATGAATACTTTACAAATGTTATTATATTTTTTGAATTTATTAATTCTACTTTTATTGCTTGATTGTTATAAATATCTGCAATAAGCTTTATTATAGCTGGTATATCATATATATTTATTGTATTATCTGATATAATATTATTTATGTCAGTTATAATATTCGCCATTGTATTTGGCGATGCAGCTATAAAAGTTTGTATCCAAATTATTTGATTTATTGATAGAGTATACAAAGGATTATCTAAATTTATTAAAATTAATTTAGTAAAATCAAGATCCATATATTATAGTAAAATATTAATTATAATAAAAATATTTTTATTATATTTTATTATAATTAATTTTATTGTATAAAATTAAAATACTTTTTAACTCGTTTTCCATCGTTGTCCACAATCAATACATGTTACAAATATTGTCATAGGTTCATCTGCAGACCTGGTTTGTTGTAAATAATAAGTACATTTATTTGATTTACATTTTCTACATGTGAAAGTATCTGTTGCTGCTTCTAAATTAGTCTCAAATTTATGTTTATCTCTTTTACTTTTGGCATCTATAAGTTCTGTCCATTTATCAGGACATAAATCTTGATGTGACATAAATGCTACTGAATGTGGCTTAATTGTACCATTATTTATTTGATCTATAATATTTTGATTTAAATTTGTGTAAATACTTTTAAGTCTATCTAAATAAATTTGAATAAAATATTTATTATCCCATTTTTTAACAATTTTTTTAATATCCGATTCTTTCAATGAATAATTAAAAATACCTTTTTCAAGATTTATACTGTTTTTTTCATTTTTTAAAATTTCATTAAATTTATTTCTAATATTTTGTCTGAATAATTCAGGGTTTTCAATTTTTTGAAGTGACATTGTTATACTATTTATAATTATACCATTATGTTTAAATTAATATCAATTTTATTTTTTATTTGTATATATATTTTTTGAATATATATTTTTTGAATATATATTTTTTCATTTTTATTTATAATTTTTAGTATTTAAAAAAATACGCTTGTACAATAAAAAATTGAAATAGATTTAAATACTTATACACTAACTATATTACTTATCTATTGCTTACATTTGAAAAATGAATTATACTTCAACTATTGACGAATTTGGTCGTGATAACTCACTTAGAAAACCTAAGGTAACTAATACATATAAACTTAAAGATAAATATAAAAGTAAAAAATGGTCGGATATTTGTGACGAAATAGAAGATGAAATTGACAGAATATGCTTAGAACAAGAAACTAAACAAAAAGAAAAAGAACGCAAAGAATTTAGTCTTCTTACACAAGAAAGAATTGCATTGCTAAATAAAGGCTTATACGATCTTGAAGATGGTGAAATTTTGGAATAACTTCTATCCATTGTTTAAAAAATTAAAATAAAATAAAAATAAAAAATAAAATAAAATTAAAATAAAAATTAAAATAAAAAAATTAAAATATGGGTTGCAATAAGTCGTAAAACTTTAACTCTCATAAGAGGGTAAGGTAATCCCTTATTTTTTTATACAAAATATATATTATTTTATTAATCGTCATAATCATAACTTTCTTCAC
>Ga0214921_10002581_pt1 | contig 29233 bp, 32 predicted proteins | sample LL1505_MetaG_FD_177992 | JGI IMG/M metagenome (GOLD analysis project Ga0214921, IMG submission 177992) | Freshwater microbial communities from Lake Lanier, Atlanta, Georgia, United States - LL-1505 | ecosystem: Environmental > Aquatic > Freshwater > Lake | place: USA: Georgia | collected...
AAAATGCTTCTGTGCCAATCAAAACGCTTATTTTACTCGCTTGTTCTTCATATGAAACAATAAATGTTCTCAAAAAAATACCTGATTTATCATATATTTAATTGAACAAAGCCAATATAATTAAAGATATGAGTTTGTCTATCATTATTGCATTGTTGGCAATTATCGCCTTTTTTGTATGGTATTTTAGAAATAATGAAGTGCAATTTTCTAATTCAGAAAGAAAACTGACAGTAGATGAGAAATTTGCCATCAAGAAAAAGAAAAAAGAAGACCAATTAAATGCTTTGCTTGATAAAATAAACCAAAAAGGAATTGAAAGTTTGAGTGCAGAAGAAAAATTTCAGTTGCAAGAATTATCAGAGTAGTTTAGGGGTAGTATTTCCGTGTGCTTCTATTTGCAATTTGTTTTTTATTCAATACAATTATTATATTTGCATTAAAGAGGCACAATATTTAGCCAAAAATTTCATTAATACATAAAGAAAAAATATAAATACAATGAAAAGAGGTTTTATAAGTTTTATATCACTTGTTTCATTTGCAGGAATTGTAAATGCACAAACTATAAAAGTAAACAAAGAAAGTCATGATTTTGGGTTGGTAGTAGAAGGCGAACAGGCGAGCCAAACATTTGAAGTAACCAACACTGGTTCAGCTCCTTTGGTAATTACTTCAGTGCAACCTTCATGCGGCTGTACCACACCAGATTGGACAAAAGAACCCATTTTGCCTGGCAAAACTGGTGTAATTAAAGCTTCATACAACAGTCAAGGTCGCCCAGGGGTATTTAATAAAAGCATTACAGTAGTTTCTAATTCAACTATTGAAGGAACTAAAGTATTGACAATTAAAGGTTTTGTTGAGAAAAAAGACGAAACAGTATATACCGATGCTCAGAAAAAAGCTTCTCCCAAATTATCAATAGACAAAGTGGCACATAGTTTTGGTAAAATAGAAAGAGGTACAAAAGTGAGTTACAAGTTTAAAGTAACCAACAATGGAATGAGTGATTTGAAAATTACAAGCTTAGTGGCTGGTTGTCAGTGTGTAACTTATACTTTGAGCAAGGAAAGCATTAAACCAAAAGAAACAGCCATTTTAGAAGTTGTTTATACTCCAAACACTATTGGAGAAATTACAGATATTATTACCATAGTTTCAAACGATATTAACAATAAACACCAAAAGTTTTCTTTGTCTGCAAAAGTATTAGCAAACTTAGGAAATCAGAATTTATTGAAAGAAGGAAACCAAAAAGTAGGTTTCTAATTAATAAAAAATTATTTAAATTGAAGGCCACTTTTGTGGCCTTTTCTGTTTATTTCTAGAATCAAAATTTATGAAAAAATATTTACTAATTTCATTTTTAATTATTTCAAACTTTTGTTTTTCACAGGTTTACGCTCCATTTATTACAGGAGCCGAAAGCTACAGAACATCACAAAATCCCCATTATTGGAAAAATAATAAACCTTATGCCGATTATTGGCAACAAGATGTTTACTATAAATTTAAAGCTTTTGTAAATGTAGATAAAGATTTTGTGGAGGTAAATGACTATCAATTAACCTATTGGAACAATTCTCCAGATACTTTAAATGTTTTGTATTTCCATTTAATTGACAATGCTTATCAGCCCAATTCTTACTATTCTAACTTGGTAAAAAACAATAAAATGAAGCCAAGTTATGGTAAATATGAATCGAAAAGTTTGAATATTGTGACAGATAGTATTGCTGTAAATGGCAAATTGGTAAAAATAGAGCTTGATAATACTATCTTAAAAGTGTATTTGAATGCACCCTTGTACCCTAATACAAGTTTAAAAGTGGAGATGAATTTTAAAACTTATTGGGATGCTGGTTCACTTAGAAGAAGAAATAAGAAAATAGAAAGTTACGGTTTTAAACAGTTTGATGGAGTACATTGGTATCCAAGTATTTGTGTATATGATGCAAAATTTGGTTGGACAACAGATCAACATTTGGACAAAGAATTTTATTCAAATTTTGGTGTTTTTGATATAGAACTTACCTTCCCCAATGATTATGTGGTGGAAGCAACTGGGCAATTATTGAACAGAAATGAAGTGTTGCCTGATACTTTGAGAGCAAAATTAGACATTAGAAATTTTGAAAAAAAGCCTTTGAACGAAAAGCCTTCAATAGTAACTCCCAGAATAGAAGGACTTTACAAAACTTGGAAATACCATGCCGAAAATGTGCACAACTTTGCATTCACTGCCGACCCACTTTACAGAATTGGCGAAATGGAATGGAAAGGAATAAAAGCCATAGCCATGGTGCAAGAACCGCATGCGGCAGGTTGGCAAAAATCTGCCTTGTTTGCAGCCAAAGTAATTGAAGTGTATAGCAAAGATTTTGGCTCTTATGATTGGCCAAAAATAATTGTAGCCGATGCACAAGACGGGATGGAATATCCCATGATTACTTTAGATAATGGTACCTATCCTGCTCATCAATACCTACTTGCACATGAAATTGGGCACATGTGGTTTTACGGAATGCTGGGAAGTAATGAGACTTACAGAGCCTGTATGGACGAAGGTTTTACAGAATTTTTAACTATTTGGTCATTGGTAAGTATTGAAGGAAATGACCGTAAAAAGTTATCTACCAATAAAATAGTACAAAAATTTATAGATTCAATGGATACTAGATATGAAAAGCTGTATCTGCCTTATATTCAAACAGTTTTGCAAGGTGGTGATGAACCATTAAATACACATTCGTCTGGTTTTCATGGAGCTATACGCCATTGGGGTAATTATGGAATGGTGTATTACAAAACTGCCGTAATGCTTTATAATTTACAGTATGTGCTTGGTGATGAGCTATTTTTAAATGCCATGAAGCACTATGTAAAAACATGGAAATTTAAACATCCATATCCTGAGGATTTTAGAAAAACGATTATTGAATATACCAAAGTGGATTTGAATTGGTTTTTTGACCAATGGTTAGAAACCACTAAAACTATTGATTATAGCTTAAAATCAGTAGAAAAGCTTGATTCTTTAGATCATTACGAAATTACAATAGAAAGAAAAGGTAGGATGGAAATGCCAATTGACCTCACCATTACCACCAAAAACGGAATAACTTATGATTATCATATTCCCAATACTTGGTTTGTGAAAAAAACAACTGCCACTGTTTTGCCCAAATGGTATGGATGGGATTTATTGCAACCAGAATATAAATTTACAATACAAATTGCAGGAGGAATTAAAGATATAGTGATTGATCCTCAGCGATTAATGGCGGATTTAGATTTAAGAAATAATAGTTATAAATCAATTTCCACCTTTAAATTAGATAGCAGAGTATCAAATGTAATAAAATGGAAAAAGCAAGAAAATTTTCTGCGTCCTGATGCTTGGTACAATGGTTTTGATGGTTTTCAAGTTGGCTTTCATGCCAATGGAAATTACCAAGGTTTGGATAATATTTATACAGCCAATGTATGGTTTAATACTGGTTTGTTGCAACGGGTTGATAATGAGTATAAAGATAGATTTAATTTATTGGCTTGTAGCCTTTCTTACAAAAAAAATCTACATAAATGGTTTCCAGCTTCTAACTTGAGTTTGTATGGAATTTCCAATGCAGGGCTTTTGAAATCAGGTTTTGTGTTTGATAAAACATTTCGTAAACAAGACAGCCGAAACCCAAGATATTCAAGATTTTTCTTTACCCAAGATTTTATGTACCGTGATTTTGAATCTGGAAGTAATTATTTGATAAATGATAAGCAATGGACTTATAATCAGTTGAATAGTTCAATTACAATAGGATTTGAAAGAAATTATCAGTACGAAAAAGGCAATGGAAAAATCAATTTTGACATTCGCACACCTGGAATAGCGGCAGCAGCCAATTATTCTTATGCTCAATTATTGGTGGTAAATGACATTCACATCAAAAAATTAGACATTAAAACAAGATTTATTTCTAGATATGGCATGGGCAATACGCCTCAAGAATCACAATTGTATTTGGCAGGTGCATCTCCCGAAGCATTGATAGCCAATAAATTTACTAGAGCAGCAGGATTTGTGCCTTCAAATTGGGGAGGTTATGGCAATAATATCAATCATTTTCAGATGGGAGGCGGGCTGAATGTGAGAGGAATGGCGGGATATTTAGCTCCAATTATTCATAAAGGAGAACTTTATTCAAGCTATTCAGCCAACTCAGGTCTAGGAGGTAATATTGAAATTGATTTTGACAAATACATAAAATTAGATAGAATTTTAAGCAAAATAAGACTTAGAAAATTGACCAAAAACTTCCATTTTGATACTTATGCCTTTGCCGATGGAGGAATTATGGGCTTAGAGATTGATAAAAAACTGGTGTTGACTAAAGCGAGAATAGATGCAGGACTTGGTACCGCACTTACTTATCGTTTTGGGCCATTTGCCATAAAACCACTCACCATAAGGTTTGATGTGCCGTTTTTTAACAATACCACTCCGTATGCAGAAAATAAATATCTGAATTTCAGGTATGTGATAGGAGTGAATAGAGCTTTTTAAATATTTATTTAGATTATCTATAGGAGAATAGTAATTATTCTCATAAAATTATATTTTAAATAAATTTTGATTCAAACAATTTACAAAATGCAGGTTAAAAATTTATTACTCTATAATGTTGCCGATAAAAAAGTAAATGTATCCGTTTATTTTGAAAAAGGCACTTTTTGGCTTACTCAAAAGGCTATAGCAGAGTTGTTTGGGGTAAAAGTACCTGCTATAAGTAAGCACTTGAAAAATATATTTGAAACCGATGAACTTAATGAATCTTCAGTTATTTCCATTTTGGAAACAACTGCCGAAGATGGTAAAAACTATCAAACTAAATATTATCGTTTAGAAGCCATCCTTACCGTTGGATATAGAGTTAATTCAACACAAGCCACAGACTTTAGAAAGTGGGCTACTCAAACTCTTAATGAATTTATAATCAAAGGTTTCGTGATAGATGATGATAGACTAAAGCAAGGGAAAAACTTTGGTCAAGATTATTTTGATGAATTACTTGAACGTATTAGAGAGATACGAGCAAGTGAACGAAGGTTTTATCAAAAAATTACTGACTTATATTCATTAAGTACTGATTATGATAAGGATAGTAACCAAACTAAAGATTTTTTTGGATTAGTTCAAAATAAATTACATTGGGCAATTACAGGTAAAACTGCGGCTGAAATAATATATTCTGAAGCTGATGCCACCAAACTATACATGGGGCTTAAAACTTGGAAAGATGCCCCTAATGGAAAAATCTTGAAAAGTGATGTTACTGTTGCTAAAAATTATTTAGCACACCAGCATTTGGCAGAGCTCAACAGAATTGTTTCTGCTTACTTAGATTTAGCAGAAAACAATGCCCAAAGAGGAATTGCATTTAATATGCAACAATGGGCAACTTTTTTAGATCGTTTTTTAGAGTTATCAAATTACCCTATTTTGAAAGATAAAGGTAAAATAAGTATGCTCGAAGCCAAATTAAAAGCAGAGTTTGAATATGATAAATTTAGGATAATTCAAGACCAGACCCACGAAAGTGATTTCGATAAAGAAATTAAAAATCTGTTAAAGTGAATAACTAGGTAATTCAAGATTCATTGGAAGGCTCCTGAAAATCCAATAATTAAGTAAATCCTGATTCAGACAAAATTCAGTATTTTTTTTTCTAAAAAACCTTGTCATTACAATTATATTTCCTTTAATTGCTCAAAATTATTTATCTAAAATCCTATTAAACAATTATTTATTATTCTGATGAAAACAATTAAAACCACTCTAATCGCAATTTTGGCCTTGGCTAGCACAAGCCTATTTGCGCAATCTGTGAAATTGCCAGCTTTGAGCCCTACGCAATCTGTAGAACAAGAATTTTCACTTTCTAAAATTAATTTAACCTACTCTCGCCCAAGTGCTAGAGGACGTAAAGTGTTTGGTGATGTAGTTCCTTTTGGCAAAATTTGGAGAACTGGTGCCAATAAATCTACTTATATTAAATTTGGAGAAGATGTAACCATTGATGGTCAAGCTCTAAAAGCAGGAGAATACAGCATAGCTACAATTCCTGGTGAAACTGAGTGGACAATTATTTTTAACTCAAATACAAACCTTTGGGGTGCAATGGGTTACAAACAAGAAGAAGATGTGCTTAGAGTTAAAACCAAGGTAAACAAAACTGTAAATTTTATTGAAACATTTACTATTGAATTTCAAAACATTACCACTAAATCAGCTGATTTGGAAATGAAATGGGAAAACACATCAGTTACATTGAAAATACAATCGGCTGTAAATCAAGATGCACTTATTATGACATCAATTGAAGAAGGTTTGAAAGATAAAAGACCTTATTTTCAGGCTGCTAACTATTACTACCAGTCAAAAAGAGATATGAATCAGGCTTTAACTTGGGTAAATGAAGCTATTAAAATGGATACCAATGCATTTTATATGGATCATTTAAAAGCTAAAATTCAAGTTGAGCTTAAAGACTTAAAAGGCGCATTAAAAACTGCTGAAATTTCAAAAAACAAAGCAATAAGAGCAAAAAACGATGATTATATCAAAAATAATGATAATTTAATTGCTGATATAAAAAAGAAAATGTAAAGAGAATTTACTGACTTTTTAATTTCAACAGCCCTTTAGATTTAATTTAAAGGGCTGTTTTGTTTAGTATTCTTTTCAAATCTCTATATTTTGTTTTCCTTTTTGTAAATTGCCCATACATTCATTCGCTATATGGAACAAAATTCTGAAATCAATATAACAAAATTACATACTGGTAAAAATTTAACTTTTTACACCGCCAATACTTCTACAGAATTGTTTTTACCTCTCGTAAATAGCAGTGTAAAAGCTGGTTTCCCAAGTCCTGCTGCCGATTTTGAAGAAGAAAAAATAGACCTCAATAATTATGTGGTGAAAAATAAGTTTACCACTTTTTTTGTGAAAGTTTCGGGTGATAGTATGAAAAATGTGGGCATCAACGATGGTGATATGTTGGTGGTGGACAAGAGTTTAGAACCTCAGAATAATAAAATTGCAGTTTGTTTTATTGATGGTGATTTCACTGTAAAAAGAATTAAAATAGAGAAAGAATGTATTTGGTTAATTGCTGAAAATGAAAGTTTTGAGCCAATTAAAATAACTCCAGAAAATGATTTTATTATTTGGGGAATTGTAACTCACTCTATTAAAAAGTTTTAAGCATGTTTGCACTGGTAGATTGCAATAATTTTTATGCAAGTTGCGAACGTGTCTTCAGACCGGATTTGAGAACCAAACCTGTGGTGATTTTAAGCAACAACGATGGTTGTGTAATTGCAAGGTCAAATGAAACAAAGGCGCTAGGTATAGCCATGGGAGTGCCTTATTTTGAAATTAAGGAATTGATTCAAAAGCATGATATTCAGGTGTTTTCTAGCAATTTTGCGCTTTATGGAGATTTTAGCAATCGTGTAATGGGAATTATGGAAAGCATCAATCCTAATATTGAAGTTTATAGTGTAGATGAAGCATTTTTACATCTTCATAAATTACAAAGTATTGATTTTGTGGAATATGGAAAAAATCTTAGGTATAAAGTTACCAAAGGAACTGGAATTCCTATCAGTGTGGGTATTGCAAGTTCTAAAACACTCTCAAAAGTTGCCAATAGAATTGCCAAAAAATACCCTGACAAAACCGAAAATGTGTATGTGATTGATACTGAAGAAAAGCGTATTAAGGCTTTGAAATGGTTGAAAATTGAAGATGTATGGGGAATTGGCAGGCAATATGCAAAAAAAATGATGGCTCAAAATATTATAACAGCTTATGATTTTACCTTGCAAACTGACGATTGGGTAAGAAAAGAAATGGGAGTGATAGGTTTGAGGATGAAAAAAGAGCTTTTGGGCGAAAATGTGTTGGATTTGGATGAAGTAAAACCCAAACAAAGCATAGCCACCACCAGAACTTTTGATAAACCTTTAAAAACTTTTGATGAACTACGAGAAAGAATTGTAACCTATGCTAGTTCTTGTGCCAGAAAATTAAGAAAACAAAAATCGCATTGTAATTCGCTTTCTGTTTTTGTACGTACCAATTCTTTTAAAAAAGACAGCTTACAGTATAGAAATCAGATACTTATAAATTTGCCTTTTGCAAGTAATTCTGATTTTGAAGTGGTACATTTTGCATTGGTTGCACTAAAAAAAATATACAAATCTGGGTTTGATTACAAAAAAGCAGGCGTAATTGTAATGCATACCACCCCTGAAAATCAGCCTCAACTAAGTTTGTTTCAAAATACAGATCCTAAACATGCTAATTTGATGTTGGCAATGGATAAATTGAATAAAAAAATTGGAGTAAATAAAGTCCATTTAGCAGCGCAAGGCCTTGGTAAACAATGGAAAATGAAACAAGACAGCCTTTCTCCAAGATATACCACCAGAATAGAAGAATTGTTGAAAATTAAGTTGTAAACATTTAACATTCAACAATTAACATTTGACCACTCACATTTAACCATTCACTAATCAGCTATTTCCATTTTAAATTCTGAGGTGCTATGGAATACAATATCAGGATAATCACCCATAACTACGTTCAAATTCCATTGGCTTTCAGCTAAATACACTGGATTGTTGTCTTTATCTATCGCAATATAGGTTGATTTTCTACGGCAAAATTCTTCCAAGATTTTTTTGTCGTCGCATGTAAGCCATAAGGCTTTAAAATATCCCAAAGCTTGAAATCTACAACTTGCACCATATTCATGTTGTAAACGGTATTGAATTACTTCAAATTGTAAATCACCAACAGTGCCCACAATTTTTCTAGAACCAGGTTGTTGGATAAATAATTGTGCCACCCCTTCGTCGGTCAATTGCATAATTCCTTTTTCCAACTGCTTGGTTTTCATGGGGTCTGTATTGATTAATTCCTTAAATATTTCTGGTGAAAAACTCGGAATTCCTCTGTACATAAACTTTTCACCTTCTGTAAGTGTATCTCCAATTTTGAAATTTCCAGTGTCGTACAAACCAATTACATCGCCAGGATAGGCTTCATCTACCACATTTTTGCTTTGCGCTAAAAAGGTAACAGGGTTGCTAAAGCGGAAATCTTTGCCAAGTCTCACATGTTTGTAAAACTTATTTCTTTCAAATTTACCTGAGCAAATTCTTAAAAAGGCTATTCTATCTCTGTGACGAGGGTCTAAATTGGCGTGTATTTTAAATACAAACCCAGAAAATTTAGCCTCATCTGGCAATACTTCTCTTGTATCAGAAAATCTACTTCTTGGGCTTGGGGCAATTTCAATAAAAGTATCCAACATTTCTTGCACCCCAAAATTGTTTACCGCAGAGCCAAAAAATACAGGTGCAATATCACCCGCTAAATAGTTTTCTTTATCAAACGGCTCATAAACACCTTCTATAATTTCAACATCTTCACGCAATTGTTTGGCATATCTTTCTGTTACCAATTTGTCAAGTTGTTCATCTTCAATAGATTTCACGTTTACAATATTGGTGTCAATAGTTGTTTTGCTAGCATTGAATAAGTTTAAATTATGGTGATACATATTGTAAACACCTTTAAAAGTTTCACCCATGCTTATTGGCCAAGTCAATGGGCGTGTTTTAAGATTCAATTTTTGTTCAAGTTCGTCCAATAAGTCAAATGGCTCTTTACCAGGCCTATCCATTTTATTGACAAAAATAATTACGGGAGTTTTTCTCATTCTGCACACTTCCATCAATCTCTCCGTTTGCTCTTCAACCCCTTTTACGCAGTCAACTACCAAAATTACAGAATCCACCGCAGTCAAAGTTCTGTAAGTATCTTCCGCAAAGTCCTTATGACCAGGAGTATCCAAAATATTTACAAGTGTATCTTTGTACTCAAAACTCATCACCGAAGTAGCCACCGAAATACCACGCTGACGTTCTATTTCCATAAAATCGGAAGTGGCGCCTTTCTTAATTTTATTACTTTTTACAGCACCTGCCGTTTGAATTGCTCCACCAAAAAGCAAGAATTTTTCAGTAAGAGTGGTTTTTCCAGCATCAGGGTGAGAAATAATAGCAAAAGTACGGCGTTTGATAATTTCTGATTGGGTACTCATAATTGGCAGCTTGATTTTTTTTGAACGAACTACAAAAATAAGGGTTTAATTTTTAATCAACTACCTTTATTTGTAATTATTCTTTGGCTGCCGCTCTTTTTAATCTATCGTTTATGGCAGGTCCTAAACCTATGTTCGGTAATAATGCAGGCAAATAGATAGCTTTAAAATTACTATTGTCTAGGCTTCTTAAAAGTTGGAATAATTTTTTTGCAGCTTCTTTAGTATCTTGATTTTTAGATAAATAAAATTGATTTTCTATTGGGAAATTGTTGCTTTTTACACCAAAAACAAGTAATGCAATTTCATTTTTTTGATAAATTTCTTCAGGATAAGATGCAATAAAAAAGGGGATTTTGGGGGCATAATGGCTTTTTAACATCCCTGGAGCTTGAGGATTTGAGCTAGAATGCGTATTGACTTTGATTTCAATATCGGGTAATGTTGTCTGGATTTCTTCTACTGATAATCCGCCTAATCTATACACTATCAGTTGGTTATCTTCTAATCCCACAATGGTGCTTTCAACTCCAATTTCGCAAGCATCTCCATCTAAAATATAACTTACTTTTTCTGCTAATTGGTCGGCAACATGTTGAGCTGTTGTGGGACTAATATAACCAAAAGGGTTGGCACTTGGAGCAGCCAATGGGGAATTTAAAGTGCTTAATAATGAGAGTGTTAGTTCATGGTTCGGAATTCTGAAAGCTACTTTTTCAGAGCCAGAAGTGACCAAATCTGGGATCAAATCATTTTTTGGCAACAATAAAGTTAAAGGACCTGGCCAAAAGTTTTCAGCTAATTTTTTTAGTGCAGGAGGGAAGTCCAAAATCCATTGATTTATTTTTTCTATGGAATTAGTATGCAGAATTAAAGGGTCAAAAAACGGTCTGTTTTTAGCTTCAAAAATAGAAGTAATAGCATTGATATCCAATCCGTTGGCAGCTAGTCCGTAAACTGTTTCCGTGGGGATGGCTACTAATTTTCCATCTTTTAATAATTGAGAAGCAAGATTTATATTTTGACCTGATGATGATTTCATTTGTTTAATTTATAATTCAATTTTTTTTATTAATCTATTAAGATTCTATTATCAAATTTGATGAATCAAAATTCGTTTAAAAATTGATTTTCAATCTCTTCTATACTTGGTAAACTTCCTTTATAATTTTCTGGTAAAGCTCTAGTTAGTTCATAATCAGATATTCCAATTGGTTTTTGAATATCTCGTAAAGTATATTCCGCAAATATTTTATCTTTACTCTGACAAAGTATAAGTCCAATGGTTGGTTTGTCTGTTTCGTGTTTTAAAATATCATCAACAGCTGAGCAATAGAAATTCATTTTACCAGCATATTCAGGTAAAAATTCGCCTTTTTTTAAATCAATTACTACAAAACAACGCATTTTTAAATGGTAAAAAAGCAAATCAATATAAACATCACGATTACTTACTTCAAGATGGTATTGTCTGCCAACAAATGCAAAACCTGCCCCTAATTCAAGTAAAAATTTCTCTACATTTTTTACCAATTCAAGTTCTAATTCTCTTTCGCCATATTCGGTAGCAAGGGTGGTAAAATCAAAAATATAAGGGTCTTTGAAAGTTTGTTTAGCCCAATTAGAGTGAATATCAGCTAAGGTATTATTGAAATTATGAACCAAAGCCCCTTGGCGTTCATACACTTTGTTTTTGATTTGAGTAATTAAAGTTTCTTTACTCCAACCTTGTTCAATAATTTGCTCCATATACCACTCACGAGTATCAATATCCTTAATTTTTTGTATAAGAATGATATGATGTGTCCATCCTATACAAGTAATGGTTTGATTATCTATTGATTGTAATTGTGCAACTGGTAGTTGCACAATTGTATTTTCGTCTATTTTTGAAACTGAAGTTTTACTATTTGTATCATTTTCTAATTTCGCCACTGCCAGTGGCGAAATTACATTTTCATCTAAATGCGAAACTGATGGTTTCGTATTTGGGTTGTTTTCTAATTTCACAACTGACGGTTGCGAAATTAGTTTTACATCAGGATATTCTTTGTAAAATGTAAGCATCATTTTTAAATTCCTTTCAGAAAAACCTTTGATTTCAGATAATTCATTTTTTAAATCAACAGCTAATCTTGGTATTACTCCTTTACCCCAACCTTCTATTTGTTGTCGTTCATAAATCATTTTGCCAATATCCCAATAAGTTGCCAACATTTCAGCATTGGCAGAAATATTGGCTTTTATTTGCCCCTGCCTCACTCTATTCTTGATATCAAGTAAAAGATTTTTATAGAATGTTAAGTCCGTATTCATTAGGCAATTTTGTTTAAAATATCTTGTGTAAAATCATTCATTTTTGAAAACGCAAACCATTTTTTTCCTAAATCCTTTAACGAAGCTCCAATATGATAAAGTGCTGTGTTATCTATTAGTAAAAAACGGTCGTGGCTGTCGGCAAGAATTTTAATTTCAATATTAGGATATTGAGCATTATGCCTGTCCAAATCTAATTGAATTTGTCGACTTATTTGTTTGGTATAAATGGTGGCCCTTGTACCTTCTTTTCGTTTGGTAAGCAAGGTTAATACAGTTTCGTCTATGTAGTTATCAATCAGTACTATACTGCTATTAGCATTGCGAATAATTTCAGATACAAATGTGTAAGCATCAAAAATTTGTCCATCAAAGAATATTCCATGTTCAGCTGGTTTGGTATTTTTACTTTCAAGTGCTTTAAAAACTTGCTCAAACTTTTGGTCTGTTTCAAGTAATTTTTTCTCAATGTTATTAAATCGTAAGTCAATTAAGTTGTTTGTAGCTAGAACTTTACGCATTTCTACAAAAGCATCTATAATTTGAATACTCACTTTTACAGCAATATCACTTTTCAATACTGCCGAAAGCATTGCGACGCCTTGTTCGGTAAAAGCGTATGGAAGATATCTTCTACCACCATGTTCTTCTTTTGAGGTTCCAATTTGGAACCTCAAGATTTCCCACTCATCTTTTGTAATTTGAAAACGAAATAAGATAGGAAATCTATCAATATTTCTAAAAACTGCCTTATTTAGGTTTTTTGTTTCAACTTGGTATAATTCAGCCAAATGAGTATCAATCATCACTTGAACTCCCCTAATTGTAAAAATTCTGTTTTCTATATCTTTAGTAGTAATAAGCTCCATATTTTTATAGTTAATTAGTGAAGTTATTCATTTCCTAAATACCTTTTTGATGGTATCACAGTTTGTGATACCATTAATTCTATCATCTCATTATTCATTTCAAACATGAAATCAGCAGGGGGAACGATCTTCATTCCTTTTTACAGCTTGTTTGAGTATTCTTGTTTCTGTTTGAAATAAATATGCTAAATCTTTATCTAGCATAACCTGAACACCATTTAAAATATAGATTTTATTTTCTATTTCTAAGGGATTTATTAATAAGTCCATAATTTTTTATGTTTTAAAAACAAATACTTTTGACGTTGCCAATTGTTCTGTAAATGCGTATGGATTTGATACATTATGTTTCAGTGTTTTGAACCGGTCGCAATTTGCGACCAGTTCAATCTTTTCTTTTTCAGATAATTGAAAGCGATAACTATCAGGAAATCTATCAATATTTCTAAAAACTGCCTTATTTAGGTTTTTTGTTTCAACTCCATATATTTCAGCAAGGTCAGAATCAATCATTACTTGCTTTTCTCTAATTGTAAAAATTCTGTTTTCAATATCTTTGGTAGTAATAAGCTCCATATTTTACAAAATAACTCAAAAAACATTCTAATATCAAATCAGTTCAACGCTATAAATTCAAAATTATAGTATAAGTTGATTAATTTTATAGCCATTAAAGGTAAATATTTCTACCTATTTTCTAACAATTGTTCTTCTCAAAAAATATTTCAAACCCATTTCCACAATTTTTAAATATCAAATCCGTTATTGTTTTATTTTTTCCACAAAAAGACTACATTTGTATCAATATGAATGCTATTAAAGAAACCCATTTTAGTTTTCCTGCTCAAACGGATTTTTACAAAGGTAAAGTTCGTGATGTGTATCATTTTGCCGACAAATTAATTGTGGTAGCAAGTGATAGAATCTCTGCTTTTGATGTAGTTTTGCCTCGTGCTATTCCATTTAAAGGGCAGGTCCTGAATCAAATAGCGTTGAAATTTTTAAATGCCACTAAAGATATTGTGCCCAATTGGGTGCAAGCTTCGCCCGACCCTAATGTAACAGTGGGGGTGAAATGCGAACCATTTAAAGTGGAAATGGTAATTCGTGGTTATTTAGCTGGCCACGCTGCAAGAGAATATCATTTAGGTAAAAGAACATTATGTGGAGTGGCTTTGCCTGATGGATTGATAGAAAACGATAAATTGCCTCAGCCAATAATTACCCCAACTACCAAAGCTTCAGAAGGGCATGATGAAGACATTAGTAGAGAAGATATTTTAGCCAAAGGCATTGTTTCTGAGGAAGATTACTTGCAAATAGAAAAATATACACACGCACTTTTTGCCAAAGGAACTGAAATTGCAGCCGAAAGAGGTTTGATTTTAGTTGATACCAAATACGAATTCGGTAAACATGATGGTAAAATCTACTTGATTGATGAAATTCATACGCCTGATTCTTCAAGATATTTTTATGCTGAAGGATATGCTGAAAGACAAGCCAAAGGAGAGAAACAAAAACAATTAAGTAAGGAATTTGTTCGCCAATGGTTAATTGAAAATGGATTTCAAGGTAAAGAGGGTCAGGTAGTTCCAGAAATGACAGATGAAATTGTAGCAGGAATTTCGGCAAGGTACATTGAGCTTTACGAACAAGTTACTGGAGAAAAATTTATAGCATCAAGTGTAGAAAATTTAGAAGAAAGAATAGAAAATAATGTTTTAAATTTTCTAAAATCATAACAAAAGTTAAATTTGCATCACATTTAGTTTGCCGAGAGGCTAAACCACTAATTAAATAGAAAAATGAAATACAGTGTAAACAAGCATGAAAAGTATAATTTGATTCAGTTAGATGAAGAAAAATTAGATACAATTCTTGCCCCAGTGCTTAAAACTGAATTAGTTACGTTTAATGCAGAAGGTGTTAAAAACATTATTTTAGACTTGTCAAAAGTAAAATATGTTGATTCATCAGGCTTGAGTGCCATTTTAGTAGCCAACAGATTGAGCAACAACGACGGTGGAATTTTTATTTTAACAGGTGTAAATCATCATGTGGAGAAATTAATTAAAATCTCTCAACTTGATACTGTTTTAAATGTGCTTCCAACTAATGCTGAGGCTATTGACGCTGTTTTCTTAAATGAAATTGAGCGTTCTTTTGAACTCAACGAAGACGACGAAGAATAAATTGGGCTTTACGCTAAAAATATTGGGGTCGAGCTCTGCGACCCCACAGTTTAACCGAAACCATACTTCGCAGTATTTGCAAATTGGGTCAAATCATATTTTGATTGACTGCGGAGAAGGTGCTCAAATGCAGTTGAGAAAATTCGGAATTAAGTTTGTAAATATTGACCATATTTTTATCTCTCATCTTCATGGCGATCATTTTTTTGGTTTAATTGGCTTGTTGTCGTCTATGCACCTAAATGGTAGGCTAGAACCTTTGCATATTTATGCTCCTTATGGTTTGCAAGAAATTATTACTATTCAACTAAAACATTCTCAGTCGTTTCTGAATTTTGATGTGATTTTTAGAGAAACTCAAGCAGAGAAATTAGAGGTCTTACTTGAGAATGATAATTTTACTTTTTCTTCCTTTCCACTCAATCATTCAATTGCTTGTACTGGTTTTTTATTGCAAGAAAAAGCAAAAAAGAGAAGATTAAACAGGAAAATTTTACCAGATAAAATGTTGTTGCAAGAAATTGCATTACTTAAAAAAGGGGAAGATGTTTTGTTTGAAAATGGAACCATTAAATATTCAAATGCAGAATATACCTTAGATCCATTAAAGAATTATTCTTACGCTTATTGTTCTGATACTGTGTATGATGAGTCGCTTATGCAGTACATAGCTGGGGTAGATTATCTTTACCACGAAGCCACTTTTTTACATGAAATGCTAAGCAGAGCCGAAACTACTTTTCATACCACTTGTTTGCAAGCTGGTGCTATGGCAAAATTAGCCAATGTGGGTACTTTGTTAATTGGACATTTTTCTGCACGTTATAAAGAGCTAAATCCATTATTGGAAGAAGCCAAAACTGTATTTGAAAATACAATTTTGGCCTATGAAGGATTAGTGATTGAATGCTAATTATTTATAGCTTTTAAATAGGTAAAAAGTATTTCACACCTACTGTAAAAGGAGTGCTACTGTTAAAAAAACCAAAAACATTACTTGATGATTTAAAGGTAGTATTTCCAATGGTTAGTTTATTTGTAATATTTCCAAGAGAAAACAAACTAACAGATGCATCAATAGCAAAATTGCCAATCATGTATTGAGCCCCTGGGTTAATATTAAAAATATATGAATTAATAATTGTTTTTTCAGGATCTTTACTTGTAACTGAAGTACCAGTAGTTGTATTTTTGAATGTATAACTGGCTGTTCCTGTCCCTTGACCTAGTCTGAAATTTCCTTCAAAGAAAAAACTAAGGTTTTCAGTTGATGAAATGTAAAATCTTGCGAAAGGGGAGATATTCCAATTAGAGTTTTTAACTAAAGTAGTCTGTTCTGAAGTAGTAGTTGAAGATTCAGTTTTTTTAACTATGTTACCAATTGCAAAATATAAACCAGTTTGTAGTTTATCATTCAAATTATAACCAACCCCTGGAACAAAATTAAATCCATTGTTTCTCTGTAAGTTAGAAGATTCTGTTGTAGTATTTCCGACGGTGGTAGAACTGGTATTGCTTGATTTGTCTATCCCAAAATCTAATTGAACTAAGGGAACTAAACAACCTTTGGTGAGTTGTGCATAAGTACATTGTGAAGCTAAAACAACAAGAGCTGTGATAATTGATTTTTTCATAATAAGTATATTTAATTGCCAAGTTGAACCTATTTTAGTTAAAATCAAAACTAAATTATTTTATTCTGGATTATAAACAGAAAAAGTTTTATCAGAATAAAAAATAACTATTTTTTCTATTTGTTTACCGCTTGTAAATGCTTGTATCATAGCATTATCTACATTGTTTTGCGCTTTGTTGTAATAAGTAGCTTGCGGCTCTTCATTTACAATAGGTTTTGGTTCAAGTTTTGTATCTATGCTATTTTCAATCATAATTATGTTTTCTGTAGGTGCTTGATTTTGAATAGTTTTTGAAACTAATATTTCACTCTCTTTGGCTATTTTTTCACTTATAGTTTCTTGTATTGCAGCTTCTTGCACAAGAATTTCTACATTTTCTTGTTTTACTCTTGTAGAAACAGGAGAAGGTACATCTATGTCTTCATCTAGTGCATTGCTCATAAGAGCTGCTTGCACAAAATTGGTGCTTTTGGTAGGTTTTGCTTTTTTTTCCTTCTTATCTGTAAGGGTTTTATCAGCATCTTTTTTGCGAGTTTGGTCTTCGCTTTCAAATATGTTTAATTGTAGCATTTCACCTTGTGCATTTATAAGCCAAAGAGGATTGATATGAGGGTAATTAGTAATGATTTTTTGAATAATATCCAAGCTTGGTTTGTTTCTACCAGATAATATGTGCGACATACTTGGTCGGTTTACCCCAATACTATCTGCAAATGCTGTAGGACTTTGCTTGGTATAGTCCATTACTTGTTTTACCCTTTCAGTAATTGAACTTTCCATGTTACAAAAGTAAACAAAAAGTTTATAAAAGTAAATTAATAGGACAAAAAAATATTTCATTTACAAAAGTAAATTACAAGTAATTTACTTTTGTAAATGAAATATAGTACTATAAATCAGTAAGGTAATAGTTTTATAATTAAGAATTGTAAACAAGGAGTGGTGTACTTGTTTTCATTGTTAAATTTTTGGTATGACTATGGTGGAATAGTTTTTCAATAAAATTTCTTTTTTTAGTTACTAAAACTATCAAATCTACTTCGTTTTCCAAGGCATAATCTGTGATTTGATTTTCAAAATTGTCTTGAATTAAAAATTCAAAGCTAATATTTTGATTGTCGATTAATTTACTATAATCAAGCACCATTTTTTGAAATTCATTTTGCTCAGAAGAAAAATGTTTTGAATCTGCTGAAGCAGAATGAAGTATAATTAATTCAGCATTAAACAGTTGAGCAAATTGAATGGTTTTTTTAATAGTCTGAAAATCAGCTGCTGAAAAATCTGTAGCGTACGCTATTTTTTTAATTTCACTATAGCTTGTTGTATCAGGAACAACCAAAATTGGGACTGAAATTTCTCCCACAATGGAGGCCGTGTTGCTTCCAAATAATAATTTTGACATCCCTTCATCGCCTTGAGTACCCATTACAAGGTATTCAAATTCAGTCGTTTCTGTCAATTCTTTTATACAATCAATCAAAAATCCTTCATTTTGAATTCCTACAAATTCAGTGCTTGGGAAGTGTGTTTTTAAATCAGATATTAAATTATTTAAACTAGTGGTGTTGGCTTTTTCTAGTATATTAAGCTCATTTTCAAGTAGTATAGCACCACTTTCTACAGTGGTTACAGGTATGTGAAACGAGTGCAATAAATGTATTTTAGCATTTATGTGCTTGGCAATTTCGGCAGCAAACGAAATTGCGTTTTTTGAAGTTTCTCCAAAATCAGTGGGTACAAGAATATTTTTCATAGTGTTAATTTTTTGTGAATTTACGTGCATTATATAAATGAATGACTGATAAATTTAGACAGCTATTTATGACTTTTATCAGTGCTTGCAATATAGACCTAATCCTTTAGAAGTAATATTTTATTAATTTTTTTGGATATTTAATTAAACCTTTTATATATTTGGGAATCAAAGTAGTAAACAACACCCAAAACGGCTTTTTTCTCCGTTTTATTATATTAAATATTATGAAAGTACAAAAATTAATTTTTGGCACATTAACATTTGCAATTTTATCATCATTTTCATTTAAACAAGATGAAACTTTTGGAGGTCAAGCAAAAGGTGTGGTAAAAAATCCAAAAGGTGGAATTAGAGAAGTGACAGTGGAAACAGAATGTCAGTGGAAATCAGAATCTGATGCCAAAAAAAATCTTTTTGGAACTCTGAAACAAGTAATTTTACAAGACGAAAGAGTTATAAAAGTTACTTATGAAGTAACTGCTTGCAAATAAAATCTTTAGCTTAATTCACTAAATTGGAGTTATCATTCTAATTTGTTATAAATTAGAGAGATAACTCTTTTTTTATAGTTTTAATTTTGGATTTGATTGATGTCTATCTTTGTCTCTTATTGACTTTTTTTCTAGGCTTTTTTCAAGAGCTTCGGTAAGATTTACGCCTGTTTGGTTGGCAATACACACTAAAACAAATAGTACGTCAGCAAGTTCTGCACTTAATTCTTTATCTTTGTCACTTTCTTTAAAAGATTGTTCACCATATTTTCTAGCCATTATTCTGGCTACTTCGCCCACTTCTTCGGTAAGGATAGCCAAATTGGTAAGTTCATTAAAATATCGTACACCATTTTCCTTAATCCATTGGTCAACAGTGTTTTGTAAATCTGTAATTGTCATTTTTTTAGGTATTAAGTATTAGGTATTAGGTATTAAGTATTAGGTATTAAGTACAAAGTATTAAGTCTAAGTTATATTATTTAAAAAAAACTTTCAACTTTCAACTTTCAGCTATCAACTTTCAACTTTCAACTTTCTCGCTATTAAGTATAATTGTTACAGGGCCATCGTTCAGTAATTGAATTTTCATATCTGCTCCAAAGGTGCCTGTTTTAATTTCAAAGCCCACTTCCTTGCTTAATTTTGTTATAAAAGATTCATAAAGAGGAATTGCCACGCTTGGTGGAGCAGCTTCGGTAAATGAAGGTCGGTTGCCCTTTTGGGTATTTGCAAATAATGTAAACTGACTAACCAACAAAATTTCGCCTTTAATATCACAAACAGACAAATTCATTTTGCCTTCATTGTCACCAAAAATTCTTAGTTTTGCAATCTTTTTTACAAGATAAAGTATATCATTTTCAGTATCTTGATGGGTAATTCCTAGCAGAATAAGCAAACCAGTATTGATGGATGCTTTCAATTGAGCATCAATTGTTACGCTGGCATTGCTTACTCTTTGTAAAACCGCAATCATTTTTTTAGTGCAAGTTCGTATTTTTTAGAAACTTCTTCCCAATTAATAATTTCAAAAAAAGCTTTGGCAAAATCGGCTCTTTTGTTCTGATATTTAAGGTAATAGGCATGTTCCCAAACATCTAAAGCCAAAATTGGAGATCCTTTTTCTTCGGCAATATCCATCAAAGGATTGTCTTGGTTGGGAGTGGTTGTAATTACCAATTTTCCGTCTTTTACAATTAACCAAGCCCAACCAGAACCAAATCTTTTGGTAGAGGCATCAACAAACTTTAGTTTAAAATCTTCTAGAGTACCAAAAGTTTCATTAATTGCTTTTAAAAGTGCTTCACTTGGAGCACCAGTTTTATCATGAGAAGTTAAAATTTGCCAGAAAAATGTATGGTTCCAATGTCCGCCTGCATTGTTTCTTACCACCATTGGGTATTTAGAAATCTCATTTACAAGTAATTGTACGGGTGTAAACTCATAAGGAGTGCCTTTTACAGCATTGTTTAAATTACTAATGTAAGTTTTGTGATGCTTATCAAAGTGAATTTCCATTGTTTGTTTATCAAAAAATGGTTCCAAGGCATCATACGCATAAGGCAAAGGACTTTGGGTATGAATTTGTGCAAAAGCCATTAACTGGCAAGTGATTAATGCAAAAAGCAGGCTAATTTTTTTCATGATTGAATGTTAGTTGTTAGAAGTTAAATGTTAAATGTTAAATGTTAGATAAAGGCATTTGTTATTAGTTACTAGTTATTTTGGATATTGTTGAAAATTCAACTATCAACTATCAACTTTCAACTATCTTAGTACATTTTTAAGTATTGCTATTTCAACTGATGGAGAAATTTTTTCATACAAAATATGATAAACAGCTCTTACAATTGGCAAATCAAGGTCTAATTTTTTATTAATCTCAAAAATACTTTTTACAGCATAATAGCCTTCTGCAATCATATTCATCTCTATTTGAGCAGATTTTACAGAATAACCTCTGCCAATCATATTTCCGAAAGTTCTATTTCTACTAAATTGAGAATAAGCCGTTACCAATAAATCTCCCAAATAAGCAGAATCATTAAGGTCTCTCACGCCAGGTTGAATTTTATCAATCAATCTTTTAATTTCTTGCATAGCATTAGAAATTAAGACTGCTTGAAAGTTATCTCCATAATTTAATCCCACGCAAATTCCTGATGCTAAGGAAATTATGTTTTTCATAATGGCAGAAATTTCTACCCCAATTACATCTGTAAGGCAATGGGTTTTTACATATCTGCAATTTAATAATTGGGCAAATTGTATGGCATTGTTAAAATCAGAACATGCAACAGTGAGGTAAGATTGTTTTTCTAGTGCAACTTCTTCTGAATGACAAGGGCCGCCAATTACACAAAACTCGCTTTCTGGCACATTCATTTCTTTTTCTAGATAATCGCCAATGGTTTCGTTTAAGCCTGGTATTAAGCCTTTTATGGCAGAAATAATTACTTTTCCTTTAAAATCATCAGGGCTTAATTGGTCTAGCGTATCTTTTAAAAAAGCAGCAGGAGTAGCTAAAATAATAAAATTTACATCTTTTACTACTTCTTTAAGTTGAAAATCAGGCTTTACTTTTTTAGTATTTATTTGCACATCGCTTAAGTGCTGCGGATTGTGCTGAAATTTTTTGATATGCTGTACGTATTCTTTTTTACGCAACCACCATTTTATTTTTACATCGTTTTCAGAAAGTATTTTTACCAGCGCAGTTGCCCAACTTCCACCACCAATCACCGCTACATTTACAATATCAATTTTTCTACTTATCGTTGGCATATAAAAATTCAATTAATTTCTGCAATTTGTGGATATAAAATTAAAAATTCAACATTAATTTTAAGCAAAATACTAAAGGTTTTTGATATTCAAATAGATAAGTTCTGAAATCCATGAAATACTTTTTAAATAACTCAAAGTGAGCTCCCTTAACTCAGAGTCAAGTTCTATAAAATAACAGCCTTCGCCATTTTTACTTCTTCGGCTTACACTCATGTTGGCAATATTGCAATCGTCGTGAGAAATTACATCTGTTAAAAATGAAATACTTCCTTTTACATCTTTTGCTTTTATGATTAAAGTAGGAGAAGTGGCCGTGAAACTACATTCAAATCCATCTACATTTACAATTTTTACTACACCTCCTCCAATGCTTTTACCAGCAATTTCGGTAGTTTTAGAATTATTTATTAATTTGATAATTAATGAATTAGGATGAAAAGTGTTGTCGGTCGGAACCGTAAAAAAATGGTATTCTAGCTTTTTATCATTTGCTATTTCGAGGGAATTTTTTAATTCAGGATTGTCGGTTTCAAAATCTAAAATACCAGCAATTACTGCTTTATCACTTCCATGACCTAGGTAAGTGGTGGCAAAAGAATTGATAAATGTAACTTCAACTTTATCAGGTACTTGGTTGAAAATATGTAATGAAATTCTACCAATCCTGGCCACACCTGCAGTATGTGAACTTGAAGGTCCAATCATAACAGGTCCAATTAAATCGAAAATACTGCTCATTTTTTATTACTTTTGGGTGAATACGCTGAATCTTTTAATTTCAACTAAAAAGGTGCATCTTTTACCTATTTAATTTAAAAATGTTTCTAAATATTAATAATAGTTTTGTGTTTGAATCTGATTTTTCAATTCCAATATCCGACAGAGGTTTTTTGTATGGAGATGGACTGTTTGAAACCATTGCTTTTGATAATAATGAAATAGAACTGCTTGATTTTCATTATGAAAGAGTGTTGAAAGCAGCCGATTTGATGGGCTATCAAATCCCAAATTGGGTTGATTTAGAGACAATTAAAGCCATTTTTTTAAGCTTAATTTCAAAAAATAATTTAGGCAACAAAGCCAGATTGAAACTTGTGATTTGGCGAAAAGAAGGAGGTTTATTTGCAAGTAATCAAACAGATGTAAATATTTTATTTTTATCCCAAAAATGGGAGGGGAGTAGGGTATTGGAAATACAAAATTGGAAAGTTTGTGATACTGTAAAAATAAATAGTAATGGTTTGTTTTTTAAGACTTTATCATCCATTGAGTATGTGATAGCGGGAAACTTTTTATTGAAAAATAATTTAGAAGAACTTGTTTTATTGAATTCAGAAGGAATGATTTGTGAAGGACTTTATAGTAATATTTTTTGGAAAAAGGACAATCATTGGTTTACGCCTAGTTTGTCAACTGGTTGTATATCAGGGGTGAGGAGAAGAGAGTTATTAGATAAATGGCAAAACCAAGTTACAGAAATTGCATTGACATTAGAAAAATGGGAATTTGACGAAATTTGGTGGGTAAATAGTTTAACAATTAAAAAATTTATAAAATAGAAATGAAAAATATTTGTTTTATTGTTTCAAATATAGATAAAGCATTGGCTTTTGAATGGTTGGCTTTGCATTTTAAAGATAAATGTAATTTGCATTTTTTACTTTTAAATCAGGGCGAAACGCAACTGAGTGCTTTTTTGACAAAAGAACAAATTGCTCACCAAACAATTCAGTACAGAGGAAAAAAAGATTTACCTCTAGCGTTGGTAAAAACAATGCAATATTTATTAAAAAATAATATAAAACTTGTTCATACTCACTTATTTGATGCCAATATCATTGGTTTACTAGCAGCTAAAATGGTAGGCATTAAAAACAGAATTCATACCCGACATCATGCCACCTATCACCATGAATATTTCCCTAAAGCAGTGCGATATGATAAGTTTATCAATTCATTATCCACCCAAATTGTAGCAATTTCTGAGAATGTAAAAGAAGTATTGATAAATAAAGAAGGCGTAAAAGCCGATAAAATTAAACTAATTCATCACGGATTTGATTTGAATAGTTTTGAAACTGGAGAAGGAAAAGAAATTTTGCAAAAAAAATATAACAAAAGCAATAAAAGACCTGTAATTGGAGTGATTTCTAGGTATTTAGAATTGAAAGGCATTCATTATATTATTCCAGCATTTAAAAAATTATTAGAAACATATCCAAATGCTTTATTGATTTTGGCAAATGCTAAAGGAGACTATACGCATGTTATTAAAAATCAACTTACTACATTACCAGCTTATTCTTATTTAGAAATCCCATTTGAAGAAAATATCCAGGCTTTGTATCATTTGTTTGATATTTTTGTGCATGTACCAATCAATTTAAAAGTAGAAGCTTACGGACAAACTTTTGTAGAGGCTTTGGCAGCTAATGTGCCTTCTGTTTTTACAATGTCGGGCATTGCACCAGAATATATTATACATCAAAAAAATGCGTTAGTGGTTGATTATAAAAATGATACACAGATTTATGATGCTTTTATAGAACTATTAACAAATGAAAATTTGAGAAATCAACTTGTGGTAACTGGAAACAATGACGTAAAGCAAATGTTTGATTTACAAATAATGTTAAACAAATTATCTGCAATCTATTTTAATTAAGCCTAAAAAGTGTTTCTTTTGTAGATAATGAAAGTAGATATTCTTTTTTCTGTAGTAATTCCGACCTATAACAGGGCCGATAAAATAAAGCGAACTATTGATAGTGTGCTGCAGCAAAGCTATAGAATTTTTGAAATAATTGTAATTGATGATGGCAGTACCGATAACACCGAAGAAGTAGTTTTGGCTATTAATGACAAAAGAATTCAATATCACAAAATTGTAAATAGCGAAAGGGCTGTTGCAAGAAATACTGGTATGCAACTAGCTAAAGGACAATATATTACATTATTAGATTCTGACGATATATATTATTCAAATTATCTTTTTGAAGCTGCAATTAGTTTATTCAAATACAATAATCCACCATTTTTTCATTTGGGATACGAAGTAAAAGATGAATTAAATGGTACCTCAAAAAAAATAAACAGACTTAAAAATGATGATTTTTTTATTTTAATAAAAGGAAATCCATTGAGTTGTATGGGGATTTTTATTGCAAAAAAAATCACTGACACATTTAAGTTTAATGAAAATAGAATGCTCTCAGGCTCAGAAGATTGGGAGTTTTGGTTAAGGCTAACTGCCAACTTTGGCATTAAAACAAATAATAAAGTTTGTGCTGCACTTTTGCAACATGACGACAGAAGTGTGCTTAGTTATGACCACTTTAAGTTATACAAAAGGAAAGAACTTGCCATAAGTAATGCTTTTAAAGATGACAAAGTAAAAGAAGTTTATGGTAAATATATGAATCAAATTGACTCTTATGCAGATACTTACATTGCCTTACACTTGGCTATGAGCAAAAATAAAAAGTATGCTTTTAAATATTTGTTAAGTGGAATGAGAAAATACCCATTGTCTTTTTTTTCAAGAAGAACCCTTTCAATTTTTAGAGAATTAATTATTAGATAACATTATGTGCGGAATTGCAGGTTTTATATCCATCCCTAAAAACTATACTGAAAAGCAATTAGTAAGTATGACAGACCTATTAACACACAGAGGTACAGATGCTTCTGGTTATTTCTTTGATGGGTTTTGTGGCTTGGGACATAGACGTTTATCTGTTTTAGATTTGAGTGACGCAGGCAAGCAACCTATGTTTTCTGCTTGTGGTAAATATGCAATTGTTTTTAATGGGGAAGTTTATAACTACAAAGAAGTTGCTCAGGAGCTGAATATTGTACAAAAAACTGGCACAGATACGGAAGTTTTGCTTGAGGCATTTATATTAAAAGGACCTGATTTTGTAAATTTATTGAATGGAATGTTTGCATTTGTAATTTACAAACTGGACGAGTCCAAAATTTGGATTTTTAGAGATAGAGTAGGTATCAAGCCCATTTATTATTTTTATGATGGATTAAATTTTGTTTTTGCTTCTGAATTAAAGGCAGTTAAGTCTTTGTTAGAGCAAAATCAAACATTGAAAATTAATAAACATGCCATCAATAGTTATTTGCATTTAGGGTATATAGAAGAGCCTAATTCTATCTATGAAAATATTTCCAAATTTCCTTCAGGACATTATGCGGAATTGTCTAATAATCAATCATTAAAGTTTACCAATTATTGGAATTTATTTACAAAAATTAATGATGAAATAGATAGTTTTGAAGAGGCAAAAGATAAATTGAAATATTTATTATTTAGCTCGGTAAATTATAGATTGATTAGTGATGTGCCTTTTGGTACTTTTTTAAGTGGAGGAGTTGATTCTTCGCTAGTTACAGCCATTGCTGCCAATATTTCGGAGAAAAAAATCAATACTTTTACCATTGGTTTTCACGATAAATCTCATTCTGAAGCCGAGTATGCTGCCAAAATTTCTAAAAGTTTAGGAACCGACCATCATGAAATGATTTTGTCGGAAAAAGATTCTATTCAACTTTTAGAAGATATTGTTGGGGTGTATGACGAACCTTTTGCAGATACTTCAGCAATACCCACCATGTTGATATCTAAGTTTGCACGTCAGCATGTAACCATGACTTTGGCTGGAGATGGTGGAGATGAGTTATTTATGGGTTACGGTGCTTATCAATGGGCAAAAAGACTTCAAAATCCATTTTTAAATGCTTTTAAGCAGCCAATTGGAGGTTTTTTATCGTCGTTGCCTCAAAATAAATACAAAAGGGCTGCCATGTTGTTTAAATACGACAATGAAGCCAATGTAATGGATCATATTTTTTCTCAAGAACAGTATTTATTTTCTGAAAATGAATTACATACAATTTTAAAAAACAAAGATACTAATTTGCTCACTTATGGTGTGCCATTTTCATTGGTAGATAAAAGTTTGAAACCTGAAGAAAAACAAGCACTTTTTGATTTTAAATATTATTTAAAAGATGATTTATTGGTAAAAGTTGACAGGGCTTCTATGAAATATTCATTAGAAACCCGTGTACCACTTTTAGATTACAGAATTGTGGAATATTCTTTTGGTCTCCCCATTGATTACAAACTAAAAAATGGTGAATCAAAACATATTTTGAAATCTATTTTGTATGATTATGTGCCTCAAGAATTGTTTAACAGACCCAAAAGAGGTTTTTCAATTCCGTTGGTAAAATGGTTAAAAAATGATTTGGGGTATTTAATTGAAGATTATACAAATACTCAAATAATAAATAAATATGATATTTTAGACAGTGATGCTGTGCAATTGCTTGTAAAACAGTTTCTTGCAGGACATGATTATCTTTACAACAGAGTTTGGTTGGTAATTCACTTGCACATGTGGCTCTCAAAGAATGCCTAATTTTTGTAAAGTAATTTTTACATTGTTTAATATTTCTTGGTCGTAAGTGTTTTCACTGTGCCATTCTACGGATTTAATCCACTCTGTAACATCACTTTTTTGTAATTGATATTTTGTTGCTATTTTATTGATAAGTGCTTCGTCTTTAGTTAATTGTTGGGTAGTTTCATTAATTATTTTCACTACTTTTTGCAAAGTTTCACTTTCTTTTTCAATAAAATTATTGTGAGCTACTAAAATAAAGCATGGCCATGGGTTAGGGCATTCGCCAATTCTTTTAAATATTTTATCATCAACGTAGGGTTTTGTGGTGTATTTTTCCCATAAAAATAATTCGGCTTCCCCTTTTGAAAGTGATTCAATGGCACCTTTTAAGTTGTTTACAACCAAAAAATCTGATTCTTTTACATTATAATTTAATTGTGATGCATTTACAGAAGCCATTAAATGTGAGCCAGAACCAAATCTGCTAATTGCATATTTTTTGTTTTCAATATCAGTTAATGAATTGATATTGTCATTTGAATATGCAGTATGAATTCCCCAAGTAAGCGGACTTTTTACATACCACTGCACAAACTGAAATTGGTGGTTTCTTTCAAAATCGGCTACAGCACCTTCAGTAAGTAAAAGTGCTAAATCTAGCTTATTTTCTGCTAAATCTTTGCACATAGCTCCTGTGCCAGTTGGGTAATCAATCCATTCTAAATCAATGTTTTGATTGATGAAAAGATTGTTTTGTAAAGCTAAATGCCAAGGCATATTAAAATGCTCTGGCACACCACCAATTCTTACTTTTTTCATTTTTCATTTTTTAGATTTTAGATGAAAGATTTTAGATTTAAAAATTGAAATTTTTATAAAAGACTGATAGTTAATAACTTTCAACTTTTAACTTTTAACTTTCAACTATTTACTTATAAATCAACGCAACAGCATACGCATTTACACCTTCTTCTCTACCCACATAGCCAAGTTTTTCATTGGTGGTAGCTTTTATGCTAATATCTTCAATGTCAATTCCTAAAACATCTGCTAACACTCTTTGCATTTCCGGAATATGAGGATTTATTTTAGGTGCTTCAAGGGTTAATGATGCATCTATATTGCTGATTTTGTATCCTTTAGACTGAATTAACTTATTGGTTTCTGCAAGTAAAATTTTGCTATCAATATTTTTCCATTTTGCATCTGTATTAGAAAAATGAAAACCAATATCTCTCATATTGGCAGCACCTAAAAGTGCATCGCAAATGGCGTGTATCAACACATCTGCATCTGAATGTCCTAGAGCTCCTTTTTTTGCATCTAGTTTTATGCCACCCAACCATAATTCTCTTTCTGTGCTTAATTGGTGCACATCAAAACCAAAACCAACCTTTATTTTCATTGTTTTATAATTTTATAATTTATTGTTTAGTAGTAAGTTATATTTAAAAATCGTTTTTTATAATTTGAAGTAAATCACCATTTAGGTTGGTTATTTCTGTAGAACTTTGTCTTAAATAGGGGGCTTTTATGCCTTTATTAAATTTTACTGGAGCAGTAAATATCCTAGCTTCA